>Ga0157379_10003935_pt1 | contig 12661 bp, 11 predicted proteins | sample S25metaG_FD_121802 | JGI IMG/M metagenome (GOLD analysis project Ga0157379, IMG submission 121802) | Switchgrass rhizosphere microbial communities from Kellogg Biological Station, Michigan, USA - S2-5 metaG | ecosystem: Host-associated > Plants > Roots > Rhizosphere > Soil | place: USA... | reverse complement strand
GGTTGTGGACGCTGAATGCCGTCCGCATCCCTGAGGGGATTGACGATGCGCGGCTCCGGAAGCAGCTGCTCGATGAATTCAGCATCGAGATCGGCGCCGGTCTCGGGCCGCTCGCGGGGAAGATCTGGCGCGTCGGATTGATGGGAGCAAGTTCGACCCCTCGTCTGATCGTCCTGCTCCTGGGCGCGCTCGACAACGCGATGACCGCGCAAGGGCGCCGCAGGACAGTGGCGTAGAGGCCGCGCGAACGGGGCCCATCCATTACTCCATCGCTCACCGCCCGGCCTTCGCTGAACCCGTGGCATGGGTTGCGCGGCCTGCCCGGGGACGTCTGGATCATCTTCGCGACCACGCTGGTCAATCGCGTCGGCACGATGGTGCTGCCGTTTCTCGTGCTGTATCTCGCGCAGGGTCTCGGATACTCCGCACGACGAGCCGGCTTCGCGATCAGCGTTTACGGCGTCGGCGGGCTCGTCGGTGCACCCATCGGGGGCCGGCTCTCCGACCGGCTCGGCCCGCTGCGTGTCATGCAGTTCTCTCTGGTCCTGTCAGGGGCCATCCTTTTTGTCGTCCCTCTGGTCCGTTCTCTTCCGGTCGTATTCAGCTTGATTCTGCTGTGGGCGATCATGACTGAAGCGGTCCGCCCCGCCAGCCTCGCGGCGATCACCAGCGCCACACCGGGCGCACAACGCAAAGCGGCGATCGCGCTCGACCGCCTGGCCATCAATCTGGGGATGAGCGTGGGACCAGCCGTGGGTGGCTTCCTCGCAACCGTGTCGTTCACCCTGCTTTTCATCGTCGACGGCGTTACCTCCATCGCGAGTGCTTTCCTTCTGACGGTGCTCCTCTCGAAACGTCCGCTCCCAATCGAAGTCGAGCGCGTGGCGGGCGCCGTCCCGGGCAAGGTTGTGCGCCGGAACAGGCAGATGCTGATCTTCTTGCTGGCCATGTTCCTCATCGGCATCGTGTTCTTTCAGATGGATGCGGCACTGCCGCTCTACCTGGTCCGCGAACTGGGCTTCCGGCCTTCATTCTTCGGGCTGCTGTTCGTCGTGAACACTGTGCTCATCATTTTCCTGGAGGTTCCTCTCAACCTGGCGACGTCGCGCTGGCCGCATCGGCACGTGCTCGTGCTCGGCGCATTGTTGTTGGCCTCCGGCTTCGGCGCTCTCGCATTCGCCACCGCCGCGCAGACGATCGTGCTGACACTGGTCGTCTGGACCTTCGGTGAGATGATCCTGCTTCCCGCTTCCGCCGCGTACGTGGCCGATCTGGCGCCCACCGACCGGCGCGGCGATTACATCGGGGCGTACTATGTGGCCTTCGGACTCGCGTTGGCTACTGGTCCCTGGATGGGCACACTGTTCATGGAACGCTTCGGCGCGCTGAGGCTCTGGGTGGCCGTGTTCGGGGCGGGCGTGTCCTCGGCCTGCCTCATGGCAATCGTCGCCGACCGCAAACCGACGGTCGTTGCGCCGGGAAGCCGTGGAGAGTGAGGTGACGATGGGCGTCAGTTCAGATGGACAACAATTGACGGGGATGAACCACGAAAGGCGACGGAATCCATCTCGACTTCGTGCGTGTGCATTGCGTTGCACGCGGCACTGGCCTTGCTCCGATCAATCGCGTGCATTCGACACCAGTCTTGATCGTGGACGACGACGCCGCAAGCCGCGAGCTGATGGCGACAGTGCTTCGCCTGACCGGTCTTGGTACGGTCACGGTGGGAAACGGCGCAGACGCCCTGAAGTACCTCCGCGCCGGCGGAGACGCCTGCGTCATTTTGCTCGATCTGATGATGCCGGTGATGGACGGGTTCGAGTTCCGCCGCGAGCAGCTCAGAGAGCCACGTCTGGCCGCCATTCCCGTTGTGGTGCTTTCCGCGATCGCCAGCACCCGCATCTCGGAGCTACAAGGATGTGCGGCGTTCGACAAACCAGTCGACGTGTTCGAGATTGCCGACCTCGTCCGGCAGCTCCGCTGGCGCAGGGCCGGCTCGCCTGAAAGGCCGATCCCGGCGAAGCAGCTCCCGCCCGGGATGTCGTCTGGTCTGGCGCCGACCTGGTGGACACTGTGACACTTCATGGCCGAAGCGTCGCGCTGGCCGCGGGATAGTCCGGGAGGGTCTTGTAAGGCACGGTACGATCGCATGATGAAGATCATCGGGCGTGGGGTGGTGGCGGCGGCGGCCATCGGGTTCGCCTGTCTGGCCTATGCCTACCTCACGCTGCCTGACGTGCGCTCGCTGCGCACCGTGAATCCGTCAACGACCGCGTTCATCGAGCTCCGCGCCGCGGAAGCGAGGGTGAAGAACCGCCAGCCGCGACGAGTGCAACAGTGGGTGAGTTACGGTCGCGTCTCGCAGGACCTGAAACGCGCGGTGCTCGTCGCCGAAGACGATGCGTTCTGGCAGCACGAGGGGATCGATTTCGATCAGCTGCAGGAGTCGCTGGAGCTTGATTGGGCTCGTGGGCGGTGGATGCGCGGCGGCAGCACCATCACCCAACAGCTGGCGAAGAACCTGTACCTCTCACCGTCGAAGAACCCCGTACGGAAGCTTCGCGAGCTCATCATCGCGCGGCGACTGGAAGCCGAGTTGAAGAAGTCGCGCATCCTCGAGCTGTATCTGAACGTGATTGAGTGGGGGGACGGCGTCTACGGCGCTGAAGCGGCCGCGCGCACATATTTTCGAACGGCCGCCTCCGAGCTGGGACCGGCCGAATCCGCAGCCCTGGCCGCCTGCATCGTCAATCCCCGGCAGATGAATCCGGCGCGTCCCACGGCGCGGCAGCTTCGTCGTCAACAGTTGATCCTTCGACGCATGGGCGCAGTGCTGCCGCCGGCAGAAAGCGCGTCGAGTTGAGAATTACTTGCGCAAATTTGCACCTGTTGAGCTTGACGGTGTCGCGCACGTCCGTTATAGTCCGACCCTGTCGGCTTCTTCAATTGCAGCCGCTCCCTTGATCAACTACACCGAATCGCTCGCACGACTGATGCAGGATATCGTCTCGCGAGTGCCGAAGCTCTCGTTCATCGACATGTCAAACGTGCTCGTGTTCGCCCGCTCCGGGCGATCGAGCGCTGACGGGCCGTTCGCCACCTGTCACTGCCTGACGCTGCCGCCGAGTGACGAGGGTTATTACTTCTGGCGCGATCGCATCACCGGAAAGATCACGCGCCGCTCGGAATGGTTCGTCACCAAGTCGCCGACCGTCACGCTGCACGAGCGGGCCGTCAGCTACATGATTTCGTTCACCCTGCCGCGATTCTCCGACCAGTCTCTCGACCGTACGCGTAAAGAGAAGTTCTATCCGGGCGCCGAGCCGTGGCTCGCGAAGCTCGACACCGTGATCCACGAGCTGTATCACATCGATCCGGAACACGGCGGCATCCGCCGCATCGAGCGCGAGGACGGCACCTACTCCGCGAATTGCCACGGCCGCCAGTTCTTCGAACAGGTCGCCGACATGGTGACGGCCTACATGAGCACGCGGCCCGATCCGGCCGTGTACGATTTCCTGAGGGCCGACTTCGACACGCTGAACGGCCGCCACGGCGGCGTCGTCGCGACGACCTTTCGGACCTTCCCTTCTTTTCCGCAGCGCTACATCGAGCGCGCGGCGGTGCAGCGCGGCTGCGAGTCGGACGCAGTGGGCGTGGTCGTCGAGCCGTTGCGCACGATGCAGCAGCCGACCTGCTACACCGAAAAGGACCTCGAGATACGGCACTTCCGCACGGACGCCTCTCACCGCGTGATCGACAAGAAGGAGTTCAGGGCAGCCTGAGAGGAATTCACCATTGTAGATTCCTACCGGAGCCGCCGCGCGGCGACGAATCGCTGCGCCCAGTACGCGGTGCTCACGTGCTCGACCCGGACGACACCGGTCGAGCTGGGCGCATGCACGAACTCGTCGCCGCCGAGTGCGATGGCGACATGTGACGCGCCAGGCGCCACCGTCGTGAAGAAGAGGAGGTCGCCGGGCGCGATCTCGTCAACCTTGACCGGCCGCCCCAGGTCGAACTGATCCTTCACTTCCCGCGGCAGCGCGATCCCGTGCTGGCCGAACACATACTGTGTAAACCCGCTGCAATCGAAGCCCCGGGGGTCGGAGCCACCGTTGCGATACGGCATGCCGCGAAGCGTCAAGGCTGTGCCCGTCAGCGCGTACGCATCGAACGGCGCGGACGCCGGGTCGGCGCTCGCCGCTGGCGGGGCCACGCCGGGCGTCAACGGCGGAGGGGTCTTCGGCTGACCAGCCGGAGCGGAAGGTGGCATCCGGGGGCCCGGGGTTGGAAACGGGCGAGGCGTGGCGCCGGTCGAGGCGCAGGCACCGGCCAGGCACGCCAGGGTCAGGACGAGGAACGTTCGGGCGCAGCGCATCGCAGTCGTCATATCGGCGCGTGCATGCTGTTTCTGTCTGGGTCTACCGCTAACCGCCCTTGTTTCAAGACGTTTACAGCGTCAGCGCCTTGACACTTCTCGTAACGGTCGGGCAAAATTCAACAACACCCGGCCGGCGACCGATTTACTCATGGAACAGACGCTGCTGCTCAACGCGACGTATGAACCGCTGAAGATTGTCCACTGGCAAAAGGCCATCACGCTGTTGTGCCAGGGGAAAGTCGAGGTCATCGACGTCTACGACCGCGAAATACGGGCGGTCTCGTTCAGCATCAAGCTGCCCTCGGTCATTCGCCTGCTACGGTACATCAAGATCAAGCGCCGTTTCGACTACGTGCCGTTCTCGCGCGCGAACATTTACGCGCGCGACAACCACGCTTGTCAATACTGCGGAGATCCATTCCCCACGAGCGAGCTGACGTTCGACCATGTGGTCCCGGTCGCACAGGGGGGACGCAAGGATTGGGAGAATATCGTCACCTGCTGCGTGACCTGCAACCGCAGAAAAGGCGGTCGTACTCCGGCGGAAGCCGGTATGCATCTTCGTCGACTGCCGAGGCGTCCCGAATCGGCGCCCGCGATTCGCATCACGGTAGGGATACGTCACGCGCCTGAGAGCTGGCGCGACTACCTCTACTGGAACCTCGAGCTTGACGATACATGAAACTTCGAACATTGAAGTCTGAAGCCTCAAGTCTGAAGTCGGAAGTGTGAAGTCGGAAGTCAAGGTCTGAAGTTTGCGTCGGGGTCTGAAGTCCGGACCCCCCAGACGCCGTTCGGACTGTTAGACTTCACAGTTCAGACACTAAAGTTCAGCGCTGCAGACTTCAGACTTCACCCTCAGACTTCAAACTTCAGACCTCAGCCTTCAAACTTCAAACTGTGTCCTCCCAAGCCCACATCACATCTGTCCGGCCCCGTGCGGCCATCGAAGGTGGCCGAATCACGATCGAAGGGACCGGTTTCGTCGTGGACGGACCCACGTTGCCGCAGGTGTGGATCGGGGAGGAACGCGCGCGCGTGGTGTTCGCGTCGTCCACCGCGATTGGCGTCATCGTGCCGGTGCTCCAGGAAGGCGGTCGCGCCGCCGTGCGCGTCGAGGGCGTCTCCCGGGACACCGGCGAAGTGGACATTGCGGCGCCGTTTGCCACGGGCCTTCATCAGGTCGACAACCCCGCGTTCGATGCCGAGGGCAACCTGTATGTGACCTACAGCGGCACGCGTGGCCAGGAAGTGCCGGTGTCGATTTTCCGGGTCAGGCCCAACGGCACGCGCGAAACGTTCCTGTCGGGCATCGTGAACCCGACGTCGATGGCCGTCGATCCCGAAGGGCGTCTCTACGTGTCGAGCCGGTTCGAAGGCACGGTGTACCGCGTCGCCGACGATGGGAGCCTGGCGCCGTTCGCCACGGATCTGGGCGTCGCGTGCGGGCTCGCGTTTTCGCCGGACGGAACGCTCTTTGTCGGCGATCGATCGGGAACGATCTTCAAGGTCGACCGGCAGGGCCACGCTCTGGCATTCGCGACACTGCCGCCGAGCGTCGCCGCGTTTCACCTCGCGCTTGCGCCTGACGGCGCCTTGCACGTAACTGCCCCCACCTTGTCGGCGTACGACGCGATATACCGAATCGAGGCGGACGGGGCCGTCAGTGTACGCTACGAGGGCTTCGGCCGGCCGCAGGGGATCGCGGTCGATCGGGCCGGCACGCTGTTCGTCGTCGAAGCGCTCGCGGGCAGCAGCGGGCTGTACCGGTTGACGCCGAACGGTCTCCCGGAGCTCGTGCTGTCGGGCCCCAATCTCATCGGCGTCGCCTTCGATCCGCGCGGCGGCTACGTCGTGTGTTCGAACGAAACGGCCTATCGGTTTTCTGAACGTTGAACTGTGAACTTTGAACTGTGAGCGAGCGTCGCTGAATCAATCGGTCCCGGGTCCTGTCCGCGAACAGCCCACTCAACCCATTTCACCGCCCAACATCCGCGCGGCAGGGACTTCGAAGTTCGAACTTACCCATTTCTCAAATGACTTTTCCCGAACCCGTATGAGTAGTAGACGGCCAGCCCGACGAGCAACCACAGCGCGAACCGGATCCAGGTAATCCAGGGCAGTCCGAGCATCAGGTAGGCGCAGCAGAGTATCCCGAGGATCGGGACGAGGGGCACCCAGGGTGTCCTGAACGCGCGCGGCCTTTCGGGATCGCGCCTGCGCAGAATGAGAATCCCGATGCAGACCAGGATGAAGGCGAACAGTGTGCCGATGTTCGTCAGGTCGACCATTTCGTCGATGCTGGTGAACATCGCGCACACGCCGACCGCGACGCCAGTGAGAATCGTCGTGACATGGGGCGTCCGGAACCGCGGGTGCACGCGCGCGAAGCTCGCCGGCAGCAGTCCGTCGCGAGCCATGGAGAAGAAAATTCTGGGCTGACCCAACTGGAAGACCAGCAGCACGGCGGTGTGCGCCACGACCGAGCCGAACGCGACGATTCCCACGAAAAGGTTGCTCCACTTCCCGATGTTCGCGTACTGCAGCGCCATCGTCAGCGGCTCGGCCTGCTCGGTGGCGAGTTTCTGCTTCAGGACGTCGAACGGGATGATGCCGGTGAACACGACCGCCACGATGATGTAGATGAACGTGCAGATCACCAGCGATCCGATGATGCCGATCGGCAGATCGCGTGACGGATGGCGCGTTTCCTCGGCGACCGTCGAAACCGCATCGAAGCCGATGTAGGCGAAGAACACGATGGCGGCGCCCGCCTGCACGCCTCCCCAGCCGTTGGGCGCGAACGGACGGAAGTTGCCGGCGTGCACGTAGTTCCATCCCACCACGACGAAAAATCCGAGCACGACGAGCTTCAGGAGCACCATCGCCGTGTTCAGCCTGGCGCTTTCGCGAATGCCGATGACGAGAACGATGGTGATGAGCGCGACGATCGCGAAGGCGAGAATGTTGAAGACGATCGGCACGCCGAAGACATGCGGCGCGCGGTCGAAAAGGCCGGGAATATGGCCGGCCGTCCGGTAGTCGGTCGACAGCCAGTCGGGGATGATGATCCCGAAACCCGAGACCAGCGTCTTGAAGTAGTTGCCCCAACTGATCGCGACGGCGACGTTGCCCACCGCGTATTCGATAATCAGGTCCCAGCCGATGATCCACGCGACCAGCTCGCCGAGCGTCGCGTAGGCATAGGTGTAGGCGCTGCCCGAGATCGGCACCATCGCGGCGAATTCCGCGTAGCACAACGCGGCGAACCCGCATGCCACTCCCGTGACCACTAACGACAGGATGAGTGCCGGGCCGGCCCCGGGCCGCGTCGCGTCACCGGCCGCCGCCGTGCCAATCGTGGCGAAGATGCCGGCGCCGACGATCGCGCCGATGCCGAGCATCACGACATCGAAGGCGCCGAGCGTCCGTTTGAGCTGATGTTCCGGCGCTTCGCCGTCGGCCAGTAATGCGTCGAGGCTTTTTGTCCGGAAGAGTTGATTGAGCATGCGATGCTTGCGAGCCGCCACGGTCCGCCGGCTGTTCGCCTTCGCTGCGCGCCGGCGAGGCTCGCCACGGCCCGGGCGCGGAGGCGGTAGCCGGACTTCCGCCGAACGATACCATGGACGTAAGATGCCCCTTGTGATGAAACGTGGCACCCATGGCCTGACGGTCGCCTCGGTTGTCCTGATAGGTGTGGCGGGCCTTCATGCGGAGACCCGTCCGATCGACACCGATCGTTCCACGCTGACGGTCTACGTGTACAAATCGGGACTGTTTTCCGGTCTGGCCGACGATCACATCATCGACGCGCGCATCGCCAGCGGCACGGTGTCGGATACCTCGCCCCTGTCGGTGGCGATCGAAGTGCACGCCGGGGACTTGAAGGTCCGCGATCCGAAACTTTCGGCGAGCAAGCGCGACGAAGTGCAGACGCGCATGGTGGGCCCCGAGGTCCTTGACACGATGAAGTTTCAATCGATCACCTTCGAGTCGACCGCGATCGAGCCGAACGGCACCGATCGCTGGAATGTGACCGGCCGGCTGACGATTCACGGTCAGACCCGTCCGGTCGCGGTTCAGACGACGCGGGCGAACGGCCGCTATCGGGGCACGGTGCTCGTGAAGCAGCGTGATTTCGGCATCACGCCGATCAGCATCGCGGCCGGCACGGTGAAAGTGAAAGACGAGCTGAAGATCGAATTCGACATCGTCGCGAAATGAAGAAGAAGTTGAGGGCCCGATGAGAAGCGCTGTGTCTTGCCTGAAATGCGTTGTCGGAACAGCAATGGCGCTGGCCGTGGTCAGCGGCGCATTCCCGGTCGCCGCACAGCAGCAGCGTCCGAGGCCGCCTTCAACGCCTCGGCTCTATGTTTTCGATTGCGGGGACATCAAGGGACTCGACCCGGCGTTGTTCCGGTTCAAGAAGGAAGAGCTCGCCGAGACCGATTTCGTCGTGACGTGCTATCTCGTCGCCCATCCTCGCGGCACGCTCATGTGGGACGTCGGAGTGATTCCCGACAGCGCCTTCAAGGCCGATGGTGCGCCGGTTGTCGAGGGGCGGTCGACGGTGAACAAACCGTTGAAGCCGCTGCTGGCCGCGGCGGGCTATCGCCCGGCAGACATCACGTTTCTCGCGATGTCGCACTACCACTCCGATCACACGGCGAACGCGAACGATTTCGCGAGCGCGACGTGGATCGTGCAGCAGGCCGATCGCGACGTGATGTTCGCCGAGAAACCGCAAGGCATCATCAAGCCGGAGCACTACAGCGCGCTGAGGAACAGCAAGACGATCGTCCTCCACAACGAGGACCGCGACGTGTTCGGCGATGGCACGGTGGTCATCAAGACGGCACCTGGCCACACCCCCGGTCATCAGGTGCTGTTCGTGAAGCTGGCGAAGACCGGGCCGCTGCTGCTCGCCGGAGATCTCTATCACTACCCCGAGGAGCGCACGTTCAAGCGCTTTCCGACCTTCGAGTTCAACGTCGAGCAGTCCGCTGCCAGCCGGGCGAAAATGGACGACTTCATGAAACAGACCGGCGCCCGGATGTGGATCGCGCACGACAAACCGACGCACGCGAAGCTGAAGAAGGCTCCGGAGTACTACGACTAATCCCTAATCCCTAATCCCAAAGCCCCAATCCCTAGCGGGCCCGCACGTACTTCCGGAGCTCCATCCCGGTGACGTCGCCCACGTAGATGTTGCCATTCGCGTCCGCCGCGACGCCTTCGGCGCCGGCGTTGTTGTTCTTGTCAGCGTCCGGTTTGTTGTCCGGAATGAACGCCGTCACCTTGCCGTCCTTCGCGCTGCCAATCCTGACGCCTCTCGTGAACCCTGGATTCTGCGTCGCGTTCGACTGCGAATCCGCGACATATATCATGTCGTTCCTGTCGATGTAGACGCCGCTGGGGCGTCCGAACTGCTTCCATTGGTCGATGAACGTTCCATTCTGATCGAAGATCTGCAGGCGGCTGTTGCTGCGGTCGGCGACGAAGATTCGACCGCGTGAATCGATCGCGATGCTGTGCGGGACGTTGAATTCGCCAGGGCCGCTCCCCGTCTTGCCCCATGCCTTGATGAATTTTCCGTCCTTCGAGAACTTGACGATGCGCCCGTTGGCCATGGCCGCGTGGCCGTCGGCAACGAAGATGTCACCGTTGGCCGCGATGGCGACGTCGGCCGGCCCACTGAACGTGTCGGGCCCCTCGCCCGCGACGCCCGCCTTGCCGAGCGTCATCAGGACCTTGCCTTCGGAGCTGAGCTTGAAGACCTGCTGTCCCTTCCCGTCTTTGTTCTGCGCGTCGGTGACCCAGACATTGCCGTCTCGATCCACGGTCATCCCGTGCGCCTGCACGAACATGCCGGTCCCAAAGCTCGCGACGATCTTGCCCGACGGATCGAACTTGAGGATCGTCGGATCGCTGCGATGAAAGACCCAGATGTTGCCCTTCGCGTCCGGGTCGACCGAGATGACGCCGCCCCACTGCACGCCGGAAGGCAGCTGCGCCCAGTGGTCGGCGACACGGTAGGGATTGGGCAGGGAGGTTTGTGCGCGCGGCATGGCCACTGCCAGCGCGATCAGGACGACGAGGGCTCCGGCCAGCGCGAATCTCAGTCGACGTGTATGTGACATGACATCCTCCCGGTTACAGCACGATCGGAGTTGGCCGCGCCGCATGGTCCAGGCAGAGCCGGATCCCACGTAGCCAGGGACAGTACGGCCGGATTATAGCCGCGAAGGTGCGCTGTGCGCGGGCAGCATGCTACGATGAACGTTTACAGGTTGCGGGGAATTGTCGTCAGGGGCTCCGTCCAATCCTTAAGCCCTGATCCCCAATCCCGACAAGCGTCAGTCGCCCATGGCTCATGACTGGATCAAGGTCCGCGGCGCCCGCGTCCATAACCTCAAGAACATCGACGTCGACATCCCGCGCCACAAGCTCGTCGTCATCACGGGCCTGTCCGGCTCCGGAAAGTCCTCGCTGGCCTTCGACACGATCTATGCGGAAGGGCAGCGCCGCTACGTGGAATCGCTCTCCGCCTACGCGCGCCAGTTTCTCGAACAGATGGAGAAGCCGGACGTCGACCTGATCGACGGTCTCTCGCCCGCCATCTCGATCGAACAGAAGACCACCGGCTCGAACCCGCGGTCGACCGTCGGCACGGTGACGGAGATTTACGATTATCTCCGACTGCTCTTCGCCAACATCGGCGCGCCGCACTGCCCGAGCTGCGGCAAGGCGATCACCTCCCAGTCGCTCGAACGCATCGTGGACATGGTGATGCTCTATCCGCAGGACGAGCGCATCAATGTGCTGGCGCCCGTCGTCCGCGGCCGCAAGGGCGAGTTCAAGAAAGAGCTCGCGGCCCTGCGCACGCGCGGCTTCACGAAGGCCCGCATCGACGGTCAGTTCCGGGCGCTCGAAGACGACATCAAGCTCGATCGCCGGCGCAACCACACGATCGACGTCGTCGTCGATCGGCTGATCGTGCGCGGGGGGATCGAGCGCCGCCTGACCGAGTCGGTCGACATGGCGCTCACCCTCGCCGACGACATCGTCGTCATCAATTCGTTCGATGGCGGCGATCGGCTGTTCTCGCGCAAGCTCGCGTGCGTCGATTGCGGGCTGAGCATGCCGGAGATGACGCCGCGGGCCTTTTCGTTCAATTCACCGCACGGGGCGTGTCCTGACTGCCAGGGCCTCGGGTCGTCCATCGATTTCGATCCCGGGCGCGTCGTCCCGGACGAGAGTCAGTCGCTCGCGAACGGCGCGATTGCAGCGTGGAGCAAAGGCGATCGCCGCCTCGTGCGCGAGACCCTGCAGCAACTGAGCCGGAACTTCGGCATCGACCTCACGGTGCCGTTCGCGAAGCTGCCGCGGAAGGCGCGCGAGGCGCTGTTGTTCGGGGGCACCTCGGGCAAGCACCAGTTCGAGGGCCTCCTGCCGAACCTGCGCCGCCGCTACGACGCCGGCAGCTGGGCCGAGCAGGAGGAGCTCGAGCCGTATCGTTCGCTGCGGCCGTGTCCGACGTGCCACGGCGAGCGCCTGAAGACGCAGAGTCTCTCGGTGAAGGTGAAGGGGCGGACGATTGCCGACTACGTGAACCTGCCGATCAGCGAGGCGCTCAAGGTGGTCGAGGGGCTGCAGCTCACCGACCGCGAGGGCATCATCGCGGAGCGGATTCTGCGCGAGATCCAGGACAGACTCCGGTTTCTCTACGATGTCGGTGTCGGGTACCTTACGCTCGGTCGCGGCGCCGCGACGCTGTCGGGCGGCGAAGGGCAGCGCATCCGCCTGGCGACGCAGATCGGCGCGAACCTCACCGGCGTCCTGTATGTTCTCGACGAGCCCTCGATTGGTCTCCATCAGCGCGACAACCGGAAGCTGCTGGCGACGCTCTCGCGTTTACGCGATCTCGGCAACACCGTCATCGTCGTCGAGCATGACGAGGAGACGATTCGGACGGCGGACTACGTCATCGACCTCGGACCGGGCGCCGGCGAGCACGGCGGACACGTGATCTTCCAGGGCACTCCGCAGGCGCTGATGGAAAAGGGGTCCGGTGCCCCCGGTCCCCGCTCCGAGTCGCTGACAGCCGCATACCTTACCGGCGCCCGCACGATCGCGACCCCGAAGGCGCGCCGTCCCCAACTGCGCGGCGACATCGTGATTCGCGGCGCCCGCGCGAACAACCTGAAGAACATCGACGTCAGGATTCCGCTTGGCGTGCTGACCGCGGTCACCGGCGTCAGCGGATCGGGCAAGTCG
>Ga0157379_10003934_pt1 | contig 12661 bp, 11 predicted proteins | sample S25metaG_FD_121802 | JGI IMG/M metagenome (GOLD analysis project Ga0157379, IMG submission 121802) | Switchgrass rhizosphere microbial communities from Kellogg Biological Station, Michigan, USA - S2-5 metaG | ecosystem: Host-associated > Plants > Roots > Rhizosphere > Soil | place: USA... | reverse complement strand
GGCCGAATGCGAGGGCCTTCCGGTGGGACAACCCCAGCCTTTCGATGCAGCCTACTTGCATCATCAGCTCCCCGGCGGAATGGTTGGCACCATGCGCAGGCACTTGGCCGAAAGCCGCTTGGCACATCTGGAATCGGCGGTCATCGAAGAATTGGGGCGCGTCCGCGAAGAACTGGGCTGGCCCATCGTCATGACCCCGTTCTCGCAGATATTGCTTACTCAAGCGGTTATGAATGTGACTAACCGCGAACGTTACTCTGTGATCCCGGATGAGGCGATCCGCTATGCGATTGGTCGCTTCGGTAAGCCCAATGTGCCGATCGCCGCCAAGGTTATGGAGCGGATCGAATCGCTGCCCCGCACCCGGGAGTTGCGTGCCGAATCGCCGATGGTTCCGGTCGCGGAGTTGCGTCGCCGGTTGGGTGCAAAGCTGTCCGATGAAGAGCTGCTCCTGCGGGCGACAATGCCCGCGGCGCAAGTTGATGCAATGCTGACGGCGCCTCCGGCCCCGCGCCACTACAATCCGGAAATCCGACCGGTCTATGCGCTCCTCGAGCAGCTGGCCGAACATCGCGAGCTCAGCCATGTGGCCGTCGCCAAGCCGAGTTTCCGGCTGGAATTGCGCCGGAAGACCGGGGTACGCCCGGAAGGCACCACTGCTTGAAAGCGGGACGCTCCGGAAGACGCGCGACGAGCGCATCACCAACGCCCGAAGGCTTTCTGTTTGATCTGGACGGCACGCTGCTGCTCAGCGACCGCGCACTGGGTGGCTACGAGGTTTTGCCCGGGGCCATCGAGGTGCTCCATGCTCTTACCCAGTATCAAGTGCCCTTCGTGGTATTCACGAACGGCAGCGCCTATCCGCCGGCCGAGCAGGCGGCGCGGCTGAGGAAACTCGGATTAGAGGTGAGCGACGATCGCATGCTCACACCTTCCAGTGTCGCCGCCCAATTGATGCACAAGGACGGTGTGCGACGGGCGCTGGTGTTGGGTACGCGCGGGGTGGGGCATGCACTGAGCGAGGCGGGTATCACTACGGAGTTCACCGGGGCACCCGATGCCGAACGTGTCCAGGCCGTGTACGTCGGGTGGCATCCCGAGTGCGGGATGAAGGATATCGAGACCGCGTGCCGGGCGATCTGGGCTGGCGCAAGATTGTACGTGGCCTCGGACGTGCCATTCTTCGCGACCAAGCAGGGCCGCACTATGGGCTATTCCTACGCGATCGTCGGCGCGATCCGGCGCCTGACCAAAGCGCCGTTCGTGCTTACCGGCAAGCCCTCGCTCCATGCACTACGGTTCGCGGCGGGCAAACTGGGTATCCCCATGCGGCGCATGGGCGTCGTCGGCGATGATCCGGCGGTGGAGATCATCATGGCGCGCAGGGGTGGAGCAACCGCCTTTGGCGTGACTACCGGAGTAACAACCCAAGCTGATTGGAGGCGGCAGCCACGCATGGGGCGGCCGCATGTAATTCTCACTGACCTTCGCAAGTTGCTCGAATCAAGATTGCTGCGCGGACTCCTGCAGAGCCGGCGAATCACGATGGCAGGAAAAACATGACGGCTGAGGGCGATCTGCTCTGGCAACCGAGTGCCGCGCGGCGCGAGAAGTCGCACGTCACAGCTTTCATGGCCTGGCTCAAGCGAGAGCGAAGTCGGGATTTTCCAAGCTACGATGCACTCTGGCAGTGGTCGATTGACGACCTGGAAGGCTTTTGGCAGGCGGTCTGGGATTATTTCAAGGTGCGCTCTTCGACGCCGTACCGCTGCGTGTTGGAGCGCCGCGAAATGCCTGGCGCGGTCTGGTTTCCCGGTGCGCAGCTCAACTACGCCGAACACGCGCTCGCTCATGAACGGCCGGATACAGATGCGCTCTTCTACTGCCGGGAGGGAGCAGAGCTGAAGCGCCTGAGCTGGCAGGAACTGGGCGCGCGGGTGCGTACACTGGCAACGCGCCTGCGATCGCTCGGCGTGGGCCCCGGGGACCGGATCGTGGCGGTGCTGCCCAACTCCCCGGAGGCGGTGATTGCAGTGCTGGCCGTCACCAGCATAGGGGCCGTTTGGTCCTGCTGTGGACCGGATTTTGGACCGACCGGAATGCTGGAGCGCTATTCGCAGCTCGGGCCAAAAATCATGTTCTATGTCGACAGGTATCAGTACGGAGGCAAACAGTTCGATCGCAGAGCGGAGATGCGGCAGGTGTTGTCACAGCTCCCCACCATCGAGCATGCGATCTCGGTGCCTTACTCCGCGGGCACTGAACGCAGCGAGCTGGTCAGAAACACCCTGTACTGGGACGACCTGCTGGCGGGCCCCCCGATGCCTGCGGAGAAATTCCGATTCGAGCAGGTGGCGTTCGATCATCCGCTTTGGATTCTTTTTTCCTCGGGCACCACCGGCTTGCCGAAGGCCATCGTCCATGGGCACGGCGGCATTTTGCTCGAGCACCTCAAGCATCTGCACTTCAATTACGACGTGCACGCGCGCGAGCCGCTTTTCTTCTTCACGACCACGGGCTGGATGGTGTGGAATTTCTTGCTCAGCTCGCTGGTGGCGGACGTTGTACCTGTGCTCTATGACGGAAACCCGGCATATCCCAGCGCTGAGGCGCTGTGGCGCGTGATCGAGGAGTCCGGTGCCAACCTGTTTGGCACCAGTCCCACGTATATCGCTCACCAGCAAAGGGCGGGGGCCTCGCCCAAGGACCACTTCGACTTGTCCCGCCTGGAATCGGTGACGCTGGCAGGATCGCCAGTCACTGCTGAATGCATGCAATGGGTCTATGACAACGTCAAGCGCGATCTATGGGTGGCCTCCGGCAGCGGTGGCACCGATTGCTGCACGGGATTTCTGGGCGGGGTCTCGACCCTGCCCGTGTACGCGGGAGAGATCCAGGCCCGGGCGCTGGGCTGCGCTGCCTATGCCTTCGACGAGGACGGTCGGGCGGTGACGGATGAAGTCGGCGAGCTCGTGTTCGCAGAGCCTATGCCCTCGATGCCGGTGAAATTCTGGAACGATCCCGACGGCGAGCGTTATCGCGACTCGTATTTTGACCGCTATCCGGGCGTCTGGCGGCATGGAGATTTTGTGCGCTTCAACGGGCGCGGAGGCGCCTTCGTGCTGGGCCGCTCTGACGCGACGCTGAACCGTTACGGTATTCGCATCGGCACGGCGGAGATATACCGTTCCCTTTCGGCGCTTGCCGAAATCGAAGATTCGATCATCGTCAACCTCGACCTGCCCAATGGCGGCTTCTTCATGCCACTGTTCGTCAAGCTGAGCGCTGGGCGCACCCTCGATGATCCGCTGCGCGAGCGTATTCGTGCCCGCCTGCGCAGTGATTATTCGCCGCGCCATGTGCCCGACAAGATTTATCAGATCGAGGCCGTGCCCATGACGCTGACAGGCAAGAAACTGGAAGTGCCGGTGCGGCGAATTCTGATGGGCATGGCGCCCGACAAGGCCGCCAACCGCGCGGCGTTGGCCAACCCGGGCGCGCTGGATTATTTCATTGCCTTCGCCAGAGAGCGACGCGACTTCCCGGTGAGTGCCCAATGAGCAGACCGAAGCCCAAAAATCGCGGGGCCCTGGCGTGGGCGCTTTTTGACGGCGCCCGGGCGCCCTACAACGTGCTGGTCAACATCTTCATTTTCTCGGCGTACTTCACTACGGTGGTGGTCTCAGATTCGGTCCGCGGCCAGGTGCTGTGGAGCTATACCAGTTCGGTGGGCGCACTGCTCGTGGCTCTCGGCGCGCCGGTCTTAGGCGCGATCGCCGATGCCGGAGGACGCCGTAAGCCTTGGCTGGCGGCGACGCTGTGCGTCGGCATTCCGTCCATGTGCCTGCTGTGGTTTGCGGTACCAGGCATGAGCGTGGGTCTGGGCTGGATACTGGCCGCCCTCGTGGGTGGCATGTTGTTCTTCGAGTATTCGGCAATCTTTTGCAATGCCATGCTGCCCAACGTGGCGCCGGGGAGGATCGGCTTCTGGAGCGGTATGGGGTATTCCCTCGGCAATTGCTCCGGAATAATCCTGTTCGTATTTTTTCTGCTCGCCTGGAGCTGGAATCCGCACCCGCTGTTCGGACTGCAACCGGCACTGCACGAGCCGGAGCGGGCCGTGGGACTGCTGGCCGGATTGTGGATGCTTGTCTTCGGCATGCCGATGTTCCTCCTCACCCCGGACTCCCCCGGCAGCCACGTAGGCGCATTGCAGGCGGTCCGCGACGGGATGTCGAGACTCGCAGCCACGCTGCGGCGGCTCGGGGATTTTCGTCGCGTCGGATTCTTTCTGTTGGCGCGGCTGACCTACAACGAGGGGTTCGTGGTGCTGATGCTGTTCAGCGGGGTATACGCGGCAACCGTGATGCATTGGAAGGCTGAAACCATCGTGGTGCTGGGGCTGTGCAACAGTGTCGCGGCAGCGCTGGCCGGAGCCTTCTGCGGCTGGCTCGATGATCGGATCGGCTCGCGACGCAGCGCGATCCTGTTTGTGGCGGGTTCGCTGCTAGCCACCATTGTTGTGTGCTCGACCAGCCCCGACAGCGCATTTTTTGTGCGCCTATCGCAACCGGCCAAGATGCTCGGCGGCCCGTTTGCAACATTTCCGGACCGCGTATTTGCCGGAGGTCAGATGGCGGTGGCCTTCTTCGTTACCGGCGGCCTCGCAGCGAGCCGATCATTGATGGCGCAGCTCACGCCGCCTGAGATGCTCAACGAGTTCTTCGGTATTTATTCGATGTCAGGCACGGCGACTTCGTTTGTGGGACCCTTGGCAATCGGCCTTGTGACTTCGCTGTCCCAGAATCAGCGGGCGGGTTTCGCCGGTGGCGTGGTGTTCCTGGCCGTGGGACTTGTGCTGCTGCTCAAGGTTAAGGAACCGTCTGTAGCGAACGCACCAGTGGCTCACGGCGGCTGAGCGTCCGGACCTGCGATACCATCGCTCCATAGGGAGTCGTTACCGAGGGTTTTCAAACTGCGTTACCCGTCTGCCATGAGGAGTGGTCCATGCGCCTGTACATGACATTGCTAATCAGTGCTTTTGTGTTCGCCGGCCTGCCTGCGCGAGCTGAGACGTGCAAGTTGACGCCGAAGGAAGTGGTCACGAAGTTCATGACACAGTTCTACGTTGACAAGAAGGTTCGCGAGGCCTTCGAGACCTGGGTTGACCCGGGTTACATCCAGCACAATCCGATGGCTGCGACCGGCCGCGATGCGGCGGTCAACTTCCTGGAGCCGTTCTTCGCGAAGAACCCCAATATCAATTATTCGATCAAGCGGATCATCGCCGACGGGGATCTGGTGGCCGTGCATTCCCACGGAAAATTTGCGCCCGAAGATCGCGGGATCGCTGTAGTCGACATCCTGCGCGTCAAGGGTTGCAAGGTAATGGAGCACTGGGACGTCGTGCAGCCCGTGCCTGAAAAATCGGCCAACACCAACACCATGTTCTAGGTTTAACGCGTTAACCCTAGGAGCCTAGAATGCCGCCGTGAGGCAGCCCGCGGCGGTTAGGTGAGATCACCCAGGCCAATCAGTTTGCCCGCGGCGGCAGCGGTATTAGCCGCGCGCCTCAGGCGCTCGATGTGCAGCCGCGCCTCGGGTGTGGGCTCCTTGGGAAGCGCCGCCAGCGAGTTCTGGTAGATTTCCGAGAAGTCCTCGGTGAATTCCGGGTGGGTGAATATTACCGCCCGGTTCTCCATGATGCCGGCGAGCGTCTTCTCGCCGACCTCCAGAGGATCCATGCCAGCCTCGAAGGCAGTGCCGAACTGCGCCAGCTCCTTCGGGTCGACGGGATCGAATCCGGAAGAGGCGTAGCTGGCCGGCCGCCGAAGCGCGGAATCCCAAGCGTTGGTGCGCGTCAGCCCCGGGCACATGAGTGATACGCCGATGCCGTAAGGAGCGAGGTTATAGCGCAGGCATTCTGTCAGGCCCCGGATGGCAAATTTGCTCGCCGTATATATGCCCGCCTGCGGGCCGGATATGTACGCGGCCATGGAAGCGACGTTGACGATGTGGCCACCCTGCGCCAGCGCCTTGATGCGCGGAATGAAGGTTACCAGGCCGTTGACCACGCCGCCGAAATTGACGCCCATGATCCAGTCGTAATCGGCGTAGCTGGCCTGGTCCGTGGGCCCGAACACGCTGACGCCGGCATTGTTGACCAATACGTGGACCGGACCGCTGTGCTCGGCCGCCTGCGCCCACTGAGCGCGGTCGGTCACATCCAGTGGAAGGAAGCGCGGCATGGGCCGGCCGTTGTCGACAAACCAGCGCTCGGCGGACGCGCGGTAGGACTCATTCCGGTAGGTCAGGATCAGTTCCGCCCCGGCGGCACTGAGTGCACGGGCTATACCGAAGCCGATTCCGGACACGCCGCCGGTAATGAACGCGGTCTTGCCTGCCATTTTCATGGTGATTTCCTCTCGCGTCCCTAGGTAACATTTGCTAGCGTGCCGTGCAATAAATTTGGCAGGAGGGTCACCCATGTCTGATCTCGAGGCTCGGCTCGCAGCTGTAGAACACCGGGTGGGCGAGCTGGAGGACATCAACGCCATTCGCCGCCTGCACTGGGCCTACGGCTACTACATAGATTTCAACCGCGCTGAGGATGTTGTGCAGCTGTTCGCCAAGGATGGTGCGGTGGTGTTCCTATCCGGGGAATACCGTGGCCACGAAGGCGTGCGGCGTCTGTACGGGGCGTGGTTCCAAAACTACTTCACCAAGGGCGTCAATGGGCCGGTCTACGGATTTCTGCTGGATCACTTTCAGATGCAGGACATCATCACGGTGGCGCCGGACCGCAAGAGCGCAAAGGGGCGTTTCCGGGGACTGCTGATGGGCGGCAGCCACGAAAGCCGCGACTACAAGCCCGACGGACTGCCGCTGCAATTTCTCGAGGCCGGCGTCTATGAGAACGACTATGTTCAGGAGCAGGGCGTGTGGAAGATCAAGCGCCTGGACTACATGATGCAATGGCAGGCCGATTATGAAAGCGGCTGGTCCAGGACGGTCGCGCACCTGCAGCCCGCCAATCAAACCTTTCCGGAAAATCCACTTGGGCCAGATGTGTTGCTGCCCGCTGCGCGCGTGCGCAAGACCTGGCCGCATCGCCAGGATGTGCCGATGCACTACGCACATCCGCGATTTGGCGCGGCGCTGGCGGGAAAAGCCTAAGCTTCTCCCGCAGCGCGCAAGCCATTTAGAGCTGGATGATGACGGTCTTCAGTTCGGTATAGGACTCGATGCCCTGGCGCGCCTGCTCGCGCCCGAAGCCCGATTGCTTAAAGCCGCCAAACGGCAAGGCCGGATCAATCACGGCATGGCAATTGCCCCAGACTGTTCCTGCCTTTAGCTTGGAGGCCAGCTTGTGCATGGCCGACACGTCTTTGGTCCAGATAGCCGCCGCCAGTCCGTAGGTCGTGTCATTTGCGGCCTTGGCCACCTCGTCGATATCCTCGAAACGCTGCGCCACCACGACGGGCCCGAAGATCTCCTCGCGAACCACGCTCATCGTCGGTTTGACGTTGACGAGAATCGTCGGATTCACGTAGTAGCCTGTCGATGAAGGCGAGTCTCCGCCGATCGCCACCGAGGCGCCATCCTTCTTGCCGGCGGCGATGTACCCCATGACCTTGTCCATCTGCTCCTTCGAGACTAAGGGACCCATGTGCCCCTGCGGATCCAGCGAGGGGCGTGGCTTCCAGAAAGCGGAGGCTGCCGCGACACCTTCGACCACCTTGTCAAAAATGGAGCGATGCGCAAACAGTCGCGAGCCCGCCACGCACACCTGCCCTGAGTTGAAGAAAACCGCACCGGCGGCGCCAGCCGCGACTTCTTCGATGTTGACATCGGGCATGACGACGACGGGAGACTTGCCGCCCAATTCGAGTGAGACGCGTTTGAGCGTGTCGGTCGCGTTGCGATTTATGATCTTGCCTACTTCCGTGGACCCGGTGAAGGCGATCTTGTCCACGTCAGGATGCCGGACCAGCCGATCGCCGGCCGTGTGTCCGTTGCCGGTGACTACATTGAGCACGCCCGGGGGAAAGCCCGCCTCAACAATGAAGTCCGCCAGGCGCAGAGCAGTCAGCGAGGTCTGCTCGGCGGGCTTGAGAATGATCGTGCAGCCGGCCGCCAGCGCGGGGGAGATCTTGAGCGTGGCCATGACCAGGGGAAAGTTCCAGGGAATGATCTGTGCCGCCACGCCGACCGGTTCGCGCATCACATAGCTGAACACTTTGCCGCGCGGCATACCCTGCGGGTCCATGACTTCACCGCCCAGCTTTGAGGCCCAGCCGGCCATGTAGCGCAAGTGGTCAATCGATCCAGGCACGTCGATCATCTTCGCCATGCCGACAGGCTTGCCGTTATCGATGGCTTCGAGTTCCGCAAACTCCGCGGCGTGCGCCTCCATCAAGTCCGCGAGCTTGTTGATGATGCGCTCGCGCTTGTTGGGCGGGAGGTGAGACCAGCGGCCATCATCGAAAGCAGCGCGCGCTGCCGCGACGGCGCGATCAACGTCGGCGTCCGAGGCATCCACGAAGCGCGAGATCTCAAGTCCGGTCGAAGGATCTTCGACCGCGATCGTGCCGCCACGGGAGGAGTGCACCCATTCATTGTTGATGAACAGGGCGGGTTTGCGTGCCAGCGCGCGCTTGACCGCAGCTGAGTACTCGGGTTGGGCAAAGGACTCGGACGGACGAGCAACTGCTTGAACGGAAGCCATCGTTTGATCCTCCTCGGGAGTGATTGCGGAACGCTTTCCCGATGCGTCGGCAGGCGTTAAATCGTTAGTTGAGCATACTAAAATGCGGTTCCGAGGGTCAAACCAGGCGGTGCCTATCGGCCGGGCGCGCGGGTGTCCGCGCGCTGCCGGGAGGACTTGCCCGCGGGCGCCATGACCCGGGCGGACAGTTCGCCGTCCGCCGAGAGTTCGGCGAGCGCTTCCTCCACGACATAATGGTCACTGGACTTGGTGCATACCGGATCGGTCGCGGAGGAATCCCCCAACAGCGCCATGGCCTGGCAGCGGCAGCCACCCCAGTCGAGCTCACGCCGCTCGCAACTCCTGCAAGGCTCGGGCATCCACTGGGTGCCACGGAATTTCTGGAATGCCGGAGACTGGCGCCAGATTTCGGCGAGCGAGTGTTCGCGTACCGACGGGAAATCCAGGCCCGGCAGAGTCTCGGCGGCATGGCAGGGCAGCGCCTTGCCCGAAGGGGAGATGTTGATGAACCGTCGCCCCCAGCCGCCCATGCAAGCTTTGGGTCGGGAGGCGTAGTAGTCGGGCATTACGTAATCGATCACGAGCTTTCCTTTGAGGCGCTTGCGTGCTTTTTCGACCACTTGCGTCACCGCATCGAGCTGCGCTCGGCTCGGCAGGAGGCCGCGCCGGTTGCGCAACGCCCAGCCATGGTACTGGGCGTGCGCAATCTCCACACGCGCGGCGCCCAGCGACTCGCCCATGTCGATCATCTCGGCGACCCGCTCTGCGTTGAGGCGGTGGACGACGAAGTTCAGGGTGAGCGGCAGGCCGGCCGCGGTAATGCGCTGCGCCGCGGCAAGCTTCCTGTCGTGTCCGCCGGCATAGCCGCCGATGTAGTCGGCCGATGCAGCACGCGAGTCCTGGAAACTGAGTTGAATATGATCGACCCGAGCGGCGCTCAGCGCCGCCATGGCGGTGTCGCTCAGCAGCACGCCCGCCGTGATGACATTCGTGTAGAGCTTGAGATCAGCCGCATGGCGCACCAACTCGGCCAGATCATCGCGGGCCATCGGCTCTCCGCCCGAGAAATGGACCTGCAAAATTCCGAGCGCCGCGGCCTCGGTAAGCACTCGCCGCCACTCATTGGTGTCGAGCTCGGAATGCCGCCGCTCCAGCGCCAGCGGATTGGAGCAGTAAAAGCATTTGAGCGGGCACCGATGCGTCAGCTCCGCGAGCAGGGCCAACGGGGGCGGTAGCACCGGTCCGTTCACAGACTAATGGCTCCGCGGCCGTTCAAGTCCTGAAGCATTGTGACGACGTCGGCGGCGATAAGGGCGCGCGGCGCCTGGTAACGGCTCGCCAGGGAATCGATGATCGCGCGCACGCTGCGCTCGCCGTCCACCAGCCTGAGGACTTCGAGAGCCACATCGTCGGGTTGGAAGAGTCGTTCGGGAGCCAGCAGCACCCACGCCGATCGAACCTCGTCGTAATGCAGTCGCACGCCGCGCGCCAAATGCGGCACGGTGTCCTCGTCAACCTGAGCTTCAGCGGACATTGGGCAGGAATGCGCCCGGGGGCACCAACTTGGGGGCCACGTAGGCGTAGTAAAGAGCATCGAGCTGTGCCCACAGCACGTCACACTTGAAGCGCAATGCAGCCAGCACCTGCTGCTGGCGTTCGTGATTGTCCGCATGCTCGCGCACGTACTGCAAAGCGAAATCGCTGTCCTTGGGAGCCTGCGTGAGTCGCGGCGTGAAGTACGCGAGCGTATCGGCCGTGACCCAGGGGTAGTGCGCCAGCATGCCGGAGACACGTTCGGCGATAATTGTTGGCGCGAAAAGCTCTGTAAGGGAGGACGCGATGGCCTCGAGGACCGAGTGATCGCGCACGAAGTGGACGTAGGCGTCGACGGCAAAGCGCGTGGCCGGCAGGATCGCCTGAGTACCTTCCACCAGCGTCACATCAAGGCCGACGCCCTGGGCGAGCTTGAGCCAGCGTGTCCCGCCCCCCGGCATGTCATCGCGGCCGTCCTGATCCTCAAGTCGCCGGCGCCACTCGCGTCGCAGCGCCGCCGTCGGAAGACGGGCGATTAGCAGGGCATCTTTCACGGGAATCTGGCTTTGATAGTAATAGCGATTCAACGCCCAGGCCTGAACCTGGCCGCGATCCAGCTTGCCGTCGTGCAAAAGGCGATGAAAAGGGTGCAAGTGGTGGTAGCGCACCGCGCCGATTTCACGCAATGCGCTTTCCAGCGCATCCCCCGACATCATCGCCCCTGTCACAATTCAATCTCCATGCCATCGTAGGCGACTTCCCAGCCGGCTGCCGTGACTGCGGCCCGCTCCGCGGAATCATCCAGCAGCACCGGGTTGGAGTTATTGAGATGAATTAGAACCTTGCGCCGCACGCCCAGTTCCCGGAATGCCGCCACGGTGCCTTCCGGTCCGCTTACGCTCATGTGGCCCATGCGCAGGCCTGACTTCCGGCCGATGCCGGCGCGGATCATTTCCTCATCCGACCACAATGTTCCATCAAAATACACCAGCTCGGCATTGCGCAAGCGATTGGCGAGCGCGGGAGTCATCGCCGCGCAACCAGGAATGTAGTGGAGAGTGTGCCGCCCATCCGTGACGCTGATACCAACGGCCATCTCGCCAGTTTCCACCGCAGGGGCTGCAGCAGGGTCTTCCAGATAGAGCGGCACTTTGCCCGGGACGGCAAAGAGCGTGAATGTAAGCTGCAGGTCGGTTCTGACCGGAGTCTCGAGTGCTACCAAATGGCGCGTCACGACTTGGCGGTCGAGCGCTTCGAAGATCGGATTGGAATCGAGGACAGCGTGGACGGCCGCGGTCGCGTAGATCGTCAGTGCCTGCCGTTCACGCAGCGTGAGCAGACCGGCAACGTTGTCGACCTCGCCTCCCGTGAGCACAACTCCTGCGATGGGCGAGGAGCGCAATCCCTCCCGAGGGTGCAGGAAGCGCGACTGGCCAATTTGCGCGCGCAAGTCGGGCGAGGCGTTCAACAGCAGCCATCGCCGCCCGTCGCTACTGACAGCAAGTCCTGCCTGGGAGCGGGGGATAGCGGCGGGATCTCCGGCCCGCGCCCTGTTGCAGGCCGGCGCATTGGAATTCCATTGCGGAAATCCGCCGCCCGCAGCCGCGCCTAGCGCGACTGAATACACGTTGAAGAGCTAGACCGGAATATCCGCGCTGGCGTAACTGTTGATCTCACAGCCGAGCGCGATTTCCACAATCCTTGGGGTCTTCCAGACCATACGCGTATTCCTGTATTGCAAAGGCAGCCGCCGTGCCAGCGCGACCGGGCCAGCTTAGTGCACGGTGCGTGGACCGAGCAAGGTCACGGGCCAGGGCAATTGATACGGACCCGATTTCCAGCTCACCCGGGCCCAGCGTTCCGCGGACAACACTGGGCAACTCAAAAGCGTGCCTGCCAGATTTCGGGCCGCGCGGCGTAAAGGATTGTCGGTACGGAGCGCCTTGTTGCTCAAGAGCAACAATGGTGCGTGGAAAAGACCGTACTGCACTCTTATTATATAGATCATTCTTCATTGGTTGAGTGGGAAGGGGGGCATTTGAGTGTTGATAGTGGGTGTAACTTACAATCCGCGCGCGCAGGTTCGTCAGGAGGTGTCGCGAGTGTAAGTTGACCGGCGATTTGATCCTCGCATTGCGAGTTTTTCATCGACACGTATTTCGTTACATAGGGGGACTTTAATGGATACGTCACCGTGCAATCGCTTGTTGCTCACGCCCGGCCGCTGGCTAGGCTTCGCGCTCCGATCGGTGGGCGCCGCCGTGGTATTGAGCGTGCTGGCCGCGCCGATGCCAATACGCGCTGCCGATCCCCCAGTGGCTGTGGAAAAGACCGGCTCTGAGGGTCTTGAAGAGGTCATTGTTACCGCTCAGTATCGCCAGGAGAAGTTGCAGGACACTC
>Ga0157379_10003932_pt1 | contig 12662 bp, 8 predicted proteins | sample S25metaG_FD_121802 | JGI IMG/M metagenome (GOLD analysis project Ga0157379, IMG submission 121802) | Switchgrass rhizosphere microbial communities from Kellogg Biological Station, Michigan, USA - S2-5 metaG | ecosystem: Host-associated > Plants > Roots > Rhizosphere > Soil | place: USA: Michigan... | reverse complement strand
GAAGCCGGACACCACGTACGAAATGCGCCGGTGCCGGTACCGAGATCGGCCAGTCGGTAGGTGGTCAGCGTCGGTACGTAGTGTCCGGCGTTAGCCGGACCTTCCTCCTGCGTCGACGCGGACGTGGAAGTAGTCGGCGGACTCGTGGACGATCAGCGGTCCGGCGAAGATCTGACTCAGGCGAGGGCCCGTCAACACGTCGCGTTTCGGTCCATCGAACGCGATGCGTCCGCGCGCCAGCAGCACGACCCGATCGATCTCGGGGATGATCTCCTCGACATAGTGGGTGACCAGGAGAATCGTCGTGCCCTGCCGTGCCACATCGCGGACGCGCTCCATGAAGGCGTGGCGCGCGACCAGGTCCAGCCCGCGCGTCGGCTCGTCGAGCACCAGCACTTTCGGCGTGTGCACCAGCGCACGCGCGATGAGCACGCGGCGCGCTTCTCCGGTGGACAGTGTGTCGAGCGTTCTCGTCGCCAGAGCCGCCGCCCCAACTCGATCGAGCGCCTCGAGCGCCTGGGCCCGCATCGCGGCCGTAACGCGCTGGTGCGCGAACACGCCATGAGTCGCAAAGAACCCGGACGCCACTGCGTCGAGCGCGTTCACCACGCCATTGGAGTTGCCGTGGACGAACCGATCGTGCAAGTCGGCCGACACGATGCCCATCTGCGATCGCAGCTCGAAGACATTCCAGCGGTCGCGCCCGAACAGGCGAATCGGTGGCGGGTCGTCCTCGGCCGCTCGGCTGAAGCCTTCGCGCTCCGTGACACCCTCGCGCTGGGTGGCGCCTTCGCGATTCGTGGCGGAGTCTTCGCGCGCCACGGCAGCGCCGTCGCGGTCCATCAGGGGATACAGCTGCAGCGTCAGCAGCCGCATGAACGTGGACTTCCCCGCACCGTTGGGACCGAGGATGGCCGTGTGTTGTCCGACGTCGATGCTGAGAGTCAGGCCGTCGAGCACCCGCGCGCTGCCGAGGATGACAGACGCGTTGCAAAGCTCCAGGAACCGCGGCTCGTCGGACACTTCGGAACTTTAGGTCTTTAACTTTTGACTTTTGACTTTTAACTTTTAACTTTAGCGGATACGCCAGCCATTGACCGGACCGCCGTGGAAGAAGGCGGCCGGCGTCATCACGCCGTCTTTCTTGAACACCTGTCCGTCTTTCATGACGAACTGGACGTTCTTCAGCGCGTCGACGTCGTCGATGGGATTGCCGGGCACGGCGATGAGATCCGCGAACAGCCCCGCCTTGATCGGGCCGCGCGTCTTTTCCGTCTCGCTGACCTTGTAGCCGTTGATCGTCATCGCGCGCAGAATGTCTGCGTTGGGAATGCCGGCATCCTTCCAGGTCTTGAGAAATTCGATGCACAGCTCGCCGCGCGTCTTTCCGGCCACGTAGTAGTCGGCGTCGGTTGAAAACGTCAGCGGCACTTTCTTGGCGTAGGCGTCCTTCAGGCTCGCCACGGTCCGCTGATAAGCCTGTGGCGAGACCGGGTGTCCCGCCAGGCCGTCCGGCGTGTCGGTGCCCGCGCGCCAGATGCCCTTCTGCGCCATCAGCGTGTGCATCTCTTCGTTCAGGCCGGTCGAGTGCGCGATCGACCAGATCCCGGCTTCGATCGCGTTCCGCGCGCCGTTCACCGTCTGGACGTGGCCTTCGACTTTCATGCCGACCTTGGCGGCTTCGCGGATGAACAGCCGGATCTCGTCGGCGGTGTAGCCGTACGGCTTGCAGTCGACGCAGATCTTGATCACCTTGGCGCCGAAGAGCACGTTCTGACGCACCGCCTTGACGATCTCGTCCGGCGTATCGGCGTCGAGATACTCGGGATAGACGATGCTGTGCTGCTGCGCCATCTCGGGCGTCGGAAAGAACTGACCGCCCATGCCGCCGATGATGATCCCGGAATTGATGATCGTCGGCCCCGGAATCCAGCCCTGCTCGATCGCCTGCCGCAGCGCGGTGTCCGCATACAGCGCGTTGTTGCCCATGTCGCGGACGATGGTGAAGCCGGAGGCGAGCATCTGAATGCCGTTGGACGCCGCCTGAATGGCGCGCAGCGCCGTCGACTCCTGGACGTACGTGTAGTAGTAGATGTTGCTCTCGGGTTCCGGCTTGTAGGTGAGCGCCAGGTGGTTGTGCGCCTCGACCAGCCCCGGCAGCACGGTCATCTGCGAGAGGTCGATCACCCGCGCACCCGCCGGGATCGCGACGTTCGGTCCGACATCCCGGAACCGCGTGCCCTCGACGAGGATGACCTGATTGGTCAGGATGCGGCCGGCTTCCGGATCGAGCAGCCGGCCGGCGCGAATGGCAGTAACCGGAGACGGTTGCTGACCAGAGAGGACCGCGCCGAGACACACGCACACCACGGACAGAACTGTCAGACGTCGCATACGGTCCTCTCGTGATTTGCCCGGCACGTTGCGAAATCAACCTGGCGCCGGCGATTTCGCAACGCGCTCCTACTCTTGCGCCGCGGTCGTCGTCGCGCGGCCGCTGGCGGCACGCGTCCACTGCTTGAACCAGCTCATCATGTAGAGCTGCGTGCGAATGTAGTTCGACGGCTTCGACCCGGTGCCGTGGTATTCCTCGTTGAACTGCAGCAGCTTGACCGGCACGCCTTTCACTTTCAGCGCCGCGTAGTACTCCTCGGTCTGCGGCATCGGCGTTCGCCGATCCAGCACACCGGTCATCAGCAGCGTCGGGGTGGTGACCTTGCCGACCGTCATCAGCGACGAGTGCGAGAGCCAGTCGGACGGATCCTCCCAGAACGGCTTCTTGAAGAAGCTGTAGGTGAAGAGTGGGATGTCGGTGTGGCCGGCCATGCTCAGCCAGTCGATGACCGGACAGCGCACGGCGGCCGCGGCGAAGCGATCGGTGTGTCCGATGACCCAGCTCGAAAGCACGCCGCCGCCGCTGCAGCCCGACACGTACATGCGCGAGGTATCGACGTAGCCGCGGCCGACGACCGTATCGACGCCCGCCATCAGGTCGTCGTAGTCGGGCCCCGGATAGTTGTGATCGATGCCGTTGATGAACTCGCTGCCGTAGCCGGTGCTGCCACGCGGATTCGTGACCAGCACCACGAAGCCGTTGGCGGCGAAGTTCTGGAACATGTAGTTGAAGCCAACGTTGTAGTTGCCGAACGGTCCGCCGTGAATCTCGAGAATCAGCGGGTACTTCTTCGACGCGTCGAAGTTGGGCGGCTTGACGATCCAGCCCATCACCTTCGCGTTGCCGGTCGAGGTGTAGGTCACTTCGTCGATCTTCGCCAGCTGCTTGCCCCGCAACACGTCGCCGTTGACGTCGGTGAGCTTCGTCACCTGACCCGGTTGACGGAGATTCACCTTCACGACGTCCTGCGGGTGATCGAGGTCCGACAGGATCCCGGCCGCGACCAGGTCCTTCGAGACGGAGTCGAACGACAGCATGCGCCGGCCTGTCGTGATCGGCTTGACCCCGCCCACGATCGACGCGAACTGGATGTTTCGGGCGCCGCGATCGTCCGCGTCGAAATACAGCCCGCTGCCGTCCGGCGCCCACCGCAGATTGATCGGATCGCGGTCGTAGTCGCCGCTGATCTTGCGCATGTCGCTGCCACCGCCGGTCAGCGGGATCACGAACAGATCGCTGACGGTGTGCGAACGGCCGGTGGGAGGATAGCCGGTGAAGGCCACCGTGCGGCCATCCGGCGAGACCGACGGGCGGCCCCAGTTGCCTGGCTTGTTCACGAGATCGCGAATGGCGCCCGTCTCGACGTCGGCGACGTACAGCCGCGACGACTGATATTGCATGTCGGCGTCGGGCGACTGATTGCCGTCGAAGACAATCGACTTGCTGTCGGGCGTCCAGTCAATCGACGCGCCGCCGCGCAGCTCGCCCGCGCCGGCGCTCCACTTGCCCTTGGTCAGCTCGCGCGCGGTGCCACCGTCGGCGGGCACCACGAACAGGTGGGTGTAGCCGTCTTCGAGATAACCGACGCCGTCCTGCCGGTAGTGGATCGTGCTGACCACCCGAGGCGCGGGCGTCCATTTGGCCCCCTTCGGTTCGGCGGGCATCGAAATCGTCCACTTCTCCGCGTCGGGGACGAACATCGAGAAGGCGATCGATTTGCCGTCGGGCGACCAGCGCGCGTTGCGCGGTGTCTCGGTGATATGGGTGATTTGCGTCGCCGGCCCCTCGGCGTCGACATAACGCACGAAGATCTGCGAGCCCTTCGGCTCGCCGTCCGCGAGGTACATCAGCCGTTTACCGTCCGACGACCAGCGCGGCGCCGATCCCTTGACGAGAAACCGATGCTGCGATCCATCCGCGTTGAGGATCCACAAACTCGAGTCCCACTTGTCTTCGAGCCGGTTCACGTGCTGGCGCGCGTACACGATGCGCGACCCATCCGGCGAGATCTGGGCGTCGCTGACGCGCTCCCAATCCAGCCAGTGCTCGGTGGTCAGCAGCGTGTCGGAGCGCGTCTCCTGCGCCCGAAGTCCATTGCCGCCGATCGCCGCCACGACTGCGCACAAGACCGCCACGGCCACACGTCGCGTTGTCGTCATCGCATCCTCCGAGCGTACAAGGAGTCTCTTTTACAGCTAGCCCCTAGCCCCTAGCCCCCAGCCCCTACGGCTGTCCTGCAGTCGTCGTCTTCGTCGCCGTCGCGCGCTCGAGGCCTTTCAGCGCGGCGCGGCGATTCGGCATCCGATTGAGCGACTGCTGGAACTGCGCCGCCGCTTCGGCCGGACGGTTCAAGTGGAGCAGCAGGTTGCCATACAGCTCGAACGACGGCTTGATCGGATCGGCAGGACCCGACGGCGCATCGAGGGCGATCTCGATGGCGGTCGCTTCCTTGATCAGCCGCTCGGCGGTCGCCATGTCTTTCTGCGCGTATGCGATCACGGCGCCGACTTCCTTTTCCATCACGGCGAACGGCCGCGCCCGATACGCATTCGACCCGGACTCGGCCTGCGTGCGCATCGCCTTCAGCTTTTCGACCGCCACGTTTGCCGTCGCGAGATCGCCGAGGTTGGCGGCGCTGACGCCCGCCGCGAACACATAGGCGGCGCTGCCGTCGTAGCCGGGCGCCCCGCCGTCCTTGACCGCGCCGGTCGGCAGCGCCAGTTTCTCCCACTGCTCGCTCTCGACCACCTGCCGCGCCTTCATCGAGGCGTAGCCATCGCGGACGTTCGTCGCCGTGTCCTTGTCGGCCACCGCCTTCGCCTGGTCGACGCATTTCTGCGCGTCTTCGAACTTCCCCTGCTGGAGGTACGCGTACTGAAGCCACGACAGCGTGTGGAAATCCTCGCGGCCGCGCGGCAGCTTCTTGGCTTCCGCCAGATCGACAGCGGCCTTGTAAGCGACGATGTTCGACGCCACGACGTCATCCCACATGCCGAGCTGGACGAAGATGTGCGACGGCATGTGCAGCGCGTGCGCGGCCGACGGTGCGATTTTCGAATAGGCGCGTGCGGCGTTGAGACTCAGGATGGCGTGATCGGGATCGTCGAACGAGTGGATGATGTAATGCGCCGCTCCCGGGTGTTTGGGGTTGCGCTGAAAGATCTCCTGCGAGATCGCCGCGGCCTGCATCGCGTTGCGCGTGTTGCTGACGCCGGGGCGCCCGGTCCCAAGCAGTGCCAGCGCATACAGGCACGCGATTTCGTCGTCCGCCGGATATTTGGCGTGAAGCTTGCCCATGACGCCGGCGTATGCGATGTCACGCGCCAGCTTGTCGCCGGCGCCGAACAGCACGTCCAATGATTCGACCAGATCGCGCTCTTTGCCCGCCGGCGCTTTTGCGGCCCGGGCCGCGGCCGTCGGCGCCAACCGCTCGAGGGCGCGCCGTGCGGCGGCCAGATCCTGCTGCGCCCACAGCGGGTGGTTGTAACTCATCGCCTCGCCCCAGTACGCGAGCGCAAAACCCGGGTCGGCTTTCTGCGATTGCTGGAAGGCGTCCGCCGCGATGTCGAACTCGAAGTTGTAGAGCGCCTTGGTTCCCACCAGGAACGGCGCCTGCGCGGCCGGCTTGGCCGACGTGGGAAAATTGATCGTCCCGAGCTCGCCGGTGGACGTCTGCGCGCGAGGCGCTACGGTCGCGACCGTCAGTGCCGCCGCAAGGACGAGGATCCGTTTCATTCCGTTACCTCCAGAGTAGCGGCCATTCTAACAGCCCGTGGTGCAAGTCCATCGTCGCATCGAGAATGGCGAGGCGCCACGATGGCAAGGCGCGACGACTGAGAATATGGGAAATATTTGAGGGAGGAGCAACGCGGCCAGCGCCGGGGCCCCAACGCGGCAGCCGCGTTGGGGTGGAGCGGGGATGCATCGCCGTTCGAATGCAGATGGAGTTGCACCACGGGCTGTTAGCGTCGTTCGGGCAGTGTACACTCGAGAAATGGCCGTCCCGCGAGCCTTCACACCGGCCATCCCCGGTTTCCTCGCGGCGTTCACCGGCACACTGATCTTCAAGATCGCGCTGTTTCGTTACTCCATATCCGGCGCCGAGGGGATGTCATCCGCGCTGGCCACCTGGCCACGAATCGTGTTGTGCCTGGGGTGGGACATCGTGTCGGCCCTCATTGTCGCCGGCGTGGCGGCGATGCTCTGGTGGCCCGCCGCTGTCGAGGCTGTGTACGGCGTGTTTCTCGTCATCAGCTACCACATCGCCACCATCGTCGGCACACCGCTCGACAAGGCGGCGATCGACTTGTTGTTCTTCTACAACGCGACGCCGGGCCACACGGGTCGGCTGTTCGCCGACTCGGTCGTGCCGTACGTGACTCGCGCCGTCGTCATCGAGGCCGTGCTGGCAGGCGCACTCATGCCGATCGTGTTGTTCTGGTGGCGGCGCCGCGCCGAGCGAGGTCCGGCGATCGGACGGCGCGCGGTCTGGGCGTTCGCCGTCCTCGTGTTTCTGACCGTCGCCGTCGTTCCCGGCCTGGCCAATGGACTGCTGGCAGTTCACACCTTCGGTCTCGAGCGCAGCCCGCTGACACTGCTCCTCGGCTCGTACGTATCCGAGCCGGTCCGCCGGCTCCTGGGACGCGACACGATACCTGCCGGCGATCCGTACTGCTTCGATCTGCGCTCGCCGGTGCCGAGTGCAGGCGAGAATCCCCTCACGAAGGCGATGCCGTCACGTACGAACCTCGTGCTCGTGATACTGGAGTCCATCTCCTCACGCAGCGTGTCGGCAGAGCCGACGCCGATGCCATTTTTGGCAGGGCTCGGCCGATCCTCACAAGGCGTGCGGTTCGAGAATCATTACACCCACTGGGCGCAGACGATGAAGGCCGCGTTCAGCATCTGGTGTGCCGAGCTGCCGCATCCTGAATACCCGCCGATCACGTACGTCAATCCGGCGATCCCGTGCGTCAGTCTGCCGGAGGCGTTGAAAGACGCGGGATACGACACCGCACTCTTCAGCTCTGCCGACTTTGCGTTCGACCGTCAGGTACGATTCCTGCGTCACCGTCGCTTCGACGTGATGGTCGATCGAAACGAGATGCCCGGCAGTCAAGGCGCGTGGCAAAACACCTGGGGCATCGACGAGCGCGTGACGACCGAAGCCGTACTCGACTGGATTCGCCGGCAGCGCTCGACACAGCCCGAGCGGCGGTTCTTCGCCGCCTATAACATGGCGGCCGGTCATCATCCGTACGAGTACCCGGGTTCGCCGTCGGGACGGTGGCTCGACGGCGAACGCGAAGCTGCCGCTCAACGGGCCACGCTGCGCTTCGTCGACGACCGGCTGCGCGAGCTGCTGGACGGCCTGCGGAGCCAGCAGCTGCTCGAGTCCACGCTGGTCGCGATCGTGTCGGACCATGGCCCGGGATCCGGCCGCGCGGGGATGGGCCGCGTCCGCGATGCCTCCATCTACGAGGGCTCCGTGCACGTGCCGCTGGTGCTGTCCGGACCTCAACTCGCCGGTGCCCTCGGCGCCGTGACGCTGCCGACCGGGCACATCGATCTCGCACCGACCCTGCTCGGGCTCCTCGATGTTCAGCCGCCCGCCACCATGAAAGGACGCGACCTGACGCACGGCAGCGAGCCGCGCGTCGTGATCCTGACGACACGGCCGCCGCTTTCGCAGATCGGTGTGCGCGCGGGTCCATGGAAACTGGTGCATTGGGCGGAAACCGGCGCAAACGAGTTGTTCGATGTGGCCCACGATCCGGACGAGCGCGAAGATCTGTCCTCCAGCAATCGCGAGCTGGTCACGACGCTCGATGCGATCGGCCACACATGGCAGACCCATTCACGGCATCTCATCGAGAACTACGCGGCCGTGCTCGCGTCTTCCGGTCATCGCTGCTCGAGCCGATGAGCCTTCGCGTCGCGATTGTGGCGCCGTACGACTTGTCCGTCCCGGGTGGCGTCACCACGCAGATCCGCGGGCAGGCTCGGGCGCTCCGTGCGCTGGGGCACTCGGTCGAAGTCTTCGGCCCCGCGTCAGGTCCACTGGCGGACGGCGAACACCCGCTGGGGCGTGCACTCCTCATCTCTCTTGGCGGCACGGAATCGGGGCTTGGAGTCGATCCACGCGGCTTCGCCGCCGTGGGCCGGCTCGCACGCGGACCGTTCGACGTCATTCACGTTCACGAACCGCTGACGCCGCTCGTGCCATGGCTGGTCGTCGGCGCCGCGCGCGCGCCGCTCGTCGGCACGTTCCATGTGCACCGCGAATCGGGCCATCTGCTGTATGCGATCGGGAAAAGCGCGCTCGGCCCGCTCGTCCGCCGTCTGCGCGCACGCATTGCGGTGTCGGATGCCGCCATGCGCACGGTGTCGACCCATTTTCCCGGCGCCTACGAGATCGTCCCGAACGGGATCGACGTGGACGATTTTCGGCGCCCGCGGCCGCGTCCACCGGCATTGAGCGGTGGACGGCGGGCGGTCCTGTGCGTGGGCCGGCTCGAACCACGCAAAGGCGTCGACACGCTTATCCGGGCGATGGCGCTCGTTCGAGAGACCGCGCCCGATGTCCTGCTGGTGATCGTCGGAGCCGGATCGGAGCGTACGGCGCTCGGCGCGCTCGCCGGTGATACCGGCACAGTGCAGTTCGCCGGCCAAGTTTCCGATGCCGACCTGGCCGCCTACCTTCAGGCCGCCGACGTCGTCTGCTCGCCGGCCCTCGGCGGCGAAAGTTTCGGGATCGTGCTCCTCGAAGCGATGGCGTGCGCCAAGCCGATCGTGGCCAGCCGCATCGAAGGGTACGAAGCGCTGGTCGGCTCGACCGGCTGCGCGCGGCTGGTGCCGCCCGGCGACGCCGGCGCGCTCGCGCGGGCACTGAGCGCGCTCCTGCTGTCCGCGGACGAACGACGCCAACTCGGTCAGGCGGGGGCCGCCGCTGCGGGCGCGTACGATTGGACCGTGATCGGCCGCCGGCTGGACGACATCTACCGGCGCGTCGACGGCGCCGCCAGGAACGACGGCGACCACACCCGGTTGCGCTCGATCAAGTAGGACCAGTCGGCCACCAGATCGGTCAGCGACGCGGCGCTCAGCGGAACCGCGGACGCGGTCGCGGGCATCACGCCTGGAAACGAGACGCGGTTGATAGCCAGCGTCGGCGTCCGCGCGTCGACCAGGATCGACGTGCCCTCGCGATCGAGCCGCACGCCACCGGGACGGACCGCCATGGCGCTCCGGATCCCGTTGCGAGCGGGCCCGAAGAGGTCGCTGCCGAGCGCCGCCGAGGGCCGGCGGTCGCCGACCAGCGCAAGAACCGTGGGCAGCATGTCGACATGGCTGGCGGGCGCCAGGATCCGGCGCGGCGGTCCGACCAGGCGCTCGGGACCCGCGATGATCGCTGTCGTCCAGATGTTGTCGTTTTCAGGCAGTCCGGAGGTGCGCCGCAGATCCATGTAGAAGCCGTGATCGCCCAGGACGATCAGGATGGTCCGGTCGCGCCGCCCGCGCGACTCGAGAAACGACAGCAGACGGCCGATCTCACGGTCGGTGTACGTCAGCACCTGGCGATAGCGGGGCTCGAGCGCTTCACTCGTCGGCAAGGGCCGCTCGCCCGCATCGTCCGGCAGGCGGAACGGATAGTGCGTGCTGTAGGTCGAGATGAACTCGAACAGCGGCGTGCCGGACGCCGCCGCGTCATGCTGCCGGATTTCGCCGATCCCGCGCTCCAGGATGTTGCGATCGGTCGGCGCTTCACCGTTGGCGACCAGATCAATCACCGTCGCGTACCAGGCCGGCAGCCAGTGATCCTGATGATCGAAGTGCGGATCGGCGCCGATGTAGGTCGTGTCGTAGCCGAAATCGCGGAGCCGCGACGGCAGGCTGTCGAAGCGCCGGTCGGAGAAGTCGGTGATGATCTCCTTGCGCCGGTGGGGCCATGCGGAGCAATGAAACGCGAGGACGGACGGCGCGCTCGGAAACCCGTTTGACGTGAACGCCGGAAACACGACGCTGCGCCGGGCGAGCGCGTCGAGATTGGGCGTCGCCGACGGCCGGCCGCCGCGGTCCCCGAGTGCATCCGCACGCAGGCTCTCGATCATCACGACGACGATGTCGGGCCCGCCTTCGCTCGGCCGGCCTTCGCTCACCGCCACACTGTTGCGCTTCGGCGTCGCAGGCTGGGACAGTGCCGCCGAGGCTTGGGCGTCAGTCCATCGATAGACGAGCGGGTATTCGTCGCTGAGCCACGCGGCACCCGCCGGAAGTCCCACGGTCGCGCGCAATTCGCGGATGGCATCCGATTCCGATCCGTGCAGCGACGTGCGATCCAGACCCAGCCACTCCCGCACGAAGGCGACCTCGATGGGAGGCGGCGGGCCGGGCCACGTGATCGTCGCCGGAAGGGACAGCAAGGCGGCGCCGGCGACAATCGTGGCGGCGGCCTCAGGCCAGGATGTCTGAGCGCCGTCCGCCCAGTCGCGACGGATCAGTCGCGTCATCCAGGCAACCACGGCAAGAAAGAGGACGAGCCCCCCAACGGCCAGTGCGGCATTCGCCTTCAGCGGTTCGAGAAACTCGTTGGACCTCACGACGTGGATGCCGCGGAAGGTACGGAAGAGCGTCGGCGTCAGCGGAGCGCCGGTAATCGTCGCGACCGTCAGGTCCGCCTGACCGGCGATCATGAGCAGCGCAAAGACCACGCACGCGGCGATCGCGATCACGCGTCGCCACGCCGACCACGCTCGGCTCAACGCCAGCAACAGGCCGATCAGCACGAGCAGGGCGCCGGCATGCGCGGATGCGGCAGGGAACAACTGTCCGAATCGATCGCCGATCGCCGTCGTCGGCTGACCGAGATAGCGCACAGTCACCCCTCCCAAGCGGAACGCGAGGAGCAGCAGGCCGGCGTTGACGATCGGGTGCGGACGCATCCGTTCGCATTGTATCAACGCATGTATGATGGCTTTCGGTGGCCAACATGCTGCGTGGCGTCGCCGGCGCGCTGGCAGACGCCCATCTCGGGCTCGTGACGCTGGCCGTGGCGCTGCACGTCGTCGGCCTGATCATCACCGGCGAGCGTTGGCGCGTCGTGATTGCCGGGCTCGGCAGCCGCCTCTCGCTCTATCAGACAACGCTCATCAACCTCGCTGGCATCTTCGTCAGAAATGCGACGCCAACGACCGGCCTGGGTGGTGACGCGAGCCGCATCGCGTTGCTGCGGGCGCACGGCGTGCCGCTGCCGCAGGCGACCGCGTCGTTTGCCTACGTCCGGCTCGCCGAGGTACCGCCGCTGGCGCTGGTCGTCCTTCTCACCACACCGGTCGTCGCGCAGCTGGCGAGCGGGTCGGTGGCGGCGGTGAGCGTGACCGCGCTTCTCCTCGCTGTCGCCGCGGCGATCGCCTGGATCACACGTGAACGCCTGCGAGAACATCTGCGTTCGCTCTGGACGCGCACGGAACACCTGCGAGTAGACCGTGGCGCCCTCGGTTTGGCTGTCTTCTACGCGACGCTGGCGCAAATCGAGACGAACGCGCGACAGATCGTCGTCGCCGCCGCCTTCGGGCTGACGCTGTCGATTCAGCAATCGGCGACCATCACTGCGATGACGATCGTCGGTGGCTTCGTGCCGACCATCGGCAGCATCGGTGCCATCGACGGCAGCATGGTGGCCGGCCTGATGCTGTGCGGCGCGACCGCCGAGACGGCGGTCGCCATCACGATCGTCGGACGTGCGATTTCCTACGGCCTCAGCACGGCGGCCGGCGCGCTCGCACTGGCGTTGCTCGGCGGCCGCCGAGTGCTTCGCGCGGTCGCAGCCCGCTGACACACGAAGAACGCAAAGCTCGCAGAGCTCGCAAAGAATAATTTTCTTGGCGGTGTTCGCGTTCTTTGCGTTATCGGAGACAGAACGAGTACGGCAACCGTGGGTTGAACGCGAGCGACGCGTCCGACAGGTTCGAGCGGCCCTTCACCAGATAATCGGTCGCGGCAAGCCGCAGGCAATCCACCAGCGCCGACGCACCCTTGAGGTAATTCGACACCGGCAGCGCTCGATCGAGATGGATCGGCAGGGCGCTGGCATGCACGCGCGGCGAGCTCTCGGAACAGATCACGCGATCCCCAAACGCCTTCTGCATGAACTCGAGGAATTCAATCTCGTCACTGGCGACGAACACGTGATACGACGACGCGGCGGCGGCGTCGAGCGCGCGGCGCACCTCCTCCGCATAGGCCTGGTAGGACACGCGCGTGGTCT
>Ga0157379_10003931_pt1 | contig 12663 bp, 12 predicted proteins | sample S25metaG_FD_121802 | JGI IMG/M metagenome (GOLD analysis project Ga0157379, IMG submission 121802) | Switchgrass rhizosphere microbial communities from Kellogg Biological Station, Michigan, USA - S2-5 metaG | ecosystem: Host-associated > Plants > Roots > Rhizosphere > Soil | place: USA... | reverse complement strand
TTACATGCTGGAACAAGGGGCTGTGACGCGGGATGCGGCGACAGGCCGCTACGCGGTGACGCTGGACAAGATGCCCGGCGCGATTGCAGCGCTGGCAAAAGAATTACTAGAGCAGGAAGCGACTGGAGACCGCGCTCGAACCGCGGCGTGGTTCGCGAAATATGCGGTCCTGTCTGATCATCTCAAGAACGCATTTGCACAGGTCTCCGATATACCCGTGGATATTCAGCCGATCTATTCCTTCCCAGAGGAGATTCGATGAGAGAACCGCAGAATTATGCCAATCACGCGAAGGTCGTTCCGGTATTCCTCTATTTTCTTTTGCCGGTATTGTTCATAAATTTAGTGGGCACAAGCTATTGGGTCTATGCGACGGCTCGGCATGCGTGGGGATCTTTTCCCCTGTTCCATGCGATTCTGAATCTGCTGCTTGCGATCGCTATGGTTATTTTGGCTTTTCTTGCGCCAATCCTCGCGCTCGGTGTGCAGGACCGCGTCATTCGATTGGAGGAACGCCTGCGCTATCAGCAACTGTTTCCTCAAGACTTAAAACCGCACATCAACGAATTCACAACCAACCAGTTGGTTGCGTTGCGTTTTGCCAGCGATGCAGAGCTGCCAGCACTTGCCAGGAAAGTGCTGACTGAGAACGTAAAGGAGCGCAAGGCGATCAAGCAGATGATCCAGAGCTGGCGCGCGGATTATCAGCGCATCTAAAGATGCAGTAGCGCAACATCGGCTACAAAACGCTGCGAATAACTCCGCCATCTGCGCGAACAGCGGCTCCGTTGATGCCGGCGGATTGCGTGCTCGCCACGAACGCCACGATGGCGGCGATTTCCTCGGTAGTCTCAAACCGCTTGAGCAGAGAGCTTGGGCGCGCGCTTTCAAAGAACTCCTTTTCGACCTGAGCCGGACTGACGCCACGTGATTTAGCCATGCTCTGTACAAAATCGCCGGCGCCTTCAGACGCAGTCGGCCCGGCGAGAATGGAATTTACGGTCACGCCACTGGCCGCAAAGGATTCCGCAACACCGCGAGCGATAGCAATTTGAGCGGTTTTGGTCATTCCGTAGTGCACCATTTCGGCGGGAATCTGCTGGCCCGACTCGCTGGAGATAAAAATCACCCGTCCCCACTTTTTCTCCAACATGCCCGGCAAGTAATGGCGCGTCAGACGAACACCACTCATCACATTCACCTCAAAGAAGCGCTGCCACTCGGAATCGGGAATTTCCAGAAACGGTTTGATATCGAAGATGCCGAGATTGTTCACCAAAATATCGGCGTTCGGCACTTGTTCGATAAGCTTGGCGATGCCTTCCGTTGTGCCGAGATCGGCAGCCACTTCGGTGACTTCCGCGCCACGCAAGTCCATGCGAATGCGTTCGGCAGCGGTTTTCACACGTTCCGCAGTACGGCCATTGATGACCACGCGGGTGCCCTCACGCGCTAGAGTTGTGGCGATAGCAAATCCGATGCCCGCCGTGGAACCAGACACAACGGCGAGTTTTCCCTTCAATCCCAGGTCCATTTCGTCTCCTGATAGTTATCAGCGCGTAGTGGTCGCAGCGGCCGCGCCTTCGATCTCTGTGATTTCTTCCTGCGATAGTTTCAGTTCGCCGGCGCGCATCACGCCTTCAGCTTGCTTCGCGTTGCGAGCGCCGACGATTGCTCCCGTGATCGCCGGATGACGCAAGACCCAGGCAATCGCGACTTCGCCGGGGCCACGGCCATGACGCGCGCCGACTTTTCTCAGTCGCTCGACCAGCTCAATGTTCTTCGAGAGACGCGGCTCTTTGAATTCCGGATTGCGGCTGCGGAAATCGTCGGTAGGCAACGCGGCGGCACGTTCGCGGGTCATGGCTCCGGTCAACAGGCCGGAGGCCATAGGAGCGTAGCTAATAACGCCGATGCCGTTCTCCTCGCAATGCGGCAGAACTTCGGCTTCGATGGCTCGCCGGAGAATGGAATAGGGCGGCTGATCGGAAGTAATTGGCGCAATCCTGGCTGCGCGTCTCATCTGCTCAACGTCGAAATTAGAAACGCCAACCCATCGCACCTTCCCTTCCTTTTTCAGATCATTCATGGCTCCCCAAGCTTCTTCCAGTCCGGGGCCGTTGTCCCTAGGCGGCCAGTGCATTTGATACAGGTCGATTACATCGGTTTGCAAACGGACCAAGCTGTCCTCGCATTCCTTGCGAATCGAAGCAGCGGAATGATCCGGATAGACCTTGCGATTCTCGTCCCAGCGCAAAACGCATTTTGTAAAAACCAAGGGGCGCTTTCCTTTCCACTGCTTCAGCGCTTGCGCGACGATTTCTTCCGAATGGCCCGTGCCGTACACCGCGGCTGTGTCGATCCAGTTTACGCCAAGTTCCAGCGCGCGCAGGATGGCCGCGATGGAATCGGCGTCTTCCTGCTGGCCCCAGGCGAATTCCCAGCCCGAGCCGCCGATGGCCCAGGCACCGTATCCAACGGGAGTTAGTTGCAAATCGGAGTTTCCGAGTTTCCGCAAATCCATGTATGTCTCTGCACGCGGATTTTACTACGCTAATGTTCTACGTCGGTTTGGATGAGATTCGCCAGCAAAAAGTTAGAGCTGCTGGCGCCAGCAGCTCGTCGCCCGCGTCAGTTCACGTTAACGGCGGCATCGATGGCGATCATTTCGCCATCGGGATTGGCAATCGTCAGCCGCTGTTCACCTATCGCCACGCCAGTGGGCAATGTAATTCGCAGCGTATTCATGTCTACGAACGTCGTTGGAGCGAATTTTATGCCGACTGTCGCTGCGGTTCCGGATGTGAAACCGCTGCCTCGAATGGTCAGCGTCGCGCCGCTGCCCGCCGAGGCGCTTACGGGCGAAATGCCGAGAGGAACGTGAACCAGCTCGACTACCGTGAGTCCAGACGGCGTTAACGCGAACAGCGTTGGCCGTTTTCATCGATCGCCAAGAACTTGGCGTGCAGGCCGTCGGCATCCGCGGCAAGCATGGCCAGAGGCTCCGGCAGCATGACTCGCATGCGCAGGCAACCCGTGTTCGCATCGAGAATGTTCACGCCGCCCTGCAGGCCCGTGAACGGCGCGCTAACCGGCGGAGGCCCGGTGAGAAACGGCACATATAAGAGCCGCCACTCGGATGAAGAGCTGAGCGCAAAGTCCGCCATAGGAGGTGGTGGTGGCTCGATTTGCGAAGTTCCACCGCCGCATCCGGACCACACTACAGCGGAGAGCGTGCAGCTGAATCCGAACCACCGGGAAATTTTTGGGGTAACACGAAGATTGCGCACAGGCCACATCGAAGGGATGCCCTCCAGCAGCTGTTAAAATACACATTAAGTACAGTTCCGGTAAGCTTGGCTAAGCTTATGGACTTATAAACAGAGGTAACTTGGAAGCAAACAGAGGATATCTCCGCCACAAACAGACAAGGCGGCGCGGTAGTTCGTACGCACGCCGCCTTGTTCCCTGCGACAAAACTTGCGGTTAAATACTCTTGGGGCCAGCAGTTGCCGCGGCTGGAGCGCTGGACGATTTCGCGAACGCGCTGCCGCCCGAATCCTTCTCGGCGCTCTTGTCGATTTCGATGGAGCCCTTGAAGTAGGCGCCGTCTTCGATCATGATGCGCGCAGTGGTCAAGTCGCCGTTCACCGAACCGTCCTTCTTGATTTCGATCCGGTCCTTGGCGCGGAGGTTGCCCTTGACGCTGCCGTACACCACCACCTCGCGGGCGATGATATCGGCGGTCAGTTTGGCAGTTGCTCCCACTGTGAGCTTGCGCTCATCCAGCTGGATCAACCCTTCCACCGAGCCGTCGACCAGCAGGTCTTCGCTCCCAGTGATTTCGCCTTTCACGTGCAGGCTCGCTCCCAGTCTGGCCGTTGCGCGGTCGCCGGTCGCACCCAATGGACGCATTGCATCTGTACTCATTGCGTTAGTTCCCTCCCAAGTCGCCAGAGCTGGCTTCGGCGCTTGATTCAGATTCGGTTGATTCGCTGCAAAACTCTTCGGCTCCGGTTGCGCGGCTTGCGGCGTTTCCGGCTTCTTCGCGTTCCCCCACATTGATCCTCCAGGGACAAGGCCACCCCATCAGATTCCGTCGGGGCAATTTCAAACTTTATTCCCCTGTGGTGGGCGCTGCAAACAACCTATCAGCTTGCGGTGCGTGAAAGTAACTACCCTTTGGTGCAGTTCTGTTACTGCCCTAAGGGCAACTATTAGGAGGTGGGCTTGTCGGGGACAGGCTGGGAGGCTACAAAATCTTTGACGAAGCGCCGCGCATAGCCGTCCAACAATTCCGTCACTCGCGAAGCGTTCGGTGACTTCATGATAAATCCCGCGTGGTGGAATTTTTTCACACGATAGACGATTTCCGCGTCGTTGTACGCCGACATGTCCGGCTGTTCCTGTTTGGCCAGCGACACAATTACCCCGGCATAGTCGTTGCGCGTTTCCGGCAGCGCATAGGGCTCTTTGCCCGCACCTACTTCCAGCTTGGCCCACTCGCGCCACAAGTTTACGCCGGTCGCGTAGTCAATCACGTCCGAGATGTAGGCACCACCGACTCGCGCAGCAATCTCAATGAAATAAAATTTCCCGTCGGCGTTTGCTTTCAGAAATTCGGCATGAGTCACGCCACGCACCAGGCCCAACCCCTGAATCAGCTCACAATTTACGGTCTGCAGTGCCCTGGAATCGGTGGAGTCGCGCTCCAGCGTCCGCGTCGTGAACACTCCGCCGCCGTGAGAAACGTCGAGTGGCGGCGTGCCATAAGCGTGGGCCTCAGCAAACACGACTTCCTTTTCACTCACAACGCTGTCCACGTGAAATACACTGCCCGGCACAAACTGCTCCAGCAGGAAGTGTGATTGTTCATCGCCCAACTTCTCCAGCCACGGCCACAACTCATCCGGCTGCCGGATCTTCTTCATGCCAATTCCTGAAGCCTGCGAGCGTGGCTTCAGCAGCCACGGACCCGGTACGCGAGCCATGAACCCCCGCAACTCATCATGATTCAGCACGTGCACAAACTCCGGCACGCTGATGCCGACTTCCTTAGCCCGCGCTCGCATCGCCAGTTTGTCGCGAAAATACCGGACCGTAGTCAGGCCCATGCCCGGAATGCGCAAGTGTTCGCGAATCGCCGACACGTTCTCCATGTCGAACTCATCAAGCGCTACAATGCGGTCGATCTTTCGCGTGCGCGCCGCGTAGCTCACAGCGTTTAGCAGTTGCGATAGCTGCAAATCTTCCGGCATGAAAAACATTTCGTCGATAGCTTCGCGCGGCCAGTCCGCGTTACGCAGTTTTTCTACCGTAAGCAAATACACTGTGCAGCCGATCGCTTTACACGTCCGGATAAACTCCTGTCCCTTTTCGTAAGTGCTGACGCAGAGGATTGCGAGAGGTCGCTGCTCTGGCACGCCAAGCCTCCTCTACAGCTGGTGAGCGGCGAAGTATACCGCGCAACTATCGGGCAGGATACAAAAACCGCAGAAAAGGACCAACCCGTTTGGCCCATGCCGCTTCGTTGTGCTCCGCGCCTTCTATGCGTTCGTAGTGCAGATCCGCTTCGTAACGCCAGCCGCGCGCCAATAAAATGTCGCGGTAACGCTCGACGTCTTCCACAATGCGCGGCCCTTCACGTGTGCCGATGTCTAGCCAGATGCGTGGCCGAGCATGAACCGCCATTCTTTCGGCAAATGTGTGAATTACACGGTAGTGCCACCACACCGACGGCGACAGCGCAGCAATCTTTCCGAACACGTCCGAGCGTGTCAATCCCAGGTAGAGCGAGACCAGACCGCCCAGCGACGACCCGCCGATCCCGGTCCGGTCCGGCCCACCTTCCGCGCGATATTCGCGGTACACAAATGGCATCACTTCTTCCAACAGGAATTTTCCGTAACGGTCCGCGCGCCCTCCGCCTAGCTTTGGCGCTTTCGTGGGCGTGTATTCCCGCATCCGGGCTTTCCCTGAATTGTAGATGCCAACGATGATCAGCGGCTCGACGCGGCCGCCATGGATTTCGGAATCCGCGGTCTGGCCAACGTGCCAATCCTGACCTCGAACGAACGAAGTCGAGCCATCAAAAAGATTTTGTCCGTCATGCAGATACAGGACAGGAAAGCGCCGCTGCGGCTGCTCTTCATAACCCGGCGGCAAATACACCACCAGGCTCCTCTGATTTCTCAGGAACCTCGATCGGAAACTGTCGTGTCTGCAGAGTTGTCCGTCACTCACGGGGCATTCAGGCTCACGGGGCAATGGTCACGAGCAGGTCTTTGGCTTCCACGCTCTGTCCCGGCGCCACCAGCAGCTTCACCACGCGACCTGCGATCGGCGCATAGATATTCGATTGCATTTTCATGGCTTCGAGTGTCATTAGTTTAGCACCACGTTCGACGGTGTGGTTCGCCTGCACCGCGATCCCGCTGATGACGCCTGCGGTCGGCGCACCTACCTGGCCGGGATCCGCTGCGTCGGCCCTCGGATGTGCCCGCTCCACCACCCGCAAGGATTTGTCCCGTACGTTCACTTCGCGCGGCTGCCCGTTCAACTCAAAAAACAGTGTCCGCGTGCCGTCCGGATGCGGATCGCTCGCCGTCATATATTTAATGATCAGCGTCTTGCCAGCCTCGATCGAAACTGTAATTTCCTCACCCGATTTCAACCCGTAAAAAAACGGAGGTGTTGGCAACACGCTCACATCGCCATGCGCTTGCCGGAATTTATCGAACTTCAAGAAGACTTCGGGATACAGGAGGTAGCTCAGCAGTTCCGCAACGTCAATCGCATGGCCTGTCTTTTTCTCTAGTAATTCTTTCTCGGCCGTAAAATCCGCCGCAGGCATCGCCGCGCTCGGCCTTCCCTTCACCGGCTTCGCTCCGCGCAGCAGGATCTTCTGTACTTTGCGCGGCCAGCCGCCCGGCGGCGTGCCCAACACGCCCGTAAACATTTCCACGACCGAATTCGGGAACGCCACATCGTGATGCTCGTCCAGCTTCAAGACATCCGGCACCGTCATCTCTTTCGCCATCAAAAACAGCGTCATGTCGCCAACCACTTTGCTCGATGGCGTCACCTTTACAATGTCGCCGAACAGCTGGTTCACTTCCGCGTACATGCGTTCCACTTCGCGCCAGCGATGGCCCAACCCCATTGCGACTGCCTGCTCGCGCAAATTCGTGTATTGCCCGCCCGGAATTTCGTGCTCATAGAGCCGCGCATTCCCCGCTTTCGGTCCCGAATCAAATGGCAAATAGTAGGTCCGTACCGTCTCCCAGTAATCCGAGCAATCATTCAGCGCCGCTAGATCCAGCCCGGTATCCCGTGGCGTATTTTTCAGCGCGGCCACCACTGCGTTTAGATTCGGCTGACTCGTTCCGCCGCTCATCGCCGCCACGGCGCCGTCCGCGATATCCACTCCCGCATCCGCCGCCTTCAACACCGTCGCCCCGTTCACCCCGCTCGTATCATGCGTATGAAAATGAATCGGCAGCGCCACTTCCTCTTTCAGTTTCTTTACCAGTTCGAAAGCGGCATACGGCTTGCAAAGGCCTGCCATGTCCTTGATCCCCAGAAGATGCACGCCCAGCTTTTCAAGCTGTTTTGCCAACCCGACATAATATTTCAACGAATACTTCGGACGCGCTTTATCCAGGATGTCGCCCGTATAACAAATCGCTCCTTCGCACAACCCGCCCGTTTCCAGCACCGCATCCAGCGACACTTTCATGTTTTCGATTGAATTGAGCGAATCGAACACGCGAAAAATGTCCATACCTTCCGCATGCGCCTCGCGCACGAATTCCCGAATTACGTTGTCCGGATACGACGCGTACCCCACGGCATTCGCCCCGCGTAGCAGCATTTGAAAACAGATATTTGGCACTGCCGCGCGCAGCTCCCGCAGCCGTTGCCATGGATCCTCCCGCAAAAACCGCAGCGCTGTATCAAACGTGGCCCCGCCCCACATCTCCAAGCTGAAAAGATCAGGCAGCCGCTCCGCTATAAACGGCGCCGTGGCCAGCAAGTCGTACGTCCGCACTCGAGTCGCCATCAACGACTGATGCGCATCGCGAAACGTTGTATCCGTCAGCAGCAACCGTTTTTCTTTTTTCGCCCACTCCGCAAATTTCACTGGCCCTAATTTCTTTAGCAGCTGCCGCGTACCCGGCTTGCGCACAGCAGCGCTGTTCGCCATGGGAACCGTGGCTACTTCTAACGCCGACGGCACCGGTTTTCCCTTCACCTCAGGGTTCCCGTTTAGAATCACATCGCCCAGGTAAGTCAGCAGCTTGGTCGCACGATCGCCGCGCTTCGGGAAACGGAAGAGTTCCGGATACTGCTCCAGAAATCCCGTGGTCACTTCGCCGGCGCGAAACTTCGGGTGATTCACGACGTTTTCAACGAACGGAATATTCGTCTTCACGCCGCGAATACGAAATTCGCGCAGGGCTCGATCCATCCGCTGACACGCTTCCGGCAGATTCGTGCCCCATGCCGTCACCTTCACCAGCAGCGAGTCGTAATAAGGCGCTAGGGATGCCCCCGCATACGCCGTCCCGCCGTCGAGGCGAATGCCAAATCCGGCCGGCGAACGATACGTTGTCAACTTGCCGTAGTCTGGCGCAAAACTTTTCTCGGGATCTTCTGTAGTAACTCGGCATTGCAACGCCGCTCCATAGAGCGGCACGCTCTCCTGCTTCGGAAGATTCATCGCCTCGCCATGCAGCGCATGTCCTTGCGCGACTAAGATCTGCGCGCGCACGATGTCGATTCCAGTCACCATCTCCGTGACTGTGTGTTCCACCTGAATCCGCGGATTCACCTCGATGAAGTACCACTTCTGCGCATCCACGTCGTACAAAAACTCCACGGTGCCGGCGTTGCGGTATTTCGCCTTTCGCGCCAACTGCGCCGCCGCCGCGCACAATTCATTTCTCACATTTGCGGGTAAATTCGGCGCCGGCGCCACTTCCACCACTTTCTGGTGCCGCCGCTGCACCGAACAATCCCGCTCCCACAAATGCAGCAGGTTTCCGTGCGTGTCGGCGAGAATCTGCACTTCCAGGTGCCGTGCTCGCGCCAGGTATTTTTCCAGGAATACCGATCCATCCCCAAACGCCGACTTCGCCTCGCTCTGTGCTTCTTCGAACCGGGCCTCTAGTTCGTTTTCGTCGCGCACCACGCGCATCCCGCGACCGCCGCCGCCCATTGCGGCCTTCACCATCACGGGATACCCGATCTCCCGCGCAATCTTCTTTGCTTCCTCCGCCGACTTCACTGGCTTTTCGGTACCGGGCAGAACCGGCACACCAGCTGCGATCGCCAATCCGCGCGCGGCAGTTTTGTCTCCCAGTAAATCCAGCAACGCGGGCGTCGGCCCCACAAAAGTTATTCCGGCCTTCTCGCAGGCTCGCGCCAGCGCCGGATTCTCCGACAAGAACCCATACCCCGGATGAATCGCGTCGACGCCCTTGGCCTTCGCCACCGCCACAATTCCCGCGATGTCCAGGTACGCCTCGACCGGCCCCTTCCCTTCGCCAACTAAGTACGCTTCGTCCGCTTTGAAGCGGTGCAGGGCCAGCCGGTCCTCTTTCGAATACACTGCCACCGTACGCAGGCCAAGTTCATTGGCCGCCCGAAAGACTCGGATAGCAATCTCGCTGCGGTTCGCCGCTAACAGTTTTTGGATGGGCTTTGGCTTGGACATAGCTCCGCTATCGCAAGGTCGAGCAACCGATCATTCTTTCACGGCCACCCCATGACACTGCAGCAGTTTTTTTAATGAATCAAAGTTGCGTTTTCAATGCCCAACCGTTTCTGGCATGAAGTCGTCCGTCTAAGGCGACGCCAATTCCTTAATTCTCCATCGCTGAGGCGGTTGCCACGGTCTCCCTCGCAGGCAAGTTCCGCAGCGCCTCCAGGTCCGTTTGCAGCTTGGTCCAAGCTTTTTTGTCTTTTTTCAACTTGAATGGGGTATCCGGTGCGCCGAAGAATTCCAGCAGCTCAGTCCGAATCTCCGGAGTCAGTCCCGCAAAATTCTGCTCCGCCAGCTTGTCCAGCAGCTTCGCGTGCGCGTTATCGCTCAACTGGTATTCACCCGGCGCGCTGGCGGCGCCCAGATCAAAATTGTCGTTGGTCATTACCGGCCGCAGCGTTTCCCGTTGCTGCCTGATCAGTTTTCTATACTGATCCAGCGTGTCATTAAAACTGGCTTCAAACATCTTTTCGGTTTCCGGCGTCGGCGTCCTGAACTCCAACACCCTGAGCGGTCCGAACTTCGGCAGGATCCGGTACAGGAACGCCAGGCATTTGTCGCCAAACGTCGGCCGTTGATAGTCCGCGCCCCACTCTTGCTCATACTTTGCGCGTTTCAGGCTGTAGAGAAACTTCCGCTTCGTAATGCCGGGTTGGTCCTTCTCGATTTCATCCTGCTTCAGGTGCCATGCAATACGAGTGGCTCTGGGCAGCAGATCGCTGACTGCATGCCGGTACGAATTCAGCGCACGGTCTTCATTCACCAGCACCTTTTTCAAGTCCAGTCCGTAGGTTTCTTCGAACGCTTCTTCCAGCACCCTTCGCGAAACTTCAAATCCGATGAAGTCGTGATAACTCTCCGGCGCATAACGCTGCTTAGCCACTTGCAGCACGTCAAATCCAAATTCCGTCTTCACATGCGCCAGCTTGTCGTCTTCGTAGGAAACTGAATCCCCATATTTTTTTTTTAGCTTCGGATAAAGAATCGGTACTGCCCGGTTGGTTCCGATCTTGTGACCGTAGTTGTCCGATGCATAGTGCGCCATCGCTCCCAATGCAAAAGCATATTCGTTGGGGTCTTGCGCATCTCTTAGCAGCGCCAAAATAAAATCGGCGCTTCTCACATAATGGGTCAGGTCACTGAAAAACGGATTCCCATAAGGGTAGTAGCCGAGATCCTGAATAATTGCTCCGCCGTAAGCGAACGCATGTGCTTTTTTGAAATCGTCTTCCGTCATGCTCGGGAATCTTTGTTTCAGCGCGGGTTTCAAGCCACCTTCCCAGGCCGCATCAATAATCGCCTGGTGCGACATCACTGAGTATGCCTTCCCCTGCTCCGGGCAAACCAACAACAACGCGCTCGTGCAAGCTACCGCAACGAGCCGTCGCAACGCTCCACCTCTTAGGGACCACCTGAGCTGTCTCATGCACCTTCCGCTGGCTGGGTCTTTACCGCTTGCAGATTAGCAAACAACGTTCCGTCTGACAGGGCTCCAAAGGGACCGTCAGCAAGGTACCGAACATCGCGCTGGGATTAGATAGGGAAGATTGTGTAGACGGTCAACGAAACCACATCATGCAACGGACAGGTTTCCTCCGCCGCCTGGCTTCAAATCATGGTGTCTCAGTATTTGCGCAACACACCGATCACTCTGCCTTGAATCCGGACGTCGCTCGCCGCTTCGATGATCGGATCCATCTCCGAATTTGCTGGCTGCAACCGCACCTTTCCCGATCCTTCGCGATAAAACCGCTTCAGCGTCGCCTCTTCTCCGCGCACCAACGCCACCACGATGTCGCCCGCGTTCGCCACTTGCGTCTGCTCGCACACCACAAAATCGCCATTCACAATATGGTCTTCGATCATCGAACTGCCCTTCACCTGCAGCACAAATGAATTCCCGCCACGCGCGAAATCTCCCAGGGAAATCGTTTCCCGCTCTTCCACTGCTTCCAGCGGCATGCCTGCCGCAATTCGCCCGAGCAGCGGCAATTCCTGCACTTTTCGCTCGATCACTTGCTCTTTCACGGGCTTCGGCAATTGCAGAATCTCGATCGAGCGGCTCTGGTTGTAGCCACGGCGCAGAAATCCCTTCTTCTCCAGCGTCGTGATGTGTTTGTGCACTGTCGCCAGCGACGTCAGCTTCAGGCCCTTGCCGATTTCCTCAAAACTCGGCGAATATCCGTGCTTGTTCTGGAACGACACCAGATAATCCAGAACCTCTTTCTGTCGCTTCGTCAGGGCCATGGCTTGCCTCCAGTAACACAGTCCGAGTTCTGTGCTCTTCTGTTTGGACCATCCATTCGCTCGGGACTTTTCCACAGCCACTCTAGGCGAATCTAAAGCGAAATGTCAAGCCTCGCGAAAGCCATCTGCCACTTTTGATTCGTTCTAGACACTGCTATAAGCAGTGCGTATGGACCCTGCTCCGCCTCCTCCTCGCGCCACCGCCTCCGTTGTCGCTGCCGGCGTTATCGCTATCATCGGCGGCTCTTTCGCTGCTATTTCCATCCTGGCTTCCTTCTTCATCATTTCCAGAATGAGCCTTTCCTCATACCCCACGGCCATCAACCCTGTCATGCGCCCCATCCTCTACGCCATCTGGACCTTCTTCCTCCTTTGTGCCGCATTCGTTATCGTGGCAGGCGTCCACGTCATTCGGCTTCGCAACTGGGCGCGGATTGCTCTTCTGGTAGTGGCGGGTGGAGCGCTTCTTTTCGGCACAGTCGGCCTCGGCGTAATTTTTGTCACCATCTATTTCACGCCCGCAGATCCTGCGGTCTCCAAGCCTCTTCTTGCTTCCGTTCTTGCATTCATTTACGGTCTACCGATCCTCGTCGCCGCCTGGTGGCTCGTTCTTTTCACGCGCCGCGCCGTCGTGGGCCAGTTCCACGCCG
>Ga0157379_10003930_pt1 | contig 12665 bp, 9 predicted proteins | sample S25metaG_FD_121802 | JGI IMG/M metagenome (GOLD analysis project Ga0157379, IMG submission 121802) | Switchgrass rhizosphere microbial communities from Kellogg Biological Station, Michigan, USA - S2-5 metaG | ecosystem: Host-associated > Plants > Roots > Rhizosphere > Soil | place: USA: Michigan... | reverse complement strand
GTCAGGGTGCCCCGAGGCGGGAGAGATTGCCGAGGATGTTGCGGATCGTCTGCTGCACGGAATCCGGGATGTCGCGGCTGAAGGCGACGCGCCGGCGCCCGCCGAAATCCCGCCGCACCACCACCGTGCCACTCGCGACCGGCAAGGGACGGAGCAAACGCTGCAGCCGACGGCGCTCGATCTCCGGGAGGTCGCCCCCCTCGACGGTGACCACGCGGCGTCGCCCGTCCATGGCGAAACGAACGCGTGTGCCGCTCGGACCGCGTCTAGTGAAACGCACCGACGATGCGCCGCCAGCGATCGTCGTCGGCGCCCGGATTGTACGGGACGTAGAACGCCACGCGATCGAGTATGTCGCCGTACTTCGCCTGGATCGCGGGGGCGATCTCGTCGAACGGCGCCGTCACCGCGAAGACTTCGAGCATCTCGTCGGTGATCTCGCGGCCCATTCCCGACCAGTCACCCTTCGCGGCTTTCTCGTTGAGGCGCACGCACGTGTCGCCCCAGCCGTGCGTCTCGAGCACGCGGATGTAGGTGCGGGTCGAGGCGTAGAACGCGATCTGCATGCGGACGGCGTCCTTGGCGCGCTCGATGTCGGCGTCGTTCGCGCCGGTGATGACGAAGGCGCTGGTCGACAGCGTGAGGTCGCGGCGCGTGCGGCCACCAGTCGTCAGGCCCTCCTCGACCTCGGGCAGGAGATGCTCGCGCAGGTAGCGGATCGAGTGGAATGGATGGATGTGGAAGCCGTCGCACAGCTCGCCGGCCAGCCGGCACATGTAGGTGTTCACCCCGGCGATGTAGATCGGGATCGCCGGATGCGCGATCGGACCCGGATTGAAGAAGGGGGTCATCAGGGTGAAGCGGTAGTGGGTGCCCTCGTAGCTCGGGCGGGTGCCGTTCTGCCAGCAGTCCCAGATGGCCCGGATCGCGAGGATCATCTCGCGCAGGCGCGGGCCCGGCGCCTCCCACGGGATGCCGAAGCGGCGCTCGTTGTGGCCCTTCACCTGGGTGCCGAGCCCCAGGATGAAGCGTCCGTTCGATTGCGCCTGCAGGTCCCAGGCGATCTGCGCGTGCACCAGCGGGCTGCGCGGGAACGCCACGGCGATCGAGGTGCCGAAATGGATGCGCTCGGTGTGCTCCGCGACGAGCGCGAGCGGCAGGTACGGGTCGTGGCTGGTCTCCGCCGTCCACAGGGCGTCGAAACCCATCCGGTCGGCGGCGCGCGCGTAGTCGGCGACGGAGGACAGAGCCATGGGGGCGAGAACGGTGTCGAGCTTCATGCGTGGACCTCCCGGCGTGATGGCGGAGGGCATAACGGACGGGTGGCTCTAAGCCAACATGCCGCCCGCGGGCGGGCTCACGGGCCGACGGGGCGCTGAAAGGGGCGCGAGACGAGCGGCGGAACCAGCGGACCGTGCAGCCGGCCGGCCGGATTCGACAGCGGGACGATGCGGTCGGGGATCGGCGCGTTGGCGTTGAACGGCAGCGGCGCGAACGGGATGCCGAACGCAAAGGTCGGATAGTCGGAGAGCACGACCTGCGGCGGCGCCTGATGCTCGATGATCACCGTCGGCGGAGGCGCCTGCACCACGATGTTCGGCGCCACCACGACCGGCGGGGGCGGGGGAGGCTCCGGCTCGGCCTGTGGTGGCGGGGTCGCGACGCCGAGGGACGAGGCGACCCGGATTGCCGTGGCTTCGGCGCCCGCCTCGGACTGGCCGAGCCGACGGGCACGCCCGGCGGCGCGCGTCGCGGTCACGATTTCCTGGACGGTGGCGGGTGAAAGCGGCGCGGTGGGATACCAGCCCATCGAGGGGTAGATGCCGACGAGTTGCAGCACCGACACCGGATCCTGCGCGGGCGAGGACTGCAGACCGAGCTCCCGCGCCAGGGCGGTCGCGTACATGCTCTGCGTCGGACCCGTGGAGGCGGCCGCCGCGGGCTCCGGCCGCGCCTTGCTCTGGTAGACCTGGGCGTGATCGCGCTGCGCGTCCGGCACGCGGGCTTTGTCGTCGTCGAAATGGGTGCGTCCGCTCTCGTCCGTCCAGCGATAGACCTCGGCCCGCGCCGGCAGGGCAGCGACGCACAAGACGATGGTGACTCCGAGGAGAAGAGCGCGCACGCGCATGAGGGAATTGTAGGAGCATCTGGTACCTCAAACAACGAGGATCGACGGGCGCGGTGGGCGCACCGCACGGCGTGCTGGTACGTGGCGGGTGCGTGGTTGCCGGTCGGGACGGGGCTGTAGTATGCATTCCCCTCTTCGGCGGCGTACCCAAGTGGTTAAGGGAGAGGTCTGCAAAACCTCGATGCAGCGGTTCGAATCCGCTCGCCGCCTTTCGCGTTGGTGCCTCCACGGTGTGCCGCGCCGCGCCCGGCGTTGCGTCCGTGCGCGGCACCCGGGCCGGGGTGGTGGAACTCGGTAGACACACGGGGCTTAAAACTCCGTGGGGGTTTGCCCCCGTGCGGGTTCAAGTCCCGCCCCCGGCATTGCTCGGCCGGCGAGAATCGGCGTCCCGACGTGGGTGCGGTCGCTCTCGCCGGTCAGCGTGCGACCTGCTAGACCTATCTGCTTCCATGAGCCCACGGATCGCCCGAGGGGTACCGGTGAGCGGGCGGCGTTTCACATTCGCATGACGCCGCTTGCCGCGAGCCCCGCGGCGCGGGTCGTCGCCGCGCCCGCTCGGACCGACGCCGCGGGCCCCCCGACGGTCCAGGGCAAGTTCTTCTGGGCCGGTGGCGAGAAGTTCTACATGCGCGCCGTGTCCTATGGACCGTTCGCGCCCGCGTCGCACGGCACGCAGTTTCCGGAGCGCGACGTCGTCGAGCGCGACTTCGCGCTCATCCACGAGCTCGGCGCCAACGTGGTGCGCACGTTCACGGTGCCGCCGCGCTGGCTGCTCGATCGGGCCGAGGTGCACGGCCTGCGCGTGATGATCGGGATCCCCTGGTCGCAGCACATCTGCTTCCTCGACTCCCCGGCCGTCGTCGAGGAGATCCGCGAGACCATCCGCCGGGCGGTGCGGGAGTCGGCGAACCACCCTGGGGTCTTCGCGTACATGATCGGCAACGAGATCCCGCCAGACATCGTCCGCTGGTATGGCCCGCCACGGATCGAGCGCTTCCTCACGACGCTGCGCGACGAGGTGAAGGCGATCGCGCCGGCGGCCCTCGTGAGCTACGCCAACTTCCCGCCGACCGAGTACCTCGATCTCGCCGACATCGACTTCGTTTGCTTCAACGTCTACCTGCACGACGAGGAGGCGTTTCGCCGCTACCTCGGCCGGCTGCAGAACCTCGCCGGCGACCGCCCGCTCGTCCTCACCGAGCACGGCATCGATTCGCACCGGCTCGGCGCGGCGACGCAGGCCGAGATTCTCAGCTGGCAGGTGCGGGGCGCGTTCGCCTCGGGCGTGGCGGGTACGTGCGTCTTCTCGTGGACCGACGACTGGTTCACGGGCGGCCACCAGATCGAGGACTGGGCGTTCGGCCTCGTCACCCGCGATCGCAAGCCGAAGCCCGCGTACTACGCCGTGCAAGCGGAGTTCTCCGGCGATCTGCCGCCGCCGTTGCGGCGCTACCCCCGCGTGTCGGTCGTGATCTGCGCCTACAACGCCGAGCGCACGATGGACGCCTGCCTCGCCTCGCTGCGCACCTTGCGCTACCCCGACTACGAGGTCGTCATCGTCAACGACGGCTCGAAGGACGCGACCCAGGCGATCTCCGAGCGCTATCCCGAGTTCGTCCTCATCAATCAGGAGAATTGTGGGCTGTCGGTCGCGCGCAACGTCGGTGCCGCGCGCGCCACCGGCGAGATCATCGCCTACACCGACTCCGACTGCGTGGTCGATCCCGACTGGCTCTCGTATCTCGTCGACAAGTTCGTCGACGGGGGGTTCGTCGCGGTGGGCGGGCCGAACTTCCCGCCGCCGGAGGACAGCGCGGTGGCCGCGTACGTCGCCGCGTCGCCCGGCGGGCCGACGCACGTATTGTTGAACGACGAGGTGGCCGAGCACATCCCCGGCTGCAACATGGCGTTCACCAAGCGCGCGCTGGAGGAGGTCGGAGGCTTCGAGGCGATCTTCGCGGCCGCCGGAGACGACGTCGATCTGTGCTGGCGCTTGCAGAACCGCGGGCACGTGATCGGCTTCAGCCCGGCCGCCATGGTCTGGCACTTCCGCCGCAACACGGTGCGCGACTACCTGAAACAGCAGCGCGGCTACGGCAAGGCCGAGGCCCTCCTCTATTTCAAGCACCCGTACCGCTTCAACATGCTCGGCCAGTCACGATGGCTCGGACGCATCTACGGCGACTTCACCACCTCGCTCTTCTCGCGCCGTCCCATCATCTACTCCGGGACCTTCGGGCGCGGCCTCTTCCAGACGCTCTACGAGCCGCCGTCGTCGCTGTTCGCCTATCTGCCGTTCACGCTCGAGTGGAACGTGTTCGCGCTCATGCTGCTGGTGGCGGCGCTCGCGGCGGGGCGCAACCTGATGCTCGCGATCGTGCCACTGGCGATCACCCTGGTGTCCTCGGTGGTGAGCGCGATGCAGGCGCGCATCGAGCCGCACTACGACGACTGGCGCGGCCGCGCGATGGTGGCGCTCCTCATCTACCTCGGACCGCTGCTGCGCAGCTGGGAGCGCTATCGCTGGCGCATCAAGGGGCTGAGCGACGTCGAGCGCATCCGTGAGGCCGAGCCGACGCAACGGCCGCGGGTGCGCTGGCTGGCGCGCGAGTTCCACCTGCGTTACTGGAGCGACAGCAGCCAGGAGAAGGAAGAGCTGCTCGAGGGCGTGATCGGCTTCCTGCTGCCGCGCAAGTACCTCATCGCCCACGATCTCGGCTGGAGCGGCTGGGACCTGGAGATCCACCGCGGCATCTGGGCCAAGTCGCAGGTGCGGGTGGCGGTCGAGAACCACGGCGGCATGCGGCGGCTGTTCAACGTGCGCTGCACCGTGAAGACGTCGCGCGCCGCGAAGATCGCGCTTGGTGGTCTCGCGGGGCTGCTCGCGATCGGCGCGTATCTCCTCGTGCCGGAGCTCCTCGCGGTGGCCGTCGTGCTCGGCGTCCTGACCGGGCTCTCGGTCGGCTACCAGAGTTTTCTCGTCGGCCGCGTCATGTACCACGTGAGCGAGATCGTCGCGCAACGGATCGGGCTCGTCCCGGTGGAGCCGACCCACTGAGGGACCCCGGCGATCCCACGCCGCCCCGGCGACGTTTCCCGCTGGCGCGGACGATCGCGCAGTACCTCCGTCCGTACCGGCTGCAGTTCGCCCTCGCCATCGCGCAGGTGCTGCTGATCAGCGCCTGCGAGCTGCTGAAGCCGTGGCCGCTGAAGCTGGTGGTCGACAACGTCGTCGGGCACGAGCCGCTCACCGTGCCGGGACTCGCCGGGCTCGCGCCGCGCGCGGTGCTGCTCGTCGCCTGTATCGGCCTGGTGGTGCTCTACACCGCGCTGGCGGCGCTGAGCGTGGTGAACAACGCCACCACGATCGGCATCGGGCAGCGCATGGTGAACGACGTGCGCCTCGACCTCTACCAGCACCTGCAGCGGCTCTCGCTGCGCTTCCACAGCGCGCGCGAGGTGGGAGATCTGCTCTATCGGGTCATCGCCGACACGTTCGCCATCCAGACGCTCAGCATGAACGGCGTCTTCCCGATCATCACCTCGGCGACGATGTTCCTCGGCATGATGGCGGTGATGCTGCGCATGGACTGGCAGCTGACCCTGCTCGCGTTGGCGGTCTGTCCGTTCATCTTCGTCGGCATCTCGTTCATGGGCCGGCGCATCTCCGAGGTCGCGACCGACGCGCGGCAGAAGGAGAGCCACCTCTACTCGGTCACGCAGCGCGGCATCTCGGCGATCCGCGTCATCCAGGCCTTCACCACCGAGGAAGAGGAGGCGCGCCGCTTCGCGACCTCGAGCAGCGAGAGCCTGGCCGCCAACTTGCGGCTCTACGTGCTGCAGACGGTATACTCGTCGCTCATCAACATCGTCGTCGCCGCCGGCACGGCGCTCGTGCTGTGGGTCGGAGTCTCGCACGTGCTCGCCGGCACCCTGACCGTGGGGCAGGTGCTGGTGTTCACCGCGTACCTCGCGTCGCTCTACGCGCCGATCAACAGCGTCAGCCAGACGATCGGCATGGTGCAGGGGGCGGCGGCGGGCGCACGCCGCGTGCTCGAGATCCTGGAGACGACGCCCGATCTCCCCGACGGCAAGCGCGCCATCGACGCCGCGTCCTTGCGCGGCGAGGTGCGCTTCGAGCACGTCGAGTTCGGGTACGTCACCGGGCGTTCGGTGCTGCGCGAGGTCGATCTCACCGCGCGCGCCGGCGAGGTGCTGGCGATCGTCGGCCCGACCGGCGTCGGCAAGAGCACGCTCGTGAGCCTGGTGGGCCGGTTCTACGATCCGGTGGCGGGGCGCGTGCTGCTCGACGGCGTCGACTTGCGCGAGTACCGGCTGCGTGAGCTGCGCAACCGCATCGCGATGGTGCTGCAGCCGGCGTTCGTGTTCCCGACCAGCGTGCGGGAGAACATCGCCTACGGGCGGCCGTTCGCCAGCGAGGAGGAGGTGGTGCGCGCGGCGCGCCTGGCGCAGCTCGACGGCTTCCTCGCGCGTCTCCCCGAGGGCCTCGCGACCCCGATCGGCGAGCAGGGCGCGACCGTCTCGGAGGGCGAGCGCCAGCGCATCACGATCGCGCGCGCCATTCTGCGCGACGCGCCAATTCTCATCCTCGACGAGCCGACGTCGGCGCTCGACGCCGAGACGGAGGCGCTCATCATTGCGGCGCTGCAGGAGCTGATGCGGGCGCGCACGACGTTCGTGATCGCGCACCGGCTCTCGACCATCCGGCACGCAGATCAGATCGTGGTGTTGCGCGAGGGCACGGTCGCCGAGATCGGCCGGTTCGACGAGCTGGTGGAACGGGGCGGGCCGTTCACGCGGCTCTACGAGGCGCAGTTCGGAAAGCAGGCGAAGCGTGGTGCGGCGGGGTAGGGGAGGTCGCCGCGCACGGGTCGTGGTGCTCGGCATCGCCGCGCAGTACCCGCTCGCGGGGGTGACGTGGCAGGCGGTGCACTACCTCGAAGGGTTGCGGGCGCTCGGCTGCGAGGTCTTCTACGTCGAGGACTCGGGCGCCCCCCCCTACGATCCGGTCCGCGGCGGCATCGCCGGCGAGGCGTCGGCCAACGTCGCGTTCCTGGCCGCGGTCATGCACCGCCTCGCCCTCGACGAGCAGTGGGCGTACTGGGACGCGCAGGCCGACGTCTGGCACGGGATGGCGCGCGAGCAGGTGGCGCGGCTGTACGGCGAGGTCGATGCGATCTTCAACCTGTGTGGTGCCACGCATCCGCGCGCCGAGCACCACCAGGGGGCACGACTCTGCTACGTCGAGACCGATCCCGTCGTCGAGCAGATGCGGGTCGCGAACGGCGATCCGCGCACCATCGCGTTCCTCGCCGAACACGACGTGCTCTTCACTTACGGCGAGCTGCTCGGCAGGCCGTCGTGCGCGGTCCCGGTCGAGCGTTTCGCGTGGATTCCTACGCGGCCGCCCGTGATGCTCGATGCCTGGACGCCGGCACCGCCGGGCGCCGCCTACCGCTCGATCGCGACCTGGGAGAACAAGGGCAAGGACGTGACGTTCCGCGGCGAGACGTACCAGTGGACGAAGCACCGCAACTTCGTGCGCATGATCGACGTGCCCCGGCGGAGCGGCGTGCCGTTCGAGCTCGCCATGGACCCGCTCGACGACGGCGTGCGGCGCGAGCTCGCCGCGCATGGCTGGACGCTCGTCGATCCGCGACCGCTCTCGGCCGACCTCGACCGCTATCGGGAGTTCGTCGAGGGTGCGCGCGGCGAGTTCACGGTCGCGAAGGACATCTACGTCCGTCCGCGCAGCGGCTGGTTCAGCGACCGCAGCGTCTGCTTCCTCGCCGCCGGCAAGCCGGTCGTCACGCAGGAAACGGGCTTCGGCGAGATCATCCCGACGGGACGCGGCCTGTTGAGCTTCGCGACCCCGGAGGAAGCGGTGGCGGCGGTGTCCGCCGTGGAGCGCGACCCGGCGGCACACGGGCGCGCGGCGCGCGAGATCGCGGCCGAGTACTTCGGCGCGGAGCGGGTGCTCGGCGCCATGCTCGACGCCGCCGGAATCGGGTGACGGAGGGCGTGTGCGTATCGTCGTCACCGGCCTGATCGCCACCTATCCCGTCGGGGGTGTCGCCTGGGACTACGTGCAGTACGTCCACGGCCTCGCCGCGCTCGGCCACGACGTCACCTATCTGGAGGACACGGGGCAGTGGGTCTACTCGCCGGCGCAGCAGACGTTCACGGCCGAGTATGGGGACAATCTCGCGCACCTGCGGCGCGTCCTGCGACGCGACGACGGCGGCGCTCATCCCTTCGCCTTCCGTGATCCGAGCGGCGCCCTGCACGGCATGTCGGAGGAAGAGTTGCGCCGGCATTGCCGCGAGGCGGACCTCTTCTTGAACGTCTCCGGGTGTTGCTGGCTGCGCGACGAGTACCGCGGACGGGGGGTCGCGGCGTACATTGATACCGATCCGTGCTACAGCCAGGCGAAGCTCGCCGCGGCGGACGCCGGGACGGCCGACGAGCACGTGGCGTACTCTGCGGCGATGATCCGGCGCCACGACGTCTTCTTCTCCTTCGCCGAGAGCATCGGCGCGCCTGCGTGCGCCATTCCGACCGCGGGCATCGCCTGGCATCCGACCCGGCATCCCATCGTCCTCAGCGACTGGCCGGCCGCGCCGCCGCCGACGGACGGGCCGTTCAGCACGGTGATGTCGTGGAAGATCGACGTGACGTCGCCGGTCGTCGGGGGACGGGCGTACGGCGGCAAGGACGTCGAGTTCCCGCTGATCCGCGAGCTGCCCGGCCGCACGGCGGTGCCCCTGGAGGTTGCGGTGGCGGGGGCGGCGCCGCGTGAAGACCTACGGATCGCCGGATGGCGCGTGATCGATGCGCGCGACGTCTCCGCAACGCCGCGCGCCTATCAGGAGTACCTCGCGGCGTCGCGTGGCGAGCTGAGCGTCGCCAAGGAGGCCTATGTCGCCACCGGCAGCGGCTGGTTCAGCACGCGCTCGGCGTCGTACCTCGCGACCGGACGCCCGGTGGTCGTCCAGGACACGGGGCTCGGCGCGCACGTGCCGGTCGGCGACGCCATTCTCACCTTCCGCGATCGCGAGGGCGCCCGCGCGGCCCTGGAGGAGGCGCAGCACGATCACCCGCGCCGCTGCCGGACGGCACGCGAGATCGCGGCGACGACGTTCGATTCGGGGTGCATCCTCCGGCGGTTGCTGACGGACGCGGGGCTCTGACGATGGCGCCGCGGGTCGTCGTCGCCGGCTATCTCGTCCGCTATCCTCTCGGTGGCTACGCTTGGCAGGCGCTGCACTTCCTCGCCGCGCTGCGCGCGCTCGGCTGCGAGGTGCTGTTCTACGAGGACAGCGCGTACTACGCGTATGCCTACGTCCCGGGCGCCCGTCGATGCAGGCGGACGACTACGGCTACGGCGTGACGCAGGCGGAGGCCTTCCTGACGGCGCACGGCTTCGGCGACCGGTGGACGTTCTGGGACGCGGGGCGCAACCGCCACTACGGTCTCGGCGCCGCGTCCGTGAATGCCGCGCTGCACGACGCCGACATCGTGCTGAATCTGGGCGGGGTGAACCGCATCGCGCGCGAGCGCTGCCCGCACGCCGTCTTGGCCTATGTCGACCTCGATCCTGCCTACACGCAACTGCGGCTGCATGATGGCGATCTCAAGCTGCGCAACATGGTCGCAGCCCATGACGTGCACTTCACCTTTGGTGAGAACATCGGCACGCCAGGGTGTCGCATCCCGACCGCTGGCATCGCGTGGCGCCCGTTGCGCCAGCCCGTGGTGGCCGACCTCTGGACTCCGCTGCCGCCGCGCGGCGACGCGCCGTTCACCACGATCGGGAAGTGGGACAGCGCCGGCCGCGATCTGACCTTCGGCGGCGAGGTGTTCACCTGGCGCAAGCGGACCGAGTGGTTTCGCTTCCTCGAGCTGCCGCGGTTGACCGGGGCGCGCTTCCGCGTCGCGCTCGACGTGGCGAGCACCCCCGACGATCTGCGCATGCTCGAGACGGCGGGTTGGGAGGTCGTCGATCCGCTGGCCGTCTCGTACGACCCGGAGCGCTACCGCGTCTTCGTGCGCGAGTCGCGCGGCGAGTTCACGGTCGCCAAGGACGTGAACATCCGCCTCGCCAGCGGCTGGTTCAGCGACCGCAGCGCCTGCTACCTCGCCGCGGGGCGGCCCGTGGTGAACCAGGATACGGGCTTCGCGCGCGTCCTTCCGACGGGCGCCGGGCTCTTCAGCGTAGGCAATCTCGACGAGGCCGTCGCCGCGTTTGCCGCGATCGCGGCCGACTACGAGCGGCATGCCGCCGCGGCGCGCGCACTCGCGTGCGAGCACCTCTCTCCGGCGCGCGTGCTGGGTCCGCTGCTGGCGCTCGCACCATGAGGCGCGCGTCGGCGTCTGCGCGCCTCGGGGCCCTCCTCCTCGTCGCCGCCGTGGTGGCCCTGGGTGCGTACGCCAGGGCGGCCGACCGGGCACCGGCGGAGGCGGGAACGGCGCCGCGCAACCCGGCACCGGCGGAGCCGGGGACCGCGCCACGCAAGCCGACGATCACGTACTGGAAGGTGGCGATCTCGATGGCCGTCGAGCCGACCACCATCCCGACCCACGTACGGATGCTCGTGCCGCTCTCGAACGGCCGGCAGGCGATCCTCAGCCGCCAGATCCGGCCGAGCGCCTTCCGCTTCGAGGAGCAGAGCGTCGGCCCGAACCTGTGGGCGCGCTGGGAGGCGCCGAGCGTGAAGGAGAAGCGCGGCGGCATCGAGTACGGCTTCACCGCGCGCACGACCGACGTCTGGATCGACGTGCCGCGCATCGCACGCGGCACGAGCGCGCCGCCGCCGGCCGGCGGGGACGACCTCGCGCCAACGGACGAGATCCAGGTGCGCGACCCCGCCGTGCAGCGCCGCGCCAGCGTGCTCGTGAACGGCGCCACGCAGCTCGACGAGATCGTGTGGTCGCTGTTCCAGTACGTCGGCTCGTTCGAGCGTGCCGAGGGCACGGACGACAGCCAGAACGACGCCCTGACCGTGCTCGCCGCGCAGCGAGGCAATGCCACCGGCAAGGCGCGGGCGCTGGCGGCGCTGCTGCGTAGCCTCGACATTCCGGCGCGCCTCGTCGGCGGGGTGCGCCTCGAGGACGCGGCCCGCAAGCGCACGACGATCTCGTGGGTGGAGGCGTGGCTCGGCGACGCGTGGATTCCCTTCGATCCGGCGGGCGGGAACTACGCCCACCTGCCGAGCAACTACCTGGCGCTCTACTACGGCGATCTGCCGCTCATCGAGCACACCGCCAAGGTCGCCGTACACTACGACATGTTGATGCACCAGGTGACGCGCCAGTCGCTGCTGGCGAGCGAGGGCGAGCAGCCGCGGCCGGCCGGCAACCGCGCGCGCGAGGTGAGCTGGGAGACCGACCGCGTACGGACGTACGCCTTCTACGCCGATCAACCGGTGGCGTCGGTCGTCCTCATCACCGATCACGAGATCCCCGACGGGGTCATCGAGCAGATCGCGGAGGACGCGCGCCAGCGCGAGATCAGCATCGTCTTCCTGAGTGCACGCTTCGAGTCACGCTACTTCCGCGAGAACTATTTGCAGCGCCTGCTCACGAGCAATTTCGCCGCGGTCGCGGAGTCCCACCTGCTGCTGGTGTCGACGCGCGACGAGGCGGGGCTCTACGCCCTGCTGCAGCTCGGGGAGCAGCGCCTCACCCTGCGCGACGCGCGCATCGTCGTCGCCGGCAGCTTTCCGCGTGCGGTCGGCCGGGTGCTGGGCGCGGTGCTCTACAAGCTCGTCGATCCCGGGGAGCTCGTCCTGGTGACGCCCGACGCGCCGTTGCTGTCGCTGTGGAAGATGGCCCGCGCCAACCTCCTCGACGGTATGCCGATGGTCGAGGCGGCGGCCGCGTGGGACGTGCACCCGACCGTCATCGATCAGGACGACGTGCGCCACCTGGCGCGCTGGCGCCGCTCGTTGGTCTTCGCGTGGTCGAAGGCAGTGCTGGCGCAGGTGCCGCTGCAGGCGATCAACCTGATCCTGGTGCTGCCGGTGATCGCCTGCATCGTCGTGATCTTCCGCAACGTGGTCGGCATCGAGACGTTCGGCACCTTCGCGCCCGTGATCGTCTCCCTGGCGTTCCTGATGACGGGCCTCGTCTGGGGCATCGTGATCTTCTGCGTGATCGTGGGCGTCGGCGTCGTGCTGCGCGGCGCGCTCGCGTGGTTCCGCATCCAGTTGGTGGCACGCCTCGCGATCCTCATCGCGGTCGTCTCGGCGACGATGGCGGTGCTCACGGTCGGCGGCGCCTACTTCGGCATCGGCGCCCTGCTCAACGTCAGCATCTTCCCAATGGTGATCATGTCGAACGTGATCGAGAACTTCACCACCACCCAGGTCGAGATGGGGACGCGCGAGGCCCTGCGCCTGACGCGGAACACGCTCGTGGTCTGTGCCGCGTGCTACCTGGTGATCGAGCTCGGCGGCGTGCAGTCGATCGTACTGGCGTTTCCGGAAACCCTTCTCGGGGTCATCGCGCTCGAGGT
>Ga0157379_10003928_pt1 | contig 12670 bp, 17 predicted proteins | sample S25metaG_FD_121802 | JGI IMG/M metagenome (GOLD analysis project Ga0157379, IMG submission 121802) | Switchgrass rhizosphere microbial communities from Kellogg Biological Station, Michigan, USA - S2-5 metaG | ecosystem: Host-associated > Plants > Roots > Rhizosphere > Soil | place: USA... | reverse complement strand
TCTACACCCCCGTTCGCTATGCATGGATGATTCGCATAATTTCAATGAACCATGATTAAATAGAACACACCATGTTGTCCTTTCTTCCCTTTCCCTCGAGGCGTCGCCCTCCCAGATCCTGTCATAGGTGTCCCCTTCCCCGATCGAGTACGTTTATCGATCCCTCCAACAGCAGAATCAAACTCATCTACAACAGCCAACTAAAGAGCAATCCCAAAATGAATATTAGTTTCAATGGGCATGATAAACCTCACCTTATACGAAAGAGGCATCCTATTGCTTATTACCTCCATAACAAGCTCAATCGCGTCGAATCCTAATAATTCGGCGACTTCTTCAGATATTTCATCATCCATCTTAGGGGAGGAGAGAATTTGAGCGAGGGCAGGGATTAATGGGGTTAGAGTGGGGTTACTGGATGATCAGAGGTTAGCAGAGAATAGATGAACACAGAGTTTGTTTATGCACGCGACGAGTTTCGAATAGATTACATCTGCAGGATTGGAAGATGATGCAGAAGCAGATGGCCCAGCCCGATCTTGAGGAATAGCAGTGCTAGGTCGAGCGGAATCATCTACAACCCAAGGTAAATCCAATACCGAACTCCAAGGCTGCTCTTCAGGCCGCAGTGTCATATACTCCTCAGGAACATCTTCCAATTCTAAGTATCATAACAAATCCTCAATAATCTTTGCAACAATAGACATAAGGAGAAACGCACCATTAGAATACCTACAGACCCAAACATTAGTCCCGCCACATTTTAGCACATCCCCCTAATACAAGACAAACGCACCTAACCCATCTGTCCATTTCATCCTTGCTAATATTCGGGATCCCACTTCCAACATTATAGTCATCGAATAAAGCGTCCAGATGACTTTTGAAGCCAGGCATTTGAGGAGAGATGTGAGGGAGATGTGAGTTAGCGCTCAGTAGCGGGACCGAACTGGTGACTATCAACGTCAACATTCTTGATCGCTCGTCTCGTTGTTGTAATCATGTCGGGAGCAGGGTATGTTATGTATTTCTTGTGTGGTTTGGTGTGTTATTAAATGTGAATGGATAGAGCGTCATTATACCTCGATCCCCAGATACGGGACTGGGTGTTGTTCCCAATTACGGTGGTTATGGTGCGCACGACTGCAGAAACACGACATTTTCAGTACTCATTTGTGGTAGATCCTCGTGGGAGTGCTAAGACACTATGTAACAGTCCTTCTTGGCTCAGCACCTAAAAAATCAACACGCGCTGCTATCCGTGAACAGTATGTCTTCTCTCCTCCCCACACTCGCGAAATAACCTCCCGCCAGACGCGCTTTACTTCGTTCCCAAATCCTCCGTGTTACCTCTGCGAAATCCCCTCTTCCCCCCTCATACTACAAACCTATTTCTTCCTCCCTCTGGAACGCCTTCAATGCAGGAACATACCTCAAAGATGGTCCTCCAAAAGACAACGAACCCTCTGCAAGTACCTCGAACCCCTTTTCGAATCCAGATCAGATGGAGGGCATGATGGACGGGATGAAGAAACAAATGGTTATGATGGTACCTCAGATGGTCATTATGGGATGGATTAATTTCTTCTTTCAGGGATTCGTTGCTAGTGCGTTGCATGTTTATTTTTGCGTTCGTCAATTAACCCTGTGTGCAGTCAAGTTGCCATTTCCTCTCACGTTAGGCTTCAAGTCAATGTTGCAGCGTGGAGTAGAGACTCAAGACATGGATGTACGCTGGGTATCTTCCCTCTCTTGGTATTTCCTCAACTTTTTCGGCCTTAATGGAGTGTATCGCCTTATTCTTGGGAATGATAATTGTGGGTGTCTTGCCATGATTTTTTTCCTTGGCTAACAGTGTGTTTTAGCGGCTGATTCTTCCAAGGACATGGCGAATTCGTCACCATTTGCCGCAAATGCGCAACAAGGGGTACAAGCACAGGATTACAATAAGCTGTTCAAAGCGGAGAAAGATAATCTGGAGTTGGCTGAGGGGCTGTACACTTGGGCGGCCCAGGATGTAGAACTGCGTGTACTCCGGCGATATGGCAAAATTCCTGAAGAGAGAGTGAAAGAAGGCAAAAAACGGTGACATAGAAGGGTATATATATATTTATATGGTTGTGAAAAATATAGAGGTTGCCTAATGCTACTGCCCCTGGAGAAGACCGAAAGTGATAAGAATTACAGCAAGGTGGCTCTCGGATCCAGCGACGTATACAATTACATGCGTGTCTAGTGATATAAAGCTGAGAGAAGATGAGTAGCTATATTCGGGGTGATCGTGGTACTCGCCTACTAGCTAGAAACACAAGAAGAACGAGAAATGTCCATGTTTGCGTCACACCAATCCATCGTAAAGCGACAAGGCCTAATAGGGGGTCAGCTAAGAAGACACAGGTATTTCTGATGACGAACCTGGACGATGGTAGGATCTTGTTTCGAGCCTTCGACGAATTCATCATAGGTCAGTCGGGCATCCTTGTCGCGATCCATGTTGCGGAAGATCTTGTCGACGCGCTGGAAACAGATGAGCTCCAGCACCAGAGTTATCACCACTGCTCACCTTCTCGGGTGTATCCTCATCGCTAGGAAGCTTGACCATCTGGCCCGTCATCCGGTATATAGACTGGACGATCTGCAACATCTCGTCGTATGTGATGAAGCCATCGCCGTCAATGTCGTATAATTGGAAGGCCCCTGTCAGCAGTCGCGTCAGGCGGTGTGATGTGGGTGATGGAGTGAAAGATAACTGACATTTGAGTTTCTCATCAAGCCGGCCTCTGCTTGTGACACTGAGAGCACAAATGAACTCTTTAAAATCTATGGTTCCGTTCTTGTTCTCGTCAAAGACATTGAATACATAGTCTGCGAACTGTGCCGGATCACCAAAGGGGAAGAACTGGCTGTATATTTGGCTAAATGCGGCCTTGTCTAATTGTCCCGACGGACAGTCTTTGAGGAAACCCTTGTACCTGGGGACCATGAGGCTAGGAGGGGGGTTTAAGAGAGTGGCTACACACCATTGTTGGAGCTCCTTCTTGTCAACTGGAACGATGAGCAGGAATATAAGAAAATACAGAGCACTACATACAGTAGGTGTTCTTCTGGAGATCAGACAGTTGCTCCGGCGATAGTTTGCTCTGCGACTTGCCCATGGTTGAGGAGGTGAATGAGAGCGTCTATTTCATGCGAGGCTGTGCAGGATCATGGCGATGATCTAGGATAGTGTGGGATACTCTTGTCCTCACGCGTTCCAGCAGGCTTCGCGCAGGACCGTGTGACGGTCACACTTGAACGTAAATATCCGCTGCTCAGCTCCCTCTTCTCCCCCAGGATGTGCTTCATCGACCGTTCTCTCGAGCAGGTCACCGCCGTCTGCTCGCTGTGCAAGGCGTTCCCGCCGCGCAATGGCTATCCGTATGTTACTCTACTCTATATAACATTCGCTTATCGTGCTCACCCCCGCCTCGTGCCCCATAGCTGCCCCCATAAAGATGCCATGGGCGTCTGCAAGAATCGAACGAACCATCCTCGACACGACGTCCTCTACTTCCGCAACGCTGAGCTCTCATCTTTCAATGGTTGCGGCTTCTGCAAGGTCTGTCATTCTTTCATTTCCACCGAGACCCGCCTCATGGCCACTCTTCTTTCAGTGGGCAAAACGCAACCCCAAGCTCTTGATTGGCGATGCCGCCTGGAGGAACCCAGGATCGCCAGGCTGCTGTCGTCCACCCAAACCCCAGGAGTACGACTTTATTGCCCCAACTGACTGGTATGCCGTCAGCAAAATACATGGCATCCCACCTCCGACCACCGCCACAGCTGCCACTTCCCCTCCTTCCCCTCGCATGCCTACATCCAAATCCCCAAACAGCTCTCCTACCTCAAAGACCAAGTCAATCACGTCCAGTCCTCGCACGCCAGAGCGTCGCAACTCGGGTTCCCGCGACCGCCACCACGCTAGCACCTCAAGCAGCTCATCTTCCTCTTCGGGCGGAATGTCGGCTGCTGATAGCCGCCATCGATCGAGCATCGATTCACCGAGAAAAGCAGAGTCCCCCGCCGCTCGCGCACCAGTCGTGACGCGCGAAACAATCGTAGTTATCCCTCGATCCCCTCGATCGACTACGCAGAGCAACTCCCCGCCCGATCGTGCAAAGGAGGACAAAGAGCGCCGCACATCTACGAAAACATATATTCAGCCAGTCGTGCGTACGCCACCCCAACCTGCGCCACAACCCGTACACCCACCCCGTCCATCCAACCCTGCTCCGCCCTCTTCCAGTTCGTCCGACTCATCCAGTTCGCTGACCCAATCCGGTACAGTCACCTCTGAAGGCTTCACAGATTATCTCTCCGATGAATCTGAAGCCGAAATGCAACGCGAAGCAGAAAGACGTGCCGCTGAAGCAGAAATCGCCGCCATGCTCGAAAAGCAACGCCTCGAAAACGGCCGCGAAGAACAAGAATTCCGTGCGGCGCGGACGCAGCTCGCGGTTCTTGGTTTGCAACCCCCATCAGCGTGGTCCACCGGGAAACCAATCCCCCAAGGATCAAAACACCCTCCCGAATCGAACAATCCAAATCATTATGGCACCGCGGGCCGTTCGTCTGCTCGTTCGTCCGCGGAAATGTATCGATCACCTCCCTCAGCGCAATACGTCCCTGTATATGCTGGCCGCCAGTGATGCGCTTTCATCAGATTTTTTTTTCGTTTTCCGTGCTCAAGTTGTAATGACCCCAATGTAAACTCCCCAATCCCAATGTGTTTTGATATTTCTCCTTGGCATACCCACCCACCATACCACACAATTCACGGACAGCCCATTATGCAATACCAATCTTCATCTTCAAGCTGTACTCCTTTGTATGAGGATTTCCTTCCCATCCCAATATATTATTAACAGACATTCAGTGTTTGATCGGATGATAAATTAAGGTGTCTATATCCGCACGTGGTGTCTTCCTTCGATAGGGGTATCAAACGACCAGGAAAATGACTTGTCGTGCGACGTCAAGGCCTAGATTATGGATTCCCTCTAGGATAAGGTCACGTTTCTCTGGGATTTTCCATGCGTTTGATTCCTGTGTAAAATATTATGTTGGCGAGGGCTGAATGAAACAGAGAATTTATATTTTTATGAGAGAATGGGCGCACCGTGATGGGGAGTCGGAGGTAAAGCTCGTGATCTATAAGTTCTACATCTTCTAGTTCCGTTTCGGGAATGGGTTTTACTGGTACCAAGGGTGGTAAGCCTGATTTAATGTGATTAGACAGGAGAAGTACCTTCTTCCGGATCTGGAGGTTCGTCGAAATACATTTCGGGTCGGGCGAAGCAGATGTAGCGGTGTTTGGCGAGGAGTATTGTGCATTCTTTGAAGGGGTACCATGTATAGTCTTCCTGTGAAAATAGTCAGGAGGAGAATTATTTGAAGGAGATGTGACGTACTGGGTCTAGGAGGAATGAAGGTGAATAGTCACCTTTGTATTGCATCTTGGGGCATGTGTGGACGTAAAATCCTATGAAACAAACATCAGTAATTCCCTGGAGGAGGTTACCGCCGACATACCCATATATAGAGCGTGCATGGTCTCGATCCCCGCTTCGTGGATCTCCTTTGCCAGCGCAGTCTCCCTCAATGCACTCAACTAATCCCTGGTCAGTAGCCAGAAAGATTATAATAATTCCAGCTCACCCTTCCAAGGGAGAATTTCTCCCATCTTTTATCATACATGAAATACACACTAGAAACACATTGAGGGAGGATATCGAGTACAGCAACGGCGATTAATTCGTCGTCCAGGCGGTAGCATTGATGATAAGAGCCGTAGTTCTTAGGGAGGTGTGGGGGAGGCGGTTTAGGATACGGGATGGGCTCATCCTAGCGGGGTGTCGTCAGATATGAAAGGGAGATGAGTGGGGACCACCTACGCGTAGGGGAGTCTCGACGAGGAATCGTTGGAATCCCTTGGGGGTCTTCTGACCCTCTTTATGGATGTCGGTTTGGTATCGCTGGTAGAGTTGGAATTTCTCTTCTGCATATCTATAAGGAGAGTTTTAATATATGTATATTCGTAGACAAAGTGGACGTACGTCGAGGGCTCTAATGTCACCTATTCAAAAGTTCTTTAGTATGCACGAGAAGTGCAAATTGACTCGGTATACCTCAAACTTCTTCGCAGGACGTGGGTGACCGTCAGAAACAAAACTCCACTCCCCAGCATGCACAGCATGTATAAGTTCAAATGGGGGGACTGACTTCCCGGAGGCCTTACTCCTATTAAATAATCGTGATCCAGGCGCACAAGATCCCCTTGCATTGAAGAACCCACTTTGGTTGATCCACATTCATTCCGTTTTCCTCTTTATCCTGTTCGAGAATAAAGCGGTTCCATCTAGAGTTTGGGCTGCGATATCAGGGGTTTGGATCTCGGTGGCCAGGTGACGGGACTTGCCTATTCGAAATTTGCCGCTGGCTACGCGTTGGGGAGAATTGGAGGGCGTCGAGTCTTGGGAACGCTCAAGTTGATTTGGAATTTGGAAACGAACAGAGGGCAACCCACTTGATTGAATATTGGGGACAGCAGGTTCGCTTCATGTCTGGTTTGTAGAGATACGTCCCAGATCTAAATAAAAGTGTTATTATATAACGGGAAATAAATAATTATGGCGATGAGGACCTCCTCCAACCACGGTCGATCATGTCCATATAAAGCTAGAAATTATATCTAGTTCCATAATCGTCGATGGGTTTCCACTTGAGCACTTACATGGCATGACACCAAGGTGTCTGCAGCGAGATCAATTCCATAGCTGAGGCTTTCATTCTTCGAAGAACGCCTTCCCTGCTGTTCTGAACAATACCCACAAGAAGATAAACCAGAACCATATAGTACGAACACAGTAGGATCCTCCATGTTTGTTGTCAGAAGATAGGGGGTGGTTGAACGACTTAATGAGGTCAACTGCTGTACAAAGGGAACACGGAATCAATTGCCACACACAGCACTGTGGCGTTCAACGCGCTCATTACCTGCCCACTATCTCCTTCATCCTTGCGTCTTTAATGCACTTGGCTAGGCATTCACTAACACCTACTACTCCTACTCAGATCCTCGACGCACGGTTTGATACCGATAACAAGATATTCACTGCTTCCACCCTCAACGGATACGCCGTCTATTGCACATGGCCCCTCAAGCTTCTGCGCAAACGAGGTGCGGGGAATCACATTTTTGTTCTATATATCTATATCCTTAATTTATTCCCTTTCTAGATTTGACAAATGGTACTCTAGCAATGGTACTGCCTCTGCACACGACTTCAATCCTCTATCTTGTCGGCGGAGGTCGTAGCCCCCTATATCCGCCAAATAAGGTTGTAATATGGGATGATGCATTAGGGAAGGAAGTAGCAGAGCTTGAATTCCGGGAGAACGTCAGAGGGATGGCATGCAGACGTGGCTGGTTATTTGTGGCTCTCAAACAGCGAGTAATTGCGTTCCAAGTCGGTGAACAGCCCGAGAGATGGAACGAGTGGAAGACCTGTGATAACCCGCGGGGTAAGTGATCACTCAATGTGAGTTGTGCCCGCCCTACCTAGGGATCGTGGAGATAATGGGCATGGGAGGGATATGGTCGTGTGGTATCATATTGATCCATTGTATTTCTAGGCCTCCTTGCGCTTGCGTCTGCGCCGTATTCTACGCTATTAGCCATCCCAGGTCTTCAAACTGGCCACGTTCACTTAATCCATCTCCCACCGTGTCCACCTCCCCCTACAGATCCATTAAAGCCAGCTCCCCCCCGACCGAAGCCACCATCTTCTCGCAAACATCCTCAAGAAGTGATAATGGCGCATGATAGCGCCCTCACTACTCTGACTACAACACCATCTGGTCGATATCTGGCAACATCATCTACTAAAGGGACTTTAATAAGAGTCTGGGATGCATGGACTGGAAGCCTTGTTCGAGAGCTGCGAAGAGGAACGGATAGGGCTGATATTTATGGTGTTGCTTTCAAGAGTGATGAAAGTGAAATATGCGTCTGGAGTGATAAGGGAACAATACATGTTTTCCGCCTTGACGTTGAGGGAGCTGGGTGAGTCTCTTATTATCTATTCACTCATCTTCACTTACCCGTTTGAAGGAATCGGAATCGCCAATCAGCCCTTGCTTCGCTAACACCTTTCCTCCGTATCCCAAAGTTCTTTGAAAGCGAATGGTCTTACGCTCATTTTCGGATACCGACCCCACCATCACATCTGACCCTAGGAAATGCACACTCGATAACAGCACCTCGAGACGAGACAATCGAAGAAGAACGGTGCACAGTGTGCTGGATTGAAGTACCGCTAGGTAGTGATCCTGGCACAGTCGAGCATCAATTGATTGCTCTGACTTATTCCGGTGGATGGTATCGATTAGCGTTACCTAACTCAGGATCAAGCTCTCAACAGCGATCTTCTGGTGCATCTCAAGCATCGAATATCTCTTCAGCGTCGACAGCAATCCCACCTCCGACAGTTCGTCGATCAGCCTTACCGTCCTCGCCGCCTAAAGAGGCACGTCCATCCAGTCGAACCTCCGCTTATGCTTCAGCAGCAAACACCTCCAGAGATAAAGGCAAAGGCCGTGAGACAGACCGAGACAAAGACGAACAGAAGGATGGAGGTCGAAGATGTACATTGGTCGAATTCCGCAAGTTTGGTCGTTGGGACGGCTGGTGATCTTTGTGTTGTATCGGACTATGCTTTTTTCTCCCAATCTCCCTCTTCTCTGCAATCCTGTAATCCTACATCGCATATGCATATCACCCCATGTTTTGGTTACATAGTTTTCTTAATTGGATATCCCCTTGTCTTCGGTTTCTGCTTTCTGAACTCTTGTTTCGCGCCAACGGAGATGGGATGGTCGGTCGTGTGCGGTACCGAAACGTGACGGAGGCCAGACTACTAGGGCGAGTTTGGATTGGACTAAGCCTAGGGTAACCTGTGAAGATGAATTGTAGCCAAGTTGGAAGATAAGTCAGAGGACTTACAGGACCAAAGAAATTGCTGTCTTCTGAGTGAAATCTTTCATCGCCTAGAGACTCTTTAGGATAGTAGCAATCTGAAGTGAGAACGCACACCTTCTACCCAAATATGACCCTCTGGAATAACTACATTCTCTTCTGGATACGGGGGTAGTGTCTTAACCTGAGGGACATGGGTCCAGTTATGGACATTCTATTTTGAAATAACTCACTCTATCACCCGCAACACCAATAATTCTCTTTATTAGAATAGTATCTGAATTAACAGGCGACCTGAGAAAAGGTTACCTCAGACTGTAGCTGTTCAAGGGAGAAGAACATGCCGTAATGTAACGATATCCCCGCGTTGAACTTTCCATTTTCGCCAGCGATCGAACAGAGCGGTATCACGCCAAGTGGATGTATTAGGATTGAGGATTGGCTGGATAGATATACTTCGTTGATAAATCGCAGGTAATAGAAAGAAGAGAGGTCTTAAGCACCTGCATACTCCGTCCTGATACTATCTCGAGAGAAACCACTTGCGTCCCCACAAAGACGGCTTTTAAAGTTATATAGGGGTGTATTAAAGGTAAGAAGCGACTTACGAACGGTAACCAAACCTACCCAATGTAGTACTCGCTTTGTTTGGGTCCAAAAAGCGGGCAACTTCAGCAGCATTAGGAGAAAGTGACAGTGTGACAACGCGTCTTCCACCTTGCTTACGCTCAATTCAGTTTTCGATGGGTGGTTTTATTATTCAACGAGTGTGAGAGTAATAAGAAACGGAAAAATCTAACAATCAAAGCAAAGCGAGACAGATGGGTATCCAGTACCGGTATTATACAAATAGTCCGTTCAAGAACCATGTCCGCCATAGTCATAACCTCTTGATCCCCCACCGTACGCTTGTTGTCGTGGATCATACTGGCCTGCACCAGCCTGCCCCTGTGAAGGATCGCGTATATATCCACCATACGCATCAGAATTCGGAGTTCCGACGATGGAAGATGAGTGAGACAGGTTAAGATTGGAATTGCTATAACCACGCTGGTGAGCGACGGGAGCAGCAGCAGCAGCAAGATTAAAAGTGCTGCCATAGTCGTTATCATCGTATTTGTCGTAGACATCATCTTGTTGAGGCAGCGACTGTGCTGACTGGCCGTATGTGGCGTATGCGCCGGGGGGCTGTACGTGCGAATAAGGCTGATATTCGGGCATCGGTGGTGGGTAATCGGGGTACTCTGGGTAGAAGCTGGACGCTGCGTAGTCGGACTTGTAGTCGGATTGCCAGTTTGAAGATAGAGATGGAGCGTAGGGTCCTCCACGTGGCTTGGTAGGCTCATCATCATCCAGAGAAACGCTGGGAAGAGTGGGTTGCGGGAGGTTGTCTTTGCTCTTGAGATGCGAGAAGTCACCAGCAGCTTCCTTCTTTGCCAAAGCGACTTGTTTCGCGACTCTCTGCTTGTTCTTGCGTTTGATGAGCTCAGCAATACGCTAAAATGAAGATGAGAAGATGCTTCAAAGGAGAAAAGAGGAAAACATACCTTGTCGACTTTGTGACAACAGTATTCCTGGATATTGTAAGTACGAAAGTGGTTAATGTATATGACGAAAATACCTTGAGATTTCCGCGAATGTAGCAAAGCAGAGGCACGTAGCAAATACCGGCGGCGATCATTTGGAGAAGGGAGAGGATAAAGACAAGAACGGTGAAAAGGGTAACAACAATCAATGCAGATGTAATGAAATCGCTGGAGTATTTTTTCAAATCAAAAAAGGAGCCCTCCCCTTGTTTCGAGAGATAGAAAGAATACAAGGTGAGGGCGTTGATGGACTGACGAGGGCCGTCAGCAAGTAAAAGTCGCTTCCAACCTTTGAAAGTGAAGAAAATGAAGAAGGCAAAATCGTCCTTCTTCTTGGTAGAGTTGCTGATTTGGCAGAAGAGACAGAAGTGATCGTAGGAGCCTGGAAGGGATTATAAGACAGAGAATGAGTAATTAAACAAATAGACATACGCAAACTATAGTAGTTCTGTGCCATGATGTTCGTGAAGGCGTATGAAATATCTCTACTGGCAATGATCTTCTTTGCCTTGCGTGCTTCGTATCCAAGCTAGAGTGTGGAGTTAGATAAATAATAAATAGAGCTCAAATAACACACCAAGAGGAAAGAAAAGATGATGCATCCTACGAAAAGCCACTTGGCGACCTTGAATGGGATGACCACACAGCCATTAGTCTCGTGGATGTCACAACTCTTCTGAATCGAATTTGACCAATTATTCGTAGACAACATAGTAGTGGCCGTGAAGATATCGGACATGTATACCAAGAACGACTTGAATATCATGCAGTAGAGAAAGAAATATCTGGAAATGCATCAGTCTTTCTGTGCATGTGTCACGGAAGCAAAGATGATCGCACTTGAACCGTGTCCCAAAGGCCTTCGAGTGAAACTCCCGCACATCTATAAAGTCAAACTGCGCGCGGAAAGTTAGCTTCCTCCTTGTTACAACACGCAACGCGGACGCACCTTATGATCCTGAACGACCTCTCGTTTCCATGCTGGACCGCTGCAACAGGACATGGCGGTCAAAGGTGGTCGATGTTCAAAAAGGGTGACCCCGACGGCTTGCGCAGAGGGAAAGGATCGTGTGGAACGAGATGGTATCCGTGAAAGAGCGAGTGGAGGGAAAGGAGCGACGATACGACCGTTGTTGCAATGACACCGGCTGAGAGCTAGTTCGATTGATTGATCATGCTGACTAAGCGCCTCATTTGCCGAAGTATCCTCACCTCTTTCTTATTGTCAACCGATCCTCTTATTCACAATGACGACCGTACAAAAGATAAAGGTCTTTATGATGAACTTTGTTATCTTTCGGGTCTGACGATATTGCGCAGGAAATCGAAGATGAGATGGTATGTATTAATCCTACAACGCCCGAACCTTGTCCTCAAAGAGCCATCGCTTTTTGTAGGCTCGAAGTGCGTAGTCGCACCTTTTAGGTCGTTGTAATTACTCACAGCCATGTAGCCCAAAAGAATAAGGCTACCAGTTACCATCTGGGACTGCTCAAAGCCAAGCTAGCGAAACTTCGTAGGGAACTCATCGCTCCCCCAGGTGGCGGAGGAGGCGGTGGAGCTGGGGTAGGATTCGATGTAGCAAGAACTGGAATAGGTGAGGTTTCATGAATTATCCACCCTCGAATCATACTCATGGCCTTACTTTAGCCTCGGTTGGTTTCGTAGGTGAGCTTCATTGGATAGTGAACTTGTCGATCAGTCATTGACAGATTCCAGGCTTCCCGTCTGTTGGAAAAGTACGTCAAACCCATTTCATCACATGTGCAATCAAAATAACCAATTATCCAGTCCACTCTCATGTCAAAATTGACTGGGACCCATTCGGAAGTGTCGGCCATCGACTTTACGACTCTTACAACTGTACCCGGAACAGTAAAGGTTCATGGGGCTCCTATCCAGATTCTTGATTTGCGTTCGTGCTATATCTCCAAATCCAAAATCTCCTTTTTAATACATACTTTGTAGCGGGTATTATCGAAGGTGCAAACGATGGTCGCGGAAGAGGTCGTCAAGGTACGTTCATACACGACCACCAATGGATGGATGCTGAAGCAAGACCCCAGTA
>Ga0157379_10003927_pt1 | contig 12674 bp, 7 predicted proteins | sample S25metaG_FD_121802 | JGI IMG/M metagenome (GOLD analysis project Ga0157379, IMG submission 121802) | Switchgrass rhizosphere microbial communities from Kellogg Biological Station, Michigan, USA - S2-5 metaG | ecosystem: Host-associated > Plants > Roots > Rhizosphere > Soil | place: USA: Michigan... | reverse complement strand
GAAGCACCACTAAACTGTAATTAGAATTCTCCCAAGGGGATAGTTTGGAATCCCTTGCTTACGTCGCTCTATTTTATCTCCCTGGTAGTCTACCTTGGCCCCTGAGTCTTCTTCGACATCTTTCAAGGAAGCGTCAATATTTGCAGATTGAGGCAGGCAAATTGGCATCCACACGTTTCATGGTTCCCCGACGAATTCGCACCTCTACTTGATTACAATCGCGCACTTGCATTCAATAGGGTTCCATGTACGAAGAACTGAGACGATGGTTTTCGAAGCTCGGTAACGATTTAGGATTCGTCTATCATGGGCTACTTGACTGGACATCAATATCATTGGTACTTCCTGTGGTTGGTGCTGAGAGCAATTTAGATAATGGTCATGAGGACGAAAGTGATGCTGATGAGGAACTTGAAAGTGTTTCTACTAGTTATGTAGGTTGGGGTGTGGACGCCTGGGATGTCAAAGAGGGACGTAGACCAGATCTAACATTACCAGACAGCTTGGATGAACTCGTGGATAATGCCCTCGCACCGATCAATGAGATCGCCAGGAAATGATCCTTCCTTATATCAGGGATCGCGGTGAGCTTTTCTACTTTTATTTGCATCTACATGCCGAAAGTTTAGTTTTAGTTAGCTATACCAAGCATCAAATTCCGTGTGGTCTTCATTTCTCCAGTTCTTCTATGCTAAATCTACAGTGATTTAAATTGGAAGTCAGGAAAGAAACCTCCTTACAAGTGATATTTTCGATTTAATGGAAGGGCTCTGCCAAACCTTGAATTAATATCGGTGCACTCTACAGCGATCTTTCCGCAATTATGGCTACTACATTATACACGGAGATCCCTGGGTTTTCGTGAGCGTGTACAGTACTACCGCGAGTCTTCTACAAGACGATTACTACCAGTGAGGAGACGATTACTACCAGTGAGGAAACCAAATTGCTCCGTTCTGACTCTCCAACTGCTTCTGGGTACAGAACTCCGTAATGGAAGGTCAAAATGCTTTACTGAAGCTAAGTAGGTATATAATACAAGATGGTGCAAAGAAAGAAAAAAGACCCGGGTATTTACGTAGTAGTACAATACTGTGATAAATCAAATACGCCGTCTCCATTCCTTACCACGGAGACAGAACCTTTGGAATCAGCCTGCTGACCCAAAGACCCCGAACAAAAGTAGAGAATACAATGAGATATCTCTAGATCTCATACGGTTATGCAGAGTATCCAGTCGGCATGAAATTCCATTGGATATTCTTGATAACACCGTCATTTAGAGGAGCTAGACTCTGGAAACTCTTGGGAGAGAGGTCTATGTCAACCCAGTTCATAGTCAAAAAATTGGCAAAGTAAGGTGGATTTTGTAAATCTACCTATGTGATTCGAGTCACATCCAGGGCAGCTGTCGCGAACTTGGGCATATGTAGATTTAGAGTTGGCTGGATTGAATATATGGATCCACTAAGAGGCAATGTCAGAACGCATCCGGCGAAGCTAGAGCTACACAAACATACGCGGTTACAATATGCTCCATTATTGTAGATCTGCGTGGAAATGGCGACAATGGGGTCGTCTTTAGTGTCCCAATTACCGCAATTTCCATTTCCAGGCTATTAAATGAAAGAAGATAAGCAATAGCCTCTATAGAGTGGATTAGAATCCTACCATATACCAAGTGGCACTTCCAGTATGAGTACCAGTGGTGCGTTGAGAAAGTTGAATATCATAATCGCGAAGTAGCGGGGCGGCCATGATGCTCAGACCAAGACAGAGAAGGAGGGCTGAGCGCGTAAAGATCGTGAATAAAGCCATTGCAAGAGGCTGATAGGAAAGCCTTCTGGGAGTGAGAGCAGAGCTTCACAAAGGATACGAAGGTCGTTATTACAACTACTTTTATACCACAGGAGAGGCGCATATAGCCGATCTTTGACAGAGAACAAGGGATGCCTCCTTGCTCTAGGCAACAGACGCTCGACCTGGTTCTCGGAGGGTGGTAACTTAAAAAGTAGCCATTCATACTCTGTCAAAATGATCTCCCTCGATGGACCAAATGGGATTTTCACCGTCGAGGTACGGAACAGGCTAGACAGAATATATGTGAGAAATGTTCTGAGTTCCTTCGACGCTCGTGCAGTGTTCCTCCGAAAACTATTCAAAATTTTAGACAAAGAGAAGGTTTAAGTGTTAAGTTAGCAAAAATGTGAGCGATTGTAATCCGAATTAATAAGCCTCTGAATAGCTGGTATGCGAGGATGGTCATACTATGGCAACAATCACCGCTTCGACAGATTTCCGTGCCCTGCAAAATGTATAGAATCGTCCAGGGTGATGGCAGAGGTGAAGGAGGACTGTTCGGCAAGACTTGGCCGAAGCCGTCATTGTTTCCATTTCCATCGCCTTTCGCGAAGTCGCTTCAAGCAGGGTCTAGTCAATTCAGGTGGCAGTTGTTTCCATCCATGGTTCATGTTTCATATTCTCTTAAGAATCCAGTTCCTTAAAAATATATAGAGTTGCCATTGGCGAGTACGATTTCGTCAGGATGATGAGCTCAAGGATAAGGAGATGCTTACTCGAACCGCAATATTCTTTTTAGAAAAGGTTGCAGATCTTTTTTTATTGGCTCGACCCTTTTGGCCTACATGTTATCGATGATACTTTTCCATCTAATGGACTTAGGCACTTCGAATTCCAGGACAGTGCCAGCACGCTGCTCCGTCTTCATCACACTCGGAACGCCCTTGACTGGCCCATCGAATCTCCTTGGTGATCTTCTCCAAGACGCACCACAACACACCATTCAATTGTTTTCATTTAGATCAGGGCAGTGATGCTTGACGCAAATGTGCTCCGTCATTTTCTCCACAGATACGAGGTATCATTGAGGCCTCCTGCTCAGGCTCTCCGAAAAGAAACTCATGGACTTCCGTGTTCCTATCAGGAAGGCTATGGGCAGCTAGTCAATCAATCTGTACTCGCTCTCATTCTCCGCATGCCTTTCATTTCTACCACCCGAGATATGTACTCCTGCTATTGGGCAATACGATGTCAGGCTTCTCGTCCCTTCTTGCCAAGGTGTTGATAAAGGTGAGCTCTTCTCCAAATTCTCTAAACCACCTTACTCTTTCTTCAATCGTGGCTATGGTGGTGGGTTTTCCGAAGCTCGTCGACATGTCGACCAGCGAGTTGCAGAATGAATGATAGGCGCAACAGAGAACCCCCAGAGAATAGCCGAATTCAATGGAGTCGAGATGTCAAGAGAGTTCTACTTCAAAGGAGATCGTGTTCTAACACTATTATTCTCCGCTGAAGTGCTTAAGCAGCATAATGTCTTGGATAATTAACTGGTACTTGAACCTTCTTCCTGAATTATTTTTAGAAATGATGGCCTATAGTTGACTACCGGAAAAGAAATGGCCATAATGTAACAGTGTCGAATGCTAAATGAAACCTAAGCCCCCAAAACTAGACAAACTGGTGGGTGGTTGTAGAGTAGCAGTTATCTAACAAACTCCCAAACAGCTTCAATTCACTCCGCACTCCGCACATCATGGAACTCGCCCAGATTCTTTACTTTCACATATTCCCAAATCTGTCAATCTACTTCATTTAAAATCAACGCTGCTCGGATAATTTGCAAATTACTCTATGATCCATCCGAAGGAATAGACACCCTTGGGTGACTATTTAAATTTACTGAAGCTAGGCTGCTTGCTGGGTAGTACCCGCCCGGCATGTTGGGATGCGTATCGATGAATACCGGGGCGTGGTATGTACGTTCAATTTGACGGGAAAAATCGGGTCTGTAGAAGGCGTGCAATTAATTTTCATCCGGTGTATAAGTTGCCCCTCCATTTTTCATTTCTAATGACGCTCAGTGCACAGTGGTCTTTATTTAAACACGAGACATACATCTATTTGTACAATGCCCCATCCAAAGTAGGCTTCAGCGGCCAAGTGTCAAAATCCAAGTCGATGGGATCATTTCTCGAACTGCATGCTATCGCTCATTTCTCCCCAGGATCTAGGGTCTAGTCCTATTGTTTGAGGCCATAGGTTTATTTTTCTTCAGCGTTCGCCCCTCTTTTTCACCGTCTTTACCATGGCTTCTTGTTCTTGTCCTTCATTGCCGGCCTCTTCAATCTCTTCAAAATTACCCCCCTTCTGCAATATCCGTCGAACTCTCTCTGTCATCATATTTGCCACTACTCTTTGTAGGAAAACATTCACAGAAATCAATAAGAATTCCACCAGCGAAAACAAGGCAGCTCGGGTGATACAGAGTCGCTCCCTGTCATCCCGAAGCCCCACAAGATCTGGCTCATTGAGTAGCTCAAGCGGAACTCCCTCTGCCCTTTAAATAATCTCACAATACTTTCGAGGGTGGGTGGGGCTAAACTCAATGACTCATTGTTCAGTCAGCCTCCCGTGAGGAACGGGAACCTTTGAAGACGTGGGCAGATACTGAAATTTCCAGCTATCTGTCTGTGGAAGAGACGGGATATCCTCAGTCTAGGAAGCATTATGTTCTCAACGAAAGCTCGACGAAGTGAGGGACCCGGCTAATGATTTGGCACAACGGATCATCTTCGATTTTCGCCCATTGGAGTGATCGCTTTTTCAAACTGAAGGTGCTTACAGTTCGAAAGACCGTCTCCAGTGGAGTGGAAGCCCTCTCCTGAAGTATAAGCTCTACCGAGGACGGAGTCTGTAAAAAAACGCAGGAGTCTATGAATGGATTTCGGATGCCCACGGAGCCTCATGAAAAAGATCTTGAGTTTAAGGAGCAGGATATTGTAGGGATAACAATAAAATTGCACTTCGTCTTTCTGTTTTCCGTAGTAAAATAGACCTTCAAGGGATGAACTGTTCTCCAAAATTCGAAGTATTCGACGGGACCGTAAATGCATTCTCTCCCGTCAAACCGAACTAATTGATTGCCAAACGTAACCCAACCGTAATCTTGAAAGTACGCGTCGATTGGAGAAGTTCAGGAGATTTTCTGGACGTCTTTGGCCAGCAATGATAAATGAATCTCGTGGAGAGTAACGCTATTATGGATTGGTTTCGTCAGGGCGAGGTAGCTTGGATAGAGGAGGGTCGACACTTTCCCTCAAGGGAAAAGTCGATTGAGATAAAGGCTCGCAGGCATTGCGAGGATACAAATCCGGTTTAGGTATGATCTAAACAGATCAACCATTTTGTTTCACATTCATGGGCGCAATGTTATTGTTCGGGATGAAGGTAGTTAGCAGTGTTCATTAGTTTGTTGACTACGCGGACGAATGGTCTTCAACGGCGGTACATGACTCGCATGGAACATCTTCGACAATAACCGTTACAATGATAACTATCTAGGTTTAGACACGTGGGGTGTCGTGTAGGGTCAAGGGAGGAGGCAAGAGAGGAATGCAAGCCCAAAGCTGGGATGCGACATTTTACGTGAATTATTCATCAGTGGGCAATCAATGGGCTGTTGCCTTTCAACCACACGTAGGAAACTATGGACTTGAAATGGACATCTGTGATTGGACTGTCGCGTAGACGTAAAGGAGTGGGTTATGGGCTGGAACACTCATGATAGGACAGGACTCAATCCGGACGCTTGACTTGCCACTATGAATTTAATGGACAGAGAACATCTTCGCTATTAGATACTTACTTGTTTATAAAGTAGTTTCCACGTCAAAGACCTTCAAAATTGTGATGTCCTCGAGTAATGGCCTTAGGGGTTCCGAACCCGAACCCAAACCCTTGAAGGTATTACAGATCGTTTACCTTATTAAGTGCCCTGGGATCCGCGTACCGTATTTTCCTCTGCCATAGCGCCACGTATCCACAAATGGCTCGTGAGGTGGAAACCATGCAATAAAGACAAAAGAGGCGAACAATAGAGAAGAGTCGGATAAATATAAGCCCTAGGGTTTTCGTTACATTTCTACTCTGGTGGTTGTCCGGTACCTCTTATAGTGCCTCCCGCGAGTATTCGAATTAGTTCTCCCATCTGTGGATATATAACTCAATCGGAGGAAATGAGGAAGGTTACGCTTACGAGTCTTTATTAACAAGAATTAATCACCATTCAAACCACAATAGAAAAACCCAACAGGACTGAGTAACCAATAGCCCAAATGACATTTGGGGTAGATGGAGACGAGCCATCTGCCGGTAAGATGAAAAGCTTCTGGATCAAAAATCTGATGGGTGCTAACGCCTGAGGATTCCAGTCACCTTCAGTTGATTAAAAATACAAATCCAATTAAGAGAGCACTAGAATTACAATAAAGATACGGATAACTGGGTAGCGGAGGCCCCCTCGGAGGAGGGAGGGATGGGTTTTGGTGGGTTTACCGAAGCAAGGCCAATGCGGTCGTGCTATGAGAAGCTCAGGATATCCGCTGATGGGGTGGTGAGTGGTCGCCAGTGGCGTAAACAAAAGACATAATTGGCGCCTGTACCGCAAAAGCCTTTTTTGTCTCAACCCTCTTCGTGGAACCGTTCATATTCCTTTTTGGACATGTCTGATTTATACTTCTCATGGATTACTCTGAAAAGATCATCCAAGTCGTCTAGTGCTTTGATGAGAGCTGTTAGCGAGGACTCTTTGTCTAAGGAGACGTGAGCTGAGAGCGCTAAGCAGGAAATGACTGCGACGCACCGTACATCTGTATTCGGATTTGAATATTATCCTCCGAAGGGTGTGGGACACTACACCAATAAGATTATTATCTCCAACAATGGATGCCTAGACAATGAGATCATACCTGTAGCCGCAAAACTCAACCTTGGGGCTATCGAGGGTCTGTTAAACGAGAATAACAATAAAACATTCTTTATGCGTACTTCTTCATAAGCATCCATCGCAAAGCATTACCGAGCGTATGAGATTCGTTTCTGATAATGTATGTCGCTGCAGAAAGATCGGACGAAGCAGCTCCTTTGACCTTCACATTCGTGAGTAGAGTTAAAGCGAAGAACGAAATAAACGGAATTACAATGGAGACTTTTGGAGGGAGACTAGCGTCCATACTGGGTGTGGCAAAGCGTACGCTCTTCACGTGAGAGCTGACAATGAGGACGACCCAAGCAGGCCCCTAATTCAACAAACAAAAGGATGCAAGGAAGCGCCGGCGAGATTTCAGACTCCGGCAAGAGAAACAAGCGCTAGCATTGTTCACCACGCCAGACACTAGCCGTGTCAAAAGGTTGGGTTGTTTTGTCTCTCCGAAGCAAATGCCGGTTCATTATTCTATTCCCATTGGTCTTGCGATTTAATTGATGTTCTCTTTTCACCTGCCAACCTTCGGCAAGTCAACGAACCTTGTCAGAAATTCTATAGTCCTTGTCTATGGTTTCCTAGATATGCCTCAAAAGGCTGTGTTTCCATAAAAGAGCAACCATCGTCCCGATCTCTCTAGCATCTGACGCCCTCCCTGCTCCCTCAAAATCACCCCTAATTCGGCAGGCCCCTCTCCCTGGTGGAGTTTCCCCGTCTTTTAAGAACCCGTCCCGTCATCCCCGTCCACTTTCTCTCCTGATCCCGTTCCGCGAGTTTTCCTCCTCAATTGTATCTCTATCGCAAATCGACTGTATCGCTCAATGGTCTGCTCTATCTCCAATATGAACATTACTCTCCCCTCAATTCATACCATTGTTTCCGACTTGTCGCCCTCACCTTCCCCCACGTTATCAGGAAGAGGTTTATTTTCACCTAATTCAATCAAGAAAGAGGTATGTTTGCCGTCTTTATGGCACGCCTTCGAATCTTTTGTGAAATTATTTATTTCTAGCTTAATGACGATCGTTATGTCCCGCCACGGCTCACTTTGCCGATCCCGACACCAGATGATTTAAAGACTTCCTATGTTCGCCGGGAATCGACATGCTCGACTTCCTCGGCCCCTTCGCTCACTCATTCGCCCTCTCCCTCTCCACCTCCCACACGCCCATCATCACCAGACTCATTCTTCTTGGTCCCCTGTGACTTACAAATGGCCGACGCAGTCATCGTCATTTCCGATCCTTCTACCCCCATGACCTCGAACGGTTCCCCGAAAGCAGGCTCCCGCTCACCTTCCCCTGTCTTCCGCACCTGCAAACCTTCCGAAGCCCGAGCGACGCTGCTCATAGGACCAGCGATCTCGACACACGGACGTAGGAATTCGGCACGGATGCACCCTTATCGGATTGTCAGAGACCGGAAATAAGTATTTCAACTCCGTGCTTATTCCTTCTTACGACTTGCGCAGAATTGCCAAGGGATAAGAACGACGTTGCGCTGAGGAGTTGATCATGATACCAGCCCTTCAAGGGATAGCCGCGAATGGGCATTGTGGTTTGTTGGCATGTAATTGGTTTTGGTCCGGCATATCCGGGAGTAAATAGGAGGCTATGGGATAGGGTGAACTCTCGGTCATAGTCGACCATTGTGATTTGTAACACAGATTGTTTTATTTTATTTATTTAGTTGCGTGTACGTTTGTATTGGTTCTTCAATGGAGAGACTATTTGGAAGTTATCCCATGTTCTTCAGGACGCTCCACAAGACTCCACTACGATTTTCTCTACACTGAGATCGTCCAGGTTCACCGTCTGTATAGTAAGGTATTACGCCGGCCTTCAAGTTGATGTTTGTGAACTAGGGTCATTAGCGCCCCTCACATCAAAAGCTCAACATGGATACATACGGATCAACAACCGTCGTTGATGTCACCGATGTACAGCTATGGCTTGTTACTTAGTTCGTCGATATCTCCATCATTCTATTGTTCACCACCGAGGTCCCTCAAGCATTCCGGATATTCTGTGTACGTATATCATTGTTATGTCAAAGCAGTGCAACAAATTACCCCATTAAATTCCTCGCTGTTTCACAACCTCCTATCATGCTGCGTTGCTACACTATTAACTCGACGTGGCCCGTAAATCTTTGGGCAAACCCTCGATGTCACTAGAATTAAAGCATGAAACAAACGGACGTTAAAAGACAAAGCACTCTCCGCCAGCAACGGAATCTCGCCCCTATAACCACTCGGATCGCACAGACCACCGTCTGTCCAATCAAGCCGGCCCTCCATATTCGGAAACATCTACCAAAGCAGCAGAAAAACCACAACCACTTCAAACATAGGAATAATCATCTGACTTGCGCACGCCATTGGATGACGAAAAGGCTATTGTCCTCCTAGAATTGTCTCGACTCTCAGTGATGCGCATGGAGCCCTCGGTTTAGGAAGGATACGCAATCAGGCGATTGACTATTCATAATGAAGCTTGATTGGTGATTGAACTGTGGTAGCGAGCTGTTTGTGTGAATAATTCGATCGGTATATGTTCCTTTGCAGCTGCTCTACAGACTCTGATATCTTCTCTCCTAACTTACACGATATATCCGCTTCGACCGCTGTCTCTGCACTTGGGCTTTCATAGATATCAGACATATATCCTAGTATCTTCGTTTGGAATGCAGTCTATATCCACGAGACTCGCAAGTTTATTAGTCTGAGTTCGTTATAAGCAACGATACTGGGACAGGATATGATGCTTTGCAGAGTCCATAATAATGCATCTCTTGAAGGGGAGTCCTTACGTCTTAGGGAAGAGAATGCCTATGGGTAAGGTGGGGGAGGAATACGCCTCACCGTGAACCACGGTGAAACAGAATCGCTTTTGTCTTCCTAGCCCGCCTTGCTTCGAGTTTCTACGTAATTACCTTTCTTGTGTTTACTTGAGCCCGAAATATTCATGAATAATAAAAACGGTCAGTGGATTATGCTGGACCCTTGCGAGGAACCGGAGAAGCGGCTGTAGCCCTTTAGATCCAGATTATCTTATGGGAATTATAAATATTTTTTTGAAAGGGGGTTTTAAGATTGAAAGGGCCTAATCACCATTTCGGCCTCACTTTTTTTTTTGTGGGAAGCTTTGATGAGGTAACTTAAATGAATTAATTATGACATCCTTATGAACCCGAACCTACTAAAGAGCTTCCTGTCCAATGTCTTATAGAAGATCCGGTTTTACATTTGCATGAATCGCTTCCGTCAGTTATTCTTGACATTCGTCTACTTACTGGAGTCGTAATATTATGACAGTTTGTCCGATTTAACGCACCAAATCTGGTCAGCTATTTTAATCTTTAAACCATGGGATTTATCTTTGAACAAGTTGAAAATTCTTTTCCAAAGACGCCATAGCGACGTCTCTAAGCGCCTAAACCCATTTTGGCCATATCATTTCCTTGCCTGCTTGCTCGCCTTCTAATATGTTTGGGAGACTGCAAAGTGATAACCTTTGCTTACCCACACTTCTCCCTCCCCACCGTCTCCTCCCTCGCCATGTTCCCTACGAGTTTCTTGCTCTGATCCCGTGCTCAATTCGAAGATGTCTATTTTGACCAATCAGATTATTATCCGCTTCTATCCAAATCAACCGCCAAGCTTCAAAATATCGACTTTAGAAGTTCTTAGATGAAAGGTGAACATCGGTAGGTTCCCTGGATTTTCCGCGATCTCTTGCATGTTAATTCCACATTCTTGTTGAAATAGTGAACCGTTTCGGTGCTCGTGCCAGCGGTTTCCTCCTCTCAAACCAACTTCGCAGTTACTTGAAACTTCCGAACTTAATTGATTATAGCCCTTACGCTGATGTAGCTGATGGTGAACACTTATACCACAAGTTCTCCTTATCTAAGGATTGTTTAGTTTCGAACGAATGTCGCGAGCACACCGTATTGCCTCTTAGAGTGATTATAGAGATTGGGAAAGTGTGACGATGAAGAATTATGGTTCCACCAGTTTCTCAGTGTTCTGCTCATGTCTATGATCCGTGGAGCGATGGTCAAGATATAAGTTCAAACGATGTTCCTCTTTGTGAATATAATTTTATTTCGCCCACTTCCCTACTCGCCAAACAGGTGAGAAAGAGCTCGCGTTATATTCACTGTATGCCATACTAAACCTACCTCTCTATTTGTTATATTTATCGTAGGCTCACACATTACGCTATTGCTCACCCCAAGGATGTCATTGCTCCTCCTCTAAAGTATTTGCAATATGAAGAATATCTGTACGTTATTTTGACTCGATACTAAGACGAAAGATCTTATGGTACTCTTAGTGAATTGCACACATTGTATGATGAATCATTGGCCGTTCTGGCGAGGACGATGTTGAAACATAAACGTGCTTGAATCGACCTTCTCGACTCTTTCGGACAAAGAGTGAAAATACGTTGTTCAATAGTTGAGGCGAATTTGAGGCTTCCTCCATCCAGACGAAGTCTCTCGCCAACTTCAAACTGAAGAAGGCGACGCTATAATAACGGAATTGGGTGGGATGGTTGCGGCCAACGAAATCAACACACAAAAAGAATTGCAGGCTTACGGATAAATGCAACCATTGTGGTGTTCCGGAGACTCTCAGAGAATTGCGCAAATGTTCAAGTCGTGAACTCAGATATTATTGGTGTGTATACTTCAGCTACGCATTTAATTATATCTATAATCTCATGATACTATTTCAACTCGGGCTCCAACAAATATCAAAGGCCTATGGTGCGCCGTTTGCACAAATATTCCCCCGAAACATATATATCCGGAATCGTCAACTATTGGTTCTAACTGAGTGCCGCGAAAAGTCAAATAATACCCGCCAATTTACGAATGACTTGTAAAATTTGATCCACCACCTCCGCGAATTTTAAGGTATCCCCGCGAGTTTTAAGGTATCCCCGTGAGTTTTAAACCTACTCCGCGAATTTTGAATCTCCTCCGCGAATTTTAAACCTATTCCACAAAATTTCAAGCTACTCCGCGAAATCTGAATATATCCCGGGGAATTGGTTCCCCACTTTCCGCGAGACTTCGCTCATCCTTGATATTATATTTCTCTGCATTTTATTTCTTACTTTTCAAATGTTCCATCCAAGCTTGCTTAGTCAGCTTGGCACCTGCCGAGCTGCACCTTTTGCGCAACTTCCTCCTTCATCTCTAGGCTCTAGATACCCTGCTGTTATTGCCTCTTATCATACATATCCTAAGTAATGCCTTCTTGCAGCTATCCAGCACCTATTGACAGCACCCAGTCCAGTTAACGTCCTCTCATCTGGAAAGGGTCCTAATCACAATCGGGTGAGATCAACCCTGATCAGAGGTGATCAGTAGTCACCTCTGTCAATCTACAAGACCTGTACACCCGGCTTTGAACTTTGGAGACTCTATCTTGTAAGTTTTCTTATTATCTGGAAATCTTAACGTCAATGCCAAGTAAGGAAGCTATGACATCAAGCTTGCTACCAAGGTCCATTGCATCGGACTTTCCGTGGTGCTCCGTACGTCATCCATCAGCTGACACAGCCACAGCAGGCAGCCACCTCTGTTCCACAACATATGCCCATCCATTCACTCTCCTTCCCTCACTCTCTTATTTGCTCATTCTCCAAAGCTGCATGGAGATGGAAGTTGATGAACAACCCCCTCCAGTTCTTACCCCATTCCCAATTCCAAATCGGGATCCTCAGCATGGACAAGTCTTTCTGCTTGATTACCATCCATTGGCCCCTCAGCATCCTATAGCCAAAATCAAGAGAATATTCCTCATTGTGCGTGACATGCGCATCAAGACTGCAGCTGAGCGACTAGCTTGGGAAAAAAACATTAAAGGTTCCGATGG
>Ga0157379_10003926_pt1 | contig 12677 bp, 11 predicted proteins | sample S25metaG_FD_121802 | JGI IMG/M metagenome (GOLD analysis project Ga0157379, IMG submission 121802) | Switchgrass rhizosphere microbial communities from Kellogg Biological Station, Michigan, USA - S2-5 metaG | ecosystem: Host-associated > Plants > Roots > Rhizosphere > Soil | place: USA... | reverse complement strand
GGCAGGCCGGCGCGAGCGAGGCGGCATTCGCTTCGAGACAGGTGATTGCGCGGCCGCCGCCCGGCTGCACGCGCTGGCAATAGGTACGGTAGTCCTGCCCGCAGGCCTCGCGCGTCAGCACCAGCTCGTCGCGCATCGACATGCCGCCCATGCCGCCCTGCATGCGGCCTTGCGTGCCGCCTTGCATGCCGCCGCCTTGCATGCCCCCACCCTGCATGCCACCACCCTGCATGCCACCACCCTGCATGCCGCCGCCTTGCGGAGCGGCCGATGCGCCAGCCGCCGCCGGGGCCGCTGCGTCGCCTGCGCCGACGGGGGCGAGCGCCTGCTGGCACGGCGCCGACACCTTCACGGCGTTCTGCTTGAGGCATTGCAGCGCGGCCGATCCGCCCGGCTCTACACCGGTGCATACCGCCTGAAAGTCGCTGCGGCATGCGCTCCTGATGGCGCTCTGCTGCGCCGCCGTCGGCTGCTGTGCGAGCGCCGAATTCGCGATGGCGAGAACAAGGCCGGTCATCACCGCACCGGCCGCCGATCGGGACGAAGCATTCATGGGAGTTCGGTCTCCGTGAAAAATCGGTCAAGGCGAGCGGCAGCGAGGCGACCGCCCTACTTGCTCATGATATGCGCGGGAAGCCAGAGTGTCAGCGGGGGCCAGACGGTGATGGCGAGGAGCACGATCAGCAGCGGCACGAGCCACGGCAGGATGGCCCGCGATATCTGCTCGAACGTGACGTCCGCGATGCGCGCCATGACGAAGAGCACGACGCCGATCGGCGGATGGATCGTCCCCAGGATCAGGTTGAAGATCATGATCAGCCCGAATTGCACCGGGTCGATGCCGAAGCCCACTGCCGCGGGAACGAGGATCGGGATGAGGATCAGCATCGCGGCCAGCGCCTCCATGAAGCAGCCGACGACGAGCAGGATCACGTTCGCCGCCAGCAGGAACACGATCGGGCTGTGCACTGCGGCAACCAGCAGCGGCGCCACGCTCTGCGGAATCCGCGAGATCGACATGCACCAGCCGAGCGCCCCCGCCGCCATGACCAGCACCATGACGATGCCGGTGGTCTCGGCCGTGTTGACGAGTATCGCCGGCAGGTCCTGCACGCGAAGCGTGCGGTAGACGACGAAGCCGAGGAAAAGGGCATAGAGGTCGGCGACCGCCGCGGCTTCGGTGGGCGTGAACAAGCCGCTGAACATGCCGCCGAGCAGGATCACCGGCGCAAGCAACGCCCACACGCTTTCCCTGAACGCCGACCAGATATCGCGCAGGCCGCCGAACGAGTGCCGCGGCAGCCCCTGGCGCGGCGCGATGATCGCGACCATGGTCATCAGCGCGAGACCCATGAGCACGCCCGGAATCACGCCGGCCAGGAACAGCCGGCCGATGGAGACGTCGGCGCTGACCCCATAAATGACCATCGGCAGGCTCGGCGGAATGATCGGGCCGATCGTCGCCGCGGCCGCGCTGATCGCCGCGGCCGTCTCCGGACGATAGCCGGCCTTTTTCATGGCCCGGACTTCGACGGCGCCCGTGCCCGCGGCATCGGCGACCGCGGAGCCCACCATCCCGGCGAAAATCATGCTGGAGAGAATGCTCGCGTGCGCGTAGCCGCCCCGCAACGCGCCGACCAGCGACGTCGCGAAGCGAACGATGCGGTCGGTGAGCTTCGCGGCGCCCAGCAGATTGCCCATCAGGATGAACAGCGGCGCCGCCACGAGCGGAAACGAGTTCATCGCCTGCGTCATCTTCTGCGGGACGATGGACGGCGAGAGCCCTGCGGCAAGGACGAAGGCCAGCGCCGCGAGCCCCATCGACGCGTACAGCGGCAATCCGATCAGGATCGCCGCGAGCCACACGCCGATGATCGACAGGATGAGATCGTTCATCGGCGCAACGCGCTCATCGCCCGACCGCGTCGTCCAGCGGCGCCGCCGTCGCGCGCGCGTTGCGCAACGTGCGCCACGTCTCGCGCGCACCCTGCACCGCAGTGACGACGCCGGCCAGCACGATCGGCACGTAGAGCCACGCCATCGAGATCGGCATCGTCGTCGCTTCGAGGTCGTGGTTGCGCACGACGAGACCGACGCCATAGCCGCAGATCAACAGCCCGAACACCGTCACCGCGAGCTGGATCAGGATCTCGACGGCGCGATGCAACGGCGCCGCGAGCAAGCCCTGAAAGAACCGGATGCGCACGTGGAGCTGGCGCCGGCTCGCGAGGATCCAGCCGAACGCCGCGAGCCAGACCATCAGGATCCGCGACATCTCGTCGGTCCAGATCAGCGGCTCGCCCAGGCCGCGCGTCACGACGCCGAGCGAGACGCAGACGAGCAGGACGACGACGAGCACGCAGGCGACGAAGGCGGTGCCCCGGTCGAACGCGCCGATGAGTCGCCGGATCATTCGGGCTCCGTGACGGACGCGGTCCGCACGACGGAACCGCCGCGACTGCGCACGCTCAGTACGCCGCGATCTTCTCCCAGAGGCCCTTCCCCCACTTGCTCTCGAACTTCGCCGGGACGCTCGCCACGACGGGCTTCCTGAAGTTTTCGATGTCCGGCTGGATGACCGTCATTCCACCGGCCTTGAACGTATCGACGAGCTTGCTCTCCTGCGCGAGGATCTCGTTGTCCTGCGTCAGGCCATGCGTGGCGAGCGCGGCCTTGAGCACGTCGCGGTCCTTGGGAGCGCGCGCCTGCCACGCACCTTCGTTGATGGCGATGAGGCGCGGCGTGATGATGTGTGCGGTCAGCACCAGGTATTTCTGCACTTCGTAGAACTTGCCGCTCTGGATCGTCGGCAGCGGATTCTCCTGGCCATCGACGGCGCCCTGCGACAGCGCGAGATAGAGTTCGTTGAAGTTGAGCGGCGTCGGCCGTGCGCCCCACGCCTCGGCCATCGCGCGGAACGTATCCACTTCGGGAATGCGCAGCTTGAAGCCCTTGAGGTCGTCGACCGTGTTGACGGCCTTGGTCCCCGAAGTGACGTGCCGCTTGCCGTAGTACGTGGAGCCGATGATGCGCATCTGGCGCTTGGCGACGAGTTGCGCGTTCATGTCGTCGACGAGCGGCGACGCCATGACGCGCCGGACGTGCGCCGCGTCGCGCCAGAGATAGGGCGCTTCGAGGATCGAGAACTGCGGCACGAACTGGCCGAATTGCGCCGCACCTTCGTCGACCAGCTGGATCGCGCCCGACGACACCGACTCGATCGTGTCGCGCGACGAACCGAGCTGGCCCGCGGCAAAAGTCTGGATCTCGACCGCGCCGTTGGTGCCGGTCTTCACCTGCTTTGCGACCGCCTCCATCATTGCCACGCCGGGATGACTGGCCGGCAGCACCGACGACCAGCGCAGCGTCGTCGCCGCCCTCGCCTGCCGTGGCAACACGGTGGCGGCGGCGCCTGCCGCGACGGCGCCCATGACGGCGCGGCGCGTCCATTGTTTCGTCTCGTTCATGCGTGCTCCTCCTCGAATGACGCTGCGCCGTCGCGCGCTCACGCGCGGGCAGGCAATTATCAGCCCCGGAACTTAGTCTGCCGGGTCGAAAAACACAAGCCGCGGAATTCGCTCCTGAACGCGCGGCGCCCGTTCACAAGGTGTGCGACCGGTCGGCGAGCGTGAAGCCGGGCCAGTCGATGCCGTCGCCGCGCGCGAGCGCCAGGACTTTGAAGAGTTCGCCCATCTCCGCCGGGGATGTGAGCGTCTGCACGGCCGCCGCCTCGCGCAAATAGGCCGTCGACGCCACCGGTCCGACGGCGGCGAGGCGATCGAGCAAGCCGAGCGCAAGCAGAAACGCTGCCTGCGAAGCGAACCCCGCGACGGCAAGTCCCGCCCGTTCGCCGGCTTCGGCGATGGCCGTGAAGTCCACGTGCGCCGTCAGATCCGTCAACCCTGGCCACGACAACGGGTCGCCGTGCGCGCGATGACGGTAGTGCGCCATCAGCGTTCCGCCGTCGCGCTGCGGGTGGTAGTGCTCCGCGCGCGGAAAGCCGTAGTCGATGACGAGGAGCGCGCCCACCGCAATCCGCGCACCCACGAGCGCGACCAGCGCTTCGGCAGCGGGGTTGAGCTCGCTTGTGTAGTCTCCCGCTGGAAAGCGCGCTGCCGCGAGCGCGCGCAAGCGCGCGTCGGCGAGCGGCCGCCAGGCGAGTGCAAGCGCGCCGCGCGCCCACACGACGCCGCGTTCGAGCCAAGCATCGGCGCGCCGGGCGACGATCGACGGCGGCACGGCGTCCAGCACTTCGTTCATCACCACCGCGCCCTCGATGCGCTTCGGCGGTCCGGGCAGCCACTCGACGCAGCCGGCGTGCTCGCCGGCGAGGCGCGCGAGCGTGGCGCGTTGCCGCTCGCGCAGGTCCGGGCTCACTTCGACGATGCAATAGCGTTTCGGCAGCGCACCCGCCGCCGCCAGCGCGACCAGCATATCGGCTGCGAGCTGGCCGGTGCCGGCGCCGAATTCGACGACTTCACGCGCTTGCGTCGGCGCGAGGACGGCCGCCACCTGGCGCGACAGCGTGGCGCCGAACAGCGGCGAAAGCTCGGGCGCCGTGACGAAGTCGCCGCCCCCTCCGAACTTGTGTGCGCCCGCTACGTAGTAACCGAGCCCGGGTGCGTAGAGCACGAGCTGCATATAGCGATCGAACGGCAGGAATCCGTCCGCATCGTCGATTGCCCGAGCCACGGCTGCAACCACGCGTGCGCTTTGCGCACGGCCTTGCGCGTCGGGTTCAGGCAACGATGGCGCGGGGAGGGTCACGGTTTGTCGCGGGCCTGCCGCAGCGAGCGCCGGCCCGATCGTTGTGCTAGATTGGCCCGATTCTAGAGGGCATGGGGGCGCCTTGCACGACAAGGTGGTGTTGATCACCGGCGGCGGCAAGCGCGTCGGCGCGGCGATCTGCCGGAAGCTGCATGCCTCCGGTGCGAAGCTCATGCTCCACTATCGCCATTCGGCCGGCGAGGCGCGGCTCCTGCAGGCCGAGCTCAATGGCCAGCGCCCCGACTCCGTCGCGCTGATTCAGGCCGACCTTCTCGAAGTCGCGAAGCTGCCGTCACTCGTCGACCAGACGGTGCTGACGTTCGGACGCCTCGACGCGCTCGTGAACAACGCGTCGTCGTTCTTCCCCACGCCGGTGGGTGCCATCACGCCGGCGGTGTGGAACGACCTCATCGGCACCAACCTGCAGGCGCCGTTGTTCCTGTCGCAGGCCGCCGCGCCGGCGCTGCGCAAGACGCAGGGTTCGATCGTCAACCTGACCGACATCCATGCCGAGCGCCCGCTCAAGAACTTCGTCGTCTATTCGATTGCGAAGGCGGGGCTCGTCGGCATGACACGCTCGCTGGCGCGCGAGCTCGCGCCGGACGTGCGCGTCAACGCAGTGGCGCCCGGGGCGATCCTCTGGCCCGACGACGAGTCGTTCGACGAGCTGTCGCGCGCGCGCATCATTTCGCATACGCCGTTGAAGCGCGAAGGCACGCCCGACGACATCGCGCGCGCCGTGCATTTTCTGCTCGCCGACGCGGCATACACCACCGGCGAAACGATCAACGTCGACGGCGGCCGTCACATCGCGGTGTAAGGCCGGCGCCGGCGTGAATGCCTTCCTGCTGCGCGTCACGCGCGCACGTGCCGACGAGCTCCCTGCCTCGCTCTGGTCGTTCGTTTACTTCTTCGCGCTGCTCGCCGGCTATTACGTGCTGCGGCCCATCCGCGACGAAATGGCGATCCAGGTGGGTCAGGCGCGGCTCTCCGAGCTCTTCACCGCCGTGTTCCTGACGATGCTCGCCGTCGCGCCCGTGTTCGGCGCGCTGACGGCGCGCTTTCCGCGCAAGGCGCTGCTGCCGTGGCTGTACGGCTTCTTCATCGCGAACCTCGCCGCGTTCTGGACAATTTTCGCCGCAGGCGGCGAGCAGTCCGCAGCCGTGGCGACGGCCTTTTTCGTGTGGGTCAGCGTGTTCAACCTGTTCGCCGTCAGCGTGTTCTGGAGCCTGATGGCGGATCTTTTCGACACCGCGCAGGCGAAGCGGCTCTACGGGTTCATCGCTGCCGGCGGCACGGCGGGCGCGCTCGCCGGCCCGACGCTCACCGCAGTGTTCGTCACGCTGGTCGGCGCGCGCGGCATGCTGATCGTCTCCGCCGCCTTTCTCGCCGTGTGCGTCGTGGCGATCGTGCGCCTGCGCGCATGGGCCGAGCGTACCGGCGCCAGCGGCGCCGCGCGCAACGAAGCGCCGCTCGGCGGCAGCATGTTCGCGGGCCTCACCGACGTCGCCCGCTCGCCGTATCTCCTCGGCATCTGCCTGTTCCTCTTAGGCTACTCGCTCCTGTCGACGCTGCTGTATTTCCAGCAGACGGCGCTTGTTCCCGCCGCCATCGCCGACAGCGCCGAGCGCACGCGGCTCCTGGCCCTGACCGACTTCGCCGTCAACGTGCTGACGCTGGTGCTGCAGCTCTTCGCGTTCGGCACGCTGATCGCGCGCGTCGGCACGACGGTGATGCTCGCGGCGCTGCCGGCCGTGGCGATCGTCGGATTCGCCGCGCTGGCGATGAATCCGGTGCTCGCAACGCTGATCGTGTTCGGCGTGATCCGCCGCGCCGGCGAGTATGCAATCAGCAAACCGGCGCGCGAGACGTTGTTCAACGTGCTGCCGCCGGAGCAGAAGTACAAGGCGAAGAACGTCATCGACACGCTGGTGCACCGCACCGGGGACACCGCGTCGAGCTGGATCTTCGCGGGGCTGAAGGGCGCCGGCCTGTCGCTCACTGCGATGAGCTGGCTCGCAGTCCCGGTGGCGGCGATGTGGCTCGGCGTCGCCGTGTTCCTCGGCCGCGCCGCCGCTGCGATGCGCGGTGGCGACGACGCCCATGCCGATGCGCCGGGGCGACTCACCACGTAGTATCGTGTCCCGGCGGCGACGCGGTCGCCAGCCGGCGCGAAAGGTGCCGCCCCGATGAAGTACTGGGCCTTCATCAGTTACAGCCACCACGACGCGCGTGTAGCCGAAACGCTGCAGCGCGCGCTGGAGACGTACCGCATTCCGCGCCGTCTCGTCGGCACGACGACGCGCGCGGGCGCGGTGCCGGAGGCCGTCAAGCCGATATTCCGCGATCGGGCCGAGATGCAGGCCGGCAGCGACCTCACCGCTTCCGTGCGCGAGGCGCTCGCGGCCAGCCGCTACCTGATCGTCGTCTGCTCGCCGGAGGCCGCGCGTTCGCCGTGGGTCGACCGCGAGATCGTCGAGTTCAAGCGCATCGCCGGCGACGACCGTGTGCTCGCGGTGATCGCTGCCGGCGAGCCGTTCGCCAGCAGCGCCTCGGCGCGCGCCGGCGACGAGTGCTTTCCCGAGGCGCTGCGCTTCGCCCGTGCCGCGGACGGCCAGGCGCAGGGGACGGCGCTCGAGCCGGTCGCCGCGGACCTACGTCCGCAGGGCGACGGCGATCGCCTCGCGCTGCTGAAGCTCGTCGCCGGCATCATCGGCGTCGGCGTCGACGAGCTCGTGCGCCGCGACGCGCAGCGGCGGGCGCGGCGGATGGCTGTTGTCGCCGTCGCGGCGCTCGCCGGGATGGCGGTCACGACGACCCTCACCGTGATGGCCGTCCGGTCGCGCGACGACGCCGAGCGGCAGCGCGCGCAGGCGGAGAACCTGATCGAATACATGCTGGTCGACCTGCGCAAGCGGCTCGATCCCGTCGGCCGGCTCGATCTGCTCGATTCGCTGGGCGAGAAGGCGCTCGGCTACTACGACACGCAGGACGCCGGCCGCCTCGACGCCGAAAGTCTCGGCCGGCGGTCGCGCGCGATGCATCTCGTAGGCGAGATTCGCGACCAGCGCGGCCAGCTCGATGAAGCGCTGGCCGCGTTCCAGCGCGCCGCGGCGACGACGGCCGCGCTGCTTGCGCGCGCGCCGGACGATGGCAAGCGGATCTTCGACCACGCGCAAAGCGTGTACTGGCTCGGGTACATCGCGTGGCGGCGCGGCCAGGCCGACGCGGCGCTCGCCGCGTTCCTCGAGTACCGCAACCTCGCGCAGCGGCTCGTGGTCATCGATCCGGCAAACATCGACTGGCAGCTCGAGAACGCCTATGCGAGCCAGAACGTCGGCATCGTGCAGCTGGACCGCGGCCGCGTCGACAGCGCACTGCAGTCGTTCGCCGAGACGCAGAACGTCCTTACCCGGATCGCGCCTGCCCGACCCGCGCTCGTCCCCGAGCACGCGCAGAACCTCGGCTGGGTCGCCAGGGCGCTGGAAGCCCGAAGCGATTACGCGGGGTCTCTCGCCGCGCAGCGCGAACGCACGGCCGTCCTGCGCGCGGCGCCCGACGCGGCCAAGGACCGCCAAGTGCAGCAGCAGATGGCGAACGCAAGCTACGCGCAAGGTCGTCTCGAACTGATGCTGGGCCATGCCGCTGCTGCTGAAGGGCCTGCGCGCGAAGCGTCGGACTCGGCAGACGCGCTCGCCGCGTCAGATCCCGCCAACCTGTTCTGGTTGTCCGAATCGTGTTTCGATCGGCTGGGACTCGCTGAAATCGAGGCGGCGCTCGGCCGCCGCGATACCGCGCGAACGCTGGTCGAGCGCACGATTCCGGAGATCGCGCGGTTGACCGCCAGCGATGCGAGGGCGACGAACTGGCAGATCAGGCTCCGGGGCCGGGCGCTGGAGCTTCAGTACGGGATGGCGCTCGCGGACGGCCGCCGGCTCCCGCCGCATGACGTCGCGGACTACGTTGCCAATGTCCGCCGGTTCGAGGCCGACGGCACTCGCCTCAACGCCGATGAGTCGACAGTGGTGGCCGCCGTGCAACTCATACTCGGCGACGTCCTCGACCGGACGGACCAGCGCGAGGCCGCTGTGGCCCAGTGGGCGGCGTCGGCCGAACGAAGCCTGCCGTTCGCCGAGCGCGATAATTTTCCGTCGCTAACCGCGCTTGCAAGGGCCAAACTGCGCCTGGGAGACGTTGCCGGCGCCCATGCGCTGGCCGTGCGCGTGGCGGCGTCGACTTATCGGCATCCCGCCTATGCCGAACTTCAACAGGAGCTCGCCAGAACCAAGGCGCCGCAAAGCACCAACTGAACCACAGGGGAGTGAGAATGAATATTCGATTGTCACTATGCATACTCGTCACTTGCGGAATTCTGGCTGCATGCTCGACAACGAGCGTTCCACCCGTCCGCCTGACGACCACGCCTCACCCATGCAATGGCGCCACCAGCGACGATCCCGCGGACCAGTGCGTGCTCACGCTTTACATCGATGAAAAAGGTGCGTTGCAGGTGAACTTCGACCCTGTCTACGTGTACAAGAAAAACGCGAAGATGACCTGGGTTGCACCCGACGGATACGAATTCCACAAAGTCGATGGAGTATTGCTGAAGGACCCAAGCAACGACGAGGACAACACGCCCTTCAGCAAGAAGTCCATCGCCGACAAGGATGGCAACGGGTCCAGCGACAAGAAGGGTAAGTATTACGTTTGGCACAACAAGAACAATCACAAAGCGGACTACGAGTACGAAGTGCACGTGTACCCGATTGGCGGCAGCACTCCCCTCATTCTTGATCCGACCATCAAGAATCAGGGATAGCGTCACATCTGTTCCGAGGTGATGCCGAACGGATGCGGCAGCAGTTCCGGACACAGGAGCCCGTTTGGAAACGCACGCTCAAGACGGGCTGAGGCACGCCCTCGACGCCGGCCACAACGCCGAGGCGCTCGACCTCGCGCGCCGCGCCGTCGCCGAGGGCGCGGATGCGCCGGAAATGCGCTATGCGGCGGCGCTGGCGTGCGCGCGGATGGGCGCGATCACGGAAGCCGACGCGTGGCTCGCCCGCATCGATCGCGAGCGCCTCGCCGACGGCGCCTTCGCGGGCGAGGTCTGGAGCCTCGCCGGTCGGATCGCGAAGGAACGCTATGCGATTGCGCGGGGGCGCGGGACGCGCGATGCCGACGGCTTCGCCCGCATGGCGATCGCCAGCTACCAGCGCGCGTTCGCGATCAACGGCGCGGCATACCCGGCGGTGAATGCGGCGACGCTCGCGCTTCTCACCGGCGACGCACCGCTGTCGCGCACGCTGGCCGAGCAGGCGCTGGCGGCGCCGGCGACGTCGAACGATCACTGGCGTTGCGCGTCCATCGGCGAAGCGCTGCTGGCACTCGGCCGCGGCGACGAGGCGCGCGCGCACTACCACGACGCGCACCGCGCCGCCGGCGACCGCTACGGCGACATCGCGTCGATGCGCCGGCAGCTCCGCCTCATCGGGACGCCTGCGGCGCTCGCGCTCCTCGCAGCGGTGCCCGCGCCGCGCATCGTCGCGTTCTCCGGCCACATGATCGATCATCGCGAGCGCGCGCTGGCGCGCTTTCCGCCCGATCTCGAGCCGCAGGTCGACGCGGCGATTCGCGAACGCCTCGCCGCGATCGGTCCCGCGATCGGCTTCGCGCAGGCGGCCTGCGGCTCCGACATCCTCTTCCTGGAAGCGTTGCAGCAGAACGGCATGCAGACGCACGTCGTGCTGCCGTGCGCCAAGGCCGATTTCATTACCGCCAGCGTCGGCTTCGCCGGCCCGCAGTGGGTCGCCCGCTTCGAGCGCGTGCTCGCCAACGCCACCCGCGTGGTGCTCGCGACCGAGGAGCCGTTCCTTGGCGACGACATCCTGTTCGAGCACGCCGCGAACCTGATCGACGGCATGGCGCTGCTCCGCGCCCGCGAGCTCGCCGCCGAGCCGATGATTCTCACTGTCCACGAACCGGGCTCGACCGAACTGCTGGGCGGCACGGCCGCCACGGCGCGCGCCTGGCGCGAGCGCGGCAACGAGGTGGAAAACATCGACCTCGCATCGCTGCGCGGCAGGACCGTGCGCGAGCTCCGCGAAAGCGATGCGCCGGCGTCGCCGCGCTCAGCGACGCCACGCAGTCTGCAGACGCTGCTGTTCGCCGACGTCAGCGGCTTCTCGCGGATGCCCGAGCAATACACGCCGCAATTCGTCGCGATCTTCCTCGGTGCGTGCAAACGCGTGCTCGATGCGCTGCCGAATCCGGCAGTCGACGCCAACACGCGCGGCGACGGCCTGTTCGTCGTGTTCGATGCGCCGGATCACGCGGCCGAGTTCGCGCTCCGGCTGCAAGACGCAATGGCCGCGCTCGACTGGTCGGCGATCGGACTGCCGCGCGAGACGGGCGTGCGCATCGGCCTGCACACGGGACCGGTGTTCAAGACGTTCGATCCCGTCATGGGCAAGGCGACGTACTACGGCACGCACGTCAACCGCGCGGCGCGCCTGGAGCCCGTCGTGCAGCCGGCGCACATATTCGCCACCGAAGCTTTCGCCGCCTCGCTGATCGCCGAGGACGACGAGCACTACGTTTGCCACTACATCGGGACGATGCCGCTCGCCAAGCACTTCGGCGATGCGCGGCTCTATCGGCTGGTCAAGGCCGACGGCTGACGGTTGCGGGTGCGCTAGACCGGCACTTTCGACGGCGCACAGGCGCGCTGCCGCGCTTCCACGTCCCGGGCGATGCGCTCGAGGTTGGCATCGACGATGCCGTGCGAGGCGAGCGCGGCGCGCGTGCGCATCAGGTAGTCGCACGACGAGCCGAAGGCGCCGCACGCATCGGCGATGATCGCCGCCTGCTCGTCGTGCGTCAGGCGCGCGTACTGGACGTGATCGCGCCGCACGACGAAGGCGATCGCGACGAGCGCGCGGTCGCCGCTGCGCAGCTTCACCCAGCGCGGGCGATAGCTGCCCACGACCATCTCGCGGCGCCACAGCAGATGCAGCTCGTCCATGGCGAGCGGCGCGGGCAGCCGGTAGGCGACGCCCTGGCACGACCCGCCGGGTTCGAGGCCCAGCACGAGACCCGGGCGATCGACCGTGCCCCTCGACGCGAGCGAGCGCAGGCAGAACGTGCGGTGCAATCCATGGACGGTGGCAGCGCGCGCCTCGGCGATCGGAAAGAGGGGATTCCACAGCAGCGAGCCGTAGCCGAACACCCACCAGCCCGCACCCCGCGGACGCTCGGCGAGCGTGGCGGTGAGCGAAGCCGAAAGCTGCTCGTCGGTGAGCGCGCGCTCGTCGTCGACAGCCGCCGCGTACAGCTCGCGCATCTGCCCGGCCTCGAGGTAGCTGCGCGACAGCGTCATTCGTCCATTGCCTCCGGCGTGCGCGCCAGCCTGGCGACAGCGATCTTGTCCTGGCGGCGCTTCGCGCGCGTCGTCTTGCCATGCGCGCCGCCCTTGCCGAGCAGCGGTGAGCGCGCGACCGGATTGCGGGGCTTCGGGACAACGTGGAGTTTGGCGCGCTTCATCGGCAGGCGGAGGGGCTCCGTGCGATCTTAACGCGCGGCGCGCACCCGCGGCCGACCGGACGTGCCGCGGGCGCGGGCGCGGCCGCTCACGGCAGGCCGACGAACGGAAGCTGCGCCTCGCACCAGGCTGCCACCGCGAGCAGGCGCGCGTCCGCGCCGGGCCGCGCGGCGAGCTGCAACCCGAGCGGAAGCCCGCGGCGATCGCGGCCAACCGGCAACGACAGCGCAGGCGCGCCGGCCAGCGACCACAGCGTGCAGCACGAGGGATCGCCGGTGGTGTCGAGGCCGGCGGGTGCGGCCGCGGGCGCGGGCGGAGTGATCACCGCGTCGCAGGCGCCGAACCACGACGGCAGCGCCGCGATCAG
>Ga0157379_10003925_pt1 | contig 12677 bp, 13 predicted proteins | sample S25metaG_FD_121802 | JGI IMG/M metagenome (GOLD analysis project Ga0157379, IMG submission 121802) | Switchgrass rhizosphere microbial communities from Kellogg Biological Station, Michigan, USA - S2-5 metaG | ecosystem: Host-associated > Plants > Roots > Rhizosphere > Soil | place: USA... | reverse complement strand
TGTAAAATTTTCTTTCCATTCTTACACAGTTTTTCCATAACGAAAATCTTAAAGGAATTACAATTTCTTTACGATTTTCAGTTGCCCAATATACTAATAAAAGGAGCTCTACTTACAAGATTTTCTCAAGATTTTCCATTTTAGGAAATTTTGTTATGCCTCCAGTGTTTGTTATTAACAGGGTATGACCTTGATCAGTCCAGGGTCAACGATCTTGGTTTGAGGGGATTCTCCCGATTCTATTTTTAATCTAAATGAATATATCTTTGCATCATTTGTCTGTACATCCGAGTGGGAAAAGAATACACCTCAATCTATCATTGAAGTCTAACATTCCACCAAGTGGCAGGCAGAAACAATGGGCAGAAACGGGGATAGAACCAGGGTCAGAAACAGCTACCCTGTTATCCCCTGATGGCCATCAGCCGGCGTCAGGCCTTTGTGTTTGCATGGAGGAGTCGTGGCCATGATGATAAATTTTTTAAGGACGAAACAGGTAACTGAACAGAGTTGCCTAGATTAGGGAGGCGGCAGCTAGGATATTGAACCGGGATCATACGCAGAAAAGGAAGGAAATGTGCATGAGAGACAGAAACGGTGGGATATTAGCAGGGGAGGTTTCATAGAAAACGTCGAGTAAAAAAAATAAATGTAAGATGAGAACGGAAAAGAAAAGTGCTAGGATAGAGGGGTGATGTCATTGAGATAGAACGACGGTGGAAAATAGACATTATATAAGCAAAATAGAGAAACTGTGGGAGGGAAAAAATGTGTGTGGGAAAAGCCGCGGCAGTTTGCGCCGTAAACTTAAGGCATCCCAGAACCAACCCACATATAAACTGATTCCTTCCTCGCTTACGCTCGAGGAATCAGAAATCTGTTTGGAAGTTCTGCACTGGTCTATTATAAGGCATATTCCTGCTCAGCTAAAACATTATCTTGACGGCTTTTTACCTATTTTCAAGCCGTCCACGCCCATTACCCTCGCCTACCAGGCTGTCCACTGGATTCAAGGCTTCGGTGCAAAACTCGGTCTCATATTCCAACTTCAGAAGACAACTTGGCCAAGCACTTCTTTGGAATAACTAGAGGTCGAACTGGACACAGTCTCAATGGAAGCCCATTCGCCTCAAGATAAACTAGCTTACTTGCGTCCTCTTCTCGACTCATGGATCAGCAAACGCACCTGCCACCTCGTCAAAGTCCAGCAACTCGTTGGAGTCTTCAATTCTGTCCCCAACTTATCCCCCATTCCCGAGCATTCCTTCGTCAACTTATCACATTCACATCGACATTAAAGTCTTCATTCATGGTTGGTCATATTCCAGCCTACGTCCATTCTGAGATCAGATGGTGGCAGATATGTGCATTCGCACGGGACGGCGTTCGTCTGGTTTCGGTATCCTACCCCTCTGTTCACGTTTTCACGGACGCAAGCGGATTGAGAGGTCTTGGCGGTATTTACGAGATAGTTGGTTCTCTTCTTGTGTCCCGTGCCGTTTCAGGACAAGAGATATCTAATTCAAAGAGATATATGCCATATTACAGGCCATCCTCTGCTGGGGACATCTGTAGAAGCATAAGCATGTTATTTTTCACGCAGATAACCAAGTTGATGTATGGGCACTGGAAAACGAAACAGAGCACAGGTTCTCTTTGAGATCATGCTTTGCGCAATGGGTGAGACCTATGTAAACTTCAGTATGACAGTATCCGATTCCCGGTGTAGCATACCTTACGTGTCGATGTGCCCAGTCGGCTCTTGTTGCAGCATCAAGGTGTTTTCGTAAGCCGTGATCTCTTCCTTCCCGGCTTTGACTTCAGATCGGCGTGCAGAGGACATGGATACCAACGACCGCTTTCAATAACCTTTGAAACTGTGATAAGCTTAGCATCGTACAACTAGCCTCAGGGCAATCATCCGCCATCGCCGCAGCACGAGAGGCAGCCGTTGATGCGGTGACAGAGCTCCTAGACAATGACCAACGGTTCAACCTCTATGATGTGAATGCCAATAACAAGTGAAATTCCTGGTCATCGAAGCATGGGTGCACATGCACGTTCCACCATCCACGGAGCTGTGAAAGGAGCCACGATATGAAAGGCAAAGGCGCAAACTAAGAAGCATGACGCGACGTCACCATCTGCCCACGGAGACACATTCAATCCACATGGACCCATACGTACATATACGTCCGCTGTTGCCCTTACTTTAGTCGCCCGGCATTTTTCATTTTACTCTTCCGTTCCGGTGTTCCGTGTTCCGTTTCATAGTTGCATGCATGGGATTCTTCCTTTAGGCTTTGCTCTTATTGTGCGGGCGCTGAGATCGTTACTTATATCCGTCACAAGTTCTACCACTAGATGCTGAACTTTGCTAAGTGAATGTAAATCGGTTTCTTATCCAATGTATGTACCGAGTGGATGACCACCTAACGCCGACGCCGAAATTTGATAGGAAATCTGATGGAGGCTTGAATCCCTTGATTTGTAACGAAGGTAGAACTTAGCTGAGTTTGATTTACCGCGAGAACTAATTCAAAAGAAATCCGAACCGGCGGAATCCAACGTATTTCGAGGGAAAAGTTAATTCGCTTAAATACATGAAGTTTCTAGCCCAAGTACCTACTGAGACTCGGGAGCTACAGGGGCAAGCAGATGGATTTATGTTCCCGTCGCTTAACTTTATTCCGTCTTTCCGTCAGAATAGGAATGATGATGTGACGAGTCACATATCGTTACATGGTGCCGTCGGTTAGTCTTAATTCGTACCCGAATGCATGACTCGCCTCAGATTTTGAATAATTTGATCCATACCAGAATCACCCTACCAATGGATGGACTATCAGCTTCGTTTAGCTTTATTTTGGTCCGGGTAAAGGTTTAGCTGGGATGGGACAAGATCCTCGGCGTGATATGAGCTAATTGCCGAGCAGGTATAACTTAGCTATTTCATAGACTCTCGGGTCCAATTATTCTTCCCCCAAAACTGCTTGAGGCAGTACAGCCAGGCTTGCTTGACTATTTGATTCCTCTTCTTCGACGAGCTTCTAAGGTCAATATCGCGTCACACCTGGTAACACCTTTCTGATCAGTATTTCAGTTTAACGTGTGGTTCCCCTTCTGTCTTTACCTTCGACATGCTTGTGTTCGCTCTTTCCATTCTCTTTATCGGCTCAAATATTTGCTCTGCCCGTCCGTTGGCCGGGAGAGCCACCACCCTCGACCAAGCTGCAATTGCCGAAGCACAAGTTCGCGACAACACTGCTACTCGTGCTTTCTCTGCCGCTCCCATCAAAGTACACCTCACTCCATTTCCTGACTTCCAAGTATCTGAATATAGCTCTTTCAGGTAGCTGATGGCTCTTGTCTCTTCGTTGATCCCCTTTCTGGCGATTTCCGCGAAAATCTGATTCCCATCCAAACCGCCGCATGCGACGGCAGCGTAGGACAACAATGGGATGTCATCACGAAAGGCGTGCACAATGACCAACCTGGGAATGCACTCATTGTCAGCACCTTAACCAATGGTTGTCTCAACTTCGATCCCCGTCGCGCTGCCGGAAATCAAGTTCTGCTTTTCTCGTGTGGTGGTAGGGCTGATGGAGGTATGCATTCTCACTACTGATTATAACCCGTTTCGTTTATTAAATGCAATTAAGGTGGTCAAGTAACGGACTCCCAACTCTTCGCATTCGTTGGTGGAGCTGGTCCATTACCTTTACTTCCTCAGAATGGGAAAAACGCCAGTTGCCTCACTATTACGAATGGTAAACTTGATCAGACCAATTGTTCACCAGCGACTGCCTCTGGAAATGAGGTATGTGGTAATCTGTCAGGATGGTTCGTCGTATTCACCACGTCAGAAGTTATTTACATTTGGAAGTGGGGCCCCAGTCCCTAAAGAAGCATCACAGACCACACCGACAGCGTCTGATACCACGAAACCTCCAGGTAACGGGAAAGGCAGAGGATGGAAAAGCAAAACCCAAAAACTGACGTCCACCGTTGTAGCTTTTACCATTGCGCCTGCTGTATCTTCCCCTGCCCAAGCAGCCGCTATCACAAACCCTGCTGTCAAGACCGGTGTCAAATTGGATCAAACAGCTGTGGAGGAAGCGCAACAACGTGACAATACTGCTACTCGTGCCCTCTCAGCTGCTCCCATCAAGGTCAGATTGGTGAATATCCTACTGTTATCCAAATTCATCCCTTGACGTTTCAGGCTCCCAATGGTCAACGCCTCTTCGTCGATCCTGCTTCAGGCGACTTCCGCGAGAACCTAATTCCCATTCAGACTGCTCCCTGTGATGGTAGCGCCGCACAACAATGGGATGTCATCACCGAAGGCAAACATAACAACGCTGCAGGTGTCGCACTGATTGTCAGTTCCTTGGTGAGTCCCAGTGTTTTCCTCAACGTAATTTTCTCAAACCAACCATCACTTTAGACACAAGGTTGTTTGAACTTTGATCCACGCCGTGCAGCGGGTAACCAAGTCCTTCTCTTCTCTTGTGGTGGACGTGCCGATGGTCAAGGACAGGTCACCGATTCGCAGCAGTTTGTATTTTCAGGTGCTACTAAAGGTGTTCCGCTAGTACCTTTGAACAGCAAAAACGCAACTTGCTTGCAAATCGCGTCCAATGGTTTGCTCGATCAGTCCAGTTGCAACGCTGCATCTCCCTCTTCTAATCAGCTATTTACCCTTGGGTAAAATGTAGGCTCAGTCCAAAGAGTAAATTATCATTATATATATTGCCGCGGGTGAGAGAGAACCAAATTGAATGCAAGTATGGTTTTGTATAGCATCTTAAGTCTTGCAATGTATTATTCAGAGAGAAAAAAGAGGGCTCAGTTGCCGCCTTGCACAGACTTGTTACTGCGATCTAAGAGAGCCTTCTACCTTTATGACAAGCAGGTGACAAAATTACTTGTGTATTTTCATCTTCTGATGGGATACATATTCGTAAACTTTAATTCAGCTCACAGATGGCAATATTACAATTCCCTTGTAAACAGGTGCCATGGCCATCATCAATCATGAAAATTGAAAAGACTCCCAATGTATTCTTGACGAACAAGTACTACAAGTGTTACATGATTTCGACGGAAGCGAGTGGCATAATACTTGTACCATTTGGTAGGTATTATCGAGACTCTAGACACCACTCTTTTCGGAGCTGTGTTAGAGGTCGACACCGTAACCGTATATGGTTAGGGCATATAATATACGGCCGTAAATGCTAACCTACGTACCGTACCTACCGTATAAAGGTCAATTCCAACCCTCGACGGTACGGTTACGGGCCTTAAACGGCACGTATACGGATAATACGGGTTACGGTAAATTTAGGGGATCATTCACTCACTTGAGGTCTTAAATCAATAGAACACTTAATGTTATTGATGGGAAAATCTTCTGGGGTTCGCTTAGTCAGCATATCAGTGGACGCTCAAAAAGAGAAGCTCCCATAGGGGTACCGTTGTCGAGCTTGAGGGGCAAGGTTAAATCCCCAGACCGAACGAGCGCTTCATGATACGCGAAGTCACCGAAGCCGGAGCATCTACTTACTCAGCACTCCCACGCATTGCAATGTCACCAACCTCGAAAAATTTGCAGAAAATTGCTTGTTGCTAATTAAGATTGAAGTCTAAAAGTTGCTAATAATCTATAAAATACAATGGCTGCAATAAATACTGAAATAGTCGTGTAGGAGTATGTTTTTATTGTAAATCTGTGAGCACCTCCACTGAATTGAACTCCGGCTGAATCAGCTCCAATAAGAAAAAGTTTTATGGACAGTTCAAAAATCTATGCTGAATGAAATGACCAAACTGGATCAGAAGCAAGCCCCAAGCTCTACTCAAATGTCTACCAAAGTGAATGTAAGGCACAAATTTATCCTACTGTGGGGTTATTTGGTCAATAAATAAGCCGTCAGAACACACATTACTGGGAGTTCAAAGCACTTAATAATTAAAGTTAAAGATTATATGAGGTTGAAATGTGGGAAACTGTGTGGAATGTGTACAATTAATGGAAACAATGCTGCAACATAGAAGAAATTATTTAACAGGGTCAAAAAAGGACACAAAAGAATGCCTAGCATGCACATTAAACTCGGACACGGTGTGATACAAATATATTAACCAGATGAGCCGTTGCCCTGCACGGCATGATGGTTCCAGCCTTCGTTTAGCCCAGATTATTATCTTTTTCAGGTGTAGCACTTTAGAAAGTGCACACTGCAATTGACTGTTTTATGTATAATATTTTTCTTTTTCTGATGAATAAACCTGTCTTTTGCTCTACCATAAAGGAAAATTTTGAAAAAATCTTAAAGTCAGCCAATTTTATCTAGGATTTTTATCTGACAAAAACAATAAGCAAATTAAACATGTTCAAAGAGTTTCAGTAGAGTTTTCAGAATCAGCCTTCAAAAACCTTGATAAATCTCTAAAAGAGTCTGAAAATTCTGATGAAATGCTATGAGAATGTTCAATATCGTTATGCTTTTCAGCCAGTGAAAATGCTAAATAAAAGTGGCCAACTTTTAAGATTTTTCCAAAAGTTTCCTTGCCTGAAAATCTTTCTATGCCTCCAGTGCTAATTCCATCCTTAGGATAAACATTCCCTGCAGGTTTCTAAGTTTTGTTGTTTAGTGATCGCAAATTGTTCAACTCATAGGGCAACCAAATTTTTTGATGTGATAGATGTCACACCTAGTCACACTACCCTTGCTGAGGCCACTGACATAAGCAAAACAAGAGTGAACAGTTGAGGAGTGAGCAAATAATTTATTAAATCAGAGAAACAATTCTGAAAGCACAAAAAGGAATATTCATAGCTAAACAACATAACAGTATATTTGAGACCAGGATAATAATGTGACTCATACAATGTACACAAGAAAGCAGGAAGGAACAGAGACAACAGAGCAGTGAGCAGAATAATATCCAGATTACAAAGCAAATAATCCAACACTCAGATCATGTGGATATAGATGGTGGGAATCTGATGCTGAACAAAAGTGTTACAAATATTGTGACTGTGGGAACACCAGCTGATAGAGGATGATGATGATGATCTGTTCTTTAGGTTGGGAGGGCCAGTGTAAAAAGGAATGGTACCTAGTGGAACAGTAATATAACTTGACAACCAACCCACTGATCCACAAACCCTTTACAGGATGGCATTTGGTGATGCATGATCTTCTAGAAATTTCCCTCTCAAATATATGAACTGCCAGTAATCAGACCCTAGCTGCAGGCGCTCACATTTCTTCAGTCTGGGGATTTAAGGACACCCAAGCTTGAGGGACATATCTCCCTCCCCACAATTTCTAACTCTTGACAGATAATCTAAAACTTGCTTTATTGTGATTAATTGTGTCACAAAACATCCCAAAAGAGGCTGCTTTTCTGCAAGGAGAGCCATAACCATACATGTGCTGTAATGCTTAGATGCTGATATCCTTTTGTCCAAGCAACCCTATGTCTCCCCCCATAGAACCTTAGGCACCCTATATAAGTGGTTCCCACATATGTTTTGAAGAGTTGACAACAAGTTGACAGCCTATTTTATCGATCATAAGTGACATAGAACAGTAGAGGAAGCTAGATAAAATGTTAAAATTTGAAATGAACTTTACTTCTGTTCAGCTAAATAACTTTGGGAATTATGTTATTTTATTCTGTTGTTGAGGGAAAGGAACTCAACAAACCTGGGATACTTGCCTGTGGGTGAGGAGGGATAAAGGAACGAGTGGAGACAATGGTTTAAAGAATAGATCTGCTCAAAAGTGTAGTTAATAAATTTTTAATGTCAAGTAATAGTGATAAAGAGGTGACTTGAAAAGCATGGAACCAGAAAATTGTAAGGGTCGCACCATGACATAATATTTTGTTCATTTTCTATCATTTTCCTTCTACATGTTTCTAGAGCCTTTCTAGCTCATGTATTTAGGACTGAGCAAGAGCTCTTGTAGCTCCTTGCAAAGTCAACACCAGTGACTACATTTCCTATTTTCATCTATTTTAGTCCTGTTTCTCATCTTTGTAGTGACACCCGCCATCACAGTTTGACTTTGCCACCCACACATGTCCACAATGCACCACACTCAATATTCAAGCTTTGTCATTTTTCCTAGTGTCCATCAAGTTCAACATTTGTTCCTTTCAATGTCTGGCACTCCCAATGACGACCAGAACCATGCCCAGCCCCACAACATCCCTGAGATTGACTGGATGGTGTTCATCCTAGACCAGTTCCAGCCAGTGTTGATATTGACCTGGGTCAAATGGGTTCGAGTCAAATATCACATGGTGACCTCGATGTGACCAGACTTTCAGGCATGTCATAGGGGTCAAATGGGTCAATGACCATAATGAATAAATAAATAGATATTATTATATTTGACCACACCACAAGAAACCTATTTTAAATGACAAAGACAAACATATATTCATGCATCAATATCAACAGTGTTGGGAGTTATATCTTCCTGTCTTTTTTTCTATTGACTCTTTGGTCAGCAACTCATAAAACCGAAGTTCTTTGCCAATTTTAACTTGACCTTGACCCCAGAACTCATCCCAACCAGATTCATGATCCCAGTTGAAAAGCTCTTCAATAGTGAAAAGCTGTTTAGTGCCAAAAATGAAGCATACCTGTGAGAATCTGTATTAGTCAACCAAACAACTACAGCCAAACATTTATCTTACTTGACAGGGGTGAGTACAGCCATCTATGGGAATTTACCCCTCTTCTCCTATGTCTTCTGCATCCTCATCCTCTTCAAGGAACTTCACAATTGTTTAGAGGTTGACAAGAAGCTTTGTCTTCTACTATTTTCTGCATCCACCACCTCATCCTCCTCCAACTCCAACCCATTGTTACTGTCCAGGTCTTCTGTGCTGTCACTTTCTACCTCATCATCGATTTGGCTCCCGGATTTGTTCTTATCAGTGGTCTTTTCTATCAATCCATATTGCATTTGACTTGAGAGTGTGCTGTTCCATCAATGGCATGCTAACAGTGAATTTCTAGTTCCAGGAAAGCTGTATCGCGAGTCTTTTGCAGCACCATACGATTCCATATCTTAGTTTTGATGTCTCCCATTGTACTGAAAACCCATTCTGTGGACACAGAGTTTGGAATGAAAGTCAGCACATGCAATGCCAACTTAACAAGAGGGAGATCAGGTGGTAGGAGCTTCCAAATGAGGAGGGGATCACCTGTACTGTTTTATATAGTCAGAATCAAAAATAAATAATACATATTTATAATGCACCTACCTCATCCATAGATGCCTTGTGAACAATGTCCACAGACCACATCTCCTCAGAGAATTGTCTTTGGTATGAACTGAACTTCATAACTTGAAGAGTAAGTGTAGCAAGTGGATCACCATCCATTTTGAGGACCCAGATATACAGGCAGCAGATCATACCAAGCATGACCAAAAGAGATATGGTATTAGCATTAAATAATTTGGAACAGATGAAGGGCTTGAGGAAGAGGCAAGTAATGAAAAGATTTTGATCTGCCTTTGCCCACCAGGTCTCAATGCTGTCCAGAATCACAGAAACTGAATGAACAAAGGTACTATTGCCTTCATTAATCAAAAAGCCAGTATATGTCTTGAACATCTTGGCAAAGATGAACAGAACATGATCACAATGTGTATTGGCTTCTTGGGTGACATTTGCAGCAACTGCAAGTGGGGCTAAATGAGTTTTGATGCTAGATTTGTTTAGTATGAAATATCTTCCCAAAGTGAGCATACTCACATTTCAAGTTTCCTCCAAATATGGGAATCTTGGATATAATCCATCACACTGTTGTATCCTTTTGGAAAAGAACCCAACCAAAAGAAATATCTGAGTGCAACGGTTCAGTCATTAGAACAGTATGCAACCCAGTTGTTCAATAATATTGGACTTGTTGGCAGAGTACACTTCGATGTGACACTCTGTGACATGTGACATGGTAACGGCGAAGAAGACAAAGATGATGTAAGTGAGGTGATGTAGAGAGAGTTGCCTTGAACCTGGCCTTTGGTCCACTATGAATATTTCACAGCCACCAATAAGCTAGCTCAGAGGCAGAGAGGAATGAGACTTAGAGTTAGAATGAGACTTTAGGGATGAAACCCAAGTGAATTTTTGTACAAAGGGGAACTATAGAGGTCCTTTAATACATGAGGGAACATAGGAACAAGGCAGCAACATCAAAATAACAAAGCACAAGTGCGAGAGCCATCCATCGATGTGAGCATAGCAAACCTGCACACTTATGCATGATGACAAGAAAAGATGTCACAAAAATAGGAAAAATCCGAGGAGTCAGAGTAAAAATAGAAGAAAATCAAACTGTATAAAGTGCAGTAGACATAAAAGCTATAAGATTAACCTTTGAAACATCCTTCCATCCATCACATTGCAGTGTTGCAAGTGCTTTCTTGGCCTTTTCTCTCAGTTCTCCTTCAGTCTATGGACAACTTCTCAATGAAGCACTGGGCCAGAGAGCATCTGGCAATGAGGAATTTTAGCTGTGGGTTTGAGGAACAGGAATAATTTCCACATTTCAAGATTATCAATGGCATTCCACAATTCACCTGCAGACACCCAGGCATAACCCAACAACTTCTCGAGCTCTAATTGCTTTGCTCAATTGAATGGTAGGATGGGGGCTTCATGGATAATAAAATTTGCTTGGGATTTTTGGGTCTTTGATGAGCCATTGGTTGTTGCTGTCATCACCGCATCAATACAACACTTTTTTGACAGACCAGGAAGAACCTTGATATTGTCATTATTGCTGTCAGCCTCAAAGTGTTCTGAACTGTGCTTCCCTGGCTTCTTTCTCTCTGCTTATAATTCACAATCCCTAAGATGTTTCATCATGGTGTCCACTTTCCCAGTCACCCAGTGAGTCACCTCCCTTGCTAAGATATAATCTATGTCAAACTGCAATGTTTTATTTGACTTGAATGACACTTACCATCTTGTTTGAGAGCCACCTCTGTCCGAAGAAAATTGATGAGTCCCTGTGATATACAACCCTTGTCTTCTCGATTTAATCTTTTAACACAATCGTTGATGCAATATTTACACCAAGTCTGAAAGTGAGTTTTGTTATTGCCAGCCTTCTTGTCTCCATGGTCAAAATGATCCCAGACCCATGACCAGTCTCCAGGCATGATTAAGGCTCAAGAGGAAGAAGAATTCTATCTAGGGAAATGCCCAAATCAATACAGAATTCAATACAGTGCAAGTATATAGTCAGTCTGTGGTGCTAAACAATTTGCAAAATGAAACTTATCCATTTAAAGGACTTGACCTGTTTGATCCATGCTGTAAAGCTGAGACCATTGACCCAGCCATTGACCGGACCATTGACCTGACTGGTCTAGTTGGGTCAAAAGGTCAATTGACCAGTCTGTACCAACACTGGCTCCATTGCCTCGGTGCATTCATCAAATCTGTCACCACCATGCAGCAAGCTCTGATTCAAACTGTCAATAATCTGGCTAGCAGAATTGCCACCATGCCAGAGCTCCAAGTCCTGGTCCCCATCTGCTGATGCCCAAGTTCTGTGACCCACCTGTCTTCAAAGGCAGACCTGAAGACATCGACAACTTTCTTGAAACTATCCAAGACACCATTATTATGCAAGGTCACACTATCAGCACTGATGAGCAATGCATTATTTATATGTCAACTTACTTTGGCAAAGGCTCACCCTGCTCTTAGTTTTCTGGAGTTCATAAGCACTCACTGCACCTTGTGCAAAATTTTGACGCCTTTATCTTGGTTTTCAAGGACCATTTCAGCAATCCAGACACTCTCAACACCTCCCTTCATCAAGTCAAGACCTTGAAGCAAAATGGCCCTGCTGCTGCCTACATTGCCCATTTCTGTGAAATCATTGCCCCACTTGATCTCTCCGAATCCTCCCTTTGTGATTATTTTTATGAAGGCCTCAAAAGCAAAATCAAAGATGCCATTGTGTATGCTGGCTGTCCCAATGCTTTGGATTCACTTGACAAACTCACCATTCAGTTGGACAACTAGATTTTTGCCCAATCCTGAAAACAGTCCTCTGGCTCCTCAAGCACCTCAGCCCCAGTCCCCACTACACCTAGTGCACATCCTGTTGTGAATTGAACGCCACCCACTGTTCCTACTCAGCCCCATTCAACCCCCACTATCCCTATTCCCATTTCCACTGCTCCTGCCCCCATTCCCTCTGCTCCAGCTCCTGCCACTCCTTTGACCCCACCCCCATGGAGATTGATGCCATTCAGCAAGGCCATATTACCCCAGAGCAAAAGCAATACTGCTCTGACAACAGTTTATGCCTCTATTGTGGTGCCCCTGGTCATGTCACCCAATCCTGCCCTAAGCTTGCTCCCTGCAATCAGGCGCTTGAGCTTTTTGTTTATTGAGTATTTCAACTACCTTCGAGTTTAGCCCTCAAGTTTGCTTTCAGTTTTTTATCGGCTTTATCTGCCCACTGCAAAAGGCCCTAGTTCTTGAGCAGCCTACCCTACCCCTACCCCACACACCATCCTTGGTTGGTTTTGTAGGCCCTTGTTCTACCCCAGAGGATGGGTGCATTTTTAGTTCAGTTCAGTTGGAAAGCTTTTGAGATATTTTAGTTGAGTTTTGTC
>Ga0157379_10003924_pt1 | contig 12682 bp, 9 predicted proteins | sample S25metaG_FD_121802 | JGI IMG/M metagenome (GOLD analysis project Ga0157379, IMG submission 121802) | Switchgrass rhizosphere microbial communities from Kellogg Biological Station, Michigan, USA - S2-5 metaG | ecosystem: Host-associated > Plants > Roots > Rhizosphere > Soil | place: USA: Michigan... | reverse complement strand
TTCACGACCACGCAGGCCAGCGGCCGCTCCACCCACTTCTCACTGGGGATGGCGATCACGGCGGCCTCGGCGACCTTCGGGTGCGCCATGATCTCGTTCTCCAGCTCGACCGAGCTGATCCACTCGCCGCCGGACTTGACCAGGTCCTTGGTCCGGTCGACGAGCCGGACGTAGCCCCAACGGTCCACCGTGGCCACGTCCCCCGTCCGCAGCCAGCCGTCCGGGGTGAACTGGGCGCCGCCACCCTCGCCGCGGTAGTACTCCCTCGCGATCCAGGGGCCTGCGGCCTGCAGCTCGCCGGTGGCCTCGTCGTCCCAGGGCTGCTCCTCGCCGGTCGCCGGGTCCGCGATCCGCAGCTCGACGAGCGGGGCGGGCTGGCCCTGCCGGGCGCGGGCGTCCGCGCGCTCGGCCTCGGTCCAGGCCGCGTGGTGGGAGCGCGGCGAGGAGACCGTGGCGATCGGGGACGTCTCCGTCATGCCCCAGGCGTGCAGCAGCGGGATGCCGATGGCCTCGCGGTAGGCCTCCGACAGCGACCGAGGCACCGCGGACCCGCCGCAGGCGATCGCGCGCAGCGCGGAGAGATCGTGCTCGGTGACGAGGGGAAGGACGCCCATCCAGATCGTGGGCACCCCGCCGGTCACCGTCACGCGGTGCCGGGCGAGCTGCTCGACGATCGCCTCGGGGCTCATGTTCGGGCCGGGGAACACCTGGTCCGCGCCCGCGAGGAGCGCGCCGTAGGGCAGGCCCCAGGCGTTGGCGTGGAACATCGGCACCACGGGCAGCACGACGTCCCGCTCGGACAGCCCGAACACGTCCGCGGTCAGGGTGGCCATCGCGTGCAGCACCGCCGAGCGGTGGCTGTAGACGACGCCCTTCGGGTTCCCCGTGGTCCCGGACGTGTAGCACATGGCCGCCGCGGAGTTCTCGTCCTCGACGGAGAAAGGGCCCTCGAACGGCGCAGCCGCGGCGAGGAGCTCCTCGTAGTCCCGCACTCGGGGGTCGTCGGGGACCGCCGCGTGCGCGCCGTCGTCGATCACGACGACCGTGCGGACCGTCTCCAGCTGCTCCACCAGCGGCCAGAACGCCGGCAGCAGCGAGCGGTCCACGAACACGACCTCGTCCGCGGCGTGGTTCGCGATGTAGACGAGCTGCTCGGGGAAGAGCCGGATGTTCAGGGTGTGCAGCACCCGGCCGGTGCAGGGCGCGGCCAGGTAGAGCTCGAGATGACGGTCGGTGTTCCAGCAGAAGGTGCCGACCCGCCCGTCGGGGGAGATCCCCAGGGTGTCCAGCACGGTCGCGAGCCTGCGCACGCGCTGCGCCCAGGCGGCCACGGTGGTCTCCCGCTCGCCCGCCGGGCTCCCGCTGATCAGGCGCTTGTGCCCGAAGAGCTGTTCCGCGCGGTGGAGGAGGTGCGGGAGGACGAGGGGGCGGTCCTGCATCAGTCCGAGCATCGGCGCTCCTGGGGGTGTGCTCTCGATCACGAGACTCTAGACCGACGAACGGGCCCGTGGGATCCCGACGAAGCAGGGTTTCGCGGCGTGCGTGACCGGTAGGCTCCCGCGACATGACGAGCGCGGGCGGCACTCCCGTCGCGGGTGCCGTCTGCCTGGACGTCGGCTCCACGTGGACCAAGGCCGTGCTGATCCAGCCGGACGGGGCGCTCGCGGGGTTCGCGGAGCACCCGACCACACCCGCGGACGTCCTGGCGGGCGTGGACGCCGCCGTCCGCGGGGTGACCGCGGCCGCCTCGACCTCGGCGGACCCGGACCTGCTGGCGTGCTCGTCCGCGGGCGGCGGGCTGCGGCTCGTCGTGGTGGGGACCGAGAAGCTGCTGTCCACCGACGTGGGCCACCTGGTCGCGCGGTCGGCCGGGGCGCACGTCGTGCACGTGCACGCGGGGCCGCTGGAACCGGCGGACGTCCGGGTGCTGCGGGGCCACCGCCCCGGGGCGGTGCTGCTGATCGGCGGCGCCGACGGGGACGACCCGGCCGTCCTGCTGCACAACGCGGGCAAGCTCGCCCGGGCGCGGCTGCGGCACCCGATCGTCCTGGCGGGCAACGCCGACGCCCGGGAGGACGCGCTGGCCCTCCTGCACGCGACCGGCCGGACCGTCGTGGCCTGCGACAACGTGGTGCCCGCGCCGGGGGTCGTCGTGCCCGGGCCCGCCCGCGCCGCGTTGGCCGAGGTGTTCGCGCGGCACGTGGTGGGCGGCCGCGGGGCCGGCGCCGCGCCGCGGTTCCGGCGGATGGTGCGCGTCATGACGCCCGACGCCGTCGGGTCCGGGGCCACGGAGCTGGCGCGCATCTGCGACACCCGGGTCCTCGTCGTCGACGTGGGGTGCGCCACCACGGACGTGCACTCGGCCCATCCGCGGCGCGCGGTGCGCCGGACCGTCGAGGGCGACCTCGGCGTGCGCGCCGCGGCCGAGGGCGTGCTGCAGGAGGCGCAGGCGGAGGAGATCGTCGACCCCGTGGAGGCGGACCTGCTGACGGCGACGGTGCGCGGGATGGCCACCGAGGTCGGCTCCGTGCCGCGGGACCCGGGCAGCGCCGCGGAGGACCGGCGGATCGCGGCCCTGGCCGCGGTGGTCGCCGTCCGCAGGCACCTGCGCGAGGAGGAGGACGCCCACGTCGGCCTGCTGGTGCTCTCCGGTGGGGTGTTCCGGCAGCGGGACGCGCCGGGCATCGCGGCCCTGGTCTCCACGCTGCAGCGGGACCCGGTGCTGGCCCCGGCGCTGCACGGCGCCTCCGTGCTGGTGGACGCGGACTTCGCGCTCGCCCCGGCGGGCCTGCTCGCGGGCCACGACCGGTCCGCGGCGGCCGAGTCCCTCCTGCGTGACCACCTGCTGGGTTGACGGGTAGGCTGACCGCGTCCGGACCGAGAGGCGCTGCAGCGGGTCATCCCGCCACGCTCGGTCCGATGCCGACGGCTGATGAAAGGGCGCCTCCCCATCCGGGAGGAGGCCCGCATGTCCATCACCTCGTTCGCGGGCCCGCCCGCACCACGAGGAGAGACATGAGCGACAAGCTGCAGAACGTGAACGGCCTGGACTTCGCCGTGGCCGACCTCGGCCTGCACGAGTTCGGCCGCAAGGAGATCCGGCTCGCCGAGAACGAGATGCCGGGCCTGATGGCGCTGCGCCGCGAGTACGCCGAGGCCAGGCCGCTGCACGGCGCGCGGGTCGCGGGCTCGCTGCACATGACCGTCCAGACCGCCGTGCTGATCGAGACCCTGGTGTCGCTCGGCGCGGACGTGCGCTGGGTGTCCTGCAACATCTTCTCCACCCAGGACCACGCCGCGGCCGCGGTCGTCGTCGGCCCGCACGGGACCCCCGAGGCGCCCCAGGGCGTGCCGGTCTTCGCCTGGAAGGGCGAGACGCTCGACGAGTACTGGTGGGCCACCGAGCGGCTGTTCGACTTCCGGGACGAGTCGGGCGAGCCCGTCGGCCCGAACATGATCCTCGACGACGGCGGGGACGCGACCCTCCTGGTGCACAAGGGCGTCGAGTTCGAGAAGACCGGCGTGGTGCCCACGGTCGACGCGGACGACCTCAGCGTCTCCGACGAGTACCGGATCATCCTGGAGACGCTGCGCCGCTCGCTGGCCGCGAACCCGCAGAAGTGGACCACCGTCGCGTCGGACATCCGGGGCGTCACGGAGGAGACCACCACCGGCGTCCACCGGCTCTACCACCTGGCGGAGCAGGGCGAGCTGCTCTTCCCGGCGATCAACGTCAACGACTCGGTCACCAAGAGCAAGTTCGACAACAAGTACGGCATCCGGCACTCGCTGATCGACGGCATCAACCGCGGCACGGACGTCCTCATCGGCGGCAAGGTCGCGGTCGTCTGCGGCTACGGGGACGTGGGCAAGGGATCGGCCGAGGCGCTGTCCGGCCAGGGCGCCCGCGTGATCGTCACCGAGGCGGACCCGATCTGCGCGCTGCAGGCGCTGCTGGAGGGCTTCCAGGTCGCGCGCCTGGAGGACGTCATCGAGCAGGCGGACATCGTCATCACCACGACGGGCAACAAGGACATCGTCACCGTCGAGCTGATGAAGCGGATGAAGCACCAGGCGATCCTCGGGAACGTCGGGCACTTCGACAACGAGATCGACATGGCCGGGCTGGCCCGCGTCGAGGGCATCATCCGGATCACCATCAAGCCGCAGGTCGACGAGTGGATCTTCCCGGACGGGCACTCCATCCTCGTGCTGTCCGAGGGCAGGCTGATGAACCTGGGCAACGCGACGGGCCACCCGTCGTTCGTGATGAGCAACAGCTTCTCGAACCAGGTCATCGCCCAGATCGAGCTGTTCACCAAGCACGGCGAGTACAACAACGACGTCTACCGGCTGCCGAAGATCCTGGACGAGAAGGTCGCCCGGATCCACGTGCAGGCCCTCGGTGGCGAGCTCACCCCACTGACCAAGGACCAGGCCGAGTACATCGGCGTGGACGTGGAGGGGCCGTTCAAGCCGGAGCACTACCGCTACTGAGTCGGCGCCGGCCGGGTTAGGCTGACCTGATGAGTGCCGCCCCCGTCCCCACCGGTTCGAGCGGGGACGGGTGGCAGTACTGCGACCTGGGGCACAAGCACTGGGGGCGCTACGGCGCGGCCGGGCTCCTGGTCCGCGCCGGTGAGCTCGTGTTGCTGCAGCACCGCGCGCTGTGGAGCCACCACGGCGGCACGTGGGGGATCCCCGGCGGGGCCCGCCACCTGGGCGAGTCCGCCGAGTCGGCCGCCCGCCGGGAGGCGACCGAGGAGTCGGAGCTGGACACCGGCGCGCTGCTGGAGACCGCCCGGTTCGTGGACGACCACGGCGGCTGGAGCTACACCACGGTCGTCGTGACCGCGCCGGAGGCGCTCCCGGTGGCGATCCGGGGCGGGGAGAGCGTGGAGTTCTCCTGGTTCCCCGCGGCGGTGCTGGGCACCGACGAGGGCCCGCCGCTGCACCCCGGCTTCGCGTTCACCTGGCCGCTGGTGCGGTCGCTGTGAGACCGTCCGGGAGCCGCTGACCCCCTGCTCGAGGCGTGGATCAGCCGCCCGCGAGGCGGGCCGCGAGCGCGGTCGGGTCGGGGTCGCCGTCCAGGACCGTCCACTCGCTCAGCCAGGACCGGGCGGCGAGCTCGCGGTAGACGAAGTCGGTGCGGGCCTGCAGCGAGTCGTCGGACTCGTAGGCGTCCCGGGCTCGGACGGGGTCCGCGGCGGCGCGGCGGCGCGCCCGCTCGGCGGCGAGCGCGCGGTCGGTGGCGAGCAGCAGCTGGTGGTCGGGGACCGGGATGCCGAACCGGTCGATCTCCAGCTCGCGCACCCAGCGGACGACCTCGCCGTCGGCCGTCTGGTGGAGCCGGGCGGCGTTGTAGGCGGCGTTGCTGGCGACGTACCGGTCGACCAGCACCACGTCGTGCTCCGCCAGCAGCGCGCGCAGCTCCGGCGCGGCGTCCCGGCGGTCCAACGCGAACAGCACCGCCATGCCGTGCACCGAGTCCGCCAGGTCCCCGAGCCTGCCGTGGAGGGCGTCGCGCGCGAGCCCCGCGTGCACGTCCGCGTCGTAGCGGGGGAACGCGAGCGTCGCGACGCTCGACCCGCCACCGGTCAGCACCCTCACCAGGCGTGCGGTCAACGTGGCCTTCCCGGACCCGTCCAGCCCCTCGACCACGACCAACCGTCCCATGAGCCGGACGGTAGCCTGCGGCGGTCCGGTCCCACGCCGGACCCTGGGCGGCCGCCGTCGGGGTCCGCGCCGTGGCGCCCACCCGGAGTGGGATGCTCACCCCATGAAGTCGCGCGTTCTGGTGGTCGACGACGACCCGGCCCTGGCCGAGATGCTGACCATCGTCCTGCGGGGCGAGGGGTTCGACACCGCCGTGGTCGGCGACGGCACCCGGGCGCTGCCCGCCGTCCGGGACATCCGTCCGGACGTCGTGCTGCTGGACCTGATGCTCCCCGGGATGAACGGGATCGACGTGTGCCGGGCGATCCGCGCGGAGTCCGGCGTCCCGATCGTCATGCTCACCGCGAAGAGCGACACCGTGGACATCGTGCTGGGCCTGGAGTCCGGCGCGGACGACTACGTGGTCAAGCCGTTCAAGCCGAAGGAGCTGGTCGCGCGCATCCGGGCCCGGGTGCGGCGCACCGAGGCCGAGCCCGCGGAGCAGCTGACCATCGCGGACGTCGACATCGACGTGCCCGCCCACCAGGTCACCCGCGGCGGGGAGCGGATCGCGCTCACCCCGCTGGAGTTCGACCTGCTCGTGGCGCTGGCGCGCAAGCCGCGGCAGGTCTTCACCCGCGAGGTCCTCCTGGAGCAGGTGTGGGGCTACCGGCACGCCGCGGACACCCGCCTGGTGAACGTGCACGTCCAGCGGCTGCGGTCCAAGGTCGAGAAGGACCCGGAGCACCCCGAGGTCGTGCTGACCGTGCGCGGGGTCGGGTACAAGGCGGGACCCCCGTGACGTGTCCGTGAGGTCGCTGGTCGCCAGGCTGCCGCTCGCGCGCCGCGCGCGGCGTGCCACCGCGTCGGCGACCGTGCTGTTCGCCGAGGTCAGGGCGGCCGCGCTGGCGGCGTGGCGGCGTTCGCTGCAGCTGCGGATCGTGGTGTCCACGCTCGCGCTGTCCACGGCCGTGGTGCTGGTGCTCGGGCTCGTGCTGCAGACCCAGATCGCGGACCGGCTGATCCAGGCGAAGTTCGAGGCCGCGGTCATCCAGGCCGAGTCCGCGCGGATCGTGTCGGAGCGGGACCTCTCCGGCGTGGACCCGGACCGCGAGGGCGGCCAGGGCACGCTGAACAACGCGCTGGACCGGCTCACCAACCAGTCCACCGCGGAGTCCGGCGCGCCCACGGCCGGGGAGTTCCGCGCGGCGCTGACCACGGGAACCGGCTCCGGGCCGGAGATCTCCGCGGGCGAGCTGGACGCGATCTCGCCCGAGCAGCGCCAGCTGGTGGCGGGCGGCGCGCTGAGCACCCAGTACACCACCGTGGACGGCATCCCCACGCTCGTCGTCGGGCAGCCGGTGCGCACCGCGGGCCGCGAGCTGCAGCTCTACCTGATGTTCCCGCTCGACGCCGAGCAGCGGACGTTGGGCCTGGTCCAGAGCACCCTGATCGTCGGCGGGCTGGTGCTGATCCTGCTGCTCGCGGGGATCGCCTCGCTGGTCACGCGGCAGGTCGTGCGGCCGGTCAAGCAGGCGGCGGAGGTGGCCGAGCGGTTCGCCGAGGGCCATCTCGACGAGCGCATGCCCGTGCACGGCGAGGACGAGGTCGCCCGGCTCTTCGAGTCCTACAACGAGATGGCGGGCAGCATCCAGAGCCAGATCCGCCAGCTCGAGGAGTTCGGCGCCCTGCAGCGCCGCTTCACCAGCGACGTCAGCCACGAGCTCCGCACGCCGCTGACGACCGTCCGGATGGCCGCGGACATCCTCTACGCCTCGCGGGACGAGCTGCTCCCGGCGCTGCGCCGCAGCTCGGAGCTGCTGGTCACCGAGCTGGACCGGTTCGAGACGCTGCTCGGGGACCTGCTGGAGATCTCCCGGCTGGACGCGGGCGTGGCCGAGCTGGGCGCCGAGCGGACGGACATGCGGCACGTCGTCTCGCGGGCGGTGGAGGCCGTCCGCGGGCTGGCCGAGGAGTCGTCCACGCCGCTGGTCCTGGACCTGCCCGGGGACGTGTACGCCGAGGTGGACTCCCGGCGGGTCGAGCGGATCGTGCGCAACCTCGTCGCCAACGCGATCGACCACGGCGAGAGCAGGCCCGTGCACGTCACGCTGGCCGGGGACGAGCATGCCGTGGCGGTCGTCGTGCGGGACCACGGCGTCGGGCTGCGGCCGGGCGAGGCCGGGCTGGTGTTCAACCGGTTCTGGCGGGCCGAGGAGTCCCGCGCGCGGCGCTCCGGCGGCTCCGGGCTGGGCCTGTCGATCTCGCTGGAGGACGCGCGGCTGCACGGCGGCTGGCTGCAGGCCTGGGGCGAGTCGGGCCGGGGCTCGGCGTTCCGGCTGACCCTGCCGCGCACCGAGGGCGGGCTGCTGGAGGCGAGCCCGCTGCCGTTGCGACCCGAGGGGGACGACCCGGAGCACGGGCACCCGCTGCCCGCCTCGGTCCCCACGCCGCCGTGGGGCACCCCGATCCCCGTCGAGGAGCCGGAGAGGGCGGAGCCGTGAGGCGCGTGCTGCCGGTCCTGCTGGCCGTGCTCGCCGTGCTGCTCGCGGGCTGTGCGAGCGTGCCGGGGGACTCGTCGGTGCAGGTCCTGCGCAAGGTCACGGAGGGGGACCCCCCGGAGCTGCCCGCGGGCCCGGTCGACGGGACGAACCCGTTGGACCTCGTGCGCGGCTTCGTCTACGCCTCCGGCAGCACCGTGGACCGGCACGGCGCCGCCCGCCGCTTCCTCACCCCGGACGCGGCCGCGAGCTGGGACGACGGCGTGGCGCTGACCGTGCTCACCGAGCAGTTCGACACGGTCTACCCGCCCACGAGCGGAACGGACCCGGACGTCGCGACCGTGCGGATCCGTGGCGACCGGGTGGGCACGCTGGACACCGTCTCGGCGTTCGAGCCCGCCGAGGCGCCCGTGGAGATCGACGTGACGGTCCGCCGCGCGGGCGGGCAGTGGCGGATCGACCGGCTGCCCGGCGGCGTGCTGGTGCGGATGTCGGACTTCCGCTCGAACTACCGCACGGTCAAGGGGTACTTCGTCGACCCCGTGCGGCAGGCCACCGTCGCGGACCTGCGGTACCTCCCGGCGGTGCCCGCGCAGGCGCTGCCCTCGCGCACGGTCGACATGCTGCTGGCCGGGCCGTCGCCCGCGCTGCGGAACGCGGCCGAGTCGGAGATCCCGGCCACCGCGCGGCTGCGGACCAACGTCACGAACGCCCCGGACGGCACCCTCGTCGTCGACCTCACCCAGGTCGGGGACCTGGACGGGCAGCGCAGGCGGCTGCTCGCCGCCCAGTTCGTGCAGACCCTCGCCGAGATCAACGTGCCGCGGGTGCGGCTGCTGGTGGAGGGCGCGCCGCTGCTGGACACCGCGGACCTCACGGTGGACGCGGTGGCCGGGACCTCGGCGTCCGTGCAGCCCGGGGCGGACGTGTCCGCGCTCGCGGTCTCCGGTGGCCGGGTCCGGCGGCTGCCCTCCGGGGACGCCGTCGGCGGCCAGGCGGGCAACGGGGCGTTCGACGTGGCGTCGGCCGCGACCACCGCGGACGGCGCGCGGATCGCCACGGTCGTCCGCGACGGCGCCCGGCAGCGACTGCAGGTCGGGCCGACCGAGGGCCCACTCACCGCCGTCTCGCTGACGGCGGCCACGATGACCCGCCCCACCTGGTCGCCGACCGGTGGCGAGGTGTGGACGGCGCTGGGATCGGACGTCGTCGCGCGGGTCACGGTGGACCAGACCGGCGCCGTGCGGACCGGGCAGGTCAACGTCACGGAGCTCGCCGCGATGGGCCCGATCAGGGACCTGCGGCTCTCCCGGGACGGCGTGCGCGTGGCGGCCGTCGTCGGCGGCGGGCTGGTCACCGGGGCGGTGGTGCGCGCCGCGGACGGGGACGTGGCCGTGCGGAACGTGCGGCAGCTGCGGCCGTCCGACCTGGGCGGGGTCGTCGGGGTGGACTGGCGGGCGGACGAGTCGCTGATCGTCGTGAGCGCGCGGGCGGACCGGCCGGTCTCGCTCGTGTCCTCGGACGGGCTGACCCTGCAGCTCGTGCCGAGCGCCAACCTGACCCCGCCGCTGCGGGCGGTGTCGGCGGCCTCCAGCAGGCCGTTCCTGGTCGCCGACCAGGGCGGGATCTGGAGCTACGACGGCGGCGAGCTGGACAGTTGGCGGCAGGTGCTCGGCGCGGCGCCGGACGGGATCCCGCTCTACCCGGGCTGACCCGCTCCGACCCGCTCTGTCCCGCCCGTCCACAGGTGCCCGATCCTGTGGACAGCTCGGCCTTTCGAGGCCTGGAACCGGCGGTCCCGTCGGGCCGTTGGTCCAGTGTGGGGCGCATGGATCTCCGAACCGGTCTGGGCGCCCTCCTGGACATGCTGCTCCCCGCGACCTGTGGCGGCTGTGGCGCGCCACCCGAGCGGGCAGGCTGGTGCCGCGCCTGCGGCGCGGCGCTGCCCGCGCCGCACCGGGTCGTGCTGCCCGGCCTGCCCCCGGTGCTCGCGGCGGGGCGCTACCGCGGCCCGGTGCGCACCGCGCTGCTCGGCTACAAGGAACGGAACCGGCGGGACCTGGGGCCGCCCCTCGCGGCAGTGCTGGGCCGGCTCGTGCCCGTCGGTTCGCCGCTGGTGCCCGCGCCCTCCCGGCCCGCGGCGGCGCGCGCCCGCGGCGGGGACCACGTCCTGCGGCTCTGCCGCCGGATCGAGCACGCCGCGACCTGGCCGCTGCTGGGGCTCGCCCGGCGCGCCCGGGACTCGATGGGGCTGGGGGCGGCCGCCCGCGCGGCGAACCTGGCCGGCGCGGTGTACGTCCGCTCGCCGGAGAACCCGCCGGGGCCGGTGCTCCTGGTGGACGACGTGGTGACCACCGGGGCCACGCTGCGCGCGTGCGTCCGGGCACTGGCGGAGGTCGGGATCACCGTCGTCGGGGCGGTCGTGCTGTGCGACGCCAGTGGGCCCGCGGACCGCAGGCACCGAGCGGCACGCTCTGTTCGCCAACCCCTCCAAATTACGGGTCCTGGCTGGTCAGGGGAAGGTCATCGACCGATTTCGCCCAACTCGTTGTCACTCACCGCTCAGGGCTGTCGCCCGGCCGTGAGGGGAGCTAACGTGCCTGGCACACGTAACCCACGCCACAACGGGAGGGGAACACCGAGCATCCGCTTCGGGTCCCCGGAGTGCCGCATCGACCCCGTCGACGGCGCCGTCGCCCGAGCCACCGGCCGATCGCCGACCGGGCACCCGAAGTCACCCCCGACACCGAGTACGCACGGATTGCGAGGGAAGTCGAGTGGAGATCGTCGTCACCGGCCGGAACGTGGAGGTGCCGGACCACTTCCGGATCCACGTCGAGGAGAAGCTGAGCCGGCTCGAGCGTTACGACCACAAGATCATCGGCATGGAGGTCGAGCTCTACCACGAGCCCAACCGCAGGCAGTCCAAGAGCTGTCAGCGGGTCGAGATCACCGGTCGTGGTCGGAACGGCGTCGCCCGTGCGGAGGCGTGCGCCCAGGACTTCTACGCTGCGCTGGACGGCGCGATCGGCAAGCTCGAGAGCAGGCTCCGTCGCTCCCACGACCGGCGCAGGCTCAACGACCGCCGCTCCCGCGTGATGGCGGGCCGGGGCGGGTCGGCGTCGGTCGCCGTGCTCGAGGAACAGCTCGTCGAGGAGCGCACCGAGGCGCTCGTCCCGCAGCCGCGCGGGCACTCCGAGAGCCTCACCGACCTGCCGGAGGAGGAGTTCGAGGGCGACCTGCCCGGCCGCATCGTGCGGCAGAAGCAGCACTCCAGCGAGCCGATCAGCATCGACGAGGCGCTGTCGCGGATGGAGCTCATCGGTCACGACTTCTACCTGTTCGCGGACGCGGACTGCGGCACCCCGTCGGTCGTGTACCGGCGCAAGGGCTACGACTACGGTGTGATCCGGCTCGGCGGCTGAGCGACCAGACCTCCTCCACCGAAGGGCGTCGGGGTGCGGTGGGCCACCAGGCCTTCCGCCGCACCCCGGCGTCCGCCCAGCGCGCGGCCCCGGAACCCAGGCGGTCCCGGGGTCGTTGCACGGTGAGGGCGCGACACGCCGATGGCTACCATGGGCCGGGGCGTTCGCCGGTCCACGGTGTCCGCCCCGACCCGTGGCTCCTTCGCCGGAGCGGCGGGCCGCCCGAGACCGCGAGCCCGAATGAGGTCGATCCGTGCCGTCCCTGCTGAACCGCGTCCTCCGTGCCGGCGAGACGAAGCTGGTCAAGCGGCTCGGCCGGATCGCCGCGCACATCGACGACCTCGAGCCGGACTTCACGTCCCTCACGGACGCGGAGCTGCGCGCGAAGACCGAGGAGTACCGGCAGCGCTACGCCGAGGGCGAGAGCCTGGACGACCTGCTGCCGGAGGCGTTCGCCACGGTCCGCGAGGCCGCCACGCGCACGCTGGGCCAGCGGCCGTTCCCGGTGCAGCTCATGGGCGGCGCGGCGCTGCACCTGGGCAACGTCGCCGAGATGCGCACCGGTGAGGGCAAGACGCTGACCTGTGCGCTGCCGAGCTATCTCAACGCGCTCTCCGGGGACGGCGTGCACGTCGTCACGGTGAACGACTACCTCGCCAAGCGGGACGCGGAGAACATCGGTCGCATCCACCGCTTCCTCGGGCTCACCGTGGGCGTGATCCTCGCCGAGATGACCCCGACGCAGCGCCGCGAGCAGTACGCGGCGGACATCACCTACGGCACGAACAACGAGTTCGGCTTCGACTACCTGCGCGACAACATGGCGTGGAACTCCGCGGACATGGTGCAGCGCGGGCACAACTTCGCGATCGTGGACGAGGCGGACTCGATCCTCATCGACGAGGCCCGCACCCCGCTGATCATCTCCGGCCCCGCCGACGGTGCGTCGAACTGGTACACCGAATTCGCGCGGCTGGCGCCGCTGATGGAGAAGGACGTCCACTACGAGGTTGACCTGCGCAAACGCACCGTGGGTGTACACGAGCGGGGGGTGGAGTTCGTCGAGGACCAGCTCGGCATCGACAACCTCTACGAGGCCGC
>Ga0157379_10003923_pt1 | contig 12683 bp, 13 predicted proteins | sample S25metaG_FD_121802 | JGI IMG/M metagenome (GOLD analysis project Ga0157379, IMG submission 121802) | Switchgrass rhizosphere microbial communities from Kellogg Biological Station, Michigan, USA - S2-5 metaG | ecosystem: Host-associated > Plants > Roots > Rhizosphere > Soil | place: USA... | reverse complement strand
TCACTTGGCAATTTGTGAACAGTAAGCTCACGCATCCCATCTCTTGCAACGCGCCTCGTCATAATAGCTCTCTATAGCTAAGAATTTACAAATATCTTTCTGGCAGGATAGAGCTGCCCACCTCGCATCTTGTAAGGTTTCGCTCGGTTTCGCTCGAGCTCTAATTTAATCTACTCCATAGGCCAAATACCGCTCATTATAATGCTAGTCAGCAAAAACAATATTTTAACATGTATGTCTTTTTAATATCCATTAGACTCCATCAAGCTGACATTTTAAAGTCCTTACCGGTATCAGCCATGAACAGGTGAGAAGAAAAGCCAGCAGATGCCTTCACTGATGTTTCAGTCTTAGTTAAACGTATTACATCGCACATCTGGTCGAGTTTGCCTACTCCTGCTTTGGCTCCATGCCTTTGCACGTAATTCAACGGGGTAGGCTGTGAAAAGACATACCCATGCAAGAAAAGCTCATTCCTCCGTAGTTTAACGGGTCCATTCAGCCTGGATGAGGGGTGGATGAAGGCTGGAGTGGTGTCACTATCCGCAATCACTGGGGCTTTCATCTTCTCAATCCGTTCAGTGAGAAAGCATGCATACGAGTTCTTCCTCTATTCGCATATTCTTCTCATTTTGTGAGCCTTTGAGTCTTCCTCGGGTTCTTGAGGTTTGAGTACTAAAATATGGCAGAGTATTCATCATTGGTGGATATCTACACGCCAAAGAACAGGAGTGGGTTGAATCACACAATAAATCTGACCGAGTTTCATTCATTTCCTTTAGCTGGGGAGTTTACTTCTGGCCCGGAATGATCGTCTGGGGCTTCGACAAATTCGCAAGAATACTTCGTCTTGCTTTCATAAACCGTCCATGGCGTGGATCTTATCACGTTCAAGCGACTGTGGAACAACTAGCTTCCGACTCCGTTCGCCTCACTTGTCTTAGAAACATATCCTGGAAGCCTGGTCAGCATGTATATATCAACTTACCTGGCGTTTCCGCGACTCCGTTCGAATGCCATCCCTTCACTATTGCTAGTTTGACTGCACCCTCAACGCCGGACGGACAACAGAAAGTAGTACTGATAATCAAGGTTAGCCGGCATTATTTACCAGTATACAGAAGATCAACTAACACTTAAATAGGCAAGGGAAGGACTCACAAGCAGGCTGAAACAATATGTGGAGACTGGAGTATCGTCGATCTCGGCGCTGATAGATGGACCATATGGATGTCCTCCGGACCTCGCTGGCTCTTCCACTGTCGTTCTCGTTGCTGGAGGTTCGGGCATAACATTCACATTACCTATATTTGCGGATCTTATTGCGTATATGTTTTGAAGAGGAAAATCAAAGTTAGTATACTGACGAGATATTTGATAGTCGTGCGGGAAAGCGCGAAGCATCTTTTTCTCGGATATTATTTGTCTGGGCTGTACGAGATACCAGTGAGTCTGGGTTGGTTTTATTATAATATAGAAATTTAAACAGGTCTATAGGCCACTTACCATGGATCAAGACTGCACTAAACGAGGCTTGTTATGGCTTACCTCCTCACGTTACTGTGGATTTGCAAGTTTATGTCAGTTCTCCCCGAAGTTTGCGCAACACGTACAAGATGCAGTCCGATGGTTCCATCTATGCCCGTCCGAGACATCAAACGAGGGAGAAAATAGGCATGGATTCGACTTACGGAAAATTCTGGAGGCGTGGTAGGCCCAATGTCTCTAATCTTATTGCAGATATTGCGGCTGTTTCGTCAGGTCGTATGGCTGTTGTTGGTATGTCCATTTCAGCCTCTCGTTTTACGTGGAAATTTTAAATTGGAAAATAGTGGCTGGTCCACCAGGGCTCACCCAGGCCGTTCGTCATGTGTGTCGTTCCAAGCTTGCTGGGCCAGGTGCAGTTTTGAGGGGCGGGCCTGTGATAGAATTGCATACAGAGTCTTTTGGGACTGTAAGAGGATGAGAAAGAGTCGTACAACTGTTGTTTTATTTCTAAGTAGTTTGTAAGAATGTGATCGGACTAGTAGAAGTGCACCAACTTTTACTTCCGTTCGCCAAGCTTTAGTGTGCTCAAACAGTCCCGCTTCATCTTTCGCGATGGCTTCCGCCGATAATACCCTTGGGACTATTGAAGAGTGCGATATAGAGTTTCTTTTCAAACTCGACCCTTCAGATTTTCTTAACAAATTTCATACAGGTCCGGCCTGTCTGACGCAATGTTTTCGGGACCGTCCAGTCGTAATGATTCAGGATCATCTGGAGGCCATAACACCCCCGACTTTGGTTTAGAAGGATCGCGTCGGAGAGGTGATGAGGGTGGGGTGGATGACGACAACGAGGAGTTTGTATACGAGGAGTCGGTTCCTCAGACTCGCCAGTCGTCTGACCAAGATAGCGACGAGGAGAACTTCAGATATACCGTGTCTCCAACCTTTGGGTCGACAGCGACGCAACCTGAACTACCTGTGGTCACTTCTCAAACATTGCGACCTCAACCATCCCCCGCCCAGTTGGAAGCAATTTTTGCCGCCGCGTCCAGTGGAGATTTAGCTCAGCTGCAACGGTTGTTCGAGAAGGCTCAAGCGCAAACTGACACGGCGGCATTTGCTCTTGCTAATGATGCTTCGCAACGTACAGGGCTTACTGCGCTACATGGTGCTGCAAGCCGGGGTCATATTGACGTGGTCCGGTGGTGTGAGTGGATTGTTTGTATTTTATAAGGCCACTGGCTGACTAGGGTCAGTGATTGAGGAATGCGGCGCGATGACTGATATGGAGGATAAGGAAGGAGAAGTGAGTTGTTTCTTAGTTTAATTCTATTATCCACAGAGGTTTATACATATTCCAGACGGCACTTCATAAAGCTGCACTTAATGGTCATTATGATCTCGTTGTATATCTACTATCTTTACCCATAGGGAAATCTGATGTCCACGCTCGAGATGCGGATGGATGGACGCCTTTGCACAATGCTTGTTCAAAGGTACGAATAAATCATCTATTGTATCAACTCTCTTATCGAAAGCTACTCCAGGGATACCTTGATATTGTAAAATATTTATGTGAAAAGGGCGGCGCGGCAGATATTACCTCTACTGAAGATTTCTCTGAAAGTATTCGAGGAATTGACGCGAAAAGTAATGGCGGTTGGACCCCTTTAAGTAAGTCTTGTTAGCACAGAGAAGACGAATGACTAATCTCCTATAGTGAACGCCGCATCCAAGGGACACCTTCCAGTTGTATTATACCTATTAGCAAAACAGTCTGCTGATCCACTCGTCCGTAATAAATGGGGAGAAACAGCTTTTGATATTGCTGCAGGCGTCTTCGAAATCTGGATATGTGAGGTGCGCAGCTATCTTCATACTTCATAATGGCACGCTTCGCTCACCTTGTCGCAGATTCTACAAAAAGCAGAAGTCGAAAAATGGCGCGGTGGCCCATATAATACCCTTGGTGTTCATACCACAGTACCCTTGATTCTATACGAGAATCAACGTCTTGATTCACGTCTCAAAACACTTGCTGTCTCTGGAGGAAGACCCAAGTTCTCCGCATCTGGTCTTGGTCGTCGCGGCCGCCGTAGCCCATTCGAACTGAAATTGCCTCCAGGAATGGACGCGAACAAGCAGCTTTTGCCAGCTTGGAGGAGTGATGTCCAATTACCATTGCTCGACGATCCTTTCCAAATACCCAAACCGAAAGGCATGGGCGATTCTCACCTCAGCCGCGAAGGAAGTGAAAGGAGCCATTTCTGGCTTTCAGATTGGACTCTGGACGCCACTCATCCAAGAGTAGATGTCGACGAGGGTTGGCAGTACGCAAGATCTTTCGATGACCCTGACGATCAGTGGTCGGCGGAAATGCCTCCTGCCCTCGAACGTGCACTGGCAGGGTATGGTGTATTGACCCCAGGGATTGCTGGAACATCTTCTGCAGGTGGCTCAAATAGCCAAGCAAGCTCATCCCAGTTGTCCTGGGTGCGGCGAAGACGCTGGGTCCGGGTGATGCGACGCCGATTGGATATGACTCCTTTGCCGTTCTTACAACCTAATGGGACTATGTACCAGCTAGACAGCTCAGGATTGTTGATACCTTACGTAGAGGAAGACATGGGAGATCCAGACGGTGGACAAGAGCTGGGGGTTATACCGCAGTCGTTCTTGACATCACAGGATTACGTGGCTCGAGCTAGACACCGTGCAGGTTCTCCTCGAGGATACGACATGGTCACTTCAGATGGACCGATGTCTGGTGCTGAATTGCGCAAGTCAATTGCAAAATTGGAGGCCGCTGTCTTGGAACTGCGAGCAGGAATGTTGAGTAAGTCTGTCGCCACTCTAATCCTATACATCCACTGACGGGCAAACAGGCGACGAAAACCAAGACCGCAAGATGCAGGCAGAAGTGTTACTGAATGCTTATAACCGAGAATTGGAACGGCAGAGACTGACGGCAGGAGCCGGCGGATTGTTCCGGGTCGATGGTGTGTGGTGGCGGCAAAAGGATTGTGGCGGCAGAACTAATCTCTAAAACAGATGAGGATGAGTTGTCTGACTCAGATGACGACGACTCAGATGGGAGCTTCCATTACCCAGACGCCAGTTCTTCTGTGCGGGCTCTTTCTGTGCGGTCTCACTCCACTGACTATTTTTCGAGACCGTCGACTTCTCGTGCATCCACCGATCTGACCCCGCAGCTGTCCCAGGCGCCAGAGTTTCGTGTTCCTACTCACGAATCTCCACAGAATATCCTTACTCCTCGCCCCAACCCCGTCCCCCATTCTATCGACGCTCAGTGGGAGCGGGATGAGGCAGTAATGACTTGCAGAGGGTGCAGCCGTCGTTTCACCCTGTTTATCCGTAAAGTGAGCTTCTTGTCTCTGAATTGCGCCGCTTTTGCTGATTCTCTTTCTCAAATAGCATGTATGCACACGTCACTCTTGCACGCCACCTTTGACTGACCGTTCTTATAGCATTGCCGTAGATGCGGTCTGATTTTCTGTGACCGTTGCTCTTCCCATCGTGTCGTTTTGGATCCCGAGGACATTGCTCGTGGTCCTTCTATTCATATGAACGTCAACTCATCGACTACAACGCATCGTGTTTGCACGCCATGCTATGATATTGTCAATGCCAACGTTCCGGGCAAGTTCCAAGGCATACGTAACGCTTCTATTGAGCGTGTCGTCGTGCGTCAAGGCCATCTCGCGGTGCCCAACAACGCTAGGAGTGATGTTAACTCCCAGATCAGTGACCTTGCAGAGTCAGTTCTTACTACTTATTCACTCCTACATTATACTAAACATCCCATTAGTTGTCCTGTCTGTGGCAAAAATCTCGCGGAATTAGGGACGGTAGCTGTCCAAGAGAACCATATTAAGGGTTGCCTGGAGGGTCCGCGCGACTCCTTGATCGAGCAGCCCGTGAGGTACCTCACATATACGCTCCCTGGTGAAAGTGCTTTAATCGGAGTGGAGTGCGTCATTTGTTTAGAAGAGTTCCTTAAAGGTAAGCTATCTGGAAACCTTGAGAGCCTGACTGACAACCTATTCGATAGATTCTGTGGTCGCCAGACTGAGTTGCTTGTGTAGCTTCCATAATAGTGAGTGTCTTCTTTAGAACGTCGTGGTCCGTTTTAACACTCATTTCCAGCTTGCTTATCCGCCTGGTTGAAGAGGGGAAAAGGTTGCCCCTGTCATTCTCGTTAGATTGAAACCCGATTTTTTCTTTGCTGCTCCCATCTTTTTCAACCCATAACGATTATCTTTTCATGCTTTGAACACCATTCTATCTTGTTATAATCTTACAGATAATCGTAATCTAATAACATCATTTCATACATTATACAGATAAATCTCATGAAAATCGACTGTTGTCCACACGGATAATCTCGGCTAGTTCCTCTGGAGCAATGTCGTCTGGGTCCACAAGTGGATGTCCAGGATTCTCCTCATCATACTCCGATTCGAACCAATTCGAAGGGTCATCTTCATCCTCCTCCTCGTCAAGGTTCCAATCCTCATCCTCTTCATCTGATTCTGTCGGTCTTGCATTCCTGTGGATTGGTTAGATACCCCGAAACTTCTCCTATACTGCAGGAGATGACGTACATAAATGCCCAAATCTTGGCTTCTCGTTGTTGTTGGGTTAAGATCTCTCCCTTAATAGGTAGTCCCTTCCTCTGTCTTCTCTCTTCTTCTTGCTTCTTGCGTTCCCTGGCTGCTAATGTGGCCTGCTGTTCCAAAAGCATCGCTTCGTCCAATCCTAGAGCCATAGTGGATCCTTTATTCGACGTGCTCTAGAGAAAGAAAAACAATTAATAGAATTCATGGACCGTAGACATCCAAACATACATTATGGTATCTGCCGATTGCCCTGCGCTTCGCCTCGACGGTACGAGAGGGTGGGCTGCTTGAGGTCTCCATCCCCATAGGATCATCGCTTGTTATATGCGTGTTGGTGAGGCCTGCCTGTAAGGTTTCCATACCTAGGATACCTTCAATATCAGCTTGTTCATGAACAATTCGTTGATGGTACGACGATGTTGATGCCGACCTAAATACGCGCCCGAAACATTAACTTTATGCGCACTTCAAAGAGTATATTGACTGACGGTTCGTCGAGAATGGCCTTATTACGATTATATATATCAAGTAATTCTCTGCGAGAGAGCTGGTCCAACTTTGGTGGACGTCGGTTGGAAGGAAGGAATCCTACTGGCACTGGCTTGTGAATTGAGGATGATGGGGACGATGGCGAGCCTGGTCCGGTATTGCGATACGGAGGCATGAGGTATAAAATGGTGGGAGGGAAGTAGGTATGAGTTGGCGGGATATATAGTACAGGGGTGGCTGTTGTGACACGGCGTTCTTAAGGCAATTCCACGAGTCACACCTCTGTCACTAAGCCGAAAAAGGCAAATTTCTGGGTCGGCCTTTTGGGAGATGTGGTCCGTTCCAGTACCCCTATGACATCGATTTGCGATTGTCAAATTTTAGGGGGATATATAGTATATATATTCTCGAGAATGCATATTTTTTCACTTTGAGGGTGCCCTCAGAATAAAAGAAAAACAGGCAGCACGCCCACGTCCAGAAATTCCGTAACCGCCCATTGCGATGGGTAATTGAACTTCCCGTGGGTGCGTTAGAAAACGTCCACCACCAACTTTTTCTGTTGTTCCCCCTTTATCCCTTCTCGGAGAGGAGAGAGGTGCCGTCTACGTTGAGATATTCGTCAGGACTCCCCGACCGATCAGTCCTAACGGCGCTCGAGTCAGACCTCAGTCGCCCCATTATATTAGGGCTTTCTCCATGTTAGCCCACTGGCCTCATGCATATGGAGACTGACCCGCTTTTGACAGGATACAACGTAGTAAACTTTAGGAACAGTAAAACATATTCGTGGTTACCAAAAGTAACCGTGACACTGTTTGGCGATTAGCCAGTGCCACGGTCGAATGATGGTTTCGATATTTTTCTGTTTATAAAATGTACTATCAATCTTTAATTCGAGTCTATAAACCATATACTGAAAATGCGATCTGGGCTTTGTAGGAATAAATTTGTGAAATGTGCCATTTCCCAGCTTCAGCCACAATTTTTTCTTGAGAGAAATGTGTGATTGCTAGTTTATAGTTTGAAGAGTTCTCTACAAAACTAGCTTAGAAACCTTGTGCCAATTCACCCTCATTGAAGCTGTATCAAGCCTGCAAAGCGACCATTCCGGTGTAATATGTATGCTGCATTTTACACCAAAAAGTGTGTTTTGCAACTAAGATAGCACAGGAGCGACTAAAAATTAGAATACAGTTCTTAAGCCAGTTTTCTAGAGAATTCTTCAAACTATAAACTAGTGATCACACATTTCTCTCAAAAAAATTGTGGCCAGAGCTGGGAAATGGTATATTTCACAAATTTATTCCTACAGGGCTCAGATCGCATTTTCAGGATATGGTTTATAGATTTAAATTATAGATAGATAGTACATTTATAACACAGAAAAAATATCGAAACCGCAACTCGACCGTGCCACTGGCTAATCGCCAAACACAGCGTTACCGTAACTTTTGGTATTATTTACCTGTAGAACGAATTCTCACCGCATTTATGGTTCTCTGGCGAAAAACGAGGTAGTTAACTTTCATTATCAAGAGAATTTATCCCTCAGAAATTTCAGGATTGTAAGAGATGGGAAGGGGAGAAACAACCTGTGAAAGAAACTCTGCAAGATTCAGAGGATTGCTGGAGAGTTTAGGTGCTTATGCGCGCGTCTAACGTGTCGTTCACGAACCCACCCAAAAATGTTCCTCGCCCGCTCCGCCGTAAAAGGCTTCGGTCGTTCGCCGTATTCCCTCCTCTCAGCAAAGGTTCACACACCTATCCTACGCACTGCAGTTGCCCGCTATGCCACAGTCCCAGGTGCAGATACCCCCGAGGTTGTCAAGGCCACTGAAAACGAGGTGAATACTGTTGTTGAGACACCAGAAATTGCTGTAGAGGTCATGGGAGATGGGTCGTCGACGGATTGGTCCAAGAGTTACCATGGACTGTCGACCCAGCCATTTGTGAAGGAGGTGGCGGACATTCTTATGGCTCCTGTTGAGCCAACTGACATTGAGATTAAGCCTGGTGAGTTCGCATTTGGCTTTCGAGGTGCAGAGCTGATTGTGAGCATGTATAGATGGTCTTCTTTATCTTCCTGAAATCAAGTATCGCCGTATCTTGAATAGGGCCTTCGGGCCTGGTGGATGGGGATTAGCACCACGGAGCGAAACCAATGTTGGACCTAAGATTGTGAGCAGGGAATATGCCCTTGTCTGTTTAGGACGGTGCGTGTTCGAACCAGAGAGCTTCGTTTGTGAATCTAATTAATTTCATCCAGACTCGTTGGCATTGCACGTGGAGAGCAAGAATATTTCGATCCCTCTGGAATTGCAACCGCTACGGAAGCTTGTAAGAGCAACGCATTGATGCGCTGCTGCAAAGATCTTGGTATTGCTAGCGAGCTATGGTGCGTAACCTTACCCTATTCCTGCCTCAATCCTCACAATTTGGTTGTAGGGACCCACGATTCATCAAGCAGTTCAAGGCGAAGTATTGCCAGGAAGTCTTTGCTGAGCATTTACCCACAAAGAAGAAGTACGTGTGTATACTTTGAATTTATCTCACTTGTGCTAATTCAATTGTATTTAGGAAAAAGCTGTGGAGACGCAAGGAGGATAAGTTCGATTATCCATGGAAGGAATAAACACGAAGTCTAGTTTTCTGTATTGCGCTACAATCCCCATTCATTATTATATTAATACAGCGGTGTACACTTAAATATAATGCTACTACGACATGTGGTGACTCTCCTGTAGAAATGTGTGTTAATGGTTGGATTTCACAGAGGGATGTTACTCACAAGGCGTTGGACCTCAGATTCCAGCTTCTGCAATTCTTCTTCCAGCTCTTTTCGTTGTCGCGTTAGTGCGTCGAGCTTCTTGGTGGTTAAGGATGGAACAGCTGATGCACGACTTGATGCACGCGTTTGGATTGCTTCGAGCTACAGAAATATGAGAACAAGGCTTGTTACGCCGGATGCGACATACCTTTGACGTGAGCACGTTCTCTTTCCTCTCTAATGCCTTGACACCCTTTTCCGCTCGTTCAGCTAATTCGGATATTTGTGGTTCAATTTCTTCCGCCAGTTGAGCTTGGTATGTCGTGGCATGACTTTCGTTTATAAGAACAAACAACTATTAGGATGATAAGCATGGTTCGAGAGAGTCGAACATTCCACAACTCACCCGTTCATTCTGTAGTACTTTCGACATTCGAGGAAGATCAGCGACACCTTTTCTTAGAGCGCATTGTGCCTCGTATAGCTGGTATACTGTCAATATCAATCTGTATGGAAATGTAGGACACCACATACTCGATCACAACTCTCCTGAGCAGCAGCGACGCATGCCTCGATATACGGCGAGCAAACAGGTTCGTTATCCTGGGGAAGTGGTCCACTAATAAACACAGACTCGCGAGGCCCCCCTTTCGACGGTGCGTATGACGGTCGCAACATTGAGTTCGAACGCGTCGCGTGCTTGGCCTGTGCACGATCATACCAGCGCCCACACCCGCCCACACTATATAAGGATATGCATCCGGCGTCTAAATTTTCTTTCTTCAAGTGTCCCATCGACCGCTTGTAGCGTGAATGTTCCTCTCGGGGAACATTGTATCACGTATTAGTTACTGGTCTTGGGAGCGAGGTCTTCTTCACGGAGGACTCACAAGACTGACCGTTGTTCTCCGTTCGCCTTTCGGGGTTTGAGCGGGCTCGACGACGCGCCATATTCCTTCTCCCACCGTATTCCCCTCTGTGGGTAGTCACTATGTGTCCTTGACGGTTGGGAAAAACCATGGCTCGCGAACATTTTTACATTTTCTTTGTATGTGTATGTTTATTGCTCAATAGAAGCTTTTATGATTCTTTTAGTTATATCAGAGGCTCTGTCCCAAATCCATTGTCTGCGTCTTTCTTCGTCTCAACATTCCACTTCTCGCGTTACAACGATTTGGAAGTTTTGAAAGGGTTGATAATAGTGAACCGGAGTAGGTCTCGATGGATATCTGCATTATTCTCGGCTGGTAGCCTCCTCAATGCGACATATCAATTTTTCGTCATGTTTGGTATCCTCCGTTATCTCACCTCTATACGATCCTTCCAAGGTGACGTCTGTTCTCGCCCACGTCCTTTATGTTGCGACACTCGTGTCACCCTCACGAATCGGAGAACTGGCTACAGCTCAAAGGTTTACATTCGGTTCTCTTGGTATCTGGGTTGTTTCGACAGGACTGGCTTATTCGCTTCCCCACTTGAAAAGAATGGCCAGAACTGATGGATGAAATACCCCTCCTACGCTGCAACCGCTTGCCGATTTAGGAAGGACTCCCACCATCCTCACTTCCCTCGCTCCTTTTGTACCCTGCAATCAATTTTTTATCACTCCTAAATGAGAGATGATGATCTGAAGTTTTGCAGAGAGCACTAATCAGCACAAGTTGATAATCGTTGGCCAGAGGTATGGAGTTAATCACTGTCTGCGTATCGCTGGGTTCTGCCTGCGCAGTCGTATTTGCACAGGCCAATATTCGCTTTCTTCTTTGCTTGTTTTCTCCCAGGTGCCATTTTCTATTGCGACACTCTTCCCACTGATTCTCTTTGGGACCTTCAAAATCTGTTCTTGTTCCTCCCCTAGCCTGAAACAGTTCTCGATACCTAACTTTATGCAACTCTCACCTTTATCTCGATGTGCAATCTACGCAGTGGAAGAGCTAAATCGCCCTTCTTCAGCTTGATGTCATCGGCAACCCGATCTTAGCACGAACTTCCAAAACATATCGAATTAAAAGGAAGTTCAATTACTTAACAAATCAAAGAGTATCCGATGATTCTCTTCGCAGGCTCTGACGCCCACTTAGTCCGGCATCCCTTGTTCATTTCAACTCTAGGTATAGTACAATTCACTTCACTCCTGTAAACGGAGAATGATCCGGATTTTGTGCTTAAGGGGGTTGTTGAGTAAAGGATACTTAAGGCACCGAGCCTCTGTTATCTTTAGAAAAATTGTCTCTAATTCTGCTAATAGAGATACTTTTTTCGGTGCGGACAATATTTCTTTCATTTTAGATTCCTTGACCTTGATATGTCCCATTCTAGGAATATCCTGGTGTGACATGCATAGTTACTTTGAGAATTTGCGAATTTAACTTTTTCTTAGAATTGACACCAAATTGAGAGAGGAGAAAGTCTATGAATTTTCTAATAGCGGGTTCTTCGACATCTGGTTCACTTCTTCCTGACCTCAATTTCATCGGTGTCTACTCTGCATCCCGCAGAGACTATGGTGTGCTCACTTTACCAGCCTGAAGAACCACCACGTCTCCCTGTATCTGAAAATCAATACCAATGGATAACAGCTGGCAGTCTGCAACCGAATTCGGATATACTTATATCTAAGGCCTGGATGTCTTCCGCCCAGAAATTTATACAATTTGCAATGTTCCATAACCTAAAGTTCTTTTGGGGCATAATCTACGCTGTTCCCCGACAGAGCTGGAGCTTTAGAGACTCCGCTGAAAGAATTGCGTGTGAATTAAGAGAAGAAAAAGGTTACGGAATTTTCGGTATAAAGCATATTTATCTCATCTTTAGGAATTAGAGTCTATCCCAGGTTCGGCTATTAATTTCCACCATGTATTGTCTGCTGTTCACAATTGCATCTGGTGGCCTCTCTCTTCGGGTGGGAAGAATCACCAGATATGTATTGTAAGAGGGCGAGTACCGAGCATACTGATGGTTTCTTAAGAATGGCCAAGGGATATGCAAGGAAGACGAGAGTGGGTGGCAGTACGGAGTCCTTACCCACCTGGCCTTTTCCCTACCACTCAAACCATCTCTGCATTGGATATTGGCTGTTTTATAATCCTTCGTTCTTGGCTTCGGAAGTCAAGAACTAAGGATTATATGCATGGAACATAGTACTTTTGTAACCAACTTTTATCCAATTTGCGCGTATCTCGATGTGGTGGCGACGGAAGAACCGATTGGCCACTTCCAGTGGCCATTCTTTTACACGACATCCAGTTAAAGGGGAATTCAGTAGCTTTAAACCAGTCGAGGCATTCGATTGTC
>Ga0157379_10003922_pt1 | contig 12684 bp, 11 predicted proteins | sample S25metaG_FD_121802 | JGI IMG/M metagenome (GOLD analysis project Ga0157379, IMG submission 121802) | Switchgrass rhizosphere microbial communities from Kellogg Biological Station, Michigan, USA - S2-5 metaG | ecosystem: Host-associated > Plants > Roots > Rhizosphere > Soil | place: USA... | reverse complement strand
CGACGACCCTTGTTGTCGTGGTGTCGAAGACCTTCACGACGGCCGAGACGCTGATGAACATGACGGCGGCGGTCAATTGGTTGGGCGACGCGGGCATCGATGATCCTGAAGGGCGATTGATCGCGGTTACGGCGGCGCCGGAAGCTGCGGTCAAGGCCGGCAGCGACGACACGCGCATTTTACAATTCGGGGAAGGTGTCGGCGGCCGTTATTCTCTTTGGAGCGCTGTCGGTGTTTCGGCAGCTCTCGCGCTTGGCTGGGACGCGTTCGAGGAGTTGCTCGAGGGCGCAGCGGAGATGGATCGGCACTTCCGCTTCTCGGAAAGCGCGCAGAACGTGCCGCTGCTCGCCGCTTTCGCCGACCGGCTCTACGCGGAACGGCTGGGGTGCCAGACTCGCGCCGTCTTTGCCTATGACGAGCGTCTGCGCCTGCTTTCCTCCTATCTTCAGCAGCTGGAGATGGAATCCAATGGCAAGTCGGTCACGAAGGACGGGAAGCCTGTGGCGGACCCCACCGCGCCGGTGACATGGGGCGGCACTGGCACCGACGCGCAGCACGCGGTGTTTCAGCTGCTCCATCAGGGGACCGTGCTCGTCCCGGTCGAATTCGTCGCAGCGAACGAGGCCGACGAGAGCGGCGATCCCGAGCGGCACCGCCAGCTGCTTCTGAATGCCTTCGCTCAGGGCGCTGCGCTCATGCAGGGCCGCAACAGCGATGACCCGCAGCGCCGCTATCCGGGCAATCGTCCGAGCGCGACGATCCTGCTCGACCGGCTCGATGCGCGGACGTTGGGAGCATTGATCGCCTTTTACGAGCACCGGACGTTCGCGAATGCGGTGCTGATGGGCACCAACCCGTTCGACCAGTTCGGCGTGGAGCTCGGGAAAGAAATTGCGCGCAGCCTAAGCGAAGGCACCGACGAGAGCCGGCTTGATCCTTCGACGCGCGCGCTGATCGAAAGAGCGGGAATCTGATGGCGGACTTCGACCTATTCGTGATCGGCGCCGGGTCGGGCGGCGTTCGCGCTGCCCGAATGGCGGCGGCCTATGGCGCGCGCGTCGCAATCGCCGAGGAATATAAGGTCGGGGGCACGTGCGTGATCCGCGGCTGCGTCCCGAAGAAGCTGCTCGTCTACGGCGCGCACTTCGCCGAAGACCTCGAAGATGCCGCGATGTTCGGCTGGGACGTGCCGGAGAAACGCTTCGACTGGCCGGTGCTGCGCGACAATGTGCTCGCGGAAGTCGGACGGCTCGAGAGCGCGTACACGGACACGCTGACCAATCATAATGTCGCGATCTTCCACGACCGGGCAGAGCTCACCGGCGCGAATTCTGTCCGACTGAGGTCGGGCAAAACGGTCTCAGCCGACAAGATCCTGATCGCAACGGGCGCTCGGCCGCAAATGCCTGAGCTTCCTGGCATCGAGCACGCAATCAGCTCGAACGAGGTGTTCCACCTGCCCGAGATCCCGAAGCGCATCGTGATCGTCGGGGGGGGCTATATCGCCAACGAATTTGCGGGGATTTTCCATCAGTTCGGAAGCCACGTCACGCTGGTCAACCGGACGGACGTGCTTCTTCGCGGCTACGACCAGCAGATCGTCGACCGGTTGATCCAGATCTCGATCCGCAAGGGCATCGACTACAAATTCCACGCGACGATCGATCGCATCGAAAAGCTCGATGACGGAGCGCTCAAGCTCGCCATGACCGGGTGCGACGATTTCGACGCGGACGCGGTGCTTTTCGCCACCGGCCGGCGGCCAAATGTCGAGAATCTCGGCTGCGAGGCTGCCGGCGTAGAGGTCGGCGAACGCGGCGAGTTAAAGGTCGATGCCGACAATCGCACAAGCGTGCCGTCGATCTTCGCGGTCGGCGATGTGACCGACCGGGTACAGCTGACCCCAGTCGCAATCCGGGAAGGCCAGGCATTCGCCGATACCTTCTTCGGGAAGAAGCCGCATCAGGTCGATTATAGCTGTATCCCCAACGCCTGTTTCAGCCATCCGCCGATCGCCGGTGTCGGAATGACGGAGGGCGAAGCGCGAAACCGCCTCGGCACCGTCCGCACCTATGTTTCCGACTTCCGGGCGATGAAGAACGTTCTTGCCGGGCGCGACGAACGCTCGCTCTACAAGCTCGTTCTTGACGGCGAGACAGACCGGGTCGCCGGAATCCACATGATCGGGCCGGACGCTCCCGAGATTCTCCAGGCGGCGGCGATCGCCGTCAAAGCCAGGCTCAAGAAAGCGGACTTCGACGCGACCGTCGCACTTCATCCCACCATGGCGGAAGAGCTGGTGCTGATGCGCTAGCTATTGCGCTCGCTGCGCGTCCAGGGTCGAGCCGTCGCCCCGAAGCATGTGGAGGCCAGTCACGCTGCCGCCCGCGACGTCGAAGCGAATGCGGGTTGTCGGATCATCGTCGAACGTGAACTCATTCGCTCCGATCGGCACCATCGTGATCTTTGGATTGGTGCCTCGCTGCCAGACCAGGCCCGAACCACTAAGCGACACGGTGCGCTCGCCATAGGTACCGGCATAAGCGGCGAGTGGCAGGGCGGTCGCTACAGGATTGGTCTTGGCTTCGAGCAGAGCCGCCTGCGCGTCGAGGAGGCGCTTGTCATCGCCCGTCGCGGTCGCGGCCAGCTTGCGCCACGCATGGACCTCGGCAACATCCAGGGCCTTGTCCACGTCAACCTTCGTATTCGGGGCAAAACCCACGCCTTCCCAGTCCTTGCCCGTTGAGGCGAGGACCGCGCGTCCGACGGAGATGCTGATGATCATGCCATCGGGGAGAGAATAGAAATTGTTGCGGAATCCTGCGCCCGCAGTGTTTTCGCCGATCAGTTCGCCGAGCTTGAACCCGGCGACATGGCCCGTGAATTCCTCGGCCGCGCTTGCAGTACCGCCGCTTGTAAGGACGTAGAGAGGTTTGCCGACCATCCGGGCAGTTGGAAGCGACGCCAGTGTGGAGAAGCTCTCAGCGGGTTTGCCGCCCATGTAGAAGGTTACAATCTTCTGCTTCGGCGCAAGGAAATGGCTTACGAGATATTGCACGGCTTCCGGGCTTCCGCCGCCGTTGCCGCGCAGGTCGATGATCGCTGCGTCGCCGTCGCGAAGAAACCGCATCGCCGTGTCCAGCGCCTCAGCCGTCTTGGGTCCGGCCCAGACAAAGCCGTCATAACGCATGTAGCGAACGTTGCCGGGCAAGATCTTGAGTTCGCTGATACCATGATTGCGGCGAACCGCCTCGCGGATGTCGTCGGGCGTGGGTGGCGGGTCGTCAGCATCGACGTTCGGTCCGGCAGCAGCCAACGCCTTCGATCGTTCGGGATCGAACATCACGCCCAGATGCTTGTCGGGCGTGACCTGATGGAGGTCGGCGTTGATACGCTTCGCGAGCTCGTCGGGATCGGCCACGTCATAATGGCCGTCGGCGAGGCCTTTCGCGAGCGCTGCATCGAGCTTGGGGCGCACGTCGGGAAGAACGTAGTGGGAGTTGAGCAACTGCCGAACCGCTGCAACGACTTCGCGTCCGTTGATCTGTGCTTGCGCGCTCGGCGCAGGCGCTGCCATCTGTGCGGTTGCGGAGGCGGGGATAAGTCCCAGCGCCGCCACGAAAATCATTCCCCTAAGGCGTTTCATGCGTCGCTCCTACCCATGAACGGCTCGATGATATTGTGCGCCGCGCTCCAAGACTATGCGAAGGCAGTCCCCCAGGTGCCAAAATCTGGCAAGCAGGTCGCGGCTCTGGACGGGGCACAGCCCGCCACTATAGCGGGGCTCTCGCATTTGCCGGGGGAATGATGGATTTTGACGCGGTCGTGATCGGCGCGGGCCACAACGGCCTCACCTGCGCTTACTACCTGGCGAAGAAGGGCCTGAAGGTCGCCGTTCTCGAGGCGGCGGATGTCGTCGGCGGAGCTGCCGTCACCGACGAGTTCCTGCCCGGCTTCAGAAATTCGGCGGCCAGCTACACGGTCAGCCTGCTCAATCCCAAGGTGATCCGTGATCTCGATCTGGAACGCCATGGCCTGAAGGTCGTGCTGCGCAAGACGGACAATTTCCTGCCCGGCGACGGTGACTATCTGCTGGCCGGTCGCGGCGGTCTCACGCGCAAGGAGATCGCACGGCACGTGAAGAGCGATGGCGACGCTTACGATCGCTACGTCGCCGAGCTCGAAACTGTCGTGAAGCTGCTAAAGAAATGGCTGCTTCGCGCGCCCCCGAACGTCGGCTCCAGGATTAGTGCCTTGCCGAAGGTTCTCAGCCTGGGCCGCGATATGGCCGGACTTTCGCTGCCGGAAACGCGGATCGTCCACGATTTCGCCGTCCGCAGCGCGGCGGAAATCCTTGAAAGGCATTTCGAGGGCGAGCTGACGAAAGCCTTGTTCGGCTTCGACGGCGTGGTCGGCAATTTTGCCTCGCCTTACGCATCAGGAAGCGCCTACGTCCTTCTCCACCATCTTTTCGGTGAGGCCGCCGGGGTTCCGGGCGCCTGGGGCCATGCGATTGGGGGAATGGGATCGATCACGCAGGCGATGGCGCGCGCGTGCCGCGAAGCGGGCGTCGACATCGTCCTGAATACCCCGGTCGAAGAGCTGATCGTCAATGGCGGCAGAGCCGCGGGGGTCGTAGCGGGTGGCAAGGCCTGGCGCACCAGGACCGTCGTGTCGGGCGTCAATCCCAAGCTGTTGTTCGACCGGCTTGTCCCGCGCGGGGCGGTCGACGACGACGTCGCGAGCCGGATGCATAGCTGGAAATGCGAAAGCGCGACCTTCCGGATGAATGTCGCTCTGTCGGAGCTTCCGAAATTCACGGTATTGCCGAAGCGCGGCAATCATCTGACCGCCGGAATCATCATGGCGCCGAGCCTTGGCTATATGCATCGTGCATATCTCGACGCGGAGCTGAACGGCTGGACCAGACAGCCGATCATCGAAATGCTGATTCCTTCAACGCTCGACCCCAGCCTCGCGCCGAAGGGCAAGCACGTCGCGTCGCTCTTCTGCCAGCACTTCCGCTACAATCTTGGACCGGGTCGAAGCTGGGCCGACGAGCGCGAGAAAGCGGCCGACGCAATCATCGCGACGGTCGATACCCATGCGCCGGGTTTCGCCAAATCCGTGCTCGGGCGCCAGATCCATTCGCCCCTCGATCTGGAACGGCGCTTCGGTCTGATCGGCGGCGACATTTTCCACGGCAAGATGAGCCTCGACCAATTGTTCAGCGCCCGGCCGATGATCGGCGCCGCCGATTACCGGATGCCGCTCAAGGGGCTCTACCTTTGCGGATCGGGCGCTCATCCCGGCGGAGGGGTGACGGGCGCGCCGGGCCATAATGCTGCGCGGGCGATCCTCAACGACCGGCGCTTCTGGAAACGGCGCAAGTGAGGCCGCTCGAGGGCATCAAGGTCCTCGACCTTTCGCGCGTGCTCGCGGGACCGTGGTGCACCCAATTGCTCGCCGACCTCGGCGCCGAGGTGATCAAGATCGAGCGGCCGGGTTCCGGCGACGATACGCGCCACTGGGGCCCGCCGTGGCACGGTGAGGGGGAGCGACGCGTCGCCGCCTATTTCCTAAGCTGCAATCGCGGGAAAAAGTCGGCGGCGATCGATTTCGCGCAACCGGAGGGCGCGGCACTCGTGCGCAAACTGGCGGATGAAGCCGACGTCATCGTTGAAAATTTCAAGGTTGGCGGCCTGAAGAAATTCGGGCTGGATACGGAGACGTTGCGGGGCGCAAACCCTCGCCTGACCTACGCGTCGATCACTGGTTTCGGCCAGGATGGGCCCTACGCCGAGCGTGCCGGCTACGATTACATCATCCAGGGGATGGGCGGCCTGATGAGCATCACGGGCCTGCCGGATGACATGCCCGGGGGCGGACCCATGCGCGTCGGGGTCGCCGTCGTTGATCTGTTCACGGGGCTTTACACCTGTGTAGCGATCCTCTCGGCCCTTTACGCGCGGGAGCGGACGGGCGCGGGCACGCATATCGACATGGCCTTGTTCGATACGCAGCTGGCGATGCTCGCCAACCAGGCGTCGAATGCCCTCATTTCCGGGAAAGACCCGCCGCGGCAGGGAAATACGCATCCCAACATCGTGCCCTACCAGCCATTCGACGCGGCCGATCAGCCGATCATCATTGCGGTAGGCAACGACCGGCAATTCGCTCGGCTTGCCCGGATCTGCGGCCATCCCGAATGGACGAGTGACGAACGCTTTGCATCCAACGCCTTACGCGTCGCCAACCGCGACGAGATGGTAAGACTGGTCAGCGCGGCGATCAGAACGAAGGCGGCGGCGGACTGGCTGGAACAGCTGGAGGCTGCCGGAATTCCCGCGGGTCCGATCAATCGCATCACACAGGCGCTGGGCGATATACAGGCGCAGCATCGTGGAATGGTACGGACGATCGCGGGGACCAGGCTTGTCGGATCACCGGTCCGCATGGAAGGTGAGCGCGCCGATTCCGAACTGCCGCCTCCGGCTCTGGGCGAACATACCGACGAAATCGTTGAACGCTTGATAGATTCGGCCGAGCTCGAGCGGCTGCGAAACGCCGGGGTAATCGGCTAGGAGTCGATCTCTTCGCGACCGTAGCGCGATTCAATGAAGCGGCCCTGCGTCTCGAATGCCGCCATATCCGCTCGTGCGAGCTTTTCGCCGATCTCGCCGAGGGCCGTGCGGCTGGCCGCCAGCGCTTCGGTCAGCCGTTGATCGGCAGTGAGGCCTTCGCCGTCGAGTTCGCTGCGGTAGGCCGCCGGCACATGCATGTAGCGGTCGAGCAGTCCCGGAAGATGCAGCGACATCAGCCGGCGCGCGTCCTGCGCGTTGGGATCCAGCGTATCCACTCGCTCCAGCGTTTGTCTGAGCGATGGGAGAATTGCGCTGATCGAATCCACTTCGGCCTGTGCCGGGGCGGGAAGGGCGCGCCGCGTGCGGTAGAGATAGGAATCGAAACGCTGCACCATCTCGCCGTTCGGCAACGAGGTCGGCGGCGGCGCGGCGCCGCGATCGTTTGACGGAATGACCGCGAGCAGTCCCGCGATCCCAATGGCGAGGCCGACTGCGGCGAGAAATCCGAACATTCCGATGCCGCTCGGCAGGACAAGGCCAAGGACGATCGTGGCGAGGCTGATCACGCCGATCGCGACGGCGATCTGCGCCACCCGGCGTTTGAGGTCGGTATTCAGGCGCTGGCGCTCGCGTCGGGCCGCGTCGCTTACGGCGCCCTTGCGGTCATCGAGCCGCTGGAAGACCGCATTTGCGTGGGCAATGGCGCGGTCGGCTTTGTCAGTCGTCATTTTGCCTCGATCGGCGTCAAGGGCGACGCCGCGCCCTCGATCTTCGCCTGATTTACCCCTTCAGCGCGCGCAATATAGCCCCTCGATTTTTCGACTTCCCTGCCAAGCGTGTCGACGGTTTGCTTCATGTTGCCGAGCGCTTCGAGCTTGAAGCGGTCGATCTGGTCCATCGTGTCGTAGATATTCTGGAATGCGCGCTGCAGCGTCTCCAGCGGAATGGTGGAGGAGGCGGCCTGCTCGTGAATCGCTCCGCTCTGCGTCTTCAGCATTTCGCCGGTCGAATCGATCATCCCTGCCGTCGTCGTATTCAGGGCCCCGATCTGTTCAAGGACCAGCTTCTGGTTGGTCATCGCCTGGGCGACCGTAACCGCGGTGCGAAGCGCCGACACGGTCGTGGTCGAAGCACGGTCGACGCCCTTCACCAGCTCGACATTGTTCTTCTTGACGAGGTCGAGCGCGAGATAACCCTGAACCGTGACCGCCATCTGCGTAAGCAGGTCGGTCGTGCGCTGGCGCGTGTAGAAGAGCGCCGTCTCCCGGATCGCCTTGGCCTTTGCGGGATCAGTCGCATCCAGCTCGTTGGCTTTGTCTTCGAGGTTCTGGTCGAGCGTCTTCGAGATGTGAACCATCTGTTCGAGCTTGTGCATCGTCTTCCAGAGGTTCGCGCGCTCGGTGTCGATGGCTGCATTATCCATCAACAGCTCATCCTTGCCTGACGCCAGGCGGGCCAGGATCGCGGAAATATGCGTCTGCGAGCTCTGATACTGGCGGAAATAGCTCTTGATGCGCCCGCCGAACGGGATGAGGCCGAACAGCTTCCGGCCGGGCGACAGGTTCCCGTTGCGCGCAGGATCGAGATCCTCGACCGTCTTGCGCAGCTCGGTGAGGTCGGCGCCGATGCCCGAATCGCTGTCGATCGCCTTGACCGGCCGGTCGAGGAAGCGGTTCGACGCTCCAGCGGCCTCCACGATCTCCTTGCGGCCCATGGCGGTCAGCTGGTCGACCTTTTTGCCGAATTCGGGGCTGTTTGAGTCCATCGCCGCCAACTCATCGACGAACTGGGCTACGCGCTTGTCGAGCTCGGTCGTTTCTTCGCTCTTCAGAGGCACGAGCCCTGCAGCCTCCGCCGGCAGTACAGGTTGGAGCGCCTCGGGCGGGTCAAGCTTGAGCTTCGTCGCAGTCGCGGTGGCGGTTTCGGGTTCGGTGGCCATCATCACGTCCTTTTCAGCGGCTCCTGTGCGGCAGGCCGTCCGTTGGTGAACGCCCGTTTCGCGCCGCGCAAGCGCCTTCGGCTGTATTATAGGTGTAAGACAGGCGATCGCAAGAGACTGAAGTCGATCATGGTCAACGGCGGTTAACCACAGGCTTCAACGGTTCGCACACCGTAAGCCCGTAGAGACCTGCGTGATGCGCACGAAACTCACGGGGTCCCGATGATCTCCTTTTTCAGGAAGCTCTGGCGCGACAAGCGCGGCAACGCCCTAGTCATTGCGGCTGCTGCACTACCGCTTGTGCTTGGCTCGGCCGGCCTTGCGAGCGACACCATTCAGTGGGCGCTATGGAAGCGGCAGCTCCAGCGCGCGGCAGATTCGGGCTCGATCGCGGGAGTCCACGCTATCGCGGAAGATGGCGGGTCCCGCACGAACGTCAGTACGGCGGTGGACCATGATTTGACCTATAATAGTCATGTCGGGATCACGACCACAAAGGTCGTGGGAGCGCCGACCACTGGCTCCTATACGTCAGACCCTTATGCCGTTCGAGTGCAGCTCTCGGTGCAGAAAAAGTTGAGCTTTTCTGGCCTTTTCATGACCTTCACTCCGACGATCACTGCCGCTGCGACGGCGACGATTGTTCCGTCGGGCAAGTATTGCGTCATCAGCCTGGAGAATACGGCCGTTACCGGCATCACGGCGACCGGTAATGCAGACGTCAATCTCGGCTGCGGGATGATCACCAATTCGACCTCCATGACTGCTGCGATCGCCACAGGATCCACATCGGTGACAGCGAGTCCGATTGCGGCCGTTGGCGGCATTTCGGGAAGCAACAATTGGGGCACGGGAACGGTGCTGCAGCCATTTACGCCGGCGGAGCCAGATCCCTTCGCCAGCGTGCCGCCGCCCACATTCCCCAACCCGCAATGCCCCAACCTGAACGTCAACGCCAACTCAACGAAGACCACCTGGAACGGCTCTGACTACAAGACGACCCCAGACGGCTATTTGTGCTTCGGCAACATGACGCTGAACGGGAACGTCACGCTCCCGTCGAACAGCGTGATCGTGCTTGACGGCGGTTCGCTCTCGATCGGTTCGCAAGCGAACGTCAGCTGCTCAAATTGCACGTTCGTTTTGTCGAGCCGAAACGCGGACACAAATCCGGGTTCGATCGGGAACGTCGACATCAATGGTGGTGCAACTGTCAATCTAACGGCGTCGAACACCGGCACCTATCAGGGTATCATCGTTTATCAGGACCGCCGGGCCGTCAACGGAACGAACGCAAACCAGCAAAGCAGGCTGAACGGCAATTCCAGCTCTGTTTACCAGGGGGCATTCTATTTCCCGAATGAACAGATAACGTTCAACGGTACAGCCGGAATGCAGACGAACTGCCTCCAGCTGGTCGCGCGGACCGTCGTTTATTCAGGTAATATGAACATCAACAATAGCTGCCCAGCCAATTCTGGCGCGCATGCATTCGATGGCAAGAAAGTGAGGCTGGTCGAATGATCGGGTTTACCAAGCCTCTCGCACGCGACGAACGCGGTGCCTCGGTCATCGAAATGGCGCTGGTCATGCCGATTCTGGGCAGCCTGCTAATTGGAATGGTCGACATCAGCCGCGCTTATTCAGCCAAGTTGCAACTGGAGCAATCTGCATACCGGGCGATTGAAAAGGTGCAGCAATATCAGGCCACTGAGAGCACCTACGACACGCTGAAGAACGAGGCCGTGACGGCTGCCCAGGCTGCGGGCTTCACTAACGTCACTACGAACGACGTGACAGTCGACTATTGGCTCGAGTGCAATGGTGCGCGAGCAGCAGATTACAACACGCCTTGCACAAGCGGTCAGACCTATGCCCGCTGGGTGACGGTCGACATCGCTGCGACCTTCTCGCCGATGTTCAGCTCTCGGAGGTGGCCAGGTGCCAATGCGAACGGCACCTTCACGCTTCACGGCAAAGCCGGCTTGAGGACTCAATGATGCTGAAGATTCTCCGCCGCGACGAGGAAGGCGCCGCAGCGATCGAGTTTGCGATCGCCGTCCCGATCCTCGTTACGATGCTTTATGGCATTTTCCAGGTCGGACTGCTGTTCCAGGCCAATGCCGGAATGCAGCACGCGCTCGGCGAGGGTGCGCGTTACGCGACTCTTTGCCTAAGCCCGACTTCCACCGGCTGCACGGTGCCCACCGATGCCAATATCAAGGCGAAGATCAACGCGAAGCTGTTCGGAAAGAGTGACGGGACGTTCACGGTTTCCGACCCGGTCACGACAAGCAACAGCTACAAGACGCTGACGGTGACCTACAGCCGGGCGATGAACTTCCTGTTCTTCCAGGGGCCGACGGTCACGCTGACCCGTTCGAAGACCGTCTATATCGTCCAGAATACCTAGAACTTCGGCGGACGTTTCTCGAAAAAGGCGGTGATCGCCTCCTTCACCTCAGGTGAAGCGAGACGTTCGGCGAATTCGCTGCCTTCGCGCTTCATTCGTTCCAGGACTTCGTCGCAAGTCCCGAGCCGAAGCAGGCGCTGGGTCAGCCGGAGTGCCTCGGGCGGCTTCGCCAGCAGCGCGGCTGATAATCGATCGAGGGTTTTGTCGAGCTCGCCGGCCGGAACGACATGGCTGGCAAGCCCAATGTCGAGTGCCTCTTCGGCTCCGAACGGTTCGGCGAGAAGCAAATAGCGCGCGGCACGCCTTCTGCCGGCAAGGCGCGGGAAGAGCAGTGAGCTCGCGGCTTCGGGCACCAGCGCCAGATCCACGAATGGCATCGAGAAACGAGCCGTCTCGTCGGCAATCACCAGGTCGCAATGAAGCAGCATCGTCGTCCCGATGCCAACGCAATTGCCGTGCACCGCGGCAATCAGGGGCGTCTCGCATCGTGCGAGAGCCCGGAGGAGCCGCCACACCGGAATGTCTTCATCGCCGCGCGGCGCAGCCTGCAGGAAGTCCGCCAGGTCGTTGCCGGCGGCGAAATCCTGGCCCTCACCGCGGACCGTGATAACCCTGATCGTCGGATCCGTGGAGGCACGCTCAATGGCATCGGCGAGCGTCGCGTACATCGCGACGGTGATCGCGTTGCGACGTTCGGGACGCGCCAGCGTGATCGTCAGAATCTCGCCGTTTCCATCAACCCGGACATGCTCGCTCATTCTTTCCCCCGAATCGCGTGACGGTGCGGGCGCTACCGTCTATGCCGATCTCACATCCACCAAAGCCGGGACGCGCGCAAACCATGAAGTTTTTCGCCGACACTGCCGAAATCACCGAAATCCGCGAACTGGCGGAACAGGGCCTGCTTGATGGGGTCACGACCAATCCCAGCCTGGTGCACAAGGCGGGCCGCAATTTCCTCGAGGTCGTCAAGGAGATCGCGGGTGTCGTCAGCGGTCCAGTGTCCGCCGAAGTCGTCGCCCTCGACTATGAAGGGATGATGCGCGAGGCCGAAGTGCTTCGCAAGATCGCGTCCAATGTGGCCGTCAAGGTTCCGCTGACTCCGGCCGGCCTTAAGGCCTGCAAGGCGCTAACCGCTGACGGAACAATGGTGAACGTGACCTTGTGCTTTTCGCCCGCGCAGGCCCTGCTTGCCGCCAAGGCGAATGCGACGTTCATTTCGCCGTTCGTTGGCAGGCAGGACGATGTCGGCTTTGACGGCATGGCGCTGATCGCCGACATCCGCCTGATCTACGACAATTACGATTATCCGACGCAGATCCTCGTCGCGAGCGTCCGGCATCCGATGCACGTGGTCGAGGCCGCAAAAATCGGCGCCGATGTAATGACCGCGCCGCCGAAGATCATCCGCCAGCTCTTCAATCACCCGCTGACGGACGTCGGGATCGCGGCGTTCCTCAAAGACTGGGAAGCGACCGGTCAGAAGATCGCCTAGGCGAACGGCAGCCTTAACCTTTGGGCAACCTTCCGGGGTAACGCTTTTCTAACGGCTCATGACCTATTCCGGCTCCATCCTGCGATTGGACCCGCAGGTTGGGAGGGCAATCCCTCCTGCACTTGGAACCAGGAGCTAAGACCATGAGCAAGTTTCTGAAGCTGATTAAAAATAGCAAGGGTGCGACCGCGATCGAGTACGGCCTGATTGCCGCTCTGATTGCCGTTGCGGCTATCGCTGCGATGCAGAACAT
>Ga0157379_10003920_pt1 | contig 12686 bp, 12 predicted proteins | sample S25metaG_FD_121802 | JGI IMG/M metagenome (GOLD analysis project Ga0157379, IMG submission 121802) | Switchgrass rhizosphere microbial communities from Kellogg Biological Station, Michigan, USA - S2-5 metaG | ecosystem: Host-associated > Plants > Roots > Rhizosphere > Soil | place: USA... | reverse complement strand
GACGAGATCCTGCGCCCGGTCAACCCGTGGTTCATCATGCTCACGCTCTTCTTCGGCCTGCTCGCGAACATCGTGCCCACCGCGCCGGCGGCGGCGCTGCTGCGCCCGGATTTTCTCGCGCTGGTGCTGCTGTACTGGTGCATCCAGGAGCCGCGCTACGTCGGCGTCGGCACCGCATGGTTCGTCGGGCTGGTGATGGACGTCGCCGATGCGACGGTGTTCGGCCAGCACGCGCTCGCCTACGCGGTGCTGGCGTATGCCGCCGACTATTTCCGCCGCCGCGTGCTGCGCTTCCCGCTGTGGCAGCAGGCGGTGCAGGTGGCGGCGCTGCTCGCGCTGTGCGCGGCGCTGGTGTTGCTGGTGCGCGTGGTCGGCGGGGCGCCGCTGCCGCGCTGGACGTACGCGGTGCCGCCTGTCGTCGGTGCGCTGCTGTGGCCGCCGCTGTCGGTACTGCTGCAATGGCCGCAGCGCCCGGCGCGCTCGCGCGGCGACCGGTGAGCTCCTGCCGCTGACCCCATGGCGCGACGACTCTTTACCCGCAAGCGCGACGGCAACGGCCGGGGCTTCGGGTCGTCGGACCTGCAGCGCGCCGACCGCGACCGCTTTCTCTTTCGCCGCCGCCTCGGCGTTGCCGGCGGCCTCGTGTTCGTCGCGTTCGCCGGCCTGTTCGCGCGCTTCTTCTACCTGCAGGTCATCGAGCACGATCACTATCAGACGCTCGCCGAGACCAACCGCATCGCGATCGTGCCGATCGTGCCCAACCGCGGCGTCGTGACCGACCGCAACGGTATCGTGCTCGCGCAGAGCTATTCCGGCTACACGCTCGAGATCATGCCGGCGAAAGTGAAGGACCTCGACGCGACGATCGATGCCATCGCCGAGGTTGTCGAGGTCACGCCGCGCGATCGCAAGCGTTTTCGCAAGCTCATGGAGGAGTCGAAGAACTTCGAGAGCCTGCCGCTGCGCACGCGCCTGTCCGACGAGGAAGTGGCGCGCTTCGCCGTGCAGCGGTTCCGCTTTCCCGGCGTCGAGATCAAGGCGCGGCTCTTCCGGCAGTATCCTTTCGACGAGGTGGCGTCGCACGTCGTCGGCTACATCGGCCGCATCAACGACAAGGACGTCGACCGCATCGCCGAATGGGACGAGGTGGCGAACTACAAGGGCTCCGACTACATCGGCAAGGTCGGCGTCGAGCTGTCCTACGAACGCGAGCTGCACGGCACGACGGGCTGGGAAGAGGTCGAGGTCGACGCCAACGGCCGCGCGGTGCGCACGCTGTCGCGCACGCCGCCCGTGTCGGGCAGCAACCTCAAGCTGTCGCTCGACATCACGCTGCAGCGCGCGGCGGAGGCGGCGTTCGGCGAGCGCCGCGGCGCGCTCGTCGCGATCGATCCGCGCAACGGCGATGTGCTCGCGTTCGTGTCGAAACCCGGCTTCGACCCCAATCTCTTCGTCGACGGCATCGATCCCGCCAACTGGCAGGAGTACAACGAGTCGCCCGACAAGCCGCTTCTCAACCGGCCGTTGCGCGGCGCGTACCCGCCCGGCTCGACGATCAAGCCGTTCCTGGCGCTGGGTGCGCTGACGTCCGGCAAGCGCACGGCGACGCAGACGATCTTCGATCCCGGCTTTTTCCAGATTCCAGGGCAGGCGCACCGCTTCCGCGACGACAAGCCGGGCGGCCACGGCACCGTCGACATGTACAAGTCGATCGTCGTGTCCTGCGACACCTACTACTACCTGCTCGCCAACGAGACCGACATCGACGACACGGCGCGGTTCATGTCGAATCTCGGTTTCGGCAGCAAGACCGGCATCGACATCGAGGGCGAATTGACCGGCGTCCTGCCGTCGCGCGAATGGAAGCGCCAGCGCTTCGCCGGCAAGAACTACCGCGACGAGCACCGCAAGTGGTATCTCGGCGACTCGATTTCCGCAGGCATCGGCCAGGGCTACAACGCCTTCACGCCGATCCAGCTCGCGCATGCGATCGCGACGGTCGCGAACGACGGCATCGCGTATCCGCCGCATCTGGTGAAGTCGGTGCAGAGCCTCAAGACCGGGGAGGTGCGCGAAATCGCCCGCGACGCCGCCGTCAACCTCGGCCTCAGGCCGGAGAATCTTGCCGTCATCAAGAACGCGCTCGTCGGCGTCAACAAGGAAGGCACGAGCGCCGCCGCCTTCCGCAACGCGCCCTACGTGAGCGGCGGCAAGACGGGGACCGCGCAGGTGTTCTCGCTCAAGGGCGAAAAGTATTCGGAGCACAAGGTCGACGAGCGGCTGCGCGACCACGCCTGGTTCATCGCGTATGCGCCGGCGGACAAGCCGAAGATCGCGCTGGCGGTCCTGGTCGAGAACGGCGGCTTCGGCGCGCAGGCGGCGGCCCCGATCGCGCGCAAGGTGATCGATCACTACCTGCTCGGCAACAGCGCGCCGGGCGCGGCGCCCGTCGTGCAGGAACGTCCGGGCGACGACGAGAGCGACTGATGCTGAATCTCGTCGCCCGCATCTGGGAAGCGCTGACCCGTCGCATCGACCGCATGCTGTTCGTCTGTGCGCTGGCGATCGTCGGCGTGGGTCTCGTCACGCTGTTCTCCGCATCCGACCAGAGCATCCCGCGCGTGACGAGCCAGCTCGCGAGCTTCGGTTTTGCGATCGCGCTGATGTGGCTGTTCGCCAACATTCCGCCACCGACGCTGGCGCGCGCCGCCGTGCCGCTCTACGCGGTCGGCGTGCTGATGCTCGTCGGCGTCGCGTTCTTCGGCGTCGTGGTCAACGGCTCGCGACGCTGGCTCAACTTCGGCGTCGCGCGCTTCCAGCCGTCGGAGCTCATGAAGATCGCCGTGCCGCTGATGCTGGCGTGGTACTTCCAGAAGTTCGAGGGACGCATCGGCTGGAAGGATTACGTGCTGGCCGCCGTGCTGATCGTCGTGCCCGTCTACCTCATCAAGCGTCAGCCCGACCTCGGCACGTCGCTGCTCATCGCGGCGTCGGGCTTCTACGTTCTCTATCTCGCCGGGCTGTCGTGGAAGGTGATGATCGGGCTCGTGGCGGTGGGGGCGGCAGCCGGCCCGTTTGTCTGGCAGCATCTGCACGACTACCAGCGCGAGCGGATCCTCACGTTCATCGATCCGACGCGCGACCCGCTCGGCGCCGGCTATCACTCGTCGCAGGCTTCGATCGCGCTCGGTTCAGGCGGCGTCGTCGGCAAGGGCTGGCTGAACGGCACGCAGACACACCTCGACTTCCTTCCCGAGCGCCATACCGATTTCATCTTCGCGGTATTCGGCGAGGAATTCGGCCTCATCGGCAACGCGCTGCTGCTGATCCTCTACCTGCTCGTGATCGCGCGGGGCATGGTCATCGCAGCGAATGCGTCGACGCTGTTCGCGCGGCTCCTCGCCGGCGCGATCACGCTGATGTTCTTCACTTACGCGTTCGTCAACATGGGCATGGTGAGTGGTGTGCTGCCGGTCGTGGGCGTGCCGCTGCCGCTGGTGTCCTACGGCGGCACCGCGATGGTGTCGCTGTTCATCGGCCTCGGCGTGCTGATGAGCGTGCAGGCGCACCGCAAGCTCGTCGCCACCTAGGTCGACGCGGCGCGCGCTCGGTGCGCGCGCCGCCACGCGAGTGCGTAGAGCGCGCCATTGACGGCGACGACGATCGCGCCCAGCACCAGCTGCACACGCGGCGTCAGGCCGGCCGGGTAGATCACGGGAATCAGGTAGTGCTCGACGAAGCCACCGGCGTATCCGGTTGCGCCGGCGCGCGCGCGGAGCGTGTTCTCGAGCGGCGTCAGCGGGCAGATCGTCGCGCTGAACTCCACGTACGCCGCCCATGCGGCGGCGGGCAGGTGGACGAACGCCACCCAGGGGCGCAGCAGGACGAGCGCGGGCCCCCCGAGCGCGAACGCGATGAACAGCAAATGGACGACGACGACGGCGTCGGCGAGCAGGCGATCGCCCACGGCCGCGCGCGCGTTGCTACTTGCGCGGACGGCGGGCGCGCGCGCCCTTGCGGTTGCCGGCGGACTTTCGCTTCGTGCCGTTGGCGGCAGCGCGCGTTTTCACTGGCGCCTCGGGGGCAGCGGGCGCGTCGGGCTTGTAATCGCCGATCACGCTCTTGACGGGACAGACGGCGAACGCCGGGCAGCGCCGGCAGCCGACGGCGAGGGCGATGGGACAGAGCACCATGGGAATCTCCGGAGAGTTGCGCGCCTAGGATACACCCCGGCTTCCGGTCGGACGGTGTCGTGCATGCCGCTCACCCCGCGGCCTTCGGCGGCGGGAAATACTGGGCGAACACTGCAGCGACGAGCGGGTCCTCTTCGATGCGCAGCAGCAGCGCATGGAACGCCGGTCGCGTCGTGGCGAGATGCTTGCGCGCGCCCGACCAGCGCGAGACGACGCACGCAAGGAGGTCGAGCGCGCCCACGCGCGGCCCGGCGAGGAACGGCGTTGCCGGGAACGCATCGGCGAACGTGTCCCACAATTCGTGCAGTCGCGCGCGCGTGCCGGCGACGATGCGTTCCTTCAGCGCGTCGTCGGCGCCCGGGACCGCGCGCTCCGGGAAGTCGATGATGCCGATCGCGGCATAGCAATTGGCGGCGATGTACACGAGGCCCCGCAGCGACTGGGCGCGCGCGGCCGGCGCCTCCGGCAGGAGGCCGCTCGCGGGATAGCGTTCGCCCAGATATATCAGGATGGCAGCGCTCTCGCTCATTACGCTGCCGTCTTCCAGCACCAGCGTCGGGATCTGCGCGAGCGGATTCACGCGGCGCAGCTCGTCCTGCCCGGGGCCGGGCTTCCACGAGGCCGCCTCCACGACGCGATACGCGCCGCCGGTCATCCGCAATGCCGCGTCGATTGCCGCCGCGCCCGATCCCTGCGTGCCGTAGAGCACCATCATCGTCGTCACCTCTGCTGGTTTGTCGCGCGAGATTGTCGCGCACACGCGCCGGCGCGGCAATGCAATCACGCCGCCGTCTGCGCGGCCCACAGCATCGCCATGCCCGACGCGAGCATCAATCCTTTCCATGAGCAGCCGAGAGCGCTTCATCGGAATGCGCAGCACCGGCATCGACATGATCGACGAGCCGAAGCCGACGATGCCGCTGATGGTGCCCGCGACGAGTCCGAAGGCCGACGAACGCGAGGGCCAGAGGCTCAATCGCCGGCCAGTTTCAGCGCGAAACCTGCCGGTTTGGGTGGGCCGCCAGCCGTGACCACGTCGCGCCGGGCTTCGCCACCCATGGAATATCTGCTCCGACGGCAGGCTCTCCTTGGTCGCCGTCGCGCTGTGTGCGTTAACGCACCGATCTACTCAGCGTTGTTTGGGACAATTGCGAGGTCGCTGCGGCGCGACTCCCGCGAAGCGGCGGCTCCTTCCTCTTGGGACAGGCACCGCCGCGGCATGAGACACCATCCAATCCTGCTCGTCGCGCTCGCGCTCGCGATCGCGATCGCGAGCGCGACCTCGGCGTCTGCCGCCCGTGCGGACGAACCCGAGCCGCGGATCTTCTTGTTCAGCGGCTTCGGCACCTTGGGGGCAACCCACTCCAGCGAGAGCATGGCGGACTTTACGTCCAGCTCTCTCAAGCCGAACGGCGCGGGCTTCACGCACGGCTGGAGCGTCGGCGTGGACAGCGTGCTCGGCGTGCAGGTCACCGGCAATTTCACGCCTCAGCTTTCCGCCGTCGTGCAAGTCGTGCTGGAGCAGCAGTACAACAACTCGTACGCCCCGGCCGTCGAGTGGGCGAACATCAAATACCAGTTCACGCCCGAGTTCAGCGTCCGTGCCGGCAGGATTGCCCTTCCGGTTTTCCTCGTATCCGACTATCGGAAGGTGGGCTACGCCAATCCGTGGGTCCGCCCGCCGGTCGAGGTCTATGGCCTGCTGCCCGTCGGCGAAAGTGACGGCGTGGATGCCAGCTACCGCTTGCACACCGGCGAACTCACGCACACGCTGCAAGGCATGTACGGCAGGAACGACGTCAAGCTCCCCGGCGATACCGGCACTGCCAAGGCTCGCGGGCTATGGGGCATTTCGTACACGGCGGAGTACGGCGCAGCCACGTTGCACGCCTCCTATTTCCACGGCGACCTCACGCTGGATTCGTTCAACCCGCTGTTCGACGGTTTTCGGCAATTCGGACCCGCCGGAATTGCCATTGCAGACAAATATGATGCGAACGCCAAGCTATTCACCTTCCTGGGCGTGGGTGCGATGTACGATCCGGGCAGATGGTTCGTGATGGCCGAATGGGGAGCGACCGACAGCAATTCTGCCATCGGCAACAGGAGCGCCTGGTATGTGAGCGGGGGCTATCGGCTGGACTCGTTCACGCCGTATTTCAGCTACGCGCAGACCAGGGCGGACAGCAACCGTTCCGATCCCGGGCTGGACATTTCGCAGCTGCCGCCGTACCTGGTCGGGCCCGCGGCCGCCCTGAACGCCGGCTTGAATGCGATCCTGGGAGGGCTCCCCGTTCAGAAGACGCTTTCCATCGGCGCACGGTGGGACGTCGTAAAGAATGTCGATCTGAAGGTGCAGTTCGATCGGGCGCGACTCGGCAGCGACTCCCCCGGGACGCTGGTCAACATTCAGCCTGGATTTCGGCGCGGCGGCAGCTTCAACGTGGTAAGCGCAACCATCGACTTCGTGTTCTGAGGCGACGACGGATGTCACGCGGAAACGGCATCGGATGGCGCGCGCTGGGGCTGGTCCTCGGCCTCTTCAGCGCCGCTTCGGCTGCCGAGGTGGTCGCCGTGGTTTCCGCGAAGAGCGCGGTAACCGCGCTCACCAAGAACCAGGTTGCCGACATATTTCTCGGCCGAGCGAGCCGGTTTCCCGATGGGGAGCAGGCGCTGCCGGTGGATCAGGCGGAAGGCTCGACTGCACGCGAGGAATTCTATTCGACCTACGCCGGCAGGTCCCCCTCGCAAGTCAAGGCTCACTGGGCGAAGATCATTTTCACCGGCAGAGGCCGTCCCCCCGAAGAAGTGGCGAACGGCGCCGAGCTGAAGAAATTGCTCGACAGGAACATACACGCCATCGGGTACATCGAACGAAGCTCGGCGGACAGCGCGCTGCGCGTGGTGCGCGTCGAATAGGACATTCGCGCTCTCCAGGCGGCGGCGCTCGGTCGCAAGCAGAACGAACGTAATCTCCTCCCCCCGGCATTTCTCTCAGGCAATATCGGCCGCGAAGATGTCACCGTCCACGTGGTCAGTTTGGATGCGAAGCAGCTTCGCCATTTCATCCGCCTGCAGCGGCCGATTGAAGTAGAAGCCCTGGAACTCGTCGCAGGCATTGTCGCGCAGGAAGTCAGCCTGCTCCTTGGTTTCGACGCCTTGCGCAACGACGGTCAGGCTGAGCGCGCGGCTCATCGCGAAGATCGCCCCGGTCAGGTCCTTGTCTTCGGCAACGCTGGCGATATCGCGGATGAAGGACCGGTCGATCTTGATCGTGTCGAGCGGAAACCGCTTGATCGTCGACAGCGAGGAATAGCCGATGCCGAAGTCGTCGACGGCCATGCGGATGCCCATGGCCTTGAGCAGGGTCGATATTCGGAGCGTCCGCTCGACGTCCCGCATCAGCAGGCTCTCGGTGATTTCCAATTCCAGGAGGTGGGGCTCCATGCCGCTGGCGGCGAGGACCTCCGCAACATCAGCCAGAAGATTCTCATCGTAGAACTGCCGTGCCGTCAGATTCACGGCGATGCTCAAATGCGGCAGCCCCTGCTTCTGCCAGGCCACGTTCTGCAGGCACGCCGTCCTGAGGACCCATCTTCCGATCGGGACGATCAAGCCCGTTTCCTCGGCGACCGGAATGAATTGCATCGGCGCCACCAGGCCCAGGTCAGGGTGCTGCCAGCGCAGCAAGGACTCCATGCCCGTGATGCGACCGGTGCGAATGTCCTGCTTGGCCTGGTAGTGAAGCCGGAACTCGTTTCGATCGAGCGCGTGACGCAGGCTCGACTCGAGTGATAGCCGCTCCAGCGAGCTGGCGTTGCGCTGCTCGGAATAGAACTGGAAATTGTTCTTGCCTTCCTCCTTGGCGTGGTACATCGCTCTATCGGCATTCTTCGTCAGCGTCTGTTCATCGAGTCCGTCCTCCGGGTAAACGCTGATGCCGACGCTCGCCGTGACGCGAAATTCCTGCCCGAGCAGGACGAAAGGCCGCGCGACCGCAGCCAGGATTTTCTGGGCCACGGTCGCGACGTATTTGTTCTCGGTGAGCTCGGGCAGTAGGACGACGAACTCGTCGCCGCCCAGCCGGGCCACGGCGTCGCTGTCGCGAAGACACCCGGCCAGCCGGCGCGCAACTTCCTTCAGGAGCTGATCTCCTGCCTCGTGGCCGAGCGTGTCGTTGATGTGCTTGAAGCGATCGAGGTCGAGAAACAGAACCGACAGGTGACGATTGTGCCGGTGCGCCTGGGTGATGCTCTGTTCGAGCAGCTTGCTGAACAGGCTTCGATTGGGCAGCATCGTCAGGCCGTCGTGGTAGGCAAGGTATTCGACGCGCTCGGAATGTGCGAGCTGTGCTTCGACGGCCTCTGCACGCGTCAATGCCAACTGCCGGCTGAGACGCCCCAGCAACGCGACAAGCGCAAGCACCAGCACGCTGGCGCCGATGGCCCGCCACACGTAGGCGCGAATGTTGCGACGCGAAGCGTCCAGCTGCTCGTCCGCCGACAGGCCCACGACCACAGCCAGCGGAAAATCATAGAGGCGACGCGTACTCGTGTAGCGCAGGACACCATCCCACGCGTTGGTCGAAGCCGTGCCGGCGCTTTCCGTCTCGTCCGTAGCGGGGACCGTTGCCGCGTAATCGATCGCGTCGCCAGCGGATACGGTGTCTCCGCTGCGCCGGGCGCGGAATAAGCCGTCGCTTCCAGCGAGACCCAGGACACCGCGTTCGCCCAGTTTGGAGGATTCATAGCCGCTGACGAAATAAGCGGCGTCCACGGAAAGCAGCGCGATGCCGGCAAACCGCCCGTCGGCGTCGTCGAGCCGGCGACTGAACCGCAGTTTCCATTCGCCGGAAGGCGGGCTTATCTGCGGGCGCCCGATCGCGAGACTGTCGCTCTGGCGCTGAGCCTGAAAATAGTCTTCGCCGGCGACATTGACGAGGCCAGACGGTCGGGTGCTGGCCACAACATCGCCCTTGTCGTCGGCAATCGAAACGACAAACAGCAAATCGGCCGGGAGCAGCGAGCGGACCTTCAGCCTTTTCAGCACGCCGCTTTGCTCGCCTTTCGCCTCGTAGACATATTTGACGACCTTCAGTGTCTGATCGATTTCGCGCAGTGCCCGGATGACCTGGGCTTCGTAGGTCTCGGCCAATTCACGGCTGGACAGCACCGCGGCCCGCTCGGCGCCGCTGCGTTCGACCGTGATGAGATCGTACGTCGCTACCCAGATCATCGCGAGCACGACCACGGCGATCGCCGGAAATAGGATGTGCGCGTCCGTTACGCGACTGAACCGGTGCCTCGCCGGCGTCGGCGCGCGCGGCGGATGGGACATACTCGTCGTCGGCAGCGTCGTGGCGGCATTCATGCGCAGATCACCAAGGTGACGTGTTCGCCAGAAATCGTTGCTCGAAGACCTCGCACGGTACCGCCTTGCTGAACAAAAAGCCCTGCATCTCGTCGCAGTGGAGCGTTGCGAGCAGCAGGGATTGCTCCGCGGTTTCGACGCCTTCGGCGACGACGCCGAGCTTCGGCGAACGCGCGAGGTTGACGATGGTCGACACCAGCGTCTGCCCGCCGTGCGATCGTGATGGTTTCATGGTGTTTCGCCGTTGGTAGGTTCGAAATCGTGCCTGAATACCGCTGCGAGAGCCCCGGCCCGAAAGGTCGGGCGCTCGCGCCATATTGCGCTTCCGGTGCGGGACCCCAAAGCGAATAGTCGAGGTGGAAACCGTGCCGGCGAGAGTGATTGGGGCACCATTGGCCGGTGATGCCACGCCTGGCAGGGAGCGCCTTCTGCCAGGTGCCGGGCCGAATGTGACGGGATCAGGTCACGGGATCAGGCCGGCGACGAGCGCGATGTCGAATGTCGCGACCAGTGCGCCTTTTTGCTCGACCGGCGAAGCGGGAGCTGCCGGCCACCTTCCTGGTACGGAAGTCCTGCGCATTGCGCTGTCGATTGCCGCCGCGCCGACCCCTGCGTGCCGCAGCGCGCCATCATCGTCGTCATCTCGGCTGGTTTGTCGCGCGCGATTGCGCGTGCGCCGTGTTCATCCGAGCTTCATGCCGAGATCGAACGCCGCCGCGAAGCCGGCGTCCTGCGCGACCGGCGACAGCGTCAGTTGCCGCCCGCGATCGCGGTAGAGGCCATCCTGCTCGTTGCGCAATTTGCCGCGCCCCTCGCGAGCGTACGGCCTGCGCGCGAACACGCGGTCGGAGAGCGCGTCGTCGAAATAGAGTTGCGACGTGAGCTCGCGCGTGCCGCTGCGCACCTTGACGTGGATGTGCACGGCGCGGCCGGGGTACCAGCCGGGATAGATCGTCGTGAAACGCACGACGCCCTCGCCGTCGGTGATCTGGTAACCGCGCAGAAAGCGCTGACCGCCCGCGGTACCGGAGTACTCGCCTGCCGCGTCGCAATGCCAGACGTCGACCACGGCGCCTGCAAGCGGCGAGCAGGCGCCGCCCGAATACCGCTGCACGCGCAGCGCGAGTGCGAGCGGCACGCCATCGCGGACGTTGCCGTCGGTCGGATCCGTGCGAAGGTCGGCGCGCTCCTGCCGCGTGTCGAGAAAGAACGGACCTTCGGTTTGCTCGGGCGTGAGGACGCAGCCCGCCGGCGCAGCGCCACGGACCGTCGCGAACGGCGCGGCCGCCAGCGCGACAGCCCCAAGGCGGGCAATGGCGGCGCGGCGCGACAGGAGTAGGCGACGTGGCGGCTTGTCAGTCATGGCCGCTCACAGTCTACTCGGGCACGAAATCGACGCGTGTCGCGCGCCGCGGCGGGAATGCCGGCGGCCGTCGTGCGCGTCGGCTAGACGCCTTCGACGACGAACAGGTCGCCGCGCGACGCACGCTTGCGCAGGGCCAGCAGCGGCGCGTACTCGGGCGACGCGTACCACGCCTTCAGCGCCGCCATCGTCGGGAATTCCAGTATCACCACGCGCCGCACCGGATACGCGCCCTCGAGCGCCTCAGCAGCGCCACCGCGCGCGAGAAAGCGGCCGCCGTGCGCAGCGATCGTGGCGGCCACGCCTTTGCGATAGTCCTCGTAGAGGGCGGGGTCGGTGACTTCGATGTTGGCGATGCAATAGGCGGCCATGACGGATCTCGGGGCGTTCGTGGAAGAAGGATCGGCGCCCGCAGTTTACTTGAGCGCGAAATCGACGCGCGTCGGCGCGCCGTCGTCCTTCACGCCGTCGGCGTCGAGCTTCGACGCGACGAGGAACATCCGCTCCGGCGCCACGCCGCCGGATTCGGCCAGCCACGTCTTCACCGCTTGCGCACGCTCATTGGCGAGCGCGCGCAGCGCCTCGTCATCGACCGGGTAGCTGGCGAGGAGCAGCGCCTCCATGTCGGCGACCGGAATCTCCTTGGCGAAGCCGAGCGCGTTCTTCGGCTTGTCTGGCAGCTTCGCGTCGTCGTAGACGGCGGCGACAAGGCGCGGATAGTCGGCGGCCTCCACGGTGATCGCGTCCACACTCGCCGGTGCGCCGCCGCCCTGCGCCCTCTGCTTCGACAGCCTCACTGCGCGCTCGAGTTGCGCGCGCTTCAGACCGTCGCGGTCGGCATCCGGGATTGCGCGGCCGGTGACGTCGAGCTTCAGCGCCGGCCGGTCGGCGAGCGCCTTGGCGAGCGTGCGGAGCTTGGCCTCGCTCGCGGGCGAGAGCGCGGCGCGTCCGGGCGCGAACTCGACGTAGGCGAGCTGCGGCCCGCCGCCCGCCAGCGCCCCCAGCACGGCGAACGGCGCGGTGACGACCTTGGTGATCAGGTTGATGATGACCCGCACGATGAGCCCGCCCATCGAGAACTGCGGATCGTCGAGCGAGCCCGAGATCGGCAGCTCGATGTCGATGACCCCGTGGCGATCCTTGAGAAGCGCGACCGCCAGCAGCACCGGCAGCTTGGTCGCCGTCGGGCTGTCGACGCGCGCGCCGAAGGTGAGCTGATCGAGGACGAGCTTGTTGTCCGCAGTGAGCTTGCGATCGTCGATCTTGTAATGGGCGTCGAACGAGAGCTTGCCCTTCTCGATGCCGTAGCCGGCGTATTTCGCGGCGTAGGGAGTGAGCGGCGGCAGGTCGATGTCGTGCGCACGGCCGATGAGATCGAGCGTCAGCACCGGGGCGAACGGATTGATCTTGCCGCGGATTTCGACCGGTGCCGTCTCCTCTACCTTGGCGTCGAGCAGCACGTCGCCGGCTTGCGCAGCGGACATCGCCGAGACGCTGCCCGCGAGATCGGTGAGGTTCGCCGAGTAGTTGGGGCGGACGAAAAAATCGCTGAAGTGCACGGTGCCATGCGTCACGTCGATACGGCCGATCGACACCGGCAGATCCTGCGCGCCCGACATCGGCGCTGCGACCTGGGCAAGACGCGCGGCGGCGTCTTGCCGCGGTGCGGCTTTTGCGGGTGTTGCGACACGCGCCTTGGGCGCGTCCGGCACCGCGGGGGCAGGCGCCGCCGCGGGCGCGGCCGCCGCGGTGCTCTCCGG
>Ga0157379_10003919_pt1 | contig 12687 bp, 11 predicted proteins | sample S25metaG_FD_121802 | JGI IMG/M metagenome (GOLD analysis project Ga0157379, IMG submission 121802) | Switchgrass rhizosphere microbial communities from Kellogg Biological Station, Michigan, USA - S2-5 metaG | ecosystem: Host-associated > Plants > Roots > Rhizosphere > Soil | place: USA... | reverse complement strand
GGCTTGAGCATGTCGAGGTTCGGACCGGTCCGGCCGACCGCGTTGGACGCGCTCAGCGTGTGGCAGCCTGCGCAGCTGGACGCGAAGAGCGCACGGCCCTGGCGGTCGGCCGCATCGAGCGTGACACGCCCCGCGACCGTCCGGGCGTGGTCCTGCTGGTGGCGTGTGCCCGCGACGCCGACGACGACCATGGCGGCGACCGCGACCACCACGAGCGCGATCGCCGCCAGGCCGGCTGCCGGCCGCGTCCGCCGGCCGACGGGCGCCGTGTCACGCGGCACGGCTGCTCCAGGTGTCGACGAGATGGTCGGCGGTGCGCCAGGCCATCGCCTGGAGCGTCTGGGTCGGGTTGCGCCCGGCCGAGGTCGGCATGAGGGCGCCGCCGAGGACGGCCAGGTTCGGGACCTCGTGCGTGATCCCGTAGCCGTCGGCGACCGACGTCTCGGGGTCCTCCCCCATCCGCGCGCCGCCGTAGGCGTGACCGTTGATGGCCGGGAAGAAGAACGAGCTCCAGAGGCTCTCGCCGCCCATCTCCTGCACGAGCGCCCGGGCCTTGCGCTCGAGGAACGCCAGCCGCCGCTTCTCCTGGTCCTTGGGTTCGAACGTGATCCGCAGGACCGGCACGCCGGTCGCGTCCTTGACCGACGGGTCGAGGTCCAGGCGGTTGTCGGCATGCGCAACGTCCTCGACCATCACGAACATCCCACCCACCGACATGGCGTTGCGCGCCAGCCAGCGCTTGTACTCAGCGCCCCATCCGGGCACGTTCGGCGGCAGCGTCCGCGACGCGCCGATCGGCTTGACCTCGTTGAGGCTGTACATGCCGCCGCCGCCGACGAAGCCGAGGCCGGTGTGGTCGAAGTTGTCCGAGTCCCAGTCGTCGAGCCAGATGTACTGACCGGTCGGGCCGAAGAGGTTGACGCGCTCACCGAAGACGCCGTTGACGTTGAGGTAGCCGTGGCTCATGTAGCCGCGGCCGACCTGGTCGTGGTTGTTGGCCAGTCCGCGGGGAAACGCCTTGGACGTCGAGAGCAGCAGCAGCCGGACGTTCTCGTAGATGTAGGCCGCGAGGATCACCATCGCCGCCGGCTGGAAGTGCTCCATCCCGTCCTGCACATAGGTCACGCCGGTGGCCCGGCCGTCGCGGTCGGTCTCCACGCGCGTGACGCGCACGCCGGTGCGCAGCGTCAGGTTCCCGGTCGCCTGCGCCCGCGGCACGGCGTTGAGGAACGTGCCGGCCTTCGCGTTGGTGTGGCAGCCGTTGTTGCCGCAGAAGCCGCAGTACTGACACGCCGAGCCCGCCACGCCCTGGAAGTCCTCGGAGTGGATCGCCGCCGGTCCACGGAATGGGTGCCAGCCCAGCGAGCGGGCGGCCGCCGCGCACCGCTCGCCGAAGCCGTAGGAGCGCAGCGGCGGGAGCGGATAGCCGCGCCGGCGCTCGGCCTCGAAGGGGTTCCCGAGGGGATCGCGCTGCTGCCCGCGCACGTTCGCGGCCCGGCCCGACACGCCGAGCAGGTACTCGACGCGGTCGTAGTAGTCCTCCAGGTCGTGGTAGTCGACCGCCCAGTCGCGCAGCTCGTAGCCGTCCGCGTCGCCGGTCGCCGCGCGGCCGTAGCGCCGGATGGTCTCCGTGCGCGCCCGGAAGTTCCACTCCATCATCCGCCAGGAGAACGCCGTGTAGTGCACGGTCGTCCCGCCGACGGCGTTGACCATCCCCACACCGGGCACCTGAACGGCGGCGTCGCGCGCCGTGGCCCGCGAGGTCGGCAGCTCGGCGTTGAACTTGGGGCCCATGGCGTTGCGGACGTCGTTGCGGATCTCGTCCATCCCGAACTCCGCGGTCGAGCGCCACGGCCCGGCCTCGAGGCCGACGACGTCCAGGCCCGCCTCGGTGAGCGCCATCGCCGCGATCGCCCCGGTGCCGCCCATCCCGACGATGACGACGTCGGTCGGCTTCACGCGCATCGACATCACATGCCTCCCATGTCCTTGGCCGCCATCGCAGCGCTGGGCCCGAGGTGGCGACCGGTGGGCAGCGTCACCATGAACATCCCGTTGAACTGCGTCACCGACCGGTGCGGCAGCGGCGGACGGGCGCCGAGCTCGGTGTAGGCCTGCGGCGTGACCATGTTCAGGCCCGGGAAGCCGATGAGGTCCCAGCCTGCGAAGCCGGCGTTGCCGCCCCAGTAGGGGTCGCCGAACATCCCCTCGCGCGTGTGCTCGAGGACGGTGGCGAAGAAGGTCGCCGCGTCGGGTGTGAAGCCGTCGGCCCGCCCGGCCTCCAGGTCGCGCAGGATCGCGTCCTGGCGCCCGGCGGCCAGCGCGGCGAACGCGCGGCCGTGACGCTTGACCGCGAGCGCGTCGAGCGCCGCGAGGTTGGCGGTGTACAACGGCTTGAGCTGCTTGAGGTCGCGCGACAGGGCGAGGTCGATGTAGCGCCAGACCATCGCCTCCTCGGCCCCCGGGCCCGTGGCGTCGCTGGGGATGAGGCGCCCGACGACCGCGCGCACGGCGCGGGCCTGGCGGGCATCGAGGCTCACCGGTTTGACCGGCAGGCCGAGCAGGCTCTGGACCTGCTGCGGGGTCGCCGTGCTGCCGCAGGCCTCCAGCAGCGCGGCCGGCAGCACCATCGCGAGCGCGCCCAGGCGCAGGAAGTGCCGTCGCGAGACGGGGTGCCCGAGCGCCGATCCGAGACGATCCGGCGAGAAAACATCACTTGATGTCATCTAGTGCTGACTATAGCGCGTGCAACCGGAGCGCCTGCTCCGGTCAGCTAGGATGCGGCGACCCCGGCCGAGTGGAGGAGAGATGTCCGGCGTGACCGACGTGCGCACGAAGCTGACCGACCCGCGGGTCGAGGACGCGCTCGAGCGCGTCCTGCGGGGTGGTGAGGTCGGCCTGCAGGTGGCGGCCCATCTCCGCGGCGAGCCGCTGATCGACACCTGGGGCGGCGTCATGGACGCGGACAGCGGCCGACCCGTCGACGGCGACACGCTGTTCACCATCTTCTCCGTCACCAAGGCCGTGACCGTGCTGGCCGCCCACCTCCAGCTCGAGCGCGGGCTGCTCGAGTGGGACGCGCCGGTGGCCCGCTACTGGCCCGAGTACGGCACCAACGGCAAGGAGAAGATCACGGTCGGCGACGTGATCCTGCACCGCGCCGGCGTGCCGCAGATGCCCGAGGACGTCACGCCCGAGCGGCTCTGCGACTGGGACTGGATGATCGGCCGCCTCCAGGCGATGACGCCGATCGTCGAGCCGGGGACGGTCAACACCTACCACTCGTACACCTTCGGCTGGCTCGTGGGCGAGCTCGTGCGCCGCTCCGACCCCGCGCACCGGCCTTTCGGGACGTTCATCCAGGAGGAGCTCTGCGCACCCCTGGGGATCGACTCCCTGTTCCTCGGAATCCCCGACGACGTCGAGGACCGCGTCGCGACGCTCGTCTACCCCGTGCGACCCACGCCGCCGCCCGAGGGCGACGGCCGCTGGCTCGCAGCGCCCAAGGCGGTGAACTTCGTCCCCGAGATCTACAACCGGCCCGACGTGCGCCGCGCGACCCTCGGCGCGTCGGGCGCGATCGCCAACGCCCGCTCTGTCGCGAAGATCTTCGCCCTGATCGCCGGGCGCGGCGCGGTCGGTGACACGCGGCTGCTGTCGGAGGACCGCGTCCTGCGCTTCCTGGAGCCGCGCCCCGACTACGAGTCCCCGGACTACATCTTCAGCGGCGTCATGCTCGTCGGGAAGGGCGGCATGCACACCGATCCGCGCGGTGTGATCCGCCGGCGCGAGGGCGAGCGCTTCGTCTGCCAGGTCGGGGCGGGCAGCTCACTCGGCTGGGCCGACCTCGACACGGGGCTGTCGCTCGCCTTCACCCACAACCGGATGATCGTCAACCCGGTCATGGCGGCCACGCAGAAGTCGGACGTCCCCGACCCGCCCTTCGCCGAGCTCGCCGACCTGGTGCGTGACATCGCCGCGGAACGCAGCTGACGGTCCTCAGACGCGCCGCGCCTCGGCGCCGGCGAACGCGGGGATGATGTGCTCGCCGAAGAGCCGCACCGCCGCCTCGTCCCAGTCGCGGCCGTAGCCCAACCGCACCAGGAACTGGTCGCAGCCCGTCGCCTGCTGCCACTCCTGGATCTGGCGGATGCAGTCGTCGGGCAGGCCGGCGATGAACCGGCCCTCGACGAACTCGTCGAAGCCGACGTCCTCGCCGCCCGCCACGCGCTCGGCCACCGCGTCGCCGTTCCACGACATCCCGGCCCCGCCGTAGTAGCGGAACGTCCGCTGCACGCCGGGCAGCCAGTCGCGCTCGAGCTCGGCGCGGTCGGTCCGGATCGCCACGTCGCGGGCGACGCACACCGTCGGCGCCCGCCCGTGCGCCTGCGCGATGGCACGGAAGTGCGCGATCAGCGGCAGCAGCGCGGTCAGCGTCTGCTTGGAGTCCGTCGTCCAGCCGTCGGCCAGCCGCGCGGCGCGCTCCACGGCGCGGCGGCGCTGGGCGCCCACCACCAGCGGCGGCCGCGGACGCTGCACCGGGCGCGGATGGACCGTGACGTTCTCGAAGGCCCAGTGCGTGCCCCGATGGGTCACGTCCTCCCGCGACAGCACGGCCCCCAGGACCTCGAGCGCCTCCTCCATCCGCTCGCCCCGCTGCGCGAACGGCGCGCCCACCGGATCGAACTCGTAGGCCCGGTAGCCGACGCCCGCCCCCACGAACGCCCGGCCACGGGAGAGCTGGTCGAGCGTCGTCACCTGCTCGGCGACGTCGAGCGGGTGGTAGGCGGGCAGGATGAGGATGTTGGTCCCGAGGCGGATCCGCGACGTCCGCGCGGCGATCGCGCTGAGCACCGCGAACGGCGCCGACGGGAAGCCCGGCGAGAACCGGTGGCTGCCGAACACGACGAAGTCGAAGCCGAGCTCCTCGGCGAGGATCGCGGCCTCGATCGTCCGCTCGTAGCCCTCGCCGGCCCAGCCCGTCCCCCACGGCTCCTCGAGAGCCGCGGGGATGACGATGCCGAAGCGCACCGCCCGCTACCGCGCCGGCCGGATGATCGTCGCGCGCCCGTCGCGGTAGGGCACGATGACGCCGTCGCCGGGCTTGAAGTGGTCCAGCGGAACCTCGGCGCGCGAGCCGCCGCGGATGTAGGTGTCGTCGTCGACGGTGAGCGTCGTCGGCCCGAGGCGCTGGTCGTCGACGGTGATCGAGCCGCGCTCGCTGGAGACGACCGGGCCGATCAGCGGCGGATCCGCCGAGACCGGCATGACGCGGAGGTCCAGCGAGAGCCGCAGCCCGTCGCCCGAGAGGTTCGCGAGGCCCGAGTGCGGCGTCGAGCCGGTGAAGAGCAGCAGGTCGCCCGGCCGGTAGGTGGTGCGGGCCCAGCTCTCCCGCGGGATGGCGCCGTCGGGGATGTGCTGGTTGGGCAGCGACGGGTCGTGGAGGAACCCGCGGTGGTTCTCGCCGGCGGCGATGGCCAGCCCACCGGTCTCCGGGCCGATCTCCGAGAGCGCCACCCAGCAGATCGTGAACGGGATCCCCTCGTTGAAGAACCCGTCCTGATGGCGGCCGGCGAACGGGTCGGCCGGCGCCTCGGACACCGGTGGCGTGGCCCGGTACTCGGTGATCGGCACCCAGGTCACCTCCTCGCCCATGATCCGCTCGAACAGCGCGGTGACGCTCGGCGTGCCGACCAGGCGCTGCCAGACGCCGCGCTCGTAGAGCGCCTCGAGGTCGAGGCGACGGCCGGCGTCGGCCGGGCCGGTGTAGACCGGGTGCTCGGTGTCGTCCGCGGAGGCGACGTACCCGCCCTCGGCCAGGACCTCGAGGAAGGCGCGCCGCGCGTCGGCGATCGCGTCGGCGTCCAGCACACCGCGCAGCAAGACGTAGCCGTCCTCGGCGAGCCGCTCGCGCAGTCGCTCGGGCTCGTCGAGCAGGTCGTTGGACGCGCGCAGCTCCTGCATCGGCGGCAGGTCGACGGTCTGGGTCATGCGCTCCCTCTCCTCCTGGGGTCTCCGGTCGTCATGGCCGTGCCCGAGCGCGAGGTGCCGCCCGACGCGGCTTGCGCACGCGCAAGTGCACGCCCGAGTATCGCCCAGGGGCGGCTCCGGGGTCAAGGACGGGCCGGGATCGCACCCGGCCCGTGTCCGACGTCGGCGCTCAGCTGGGCTGCGCCGGCTGGCCCAGGTAGTCGTCCTTGGCCTTCTGCACCGCGCCCGCGAGGCCCTCGCTGAGCCACGAGGCGTTGTCGACCATGTACTGGTCGCTGGCGATACGCCCGCGGTTCGTGCCCTGGAAGTGCGGCATGACCTCGCGCGCGAACAGCTCGAAGCTGTTCTTCGTGTCCTCCCAGCTGGCCAGCTCGTGCGCGTTGATGAGGAACGTGCCGAACCCGCCCGACTTGCGCTGCAGCGACTCGATGTGGGCGATCGCCTGCTCGGGCGTGCCGATCACCGACTTGCCGAAACCGGGGAGCCCGTCGGTCGTCCACTGGTCGATCGCCGCCTCGGGCGACTCCGACCACGGGAACTTCTTGCCGTAGTTCTTCTCGATGTAGTAGGCGATCTCGAGGACGTTGCGGCGCACGGCCTCGCGGGCCTTCTCCTCGGTCTCGGCCAGGAACATGGGGGCGACCAGGCGCCAGCGGCGGCGGCTGGGCACGTGCCCGTGATCCAGCGACTCCTTCTCGTAGATCTCCCAGTTGGAGTCCAGCGCCTCGAACCCGGCCGGGTCGCCGGCGGCCAGCGACAGCATCGACAGGCCGTACGTCCCGGCCAGCACCGAGCCCGACGGCGACACGGTCGAGGCCGCGCAGACCTCGAGGCCGTCCTGGTTGTAGGGGAACAGATGCAGCTGCGCGTCGCGCAGCTCGAACCAGTCGGTCTTCATCGTGACGACCTCGCCGCGCAGCAGGGCGGTGATGGCCTTCAGCGACTCACCCTGCATCGTGCGCTGCATCCTCGGGTCGAGGCCCAGCATGTGCGAGTCGATCGCCAGCTTGCCCGGGCCCGTCCCGAAGATGACGCGGCCGTTGGTCTGGTGGTCGAGCTGGCAGATGCGGTCCAGCGCGATCAGCGGGTGGTGGTAGGGCAGCGAGACGACCCCCGTCCCGAACCGGATCCGGCGCGTGTGCTCGGCGGCGGCGGCGATGAACACGTCCGGCGCCGGGATGATCTCCAGGCCGCTCGAATGGTGCTCGCCGTACCACGCCTCGTCGAACCCCATGTGATCCAGGTGGATCGCGAGGTCGATCCCCCGCCGCAGCTGCACCGATGCGCTGCCCCGGATCGGGTTGTACGGGGCAAAGAACGCGCCGAAGCGCAGATGGTTCTCGGGGTCGTACGACATGCTGGCTCTCTCTCTGTCTCTTCAGCTTGCGCGGCAACGACTCAGCCAGATCACGGCGTCTGGCTCCAGCCAAGAATAGGCGGGATCGGCACGGCATGGCGGTAGTGTCGCTCCATGCCGCAGGAGCTCAGCAAGGCGATCTCGCGGTTCATGCCGCTGGATCCGGCGCGGGTCGCCGAGCACGACGAGCACTACGAGCAGGTGCACACGCGCTACATACGCGAGCTCTACGCGGACGTGCCCGAGATGGTGGCCTACCACCAGGACCGGGTCCTGGCCCAGCACGATCTCGCCGGCGGCTGGGAGCCGCCGTCGGGCGCGTGGCGGTTCGTCGTCAGCCGCTACCGCGCCGGCGTGCAGGCCGCTGGGCCGATGCCCGCGCACATCCGCCGGCGGGTCGAGGCCGACCACCGCACGTTCATGCGCGGGCTGCGCACGTGCGCGGTGCGCGAGACGACGCTGCTGGACCGCCGCAGCGGCCAGACCGCGCTGCAGAAGTACGTGATCGAGCTCGACCGCGCGCCCGGCGTCGACGCGGCGGCCGCGAGCGCGGTCGTCGCGCGCGCGGCCGACGCGCTGCGCGACGCGACCGGCGCCCGGCTTGTGCTGGCCAACGAGGTCCTTGCCGAGCGCGCCTCGCGCCCGCTCGACGAGCCGGGCCAGGGCCTGCCGGGCGAGGCTCTGCCCGCCACGGACAAGCTCGCGTTCCTGGAGCTGTACTTCGACCACGCCGACTGGGGCCGCGCGTTCTTCGCCTCCTGCCGGACGGTGGTCGACGAGCTGTGCTGGGACGAGACGATCGCCCGCGGCGCGGTCTACGAGGTCGAGGAGCGCTGCGGCATCGACCGGCGGTGATGTCGACGTTGCGAGGTACAACGGATAGATTCGCCGGGCACCCGCAACCACGACGCGACGGGAGATGCAGATGAGCGGTACGCAGACGACCACGATGTCCCGGTACGGCCTGGAACACGGATCCCCCGACCTGCGCTCGGTCGGCGCGATCGCCTTCGGTCCCGAGGGCGTCCTCTTCGCCGCCGACAACGTCGCCGCGACGATCTTCGCGTTCGACGTGTCCTCCGCGCTGCCCGCGGGCGCCGGCGTGCCGGGCGACGTCGACGGCCTCGACGCGCGCCTGGCCACGCTGCTGGGCTGCGCCCCCGAGGACGTCCACGTCCGGGACCTGGCGGTCGAGCCCGGCTCGGGCGCGGTCGTCCTGTCGATCCTGCGCGGCGAGGGCGCCGCGGCGGTGCCCGTGCTCGTCACCGTCGGCGCGGACGGGGAGCTGGCCGACGTCGCGCTCGACGACCTCCCCTTCGCGGCGCTGCCGATCGCCGACGCGCCCGCCGAGGACGACGAGCGCCTCGACGTGCGCGTCGTCGCGCCGGGCGAGCCCGAGGGCGAGACGATGGAGATCCGCGGCATCACCCTGCGCGTCACGCGCGAGCCGCTGCGCACCACCACCGTCACCGACATGAGCTACGTGGACGGCACGTTGCTGGTCGCGGGCGCCTCCAACGAGGAGTTCGCGTCGAGCCTGCGGCGCATCCCGTTCCCGTTCGACGGCACGACCGAGACGACGCCGCTCGAGATCTTCCACGTCTCGCACGGCAAGTACGAGACGCACTCGCCGATCCGCACGTTCGTGCCCTACGGCGCGGGCGGGAGCATCCTCGCGAGCTACACGTGCACGCCGGTCGTGCAGTTCCCGCTCGCGGCGCTGACCGGCGACGCCACGGCGGCCAGGGGCCGCACGGTCGCCGAGCTGGGGCCGATGAACACGCCGCTGGACATGACCTCCTACACGCGCGACGGCGCCGAGCACCTGCTCGTGGCCAACAGCCGGCACCCGCTGCTCAAGCTCGCGGTCTCCGACCTCGAGGCCCAGGAGGGCCTGACCGAGCCGCAGCAGCCCGTCGGCGCCCCGCGCGAGGAGCTTCCGCACGCCGGCGTCCTGCTCGTGGGCGGGGCGGGCGAGCAGGTCCTCATGGTCCAGCGCGCCGACGACGGGGCGCTCAGCCTGCGGTCCTACGCGGCCGACGCCCTCTGACGCACCCGCTGCTGTCCTGGGCCGCGCTCGGCGACGAGCGCGGCCTGCGGGTCCAGGGTTGGACGGACCCCGCGCGCCTGGCCGTCGTGCCCACCGCCGCACTCGGTCGGCACGGCGGCCAGGCAGCCGCGGGGCGCTTTGCGGTGCACGACGGCGACACGTGGTTCCTGCCGCGCTTCGGGTTCGTCGCCGGGACGAGCTACACACTGCTGATCGACGACGCGCCCGCCGGCACGATCGTCTGTCCCGCCCCGCCCGCGAGCGGCCCGCCGGCCGTCGTCGCCGGCCTGCACCCCACCGCCGGCCGGGTGCCGGTCAACCTGCTGCGCGTCTACGTGACCTTCTCGCGACCGATGGGCGAGGGCCGGGCACGCTCGGCCGTCACGCTGCGCGACGCCGGCACCGGCGACGTGCTGCGCGGCGCGTTCCTGGACATGGACCCGGAGCTGTGGGATCCCGAGCGTCGCCGGCTGACGCTGCTGCTCGACCCCGGGCGGATCAAGCGCGGCCTGGCCGGTCACGAGCGGGCGGGCTATCCGCTGGTCGAGGGTCGCACCGTGGTGCTCGAGGTTTCGACCGCGTGGCGCGACGCCGACGGCCGACCGCTCGGTGCGGGCGCGCAGCGCCGCTACGTCGTCGGGCCGCCCGTGCGCCGGCGGATCGACCCGGCGGCCTGGGCCGTCGGCGCGCCGGCGGCCGGGACACGCGAGCCGCTGACCGTGGGCTTCGACCGGCCGCTGGACCGCGGCCTGCTCGAGCACGCGCTGTCGGTCCGCGACGCAGCCGGCGACCCCGTCGGCGGCGTGGCCGCGATCGACGACGGCGAGGCCGCCTGGCGGTTCACGCCGGCCCGGCCGTGGGCGGCGGCCGAGCACCGCCTGGCGGCCAAGGCCCTCCTCGAGGATCTCGCGGGCAACTCGCTGCGCCGCGTGTTCGACCGCGATCTCACGCGTGCCGCCGACGACCCGCTCGACCTCGACGAGGTCCAGCGGCCGTTCACGCCGCGGCGCTGATCACCACTCGACGGGCAGCCCGATCAGGCCGTACACGATGCGGTCGGTCTTGAACTCGAGCTGCTCGAACGGCACCGCGAGGCGTAGGTCGGGCAGGCGGTCGAAGATCACGTCGATCGCCTCCTGCAGCTCGACGCGGGCCAGGTTCTGGCCCAGGCACTGGTGGATGCCGAAGCCGAAGGCCACGTGCGCGCGGGCGTCGCGGGTCGGGTCGATCCGGTCGGCGTCCTCGCCGAAGCGCAGCCGGTCGCGGTTGGCGGCCGACACGCAGACGATGACGCCGTCTCCCGCGGCGATCGTCTCGCCGCCGAGCTCGACGTCCTCCGTGGCCACGCGCGGCACGCCGATCTGCACCGTGGAGTGGAAGCGCAGCAGCTCCTCGACGGCGACCCGGCGCGAGTCCGCATCGCGCAACGCGACGGGGCGCAGCTCGGGTTCGAGCAGCATGCTCAGCACGAAAAGGCCGAGGTTGTTGGCCGTCGTCTCGTGACCGGCGGTCAGCACCTGGCGGGCGATCCGCGTGATCTGGTCGTGCGTGAGCCGGCCGGTCTGCGCCGAGAGCGTGACGAGCCGCCCGAGCAGGTTGTCCTGCGGCGCGGCCTGCTGGCGGCTGACCAGGTCGCCGAGGTAGGGCATGAGGACGGCCATGCCCTCGCGCACCTCCTCGGGGTCGTTGGACACGCCCTTGCGGCTGGCCTGCTCGAAGAAGTCATGGTCCTCGTAGGGCACGCCGAGCAGGTCGCAGATGATGAGCGAGGGCAGCGGCAGCGCGACCTCACGGATGAAGTCGGCCGGCCGGCCGCGCTCCAGCATCTGGTCGATGAGCTGGTGGGTCAGCTCGCGGACGCGCAGGCGCATGTCCTCCACGCGATGCGTGGTGAACTCCCCCTGGACCATCTTGCGCAGCTCGTGGTGCTCGGGCGGGTCCATGCGCGTGAACGTCCGGACCTGCGGGGCCGCCGCGGACGGGCCGAGCATCGGGAAGCCCGGACGCGTCGAGTCCGCGCTGAAGCGCTCGTCGGCCAGCGCCGCACGGGCGCACTCGTAGCTCGTCACGACCCAGACCGGGCGGCCGTCCAGGTAGCGCGAGCGGGCGACGGGCCGATCGGCCGTGAGCTGCGCGTAGACCGCCGGCGGATGGAGCGCGTTCTCACGTGTCGCGGGGAACTGCGGGAGCGGCGCCGATGCGGTGGACGTGGTGGTCGGCATCTCGGACAACGTACCGTCCGGTTTGCGTGCGCGCAAGCTGGGTTGACCCCGGGCGGAGCAGGTTCTCGAGCCTGCGCCTGGGCGCCCGTCAGAGCTCGGCCGACAGCACGTCGGTCATCGCGCGCAGCTCATCGACCATCAGGCCGGCGGGGTAGGCGTCGCCCGCGACCATCGGGATGTCGTTCTCGATCGCGCGCACGACCGCGGCGATCAGCTGCTCGGGCTCGATCGCGGTGTCCTCGGGCGGCGGCACCGGCCGGTGCTCGCCGACGCCGGGGTCGGCGTGCGGACGGTTGCGGCCGCTGTCGCGGATGCGCGTCCGAACGACGCCCGGGTACAGCGTCGTGACGCCGACGGCGGGCGCGACCTCATCGAGCTCCAGGCGCAGCTCGCGCGAGAGCCCGAGGATCGCCGACTTGCTCGAGCTGTAGGCCGTGCTGAAGGCCAGCGGCGCCAGGGCGGCCAGCGAGGCGACGTTGACGACGTGCCCGCTGCCCTGCTGGACGAGGTGTGGCAGGAAGGCCCGCAGCGTGTTCACGACGCCCCAGTAGTTGACGTCGATGACCCAACGCCACTCCTCCTCGGGCACCTCCCAGAAGGGCCCGATGCCGCCGGCCACGCCGGCGATGGCCGCGACGAGGTCGACGCGACCGAACCGCTCGAGCGTGGCGTCGGCCAGCCCGCGCAGCGCGGCGGCGTCGCGCACGTCGACCACGCGGGACTCCACCTCCACCGTGCCGGCCAGGCGCGCGGCGGCCGCGTCCAGGGCGCCCTGCTCGACGTCGGCGAGGACGAGGTTCAGCCCATGGTCGGCGAGCGCCTGCGCGAGCGCCAGGCCGATGCCGCTCGCGCCGCCGGTGAGGACGGCGACCTGACCCGGTTCGAGCTTCATGTCGCGCGACCCTACCCGAGCCCGTCAGCTGCGGTGGCGGATCCCGACGTCCGCGAGCGTGGGCAGCTCGTCGCCGCGCACGTCGCCCAGCAGCAGCGGGGTCGTCGCCATGAGCGGCGCGATGGCGGTCGCCCCACCGTCGACGACGAGGCAGTGCCCGGTGATGAACCGCGCG
>Ga0157379_10003918_pt1 | contig 12687 bp, 8 predicted proteins | sample S25metaG_FD_121802 | JGI IMG/M metagenome (GOLD analysis project Ga0157379, IMG submission 121802) | Switchgrass rhizosphere microbial communities from Kellogg Biological Station, Michigan, USA - S2-5 metaG | ecosystem: Host-associated > Plants > Roots > Rhizosphere > Soil | place: USA: Michigan... | reverse complement strand
ACGCCGGCCAGCACGATCGCCACGAGCGCGATCACCATCGGATCCGCCGGCTGCACGCCGTAGAGCATCCCGCGAATGACGCGTGTCAGCCCGACGAGGCCCACGAGCCCCACCGCCAGGCCGATGCCCGTTATCTGCATCCCGTCACGCACCACGAGGCCGAGGATGCTCCGCGTCGAGCTGCCTAACGCCATGCGGATGCCGATCTCCCGACGCCGCTGCGAGACCTGGTACGCGAGCACGCCATAGATCCCGACCGCGGCGAGGAAGAGCGCCACGATCCCGAACACCAGACCGATCAGCATCGGCACACGGCGCGGCACGAGCGCCGAGTCCATGCGGTCGTTCATCGTCTGGACGCTGAAGACCGGAATCTCCCGGTCCACTTCGGTGATCGAGTTCCGCACGGCGCCCGCCAACGACTCGACGTCACGGTCAGCTCGCACCGTCAGCACGAGAAGGCGTTCCGCGCCCTGCGCGTATGGGTAGTAGTACACGCCCACCGGAGCGTCCTGAGGGGTCAGACCGGTGAGCCGGACGTCCCGTACCACGCCAACGACCGTCAGGAACTTCGTGTTCGGCGTGATCTTGTCGAGATCATTCGCGCTTGTGGGTCTATACATCCGGCGGCCGATCGGATCCTGGTTCGGCCAGAAGTGCTGGGCCAACCGCTCGTCGACGATGACCACGGGCGGCGACGACGGCGTGTCGCGCTGGTCGAAGAGACGTCCCCGCGCGAGCCGCATGCGCATGGACTCGAAATACCCGGTCGTCACAGTGACCGAGTTCGGCGACACGAACGACTCGCCCTTCTTCGGCTGATAACCCTCGGCGAAGATCACGCCGCTGCTATAATCGCCGCCGAGTGGTATGGAGCTCGTGAAGCCGGCGGACGCCACACCGGGGAGGGAGCGGACGCGGTCGAGAATTCGGTTCGTGACGTCGATCAGAGCATTGTCATCGGTGTAACGGAAACCCGGCACGCTGACGGTTGCGGTCACGACCCCTGACGATTGAAAGCCGGGATCGATGCGCAGAACCGCTCGGAAGCTGGCCAACAGGAGGCCGGCGCCGATCAACAGCACGAACGCGAGCGCCACCTGAACCGTTGCCAGCGCGCGTCGCAGCCGACCTGCCGCACTGCCCGCCGTCCCACCGCGGCCACCTTCACGAAGCGTTTCGCCAAGGTTCGTGCGAGGGAGCTGTGAGACGGGCACGAAGCCGGCGAGGATGCCGACCACTATGGCGAGCACGATCATCACAACGACGGTCTGCCAGTCGAGACCGATCTCGTCGCCCCGCGGCAGCAGCTCGAGGTGGAGGGCGCCGACCGAGCGAAGCATCCACCACCCGGCCAGTATCCCCAACACGCCGCCCGTGAGGGTAAGCACCGTGGTCTCCGTCAGTAACTGACGCGCCAGCCGCGTGACTTCGGCGCCTAACGCGTGGCGCGTGGCCATCTCGCGCGCGCGGCCAGCTGAGCGAACGAGCGTCAGGTTCGCGAGATTGACGCCGCCGACGAGCAGCACGAGCAGCACGCCGCCCCACAGCAGGTAGAGCGTCGGCCGCACGTCGCGCGTCATATCGTCGGCCAACCGCGTCACGACGGTGCGGAAACCAGCGTCGCGGAGGATGGGGGCGAATTGCGGTAAACGCTCGGCGTTGCGCGCGTTCAGCGCGTCGAGCTGCTGCTGCGCCTGCTCCATCGTCGCGCCGGCCTTGAGGCGCGCGATGTTCGTCCAGTTGTTGCTGTGCCGGTACGCATCGCTCTTCACCTCGGCCGAGAACGTGAGCGGAACCCACAGGTCGATGTTCCACACGTACCGGAAATCCTGAGCGAGGACGCCTACGACTCGGCGCGGAGTTCCGTCGACGCGAACGTCCCTGCCAATGATCGACGGGTCGCCGCCGAACTGTCGCTGCCAGAAGCCATACGAAAGGATGGCCGGAGCGGTCGGTCCGACTTCCCCCTCTTCGGGCAGGAACGTTCGCCCGAGGCGGGTGCGCGCTCGAAGCAGCGGAAAGAACGACGGTGTCACGGCAATGGCCGGCACCCGCTGTGCACCGTCCTGCAGGCCAAGCGTCGGGTTCGTGCGAACGTATAGCGCCTGGCTCTCGTATACGGTCATCTCCCGGAGCCGATCGAAGTAATCCGGCACGCCCGCCGTGAAGGTACCGGGACCAGTCACCGAGTACCCGGCCTTCGGGTAGATGTTGGACATGAGCACGATGCGCTCTGGCTCCGGGAACGGCAGCGGCTTGAGCACCACCGAGCGCACGATGCTGAAGATCGCGGCGTTCGCCGCGAGACAGACGACGAGCGTGAGGAGTGCCGTCGCCGTGAAGGTCCGGTCGCGCGACAGGCTGCGTGCGGCTACGCGCGCGTCCCGTCCCACATCCGCCAGTCGGGTCGCGAGGGATGAACGGTTCATCGAAGTCTCCGAAGCAAACGTTCCGAAGTAGCGGGGGACGGCCGCCAGAGCGACATTACCTCGTACGGGTGCCGTCCCGATCCCGTTTCAGCGGCCAAGACGTTAGGCGCCATACACTTATAGAACAGCCAGCACGTGACCCATGCGGGTAGCGGCTCTCTACGACATTCACGGTAACCTTCCCGCGCTCGAGGCCGTCTTGGAGGACGTGTACACCTCCGCGGTCGATCTGATCATCGTCGGCGGTGATGCCGTCCTCGGGCCGATGCCGCGCGAGACGCTCGAGTACCTGCTGGCCGCCCAGATCCCGGTGCAGTTCATTCAGGGGAACTGCGAGCGCGAGATGCTCACGCAGCTGGCCGGGGGCGTTCCGTCGAGTGTGCCCCCAACCTTTCGCCAGATCATGCAGTGGGCTGGCGATCAGCTCAGCGCCGAGCAGCGGCATCTGATCGCCTCGTGGCCGGTGGGCGTCCAGCTCGAGATTCCGGGGCTCGGCGACGTGATGTTCGTTCACGCGACGCCGCGGAGTGACACCGAGACGTTCACGCGGCAGACGCCCGAAGAGCTCCTGGTGCCGGTGTTCAGCGGCATCGACGTGGCGATGGTGATCTGCGGTCACACGCACATGCAGTTCGATCGAACCATCGCCCGGATGCGGGTCCTCAATGCGGGAAGCGTCGGCATGCCGTTCGGCGAGCCGGGTGCATACTGGCTCATTCTCGGCCCCGGCGTCCAGCATCGGCATACGCCGTTCGATCTTGCGCGTGCGGCTCGCCGCATTCGCGCGACGGAGTATCCTCAGGCGGAGGAATTCGCGTCGCACAACGTACTCCGTCCACCGTCGGAGGAGCGGATGCTCCAGGTTTTCGCCAAGGCGGAGCTACGGTAGACCGGCCCTCGCCGCTCGCCCTCATCCGCGAGCGACTCGATCCCACGCCGCTTCGGCGTTCGAGCGTGCTGTCCGAGCGCGTTCGAGCTGACGTGCATCTCAAGCTCGAGGGCGAGTTGCCCACCGGGTCGTTCAAGGTGCGCGGGGCGTACTACGCCCTCTGGACTCACGCCCACGAGAGCGAGGTGTCGGAGGTCGTCGCGGCGAGCACAGGCAATCACGGCGCGGCCGTCGCGTGGGCCGCTCGGGAGGTCGGCGTATCAGCCCAGGTGTTCGTGCCCGTCGGGGCCAACGCTGTGAAAGTCGGTCGGATCAAATCGCTCGGCGCGAGACTCACCGAGGTCGGTGCCGACATCGAGGACGCGCGACGCGCGGCGGAGTCGTACGCATCCCAGGCTCACGCGCTGCTGCTCGACGACGCGACCGACGCGTACGTGCCGATTGGCGCGGGGACGATCGGGCTCGAGCTGGTCGAGCAGCTCCGCGAGCTCGGGACGGTGTACGTGCCCGTTGGCGATTCCGCGCTGATTCGAGGCGTGGCGGCAGCGGTGAAAGCCCAGCGCCCTCACGTGCGTGTGGTGGGAGTGCAGGCGGCCGGAGCGCCGTCGTACTACCGCTCGTGGAAGTCCGGCCGCGTGGTGACGACCGACACGGCCGATACGATCGCCGACGGCCTGGCGACCACTCGGCCTACCGAGGCGAACGTCATTGCCGTGCTCGAGCTCGTGGACGAGATGGTGCTCGTGACCGAGGCGGAGATGCGCGACACCATGCGCCTGCTCCTGGAAAGCGACGACGTGGTGGCCGAGCCGTCGGCGGCTGCGTCAGTGGCCGCGCTGCTGCAGGCCACGGGTGCGCACTCGCGCCCCGTCGTCGCGCTCATCACCGGGCGGAACGTGGCGCCCGAGCTGAGGAATCCATGAGTGCGGCGCACGTGTCCAATCTTCGTACCAACGCCAGGAGGATCGATGAAATCCGCATTGCTACTGCTCGCGGCAGCCGTGATGCTCGTGTCGCAACCTGCGGCAGCACAGTCCAAGGCGGCGCAGGCGAAGTCGATCGCGGGGACGTGGAACGCGACGGTCAAGCTGCCTAACGGCGGCGGGAACCCGACCATCACGTTCGCCGTCAAGGGCGACTCGGTCAGCGGGACCGTCAAGCGTCCATCCGGCGAAGAGTTCCCACTCCGAGGCACGATCAAGGGCAAGGATCTCACCTATAGCTACTCCATTCCCGGAGACTCGCAGGAGATCCTGGTGACGGTGAAGGCGACAGTCATGGGCGATTCGCTCAGCGGCACGATGGACTTCGGCGGCCAGGCGACAGGGCAGCTCACCGCGAAACGCGCCAAGTGACCTCGATAGTGGATCATGCCGCTTCAGTTTCCTCGACGCGATCGGTGGCGGCGTTCGGGTGCTCACCCAGGAACTCGACCCAGACTTTCTTGATCCGCGGGTAATGCTTCGTCGCCTCGACGACGTCGAGAAAGCAGCCTAACGTGCGATCGAGCCGGTCGTGAACCGCGGTTTCCTTGAGCGTTTCGCCCTCCCATGCCTGGTGCGCCTGGGCGAGCGAAAACATGTCCGGGTACACCCGCGTCCCGAGGTGCTCGAACGGAACGCGCAGTGCCCACAGCCCGCGATTGCCGCCGGCCATGGACGGCGACGCGGACATGAGCAGCGCCTGCTTGCCGTTGAACGGCTGCGGTCGAAATCGTGAAACCCAGTCGATCAGATTCTTGATCGCCCCCGGCATCGACGCGTTGTACTCCGGCGATGCGACGATCAGTGCGTCGGCGGCCTTGACGCGCTCGCAGAACCGGTGCGCGCCAACCGGCAGGCCTGCCTCCACCTCGATGTCGTGATCGTAAAACGGGCAGTCGAAGTCGCCGACGTTCGCGAGCTCGGACGTGCCACCCTTTTCGGTGACGAGCCTCGCCGCGAACGCCGCGAGACGATTGTTGAGCGACTTGCTGGAGAGTGAAGCGCCGAGTATCAGCACGCGCAGGTCGCGGTCCGGGGTGCTCATGAGACCTCCATCGGGATTTGGCCGCATGAGAAGCGGCTACGACGATCGTTGGCGCCGTCAAGCGTGCACGGAGCCTGCCAGCGATTCGCACGGATTGCGATCCGCCCCGGAATGGGCAGTCTTGATAGGACGCTCGCATACTCCAGCCTCGGAGCATTCAATGCCGCTGTCCTACGCCTACACCGCCATCCCGGATCACGTCGTACCCACTGCAGCGGAGCCGCTCCTTCAACCGGCGCTCGACACGTACGCGAGCGAAACGAACAAGGTCGCATCGGTGTGGCGCGAGTTTCGGGATGAAGATCTCGCGTTTCGCCCACACGACCGAGCGAGCACCGTCGGCGACATTCTCAAGCACCAACTCCTGTCGGAACGTCGCTTCTTCGGTGAGTTCCTTGGCGTACCAGAGCCGGCGCCGAAGGATGTGCTCCCACCATCGATCACCGTTCGGTCTGCCGCTGACCGACTCGTCGAGCTGGCGATGCCGCGGCTCGACTTCCTCGCCGCCAAGCGAGCGGAGTGGTGGATGGAGCGCGTCGCGTTCTTCGACGTCGAGCGGGCACGGGGGTGGATCTTCTGGCGTCGCGTGCTTCACACTGCGCACCACCGCACGCAGCTCACGGTCTATCTGCGCATGATGGGTCGAGCGGTGCCCGCCACCTACGGTCCCACGGCCGACGTGAAGTGGGAGGGCGCCGACGCGACGCACACGGTGGACGCAGCCGGCAGGAAGTAGCGACGCGGCTCAGTCGTAGCGCAGCGCGGTATTCGGGTCGACTCGGGCGGCGCGATAGGCAGGAAGAAAACCGGCGAGCGCTGCCACGCCCGCAAGCGTCAGCACTGCGACGGCGATGGTCACACGGTCGCTGACGGCAACGTCGTACAGACGGCTCGCGATCATCGATTGCGCGATGAGCGTGAGTGGCGCACCGACCATCAGTCCAGCGAGCACGACGCGAATCACGTCGAGCCCGACCATCGACAGGATGCTCCGTGTCGATGCGCCGAGTGCCATCCGGATGCCGATTTCGTTGGTGCGACGTGTGACGGCACTGGCCACGACTCCGTAGAGGCCGATGCACGCGAGCAGCACGGCGAAGCTCCCGAAGCCAAGCGAAAGTGAGGCGATTGTCCGCTCCTGTGCGAGTGCGTCGTCGAGCTGCTCCTCGACGGTGTCGACACGCAGGATCGGGAGCAGAGGATCGATCTCGTGAAGTGCCTGTCGCACCGGCGCGACAAGGGATTTCGGATCCGCGCGTGTTCGGATCACGATGCAGAGGTTCCGCATCAGGCCGGGATACTGGCGATAACTCACGTACCAGATGCCACGCCGGTCGCGGGGCGTCCCGTGCTTCGCGTCCTTCACGACGCCGACGATCTCGACTTCCGCGTCCCCGCTCCCGAGCCGGCGACCGATCGGGCTTGCGCCGCCAAAGAAGAAACGGCTCATCGTCTCGTTGATCACGGCGACACGTGGAGCACCGTTCACGTCGCGTTCGCTGAGGTCACGCCCGTCGATGAGCGGCATACCGGCGGTCTCGAAGAATCCGGGTGACACGCCATCGCGCATCACCATGAGACCAGCCTTCGGCGACACCCCCGAGACGTTGAGCAATTCGCTCGCCCCGCCGCCATCCTCGCCTTCGAGAAGCCCATGGTTGGTGCCGGTGGCCGTGTTCACGCCGGGAACGCGCGACACGGAGTCGAGCACGGCGTGAATGAAATCGGGGAGTCGCTCACCGGAGCGTCCGGCCTGGCCTGGTGCCGTCCATACGAGCAGCAGATGCGTTCGGTCGACGCCTAACGGCTGTGCGCGCAGCTTGAGGAGCGTTCGGACGAACAGGCTGGTCACGATCACGAGCACGAGCGTGAGCGCAACCTGCGCGATCACGAACAGCCGTCCGAGACGCGCGCTTCCCACGCGCGAGCTCGACCCGCTCCCTCGGCCCATCAACGACGGCGCGAGCGGCACTCTGGAGCCGCGAAAGGCCGGCGCAAGGCCGAACAGAATGCCAGTGGCGAGCGAGATTGCGGCGGCGACGATGTACGTGCGCGCATCCGGGTAGACATCGAGCGAGATCCACGACGACGGAGCACGGGCGTCCATCTGCACCGGGCCGACCGATACCGTGGTCGACAGCAGCGCAGTCAGCGCCACGGCGATGGCGACGCCCAACACGCCGCCGATCGTTGCCAGGACGACGCTCTCGGTGAGGAGCTGGCGAAGAATTCGCTCGCGGCCGGCACCGATGGCGAGGCGGATGGCCATCTCGCGCCCACGCGCTTCGGCTCGCGTGAGCTGCAAGCCAGCGACATTCGTGCACGCGATGATGAGCACGGCGCCCACGATCGCGACGAGGATCGCCGTCGATCGCTCGAGCGCGTCCCGGGATCGGGAGTAGCCGTGTTGGATCGGGACGAGCAGGAAGGGATTGGTGCGCAGGCTCTCGATGAACTGCGGTGTCGCTCCGGAGCCGGCGAAGGCGATCTCGTTTTCCCGGTAGGTGGGCTGCACCGCGGCCTGTGCCTGACCGACTGTCACGCCCGGCTTCATGCGACCGATGATGTGAAGCCATCCGTTGTTCCGGTCGAGGAGCCCGGGCATCTCGAGCATGACCTGGGACTGCATCATCATCGGAAGCCAGATGTCGACGGGACGTCCGGTGGTCTCGCCTGTGAATTCACGTACGGCGACGCCGACGACGGTGTAGGTCGTGCCGTTGAGGCCTAACGTGCGACCGATGACGTCCGCCGCGCCGCCGAAGCGGCGGCGCCAGTAGCCGTCGCTCAAGACGGCGACCGGGTGCGCGCCGGGTACGCGGTCGTCATCGGGCGTGAGGGCGCGCCCCTTCGACGCTCGCACGCCGAGCATGGAGAAGTAGTTACCGGAAACGAGTTGGACGCGGACCAGCCCGCGGTCGATGCTCGACTCATCGCCACCCACGGTGACGTTGGAGCGATCGAGGAGCGACACCGCGGCAACGTCGGCGAACACCTGATGGAGATCGCGGAAGCGCCGATAGAGTGGATAACTCCCGCCGTGAGATGCCACGAGCTGTCCCGGATCCCGGACGGGCAGTGGGCGGAGCAGCGTCGCGTCCACGACCGCGAACAGCGCGACGGCCGCACCGCTACCTAACGCGATGGAGCACACGGTCACGGCGGTGAATACCGGCCGTTTTCGCATGGTACGCACGGCGTAGCGGCCGTCCTGACGCATTTGCTCGATCAACTGCCACCGCGACGCGTCGCGCGCTTCCTCGGTGATCGCTGTGAGGTTTCCAAACTCGCGCTGCGCCGCGTAGCGCGCGTCGGGCTGCGTCATCCCCCGCGCAATGTTCCGGGCGATCGCGCGGTCGACGTGGGATCGTAACTCCTCATCCAGCTCGCGGTCGACGGCCTGGCGGCGGAACAACGACCGGAGATGAATCGCGAGCGTCCGCAGCATGTGTCCTGTTCCTATTGACAGCCAATAGGAACATTGCGATGGTGCGGTCGATCGGTCAATAGGGAATCAGCGCCGGTGCTATTGCGCAGATCGCCGTCGGCGTATATTCTCGACATTGTCTATCAAATGAGCGACCATGCTCGGAGAGCTCGAACAGATCGTTCTCCTCGCCGTCCTGCGCGTCGGCGAAACGGCGTATGGTGTTCCGGTGCACGAGGAGATCGTACGGCTTGCGCGACGCGATCTCACGCTCGGCACCGTCTACAAGACGCTGTCGCGGCTGGAAGAGAAGGGATTCGTTCGCTCATACGAAGGCGACCCGACTCCACAGCGCGGCGGTCGACGGACACGGTGCTTCGCCGTGACCACGGCTGGCCGAAAATCGCTCGAGTCGTCGCTCGCCACGCTCCGACGCATGGCGGTTGGCCTCGATGTGGGACTCGAGCCCACCTGATGCCATGAGTCGACCGGAGCCGCTTCCGTTCCGTCTGCTGGAGCGATTTCTCCCTTCGTCCACCGCCGATGCTGTCGTGGGCGACCTCATCGAGCGCCAGCTGACTGGTATGCGACTCTGGCGCGAAACGCTGGTCGCGATCTGGCACCTTCGCGACCGTGCCCCGAAAGAGGTGGAGCTCATGTCGTCATTTCTTTCCGACCTTCGGCTTGCGGCGCGGCTGCTCGCGCGCGCCCCGACGTACACTGCGGCGGCCGTTCTCACGCTTGGCATCGCGATAGGTGCGACGGCGGCCATTTTCAGCGTCGCGAACCCCGTGCTGATCCAGCCGCTGCCGTATCACAACGCCGACCGGGTGATGGTCGTGTGGGAACGAGACCGGGATGGCTCGCGCTCGACCGTCGGGTTCACGACGATCCGCGACTACGCCGCCCATTCCACGACCTTCGAAAGCTCTGCCGCGTTAGGCGACTGGCAGCCGACGGTGTCCGAGGGCAACGAGCCCGAGCGGCTGCAGGGCCTTCGTGTGTCCTCCACCTACTTCCACACGCTCGGCGTGCAGCCAATGCTCGGCCGCGATTTTCGCGCGGATGAAGACGTGTCTGGCGCTCAGCGCGTTGTCATCATCGGGTACGCCCTCTGGCAGCGCCGGTTCGGTGGCGATCCGTCCATCATCGGCAAGCCGATCTCGATCGGCGGGACGCCCATGCCCGTCGTTGGCGTAATGCCGAAAGACTTCGATGACGTTACGGCGCCCGGGGCGCAAATCTGGCGGGTGCTCGGCTATGCCGTGACCGATCCCTACGCGTGCCGCACCTGCCGCCACCTTCGAATGATCGCGCGACTCAAGCCCGGCGTAACCGTCGAGCGCGCGCAGAGCGAGCTCACGACGGTTCACAAGGCGATCGCAGCCGAGCATCCGGAGGACTACGCTTCGCCCGATGCGCTGGTTGCACCGCTACAGCGGGAGGTCACGCTGCAGTATCGGCCGGCGCTGCTCGCGCTCGGCACGGCGGTGGCGCTCATGCTGATCATCGCCATCGCAAACATGACGAACCTCCAACTCGCTCGGCTCGTTAGGCGCGAGGAGGAATTCGCGATTCGAACGGCTCTGGGCGCGAGTGCACCGCGTCTCGCCCGGCAGCTGCTCACGGAGGCGATGCTCATCGGGGTGCTCGGTGGAGTCGCCGGGCTCGCCGTTGCCTGGGCCGCGATTCCCGCACTCGTCAGGCAGCTCCCTCCGCAGCTCCCGCGGCTCGGCGCGATTCACCTCGATCTGGCGGCGCTCGGCGTGATCGGGGCGATCGTCGTCGTCCTGACGGTGGTCGTGGGGCTCGCGCCGCGTCGGGGGCGACGAGTTTCGAACATTGCCGATGGCCTGCGTGCCGGTCGACGCCTCACGGGAACGCCGCATTCCGCCGTTCGCGCCGGCCTCGTGGTGGCGGAGCTGGCGTTCGCGCTCATGCTTCTGGTGGGAGCAGGGCTGCTCGCGCGAAGCGTCATCCGGCTGCTCGACGTGGACAAGGGCTTCGACGCCTCGAACCTGCTGACGCTCGAGTTCAACGCGGTGGGTCCCCGGTACCCCGCCAACGAGGATGTGTTTGCCTACCATGACAAGGTACGCGACGCGGTCCGGGCATTGCCGGGGGTGCTGAGCGTGGGCGTCGTGAATCAGCTGCCGTTAGGCGGTAACCTCGACATGTATGGTGTCGAGGCGCAGGACAAACCTGAGTCGGATCCCGCGAAGGTGCCGTCGGGGGATCGGTATGTCGTCTCGGCGGATTATCTGAGCACGATGCGGATCCGCATCGTGGCCGGCCGCGCGTTCACACCGGCGGAGGAGCGTGACACGGTCAACCACATTGCGCTCGTGAGCCAAGCGCTGGCGACGAGGCTGTGGCCCGGCGAGAGCGCGATCGGGAAACGGATCAGGATGGGCGGCCCCGAGCGTCCATTCCGAACGATCATTGGTGTCACGGGGAACGTGCATCACGCGGGACTCGACGCGACGCAGCTCAAACAGTTCTACGTTCCCGAGCGACAGTGGTTCTTCTCCGACGGTACCGAAATGCTGGTGGTGCGCACGCAGGGCAACCCGACCGCGCTGGCGGGGGCCGTGCGTCGTGCGATCCAGCAGATCGATCCCGCGCAGCCAGTCGTGAAGATCGCGGCGATGGAGGAAGTCGTGGCGGCGTCCACGGCGCAGCGACGACTGGCGTTGACGCTGTTCACGTGCTTCGCACTGGCGGCGCTCCTGCTCGCGGTGGCGGGAATCTATGGCGTGCTCGCGGGGAACGTGGCCGAGCGGACGCGGGAGATCGGGTTGCGCGCGGCGTTAGGTGCGACGCCGGGCAACATCCTGCGGCTCGTGGTAGGGCAGGGTGCCCGGATGGCGGTGATCGGATTGGGCGTGGGGTTGTTCGGCGCGTTCGCGCTGACGCGCTCGCTGCGGGCGCTGCTGTTCGGCGTCGGACCTAACGATCCAACGACCATCGTTGTCGCAACCGGGGTGCTGCTCGCTGCCGCGTTGGCGGCGTGCCTTGTCCCCGCGATTCGCGCGCTCCGGGTGGATCCGAGCCAGGCGTTTCGAAGCGACTAGATCAACCACGAACGCTGAGTACGCAGGTCGGCGCGAAGCGCCGTCTGCGTCTCCAGCGTCCGTGGTGTCCTCAGGTACTCTTCGATGGCTTCGACATGGCCGCGGGATCCAGCTTCATCGTCTTCACCGCGTTGGCGAAGCGTGGGTCATCGCGAATGCTGTCGAAGATCGGGGCGTTGATCGACATCGCGTAGAGCCACGGGTCCTTCTCCTGTGCGGCGCGCGTGAGCCACCTGAGGGCGGCGTCACGGTTGCCCAAACCAGTGTAGGCCATCGCGATAGCGATCGGTGAACCGCCACGCCCTTTTGCGCGCGCCTCCGCCGGCGCGAGCACCGCACGCGCGCTGTCGGTCTGGCCACCCTTCGCGAGCACGAACGCGAGCGCGCCGACGAGCGGGTCGAGGCCCTGCCCGAGCGCGACAGCCCGGCGGAAGCCCGGGGCAGCGGCCGCGTAATCGCCTGCAAACGCGTGTGTGAACGCGAGAAATGCGTGCCCGGTCCAGAGCGTCGAATCGAGCTCCACGGCGCGCTGGCCGGCCATGATGCCTTCCTGGTACCGACCGGCAAGTCCGAGCGCGTAGCCCAACTCGGCATTGATGATCGGTGATAGCGGCTCCAGGTCCCGCGCGCGCTCGAGCTCGGCGACCGCCTCACGGACATGGCCCGTGATGATCAGCACTTCGGCATACCATTGATGACCCGTCGCGTAGGTGCTGTCGAGCGCGAGTCCGCGGCGGAACTCGACGCCGGCTGGCTCCCACTCGCCCGTACTCTTGAGGATCAAGCCTAACGTCGTGTGCGCTTCGGCCAGCGTGCTGTCGAGCGACAGCGCCTTTT
>Ga0157379_10003916_pt1 | contig 12692 bp, 9 predicted proteins | sample S25metaG_FD_121802 | JGI IMG/M metagenome (GOLD analysis project Ga0157379, IMG submission 121802) | Switchgrass rhizosphere microbial communities from Kellogg Biological Station, Michigan, USA - S2-5 metaG | ecosystem: Host-associated > Plants > Roots > Rhizosphere > Soil | place: USA: Michigan... | reverse complement strand
GCGACGATTCTGGATTTGATCTGGATGTTGTGCTTGATCAGCGATTGCAGGGCAAGCGCTCCGCTTACCAGGCTGGAGTCTGGATTCCACGACTGCAGCATCCGGAACATTTTTGAATCGGCGATGATTGCATGCTTGATCACCTCAGCGAAACCTTGAACGAATTGACGACGCGGTAGCGTTTTCAAGACGTCCAGATCATCGACCACGATCGAAGGTTGATGGAAAGCGCCGATCAAATTCTTCCCAGCGCGTGTATCCACTCCGGTTTTTCCGCCGATGGAGCTGTCCACCATGGCCAACAGAGTTGTTGGGATTTGGACATGCGGAATCCCACGGTGATAAATCGAGGCCACAAACCCCGAGATGTCACCAACCATTCCTCCGCCAAGACCTACAATAAACGATTGGCGGTCAAGTCCTGCCGCGATCATCTGATCGCAAATTGCGCCAGCTTGCTCGAGCGTTTTCGACTTCTCGCCTTGCGGAATCGTGATCAGCGTTGGCTGGAAACCCGCCGATGCCAAATTTTCGTTTAAGGGCTTTGCGAAAAGCGGAGCAACGTTGCTATCGGAAATTATCGCGCAGGTCTTACACTTGAGATGCCGGCGCACATGCGCGCCGACTTGCGTCAGGAGCGCGTCGGCGATAAGCACGCAATAATGCTGCTTACCAGCAGATATGGTGATCGTGGAAACCCGTTCTTCTATTGCGTCGGGTCCCAATGTTTCACACCCAGTGGGACGGACTGCCAGTCTTGAAACGTCCCGGACGTCGTGCCTGGTCCGAATGTCAGGGTTTCCGTGTGCCAGTCGCAGAACAAGACATTAATCTGCCTGCCGTTGGAGTGAGTTCCCGTTGTTTCGGCGGGAGCTCCGACGGGCAGATCAGGTGCGCTTGTGGCGGTGCCCGTCCATGTCGTGGCGGCACCAGTGTACTTGGGCGCCATCAAAAACGTGTAAGTGGGTGAAACAACTTTCAGCATATTGGGATTTGTCCCCAATTTAATATACATGTTTGCGTTGATGCTATAGCTGACCGGTGCCGAATCGTTTTCGGCACTTGCCCGCTTATCGAAAGGCGACTGCAATACTCGTCTTCCTGAAAGGTATTTCGGGTAAAGCACGGGCGTCGTGCTTGTGCTTATGCCCGGCCAAGTCGTGGTAAGGGGAAGTAGCTGGTCATTGTCGTTAAGAAGAGTCTGCATGGCGATGCCGATCTGGCGCAGGTTGCTCAAGTCTTTGGTCGCCTTTGCTCGCTCCAGAGCACGTGTGAGAGCAGGAATTGCGAGCGCCATCATGATCGCGATGATTGCCACCGCGACGAGCACTTCGATCAGGGTGAAACCGCGCTCGGCAAGGGGAGGGGAACTTTTGGTCATAATTGGGTTGTTAGGAGCGCATCATATTGCGCTTGGGCGGGCAGCGAAAGCGAAAAAGAGCCGCAACTGCGAGATTGCTTGACAAGGGATTTTGCATTCGGTGTATGTAGATCATGCCCGATCAAGAGCCTACTTCACCTCCGCCGCCGTCAGGTCCGGCTCCCGAGCTCGGGCCAAAATCAACTTCAACAGGTTTACCTTCGAACGTTGCTGCGGCACTGTCCTGCATCCCCTTAATTGGCGGCATTATTTTTTACATCGTTGAAAAGCACGACGGCTTTGTGCGTTTCTACGCGATGCAATCGATCATTTTCGGTGGCGCGTGGCTTCTTTTTAATATTGCCTCCTCTGTGGTGCACGCGGTCTTTGGCGCCATCCCGGGAATCGGCGGTCTCCTGGTGTTTTTCTGGGCAATAATCGCTGCGCTTGTCCACATCGCGTTTCTCGTGGTTTGGATTGTCGCGACCATAAAAGCCTTCACTGGTGTGCGCTGGGACATTCCCTATGTTGGGCCCATAGCGCGAAAACAGGTTGAAACTGCGCCTTGATGGTAGGGGCGGTTCACCGAACGGCCTTTGGGCGATTGAGGTCAATTGCCCCTACCTTTTCCGCCAGTAATTTCACCACTACTTCCATAAGAATCAGCTGGTGATCCAGCTGTGTGGTCACGAGTTTGACGTTCGCCTCGAGGCAGGCGCGCATCGACTCGATTAATTCATCGCTATTGAACTGATTCGCGTGTTGCGCAGCGATGCCGAGACTGTAGGCGTTAATTGAACCGTCCTTCTTGCGAGGCAAATGCTCCGTTGCTTTTGCAGGCAGCCGATTCATGGCAGCGATGAATTGAAAAGGCGAATGCGGACGGCGAATGCCATGTTGCTCCATCAGATCTTTTGCGAGCAACAAATTGCGGATTGTCGGGACGATTGCAGCCAGCAAAATACCCACGGCCTTTTCACCTTGCTCCAGCAAACGTCGCACGAGCGTCAGTGCCAGTTCCAGATCCCGGGCGCTCAGTGCGTTGCTCAGTTCGAAAATTACCCCCGCACGCGATAGCGGGACCAACTCACGAACAAGCTCGACACCCACGGCACGATCCTTCCCGAGGAACGTGTCAATCTTTTCCAACTCATTATCGATCTGTCGCGTATCGCCTCCGGTCAGCAAAACGAACAGTTCCAGTGCAGCCTCATCGAATTCCAATTTTCGCTTTTTTGCGCGGCCCAGAACGATTTCAGTTGCTGCTTCTTCCCACCCGGTTCGCGCCGAATCGAGTCGGTCGAAAACCTGCAGTTCCGCGCGTTTCGCCAGCGTCTTGTAAAACGAGCGCCTCTTGTCCACTTCTGTGGCGCTAATCAAAAGCGTGACGCCGTCGCAAACCCCGCTTTCGATCAGGGCGGACAATTCCTCAAGCGCGGATTGCACCGAAGCCGACCGCGCCTTTACATCGTCGCCGAGGAAGTTCGCGTTTTTCAGCCAGACCACTTTTGTGCTGCCGAAGAAAGGCAGGGTTTGCAACGCCTCGATCGCCGATCGAATTCGCCCGGCCGCTTGATCGGCGCTATCTGCAACGCCATCGATTACTTCCAAGCCGAAATCGCCAGCGTCATCGGGCACCAATTTTTGCGCCAACTCGGCGGCAACATGTTTCACTTCAGCCTCATCCGAGCCGACGACCGCGTATATGTCTGCGATCTTCGATTTGGCTTTCGTCTTCGGCATTGGCGATTTCTCGCACGCGCGGCGAGTATCGACAAGTCGTTAGCGCGACGATGTCGTTACACGCGCGAGCGACGGCGGCCGGCGTTGCGTGAGTATCTGATGGGTCGGCGCTTCGGTTCAATTTTCGCCAGCCCGGAGCCGCTTTTTACTTCCATAATCTGGTCGCGCAAGAGCGCAGCCCGCTCGAATTCGAGATTTGCCGAAGCCTCCTGCATTTCCTGCTCCAATTCGCGCAGCAGTTCCGAGAGGTTGAAATCGCCACCGGTTTCGCGGATCACCGACGACTCGATTTCGCGTCCACGCAAAATTGTATGCAGACTTTCCTGGACGGCGCGCCGGACAGTTTGCGGCGTGATGTCATGCGTTTCGTTGTAATCTATCTGCTTGGCACGCCGGTATTCGGAAATCGACATAAGCGCTTCCATGCTCTGCGTTATGGTATCGGCAAAGAGCACTACTTCGCCGTTGATATGGCGCGCAGCGCGGCCGGCTGTCTGGATGAGCGAAGTCTGACTGCGCAAAAATCCTTCTTTGTCCGCGTCCAGAATGCAGACGAGCGAGACCTCGGGTAGATCGAGCCCTTCGCGAAGCAGATTGATACCGACGAGAATGTCGAAATCCGCCGCGCGCAATCCGCGCAAGATTTCCACACGCTCGATCGCGTCAATATCGCTATGCAGGTAGCGCACCTTCAATCCCACATCGCGCAGATAGTCAGCGAGATCTTCTGCGGTTCGCTTGGTCAGCGTCGTCACCAGAATGCGCTCGCCTTTTTCCACCCGCTGACGGCAAAGCTCGATCGTTTCGTCGATCTGATTCTTAAGCGGCTTAATCGTAATTTTCGGATCGAGAAGTCCGGTAGGCCGAATGATCTGCTCGGCCACAAGCGGCGCGCCCGGTGTGTGGACATCAAATTTTTCTGGCGGCTCATCCGTTGGCGAAAGTTGTAGCCGGGGGCGTCGACCCCGGCCAGCGTCAGCGCCGCCGGCTACAGCAAACGGAACCAGTTCTTGCTCCCCGATGCGCTGTCGCTTATGGGGGAAGTATCCTTTGTTGCCGACGACACTGTTTTGAATCTCGAATTCTGCCGGCGTCGCGCTCACATAAATCGTCTGGTCCGTCAACTTCATGAATTCATCGAAATTAAGCGGGCGATTGTCGAGTGCGCTCGGCAGACGAAACCCGTAATTTACGAGCACAGTTTTGCGTGAGCGGTCGCCTTCGTACATCCCGCCGATCTGCGGGATGGTGGCATGCGATTCGTCGATGACGGTGAGAAAATCGTCCGGAAAAAAATCGATGATTGTGTACGGCCGCGAGCCGGGAGACCGCCCGGACAAATGGCGCGAATAATTTTCAATCCCGTTGCAGAAACCCATTTCCTGCAACATTTCCAAATCGTACTCGGTGCGCATTCGCAGCCGTTGCGCCTCGAGAAGTTTGTTTTGGGATTCGAGTTCAATGATCCGTTGCTCAAGCTCCTCGCGAATGGTGCGCAGTGCACGATTCAGCTTGTCCGCCGGCGTCACGAACTGTTTGGCTGGAAAAAATGTGATGACGTTGAGAGATTCGTGGGTGTGACCGGTCAGCGGATCAAATCGCCGGATCGCATCAATCTCGTCACCGAAAAACTCGAGGCGGATTCCTTCTTCGTCGGCAGTCGCGGGATAAACCTCAACCACATCGCCGCGCACACGAAACCTGCCGCGCGCGAAATTCACGTCGTTGCGCTCGTACAGCATATCGATGAGCCGACCGAGCACCGCTTCGCGACTGATGTGCTGTCCGTGTTTCACAGTTAGCAACATCTGTGCATAATCTTCGGGAGACGTGACTCCGTAGATGCAAGACACGCTTGCCACCACGATGACGTCGCGTCGTGAAAGCAGCGCGCTCGCGGTCGACAGGCGCAACCGCTCAATCTCTTCGTTGATGGACGAATCCTTCTCGATGTAGGTGTCGGAGCGCGGGATGTAAGCTTCTGGTTGGTAATAATCAAAATAGCTGACGAAATATTCGACCGCGTTGCGCGGGAAGAATTGCTTGAACTCCGAGTAAAGTTGGGCGGCAAGGGTCTTGTTGTGTGAAATGACTAGCGTCGGTCGATCCAGCTTTTGGATGACATTGGCGACAGTGAACGTCTTGCCTGAACCGGTTACACCGAGCAGTGTCTGATGGCGGTTTCCTGCCTCGAGAGACTTCAACAGCTTGCCGACAGCCTGCTGCTGATCGCCGCGAGGTTTGAAGTTGGATTCAAGCTGAAATGGCATCCGATAATTTTAGCACAACATCGACCGCAACGTCGGTGCTGACTTGTTGATCGTCTTTACGAAATAGCATTTCAGAAAATCGCAAACATCGCGGAAGATTGCGCCCATGCCCTCTGAATCTGGAACAGTCCGATTAAGAATTGGTCACGTTCTGTTTATGGATTTGGTCGCGTATTCTACTGAGCTTCTCGATGAACAACGTCAATATCAGGAGCAGCTGACTGAAATTGTCCGTGATAGCGAGCAGGTCCGCAGCGCCAAAGAAGCAGGAAAACTGATCCGACTTCCCGTGGGCGATGGGATGGCGCTCGTTTTTTTTGACAGTCCGGAAGCGCCTGCGCGGTGTGCGATCGAAATCAGCAAAAAATTGAAAGAATATCCACGGCTGAAGCTGCGGATGGGCATTCATAGTGGACCGATCAATGAAGTTCGCGACGTAAACGATTCAGCAAACGTTGCTGGCGCCGGGATCAACCTTGCTCAACGGGTCATGGATTGCGGAGACGACGGACACATTCTGTTGTCTAAAAGGGTCGCGGAAGATTTGGGACACTCGCGAGAATGGGGTCCGTATTTGCATGATTTAGGGCAATGCGCCGTAAAGCACGGCGTTCCTATCTTCCTCGTAAATTTCTACGGGGACGGCGTTGGGAATTCTGAATTGCCAAAAATAGTGCGGCAATCGCAATCGGAAGAAGCGGCCAAAGCCGCGGCGGCCCGTGGTTGGAAGAGGTTTCGAGCAATGTATTTGGCAATCGCCGCAATCGTTTTGCTTGCTGTCGCCGCGGTGAGCATCTGGCTGTATTCCCGACAGAAATCGGTATCTACCCTTCCCCAGGAGAAGAGCATAGCGGTGTTGCCGTTCGAGAATTTCAGTCCGGAAAAAGACAACGCGTTTTTTGCACAGGGTATTCAGGACGAAATCATCACCACGCTGTCGAGGATCAGCGGGCTTCGCGTGATCTCTCGTACTTCCACCGCGCGTTACAGCAGTGCGCCGGAAAATCTGCCTGAGATCGCGCGCCAATTGCGCGTGAGCCATGTACTCGAAGGCAGTGTCCAGAAGGCCGGCGATCGCGTGCACATCAACGTGCAGTTGATCCGGGCCGACGACGATGCGCATCTCTGGGCGCAAAGTTACGACCGCGAGTTGACCGACATCTTCGGCGTAGAAGCCGAGGTTGCAAAAATGATCGCTGACTCTTTGCAGGCCACGCTTTCGCCAAAAGAAAAAACCAGTGTTGAAACGAAACCAACCCAAAACGCCGATGCCTACGTTTTTTATCTCCGTGCGAACCAGATTTCCCGCAATCCCGATACGCTGCTAGCGGATTACAAGACCGCCGAGCAGCTCTACATGCAGGCAATCGAACTCGATCCAAATTTCGCGCTCGCTCGCGCACGGCTCGCATCTGTTTGTGCTGAAGTCTTCCGTTATTATGAACCGACAGAGAGTTGGAGAACGAAAGCCCGAGCCGAAGCGGACTCTGCCCTTCGGCTGCAACCGAACCTTGCGGAAGGTCACTTCGCACTCGGCCAGTGCATTTACTGGATGGACCAGGATTACGACAAAGCCCTGGAGCAATTCGAGATCGCGTCTCGTTTATCACCGAGTAACGCGGATACACGCCGCCTTATAGCGGCGATCGAGCGTCGACAAGGCAAATGGCAAGCAGCGCTGGAAGCCTACGAACTGGTTGCAAAGCTCGATCCGCAAAATCCGAGCACTGCTCGTGAACTTTTGTATACGAACTCGTCAATGCGGCGCTGGCCGGAGGCGGCGCGTTGGGCCGATCAAATGCGCGCCTTGGCTCCGACATCTCTGGTGGCCAAAATCCAAAGCGGTTACGTCCATTTCCAGTGGAAAGGAGATACTGGTCTGCTGAAGTCGTTACTCGACGAAATTCCAGCCGGGGTTGATCCAGATGGCAGTGTCACCGCAGCCCGATGGGACGTGGCCATGTTGCAGCGCGATTATCCCGCGGCCAAAAAAGCTTTGGAAACATCGTCCGCCAACGAAATTTCTTATAGTAACGCCGGGTTGACCCCAAAAATCTTCCTGGAAGGCTGCACATTTCTTGCGCACGGAGACAATGCAAACGCTCAAAAGGCGTTCGAACAGGCAAGACCGGCTTTTGAAGCAGCGGTGAAAGAAGCACCGGAAAGCGCCGAGCGGCACGCGAGCCTTGGCTGGCTGTACGCGTTGATGGGGCGAAAAGATGATGCAATCAAACAGGGACGACGCGCAGTTGAGCTTAAACCCGAATCGAAAGATGCTGTCGACGGTTCACTCATGAATGGCTATCTCGCGCTTATCTACTCGCGGGTCGGCGAAAATGATTTGGCTATTCCGTTGATCGAGCGTCTGCTCACAACGCCAGGAGCAGTTGATAGCACCGATTACAGCATCACCGCTAACGATCTGAAACATCGCTGGGAATGGGATCCGATCCGCAACGATCCGCGTTTTAAACAACTAATCGCAAAAAGCAGCCCGTGAACCTGAAAGACTCGCGCGCTTGTAGCGATTAAGAATTTGGATTCAGGTTAGCACGGCTGATCCCACTCACCAGTGAACACGAAAACCTTTTTTGCCGAGCTAAAGCGAAGAAAAGTGTACAGCGTCGCAATCGCGTATCTTGTGGGCGGTTGGGCGCTCGCTCAAGGCATCGCGCAGGTTCTTCCTGTATTCGATGCTCCAATTTGGGTGGTTCGACTCCTGGTTGTACTGATTGTGCTCGGGTTTCCCGTGGCGCTTACGCTTTCGTGGTTTTTCGATTTCACTCGATATGGAATCGTGCGCACTCCGGATCGGGTACCGGAACCCAGGATTGAGGCCGTCGATCCATCCATTGCACAGGAGAAGTCGATTGCAGTTTTGCCATTTAAGGATCTGAGCGCGGGGCCGGAGCGCGATTATCTTGGCGAAGGCATCGCCGAAGAGATTCTCACCGCACTTTCCAAGGTCGACAATCTGCGGGTGGCGGCGCGGCGTTCATCGTTTTGGTTTAAAGATCGCGACGCGCAACTGAGCGAAGTCGGCAGTAAGCTTAACGTCGATCATGTCGTTGAAGGAAGCATTCGGCGAGATGGCAACCGGATTCGTGTGACTGCCGAGCTGACGGAGTGCTGCCAGGGATTTACTTTGTGGTCGGAGACTTTCGAGCGCGAATTCCAGGGAATCTTTGCGCTCCAGGATGAGATTACATGCGCGATTGTCGATGCGCTAAAGCTGAAATTAGAGATTGCACCGGTTACGGCGCGCGCGCACAGCATGGAAGCGTACGATCTTTACCTCCAAGGCTTGTTCTTGTCGGACAAAAGCGGCGAGGAAGCGCTGCGAAAGAGTCTGGAGTTTTTTGAGCAAGCGCTGGACAAAGATCCGCGATTCGCGCGGGCTTGGACCGGCATCGCAAAGTCCTGGCTGTGGCTGTCTGATGTCTATGTACCGCCGCTGGAAGGTTATTCCAAAGTGCGCGAAGCCGCATTAAACGCGCTCAGGATCGACGACGAAGAGGCGGAAGCTCACGTCTATTTGGCGGAAACCAAGCGCATCCTCGACTGGGATCTCGATGGTGCGGAGGCGGAATACAAGCGTGCTTTCGAAATCGATCCAAACTCGACGTCGTCGAATTATTTTATCGCTGCTTTTTATGGCGCACGTGGCGATCGCGACCAGGCGTTAGCCTACCTGCAACGGACGTCGAAGATCGACCCCGCATCGCTGTGGGTGAATAATTCAGCATGCGAGCTTTACCGCTACTTTGGTCTTTACGATGAAGCGATCGCGGCTGGCGAGCGCGCTTTGCAATTGGACCCGCTTTTCGCTTATGGTGAACCGCTGCTTGCCGCGTTGTATCGCGAGAGGGGACGTTTCGATGAAGCCATTGCGTTATACAAGAGATCGGAGAGCCTCAGCGGTAGACCGACTCTTGGCCTGGCGATTACCTACGCACGCATGAACCGGCGCAACGAAGCGCTGCAAACACTCAAAGCCGCGCTCGCGAATCGCGCTTACAGCGCAGGTGATATTCCGGCCCTCGTGCACGTAGCAATGGGCGCAAAGGATGAGGCCATTCGCGACCTGGAGCGTGCCTGCGAAGAGCATTCATCGTCATTGCACCTTGCAGGTATCGCACCCGAATTCGCTCCTCTGCGTTCCGACAAACGTTTCCTGTCTATCCTGAGAAAAATTGGGCTGGAACCAGAAAAGGTCTTTGCGGTTAATGTCCAAGGAACGACGGCTTCTCAGCCGTCGAGGGCATCGTGACGGCTGGGAAGCCGTCACTCCTTGTTATTGAACGATGACGTCGCGCCCGTGGCCGTGAGAGCGAACGCCGTATTTGTTTAAATCGTGCTGTGCCACGTGCATGCCGAAAAGCAGAATTGCAATCAGCCCAAAGTACAACACCGACATTATACATCGCTGAGATGGTGTGACTTCGAAATATCGCTGTTCTTCTTCGGTCCTCTTACGGAACAGCGAATAAATCCGTGGCAACGATAGCAGCACGATTAGCCAGATAATGAAGTTTGGATATTTCCATCCAAACCAGATGAGCAATGCAAAGCCGGGCAACCACAACCAGCGTGATAACGCTGTCACGATGCGCCCGCCATCTAACATTCCGACCGGCGTGAGATTGAATAGGTTTAGAAAATATCCGAACCATCCCAGCGCGAGGAAAATCGGGGCGGCAAAGAATTCGCCCATCGCGTGACAGACCAATGCACCCACGCTTCCCAGCAAGGGCCCACCAATACCGACGCACGCTTCCATCCACGCATTGCGCGGCGCTTCCTTAAGCGCAATGAACGCGCCCATGAACGGAATAAAGACAGGCGCGCCGACCTTGAGTCCAAATTTTTTGGCAACAATCAAATGACCCGTTTCATGAACGAGCAAAAGGAGGACAAAACCGAGCGCGAACTGCCATCCCCAGAGTTGCATGTAAACCCAGATCATCAGCAGCATCGTGCCGCCGGACTTCAACAGGACAGGCAGGACGAATTTGAATTTCGCCAGAAATTTTGCGACCACGACACCCACGACTGCAATCGGGCCGAGCGCCTTTTTTATCCGGCTCCAGGCGGTCTCTTCGGTTGGCGGCTTGTACTCCTCTGCCCGTTCGGTCTGAACTTTCACGTCTTGCACTTTAGAAATGTGCATGGCGTTTATGTGAAACGCCAACTTTCATGTGGCAGCGGTCCGCCTCAAGATTGCAGCGGAACGATCTAGCGAGACGCGCTAGCTGTTTCGGACTTCTCTTCTGCGGTTTGGCGCTTCTCCTCGGCCGAAGGATAAGTCTGCAGCCAAGCGCTCCATTTCATATTTTCTCTCCACATCGTGATTCCGGAATGGCCATAGTGTTGTTCCGCTTCGTACTCGTGATCTTTTATTATCGGGCACCAGAATAATCGACCGGCCCTGCGCCAGCCGTCGATGATGATCCCATCTTGGAACGGTTGATTACGCGCAGTCACGACCAGCGCGTTGTTTTCGCTCGTCGTGTTCGGATACGCTTCACCCCAATGGAGCACGAGCGTCTTAGGCTCGAGTTTTATCAATTCTGTCCCAATGTCCTGCGCCCAATGCCCACACCAACCGCGTTTGCGCATACCGACATTGTAGAGGAATACCGTAAGCTCCGGGTTGAGAACGACACGGTATTCTTTTTTGAGTCGGCGCGCGGTCGTATGCGCGGTGTAAGAAATTGCCTGGGCTTCCGCTGGATCGACGTCCGATGAAAGTCCTGTGAGAGCTTTGGCTAGGTTTTTGATTGATCTTTCATCACCGGCATTCGCCAGACTGACCACAAGCAGGAATGCGAAACCAAAAAGCAATGTGAGCCTTGTCATTTTATCTCCTCAGGCCTGTGCATTTCGCACTCCGGCCGCCACAGTGCAATAGGAAAACGCCAAGAAGTGTTCAACCGTCAACGAACCTCGGATTGCGAATGGTTGCTTCATTGGATGCGACTGAAGCTGTCATGTAGAGGCGCTTGTGCCAAGCGCCTGGGCGTTCGCCGTGGCGAATGCCCTAAAAACGCACTAGTCCTTAGGGCGAATCGAGCCGGCACCAGTGATCTGTTTCTTGATTGTGGGTGGATTACCGGAGTAGGTCACTTTGCCGGCGCCAGTGATCACGACTTTCAGCGTGTCGGTGACTGCAACGTCCGCATCCCCAGCGCCGGTGGTAGAGATTTCGGCTGTCTTAGCTTGCAGTCCAGCGGCCGCGAGCTGACTCGCGCCGGTCATGTCGACTAACAGCCGGTCGACGCTGCCATCGAGTGAGACCATCGAGGCTCCTTTGGATTCCACAGCAAAGATTGGTCCGCTCAACTGCTTCGCGGTTAACTTGACAGCGCCCCTGATCTTTCCACCTGCGCGTGTTGGACTTGAGATGACGACTTTGATGCCATGGGTAGGCCAAACGTGGCCGCGCGTGCGAAGATGCAGCGTGTCCTCTGAAACATTGCTCTCAATGTAACGCAGCAGATTTTCATCCGTCGTGATTCGCAGAGCAGGCGATCCATTTTGCCACTCAATCTCAAAGGCGCCGCCAGCGTCGAGATTAACAAAAGATACGACTGATCGTTCCTCAGTTTTGATATGGCCATTGCCTCGGACGCCTGGCAAATGGCATCCAGCGATCAAAACGACACACCCGGCAAGCAAAACGGTCAGGATCTTTCTCATGGAACTAAGTCTTCTCCGTTATGATGCAGCGACGTCGCGTTTTGGATTCAACGTTTACTGCACGATCTTCATCTTCACCGCGTCGACGAAGACATCGTCCACATAAAATTCGACGCGGTAATCGCCCGGCATCCATCCATCTTCTGGCCTCGCGAGTGTGAATGCGCCGCGCGTGGTCGGGCTTATAGCGACAGCAGAGGCCTCGTCGATTTTATAATCCGGAGGAAAATCTTCGCCGAGATTTTCCGCGATCCACACAGCCTTCACACTTGCGCCTTGCCGCAAACGTTGACCCTGCCAGCGGGCGTAAATTTCCGGCGTGTTCGACGAGAATGTTGTCGTCGGTTTGCCGAACCGATCTTTTGCAAGACTTACTAAGAGCCGTTTCGGTACGCTGTCCGATTGCACTTCGGGGCGCTCGACAATTTTGGGCACTTCCGCCAGTTCAAGCGAAATGCGCTGGAGCAAATCGCCTTTAGCGTCCCGCATTGTGGTAACGTCTTTGACAATTCCAACGCCCGGTGCAAACCAGCGCTCGATTATCATCCGGTTCGGCGTCGTTTGTTCACCGTGAATGTGGAACGTCCGAAATTTTCCCGCGGGGACATCGATTGTTTCTT
>Ga0157379_10003915_pt1 | contig 12693 bp, 8 predicted proteins | sample S25metaG_FD_121802 | JGI IMG/M metagenome (GOLD analysis project Ga0157379, IMG submission 121802) | Switchgrass rhizosphere microbial communities from Kellogg Biological Station, Michigan, USA - S2-5 metaG | ecosystem: Host-associated > Plants > Roots > Rhizosphere > Soil | place: USA: Michigan... | reverse complement strand
GTCATCGCTGTCGGGTTGCCCGCCGCCGCCGCCTTCAGGAACCCGTGCGGCGTCATGATGATGTCCAGTTGTCGGACCTCCGCGGCGGCCGCCGCGGGAGTGGCAGTCGCGCCCTGCATGTTCCAGGCGGAGTTGCCGCTCACGAGAAAGTGCTGCTGCTGCTCGCCCTGAATGGGGGTGCCGCCTCCGCCCTGAGCCGGATATGTTCCTTGACGGCGCGTGATTTGCTCGCTGGACGACCGGGCATCGTAGTCGATCGTCCGCGTGTACTTCGTCACTTCGAATCGCGGCCAATCGGCTTCGGGACTGAAGCTCTGACCCATGGCCGCATTCCACCCGGTTCCCGTAATCTGGACCGTCTTCAGGCTCGCGGCCCCCATCGCCGTCGAGGCCGCCTGCAGGACGGAGCGTGCATCCTGGGCCGCCGCCGTTCCGACCATCAGCGCCAGCATGGCGCAGACCGCCGCACATCGTCGTGACATGGAACACCTCATTTCTCTGAAGATTTGCGCATGATAAGACCGGTGCAACCGCCCCCACAAGACGTGAGTTGTCGAAGAAACGGCTCGACCGGAACGTCCCGATCGACGACGGGGCACGTCTCAGCCTGCCGCACCGATGGTTTTGAGCAGCATTCTCGCTTGTGTGAGATCTGGCGTGTCGAAGGCGTGAGCAAACGAGTCACACATCGGTTCGAGCGTCCGTCGAGCTTCCTGCTCCCGTCCGGATTCGACCAACAGACGACACAGGCTCAGCACGAGCCGCAACTCGAGTGTGCGGGCATCCTGTTGTCGCGCGACGCTGATGCCCGCCCAGAACATTGCTTCGGCTCCGTCGCGGTCTCGCTTCGTCGTGCGATTATCGGACACCGACTGCCTGGGCGCGATCATCGCTTCGCCGCGCAGACGATACAGCTCGGCGTCACAACACCGTACACCCGTTCGTCGTACAACGTTGAGTCCATCTTCGGCCGCGGCCCGAGCGTCGTCGGCCTGGGCGTCCATCTGAAGCCCTTCGGCCAGCCATGCAAGTGTCTGGGGCAGCCACGCGTGCATACCCACGCTCCGCTCGGTACGCTCACGCTCTCGAAGAATCGCGAGTCCATCGGAAACCCGACCACGACGCACGAGGAGCCACCCACGTGCGGCGTCCGTCGACCACGCGCAGTGAACGAAGCGTGAACGTTCCAGGGCTCTCCGCGGAGATTCAACCAGAGCGAAGCTCTGCTCAATGTCGCCGAGCGACTCTAACAGCGGAGCCACGGACCCCGCCGACGCGGTCGTGGTGGCGCAGTGCCCTGATTCATCGGTACGTGGGAGTATCCCGTCGAGCGCGCTGCGCGATTCGTCGTAGCGACCAAGGTACCAGGCGCTCCAGGCGAGCACTATCGAACATCGTGTTCGTTCTTCGTGCGAATCAGGAACCCCGTCGCGATCGGCGACGGTCAGGGCCTCTAATGCCAGCGATCGGCTGGACGTAAACTCGCCGGCCAGCAACCGTACGTATGCTTGTTGCGTGACGGCTTCGAACAGACCACGATTCCTGAGCTGGACCAGCGCAACCGCTCGATCGCCAATCTGTCTGGCCACACGAAGGTCGCCCGAAATGGAATGGAAACGTGAGAGACCGATAAGCGAATGGACTAACTCGGGCGGCTCCTCGACGTTATCACCTGGCCCGAAAATCTCACCCGCGGCGCTCCTGTCGATCCAGGGTATGGCCGCCGACAGTGCTTGTATGATGGCACCGAGCTGTACGCGAAGCTGCCGTTCCAATTGGTCGCGCTGATCTCCTTGAGGCAGCTGAACCACCAGCTCTGATGCTCTGCTGAGCCCGAGTTCCGCCTCATGATCCGCGCTGCGCGCAACGGCGTTCTGCGCCGCTATTCCATAGTGTCTGACGGCGCGCTCGAAGTCGTGGGCGCGGTCGAAATGCGTGGCCAGCTCCCAGGAGACTTCCTGGACGCGATCGCCATAAGCGACCTCGAGCCGCTCGCCGACGCGCCGATGTAGCTCCGTCAGTGTCGCGGTAGGTAAACGCTCGTACACAACCTGCCGGCAAAACTCGTGTACGAACGCATAGGACGTCGACTCTGTGCCATCGGGCCATCTTGAATCGCCTCCACGCGACACCAGATGCGATCGTCGGCACAAATCTTCGAACGATCGTTCCAGGAGAGACACGTCCTTTCCTGCCGCATACGCCACGAGCGCGGCCGGAAATATCTGACCAACAACGCTCGCGGTCTCGAGGAGACGTTGATTTCCAGGCTCCAGCCGGTCGACCTGTTCCTCCACGAGGGTGCGAAGCGTGTTCGAGACGACGGCTCGCCCCGGCAGCGCCAGGTCCAGAATCCATTCGCCGTTGCGTTCGACGATGTGGCCTGAGGCTTCCAGATGCTGGAGGAGGTGGACCAGAAAGAGCGGATTGCCCGTCCAATGCCTCAGGCATTCGGCCGTACCTTGCAGATCCCTCCACGTCCTGTCGCGCGCGATGAATTCGGAGACGGCGTTCAGCGTCAATTGGGTCAATTCGATCTCATCTGCCTGAAAGTGCGCGCGCAACTCGCGACACACGCGCAAGAGAGGCGACCCCGATTCGAACAGCTCGGCGGGCCGATAAGTGCCAATGACGAGGAGCCGTGCGCGATCGCGCCGACGACCCAGTCTGGCGATGAGTTCCACGGTGGAATAGTCACTCCAATGCAAGTCCTCGAGCAGCAGAACAAGCGGCCTGACCGCGCTGAGAGCTTCAATCGCATCCGTCAGCTCACCGGCCATCCGTTCGGGGCTGGGTCCGGGGCTTCGGCTCGGCCGTCGCTGCGGCCGTCCGCGCGAGGGCAACGGAATGTGATCCAACCATGAGGGCGCATGTTCCTCTATCGCCCTCGCCGCCTCGGGGTAGCGGGTATCGCGACAGAGACGTTTGAGCCCTTCGATGACCGGGAGATACGGTTCACCTGCCCCGTACTGCTCAATGCATTGCCCTTCGGCGAACCAGGCCTGCGACTTCGAGATGTCCAGAAACGTTTGCGTCAGCGCGGTCTTGCCGATGCCGAGCTCACCCGCGATAAATACGGTCCGACGCGTCCCATCGAGCACCGACGAGAGGTGATCGTGCAGGCGACGAAGCTCGTCGCCCCTCCCTACGAGTACCGGCCTGATGACATTCAGGGGCGCTGGTTCATCAGGGCGGGCAGTCGGTTCCCGCCCGGATTGCCACGCGTCGATTTCACTGGTGAAGGCATAGACGGACCCGAGGGCAGCGTGTCTGTGCCGGTGCACCGGCAGCCCCTCGCGCTTCTCCCAGCGGCGGACGGTCGTGACATCGCGGCTCAGATACGCCGCGATCTCCTTCCAGGAGTCGAGCCGTCTGCCGTTCTGTGAATTCAAGGACGCGTTTGAACGTTCCAAATCCGATTCGGCCATTCGGCGCACGGTCCCGGGTGAGGTGCTTCGGTCGCGGCCGATTCTACACCTGCCTTGAGGCCGCTTAAGTTGCCCGGCTCCAGACCACGGCCTCTTCTGCGGCGCGGCAAAGAGGGGCGTGCTGCGTGCGCCTCACTTCGCCCGTTGTCCCGAGCTGACGTTCGGACGCACTCTGGGGAAACTACTCACCACATGGAGGGATTATGCAGATTAGACAGCGCCACATCGGACCGGTCGTGTGCTTGGACCTGGAGGGCAGGCTTGTCCTCAACTACCAGGAAGGATCTCTCAGAGAAACAGTGAACGATCTGTTGTCTCAGAGCCATCGGCAAATCGTCCTCAATCTCAAGGATGTTTCCCTCATCGACACCTCCGGCCTCGCTGCGATGATCGCCGTCAAACTCGCTGCGCAAAGAACGGGCGGGGACATCAAGCTGCTCCACCTGCCGACGCGTATTTACAACTTGCTCGTGGTCACAAGACTGATCACCGTGTTCGATGTGTTCGAATCAGAAGAAGAGGCGGCCGGAAGTTTTCTCGTGACGGCAACAGGTTCCGCGGAGGCGGCCAGGTAAATCGGCAAATGATCGTAGCGAACCATCAGCAATTACGCGCAGGGATCGGGCCGGGGAGGGCTGTCCTCCCCCATCCTCCCCCCGGCCCCTCCCAAGGATTCAAACGCCCAGGCCCTGACGGCATCGGTCGCCTCGACTTCTGACCTGCGTTTCGACAAGGACAGCCCGGCCGGCAAGCTGTAGGATATCGGGAGGACTTGCGGTCTGGTTACGCCGGCCGGTTCGGCAAACGTGCGGGAAGAAGAGGAAGACGACGATGACTTCGAGCGAACGCGACGGCAGAACGGCCGACCCGTGCTGAGCGGATGTCGAAGACAGGCGGCTGCGAGCTTGGCCTCGTCCTCAGTGATCGGCTCATGGTGAGCGTCAAGGGCAACGGCGTCGACCGGAACGATCTCGAAGCGCTGGTGACCAGCTTCGATCTCGCAAAGCTGGAATCGATGAAAGACCCCGGCGTTCACCAGTGACGGCGCTCAACCGCCGCTCAGACGGATCCGCGAAGCGATTCGGACATCGAGTCCGTCGCCTGCCCTTCATGGGCGCGATGCTCCTTGCGGGCGTCCTGGTCGTCGTGGCATCGCGCGCGCGTTCGCAAGGCGTGCCTGGAGCGGCCGACCCGGCATCTGCGCAGGATCAGGAGTCGGCTATTCTTGTCGGCGCCGGCGATATTGCCAATTGCGAGATCACCGGCGGCTCGGGCGCTCGCGGAACGGCGCGTCTCCTGGACGCGATTCCCGGCACCGTGTTCACCGTCGGCGATCATGCTTATCCCTCGGGCACGGCCAAGCAACTCCAGGATTGCTACGAGCCGACCTGGGGACGCCACAAGGCGCGGACGCGGCCGTCGCCGGGCAATCACGATTACCTGACCGACAAGGGGAAGCCGTACTACGACTATTTCGCCGAGCTCGCCGGCCCCGAGCGCCGCGGCTATTACAGCTACACGCTCGGCGCCTGGCACATCGTCGCGCTGAACAGCGTCGTTGCGGCCGACAGCCGTTCCCCCCAGATGCAGTGGCTCCGCCAGGACCTTACTGAGAACCGATCGATCTGCACGCTTGCGTACTGGCACAGCCCGGTGTTCAGTTCCGGGCCCCATGGAACCGAGGCGCAGACCACGTCGCACATGATGGAGGTGTGGCGGCTACTCTACGAGTTCGGCGCCGACGTCGTCATTACCGGACACGACCACATTTACGAACGGTTCGCACCGCAGGATCCCAAAGGCAAACTCGATCCCCAGAAGGGCATCCGGGAATTCGTCGTGGGTACCGGCGGCGGGGGGTTGTACGAGTTCAAGCGCACTCTCCCGAACAGTGAAGTGCGCAGCAACCGCTCCTACGGCGTCCTCAAGATGACACTGCGCGCCGCCGACTATTCGTGGGAATTCGTCCCCTCAGCGGGCGAGCCATTTCGCGACAGCGGCACAGCGGCGTGCGTGCCGTGAACATGCGTTCGACCGTTCGCTGAGGCTCCCGCCTGCGCGGCACACCGCGATTCGCAGCTCGAAGGCGCGGTCATTTGAGGTCAGACGCGGGCGTCGTGCGGGCGAGAAACCCGACGAAATCTGCGTGAATGCGAGGATGCGCAAGCGGCAGTCGCAGATTTCGCAGTCCTCCACCGCTTGATGGAATGCGTCCCCCAACCGCTCATCGTTCTGTCAACGATACGCAGCGGCCTGTATGCCATAGAGCTCAGCGTACTGGCCGCCCTTCGCCATCAGATCCTCGTGCGAGCCGACTTCGACGACGCGGGCGCCGTCGAGCACCACGATGAGATCGGCCATCCGGACGGTCGAGAATCGGTGCGACACGAGGATCGTGATCCGCCCGTCATCCTCCCCGGCCGGACCAGCGCCCGTCGCACGCAGCGGCCCGCCGCGCGAAGCCGCCGCATAGCGCTCGAACAGCGCGTGCTCGGTCTCGGCATCGAGTGCCGCCGTCGGTTCGTCGAGCACCAGCAACAGCGGGCGGTCGCGCATGAACCCACGCGCGAGCGCGAGCTTCTGCCATTGGCCGAAGGATACTTCGACGCCCTCGGGCCACGTCGGACCGAGCTGCGTCTCCAACCCCAGCTTCAGCCGCACGACGACATCGTCCGCGCCTGCCCGGGCCACGGCGGTGACGACCGCAGGCCTATCATCGAGCCGCGGTACGTCGCCGACGCCGACCGTGTGACGGGCCCGGAACTCGAAGCGGAAGAAATCCTGGAATGCGCCCGCCAGACGCGCCCGCCATTCGTCCGCGTGCATGCGCGCCAGCTCGGCACCGTCGACCAGAATCCGGCCCGACGTCGGCTCGTATAGTTTGGCGACGAGCTTCACCAGCGTCGTCTTGCCCGCGCCGTTCTCGCCGACGATGGCCACGACAGCGCCGGCCGGCAATTCGACATTCACATCGTCGAGCACGAGGCGATCGGTCCCGGGATACGCGAACGAGACGTGATCGAAGCGGATGCCCTGAGTCAGGCGTGCCGGCACCGGCAGGTCGGCCGATGCGACGAGCGAGGCGGCGTAGTCCTCGAGCCAGGCGAGGCGCCTGGAGCCGTCCATCCAGAAACCGCGCAGGAAGCCGATCTCGCCCACGGTGGCGCCGATGTACGCGGACAGGCGCGACCCGGCGGCGAGTACCAGCAGAACGGCGCCAGCCGGCCGGTTGAGGCCCGACGAAACAAAGACCACAGCGCCGACGTAGGCGCCGCCGAACACCGCCCAGGCCAAGGTGTGCCACGCCGCCGAACTCCATCGGGCCGCCGCCACCGGCCTGTAGCCGCGCTCCCAGGCTTCCCGTCGATCGGTCACCAGCCGCTCGCCGATGCCGGTCACGCGCACTTCCTTGCCGGGCGTTGCCGTTGTCGCCGTCGTGAACAGATGGCGGGCCAGGCGATTGGACGGCGCGGCGCGTTCCTGTGCGACGCGCTCGACCGTGGGGCGCCAGGTCGAAGTCAATACGGTCGGCAGCGCGAACACCGCGAGCAGCGCCAATACCGGATGAATCGACATCAGGAGCGCAACGGTGACGCCGAGACGCAGGATCCACCCGCACGTGGAAAAGACCGACATGTACATGTGGTCGAGCACGAACACCTGATTGCGCAGCATGGCCAGGCGATCCAGGTAGTCGGGCCGTTCGTGGTGGGCGATCGTGGCCACCGATGCCTGGAGCCGCGCGACGTGCGCCTCGAGCGCAATCGTCACTTTGTCGCGGAAGCGGCGCTGTACCCGGTTACCGACCGTACGCAGGAACCACGTGGCGGCCGCGGACACGCCGAGCGCGATCGCGGCGCCGAACACGAGCCGGCGATTGCCCTGAAGGACGCCCTGGCCGAGCAGCATGAACCACAGGGCAAGGAGCGCATCCGGCAGCGCGGCGAGCAACGAGAGCACGAACGCCGCAAGCATGAGGCCAGGCTCGCGGCTGTAGCCAAGCTTGCACAGCCTCCACATCGACGAGAGCGCCGGCGGCAGCTCGTCGCCTGGTCGCGTCTCAGGCGTCATGAATCGACCGCCGGGTCGACCCGAACTCGCCGGCCAGATCTTCCCCGGCGTGCTCCGCGTGCTGTGCGGTCGACGTTCGGTTCAGGCGAGGACGTCATACGTCACCCCCTCCTCGTCATCGGTGAAGCGCTGGGCCTGAAGGTCGAACATCGTGCGATAACGCCCGCCCAGTGCCAGCAACTCGTCGTGCGTGCCGAGCTCGATCACCCGGCCGTGCTCGAGCACACAAATGCGATCGGCGTGGCGCACGGTGGAAAAACGATGGGAGATCAGAATCGTTGTGCATTGCCGCGTCGACGCGAGGATCCGGTCGAAGATCTCGGCTTCGCCCCGAACGTCGAGCTGCGCGGTGGGTTCGTCCAGCAGCACGACGCCGGCGCCGAGGTGTACCGCGCACAACGCTCGCGCCAGCGCGACGCGTTGCCACTGCCCGCCCGACAGCTCCGTTCCCCCCTCATAACCGCGGGCGAGTACGGTGTCGAGGCTCGCGAGGTTCGCCGCGCCCGCCGACTCCAGCGCGGCGATCACCGCAGCGTCGGGCGCTCCCGCGGGAGCCACGTTGTCGCGCAGCGGCAGCTCGAAGCGAATGAAATCCTGGAACACGGCAGCAACGCGCGACCGCCACGAGCCGAGCTCGAGCTCGCGCAGGTCGACGCCGTCGACTTCGATCGCGCCGGCCTGCGGGTCGTACAGCCGGCACAACAGCTTGGCGAGCGTGGTCTTGCCGGCACCGTTCTGCCCGACGATCGCGAGCGACGACCCTGCAGGAATCGTCAGGTCGAAGTGGTCGAGCACGGGCGCGCTTGTCCCGGGCGGAGTCGAGGGGCTTGCCTCGAGCGCCTTCGAGGGGTCTGACCCCTTCGGCGTCGACGGGCCCGGGTAGGCGAAGCAGAGATCGCGAAAGCGGATCTCGCGCGCGGGCGCGCCGACGGCGGAGCGATGGCCGGTGGACAGTGCGCCGGCCGGCGCCATGGCCGGTTCGAGGCGCAACACGGCCGCCACCGGTGCCGAAGCCGTGTCGAGAGCCCAATTGAGCCCGCCGAACGCAATCATCGACGTGCCGACGGCGCACTGGGCGAACACCACGACGGCGCCAAGAGAGAGCGTGCCGCTCGCCGCGGCGCTGGCGAGCGACCAGAACACCACGACGTTGGCTCCGATCACGATCAGCATGCTCCAAAGCACGGGCCGCTCGCGCAGCCGGGTCGCCGCGTACTGAAGCTCGTGAAGACGGGTACGGCGGGCGACGAAGCGATCGATCGTCCAGCCGACGAGCCCGAACAGCCGCAGTTCCTTGCTGGCAGGCGGATCGACGGCAAGGCGATAGGCGTAATCAGCGTCGCGCTGGGCGCCGCGCACCTCGTCGGTGTTCCGGTCGCGCCAGACTCCGCTCTCTCGCAACAGCCAGTGCGTCGCCAGCCACGCACCGCCGAGAACGATCGGCGCCCACCATGCGTACGCCGCGAGAACCGCAGCGGACGCGAGCCCCGCGATCATCTCGACGAGGCCGCCGGCAATGAAGTCCATGGAAACAAACAACGGCGGGCCCGTCATGCCGAGGTCGAAGTCACGCGCGACCGTGAGATCGTTCGTCAACTTCGGATCCTCGAGATGACCCATGCCGGGCGGACGGACGCACGCCTCGGTCAGCCGATCGTAGAGCCAGGCGGCAGTGCGGTCGCCGAGGTTGGCGCCAACCGCCTGGTGAACAGGCGTGACCACCTGCAGGAGCACGAAAACGAAGCCGACGAGCGTGAGCGGACCGGCAAGGCCCTCGCCGTGCTGGACGGCGGCCACGAGCACGCCCATCGCGATCGCAAAGACCGCGGGCAGCACGCCGCGCAGCAGAAGGACGATCCACCACGCCACCGCGAGGGCCCGGTCGGCCTTCGGCAGCGCGCCGAAGAACTTCCATTCGTTACGCTGCAGCAGGCGCCCGAACATCGCTATCCACTACCGAGGTGCCATCCCACTTCCCAACCATGTGCGTGGCGTCTTTGGTTCTCGTTGCAGATATATTTCCGAGTCAGGACTCCGCTTTCTTCGCGTTCTTTGTCTTCGTGGCCGGCTTTCCGCGACGTCGCCTACTTCTTTCCGTAATTCAGCTTCGATGCCGCATCCATCAAGGGCGCTGTCTCGACACCCGAGCAACCGACTTCCATGATCTGATCGAAGGGTGCGAGCTGCAGCCGCTGCGTCGGAACCTTCCACGGCCCGGTCAGCACCTTCGGGTCTTCGACAGTCGCGTCCACTTCGAGGGTGTTCGCGTCCACGCGCCGGTAGCGCTCGACGATGTGCAACGCGTCGGAGTGGAAGGAGACGCGACCTTCCGCGAACATCCAGTTCGCGTCGGTGAAATTCGTGGAATCCACGACGAGCGTGTCGCCCTCCCAGTGCCCCACCGAGTCGCCGCGGTAGGAAGGCGCGACATCGTCGCGATGCTTCCGTCCATCGGTCGGGACGAGCTTGAAGCTGTGATAGGTCTCGGTCAGCATCACGATCATTTTCGGGGTCTGCACGATCTGTCCGACGAAGCCCAGGCCGTACAGACTGACATTCACCGTGCCGAAGGCCACCGGAACACATCGCAGCGAGGGGTCGTCCTTGTCGCCGAGCGCCTTCGCTTTTTCCGCCGCCCACGGCTGATACAGGCTGACAAAGGTTGGCGGAGGCGTCGGGCGCGGTCCCGCAGCAGCTGCGGGTGCCGGGCCACCGCCGCGTGCCGGGGCGGCGGATGCCGCCGGCAGAGGATTGCCGAGGGGCCTCACGGGAAGATCCCGGCCGGGCCACCAGACCCCTGACAAATCGGGATGGCCGTCGGCGGTGCGCGGTGCGGGACCTGGCGTCGCTGTGGTTTGTGATGCCGGCGCCTGCGCCGCCGCCGCAGTGAAACCGACCAACGAGACCATGCAGGCGACGGCCGCGCCCGTCACGAAGAGACCGATCAACGCGCGCTTCATGTAAACCTCCCGGAGCTGCGTCACCTCGAAACCAGGCCGTAGTACGTAGTTATGAAATTGCGCTATCGAGTCAAGTTTCGGGTTCTCAAGAGTTCATCGTCCACCCGGTCCAACCACCGGACCGATCGGGAACGCGCGGCCGTCGGCCAGCACGAGCTCGCGCCCCGCGGCCGCATTCTGGGACGCATCGCGGGCGTGATAGCCCTTGATCGTGACCTCGTCGCCCGCCTTGACGAACCCCGGCTTGATTCCGCTGCGGATGAGCGAGGTCGGCGTGCTGCCTTCGAACGCCCACTTCTCCACCTTGCCGGCGGCGTCTTTGGCCTCGATGAAAAACCAGGAGTGCGGATTCTCCAGGCGGACTTCGGTGACGATGCCTTTCACGGTGACCGGCAGGTTTATGTCGAACACCGCAGCAAACGAGTGATGGGCCGATGCCGGTCGCGCCGTCACCAGCACGGCCACGCCGACTGCCAGAAGACCGACACGCGCGCGTCTCATATTCACCTCACATCGATGCGGTCAGGGCTGACAGATTATAGCGAGACTCCTTGGTCAGCCACTATCGGGCACGAAAACAGGTAGTGGATCAGTAGTCTTGAATGGGTGGGCGTCAGGGTGTTGGCGGTCGGTCCACGAGGCGCAACGTTCGAGCCAGGCCGGCGAACCGCGGGTCGGACGCCCACTCGTCCAGGAACGGGCCAACGAGGCCTTCGACGATCGACCCGGCATTGCTGCGGTCCACGCAGGCTTGCAGCGCGTCGCAGATCTTCTCCCGGTCGCGCAATCCGACGCGAATCATCAGCAGGGAGGTCGGCGCGACATATTCCGTCGAGCTTCTGGTTTCGAGCTCCTCGGCGAGGCCGATCGCCTCGGCACGACGTCCCGCCATCCCGTGGTTCAGGCCCACGAGCCCCACGAACATGTGGGCCCGGTTCGACAGCAGCATCACCCGCTGCAGGACCGCGTTCGCCCGCTCGAACTGTCCTACCCGGCAACAGATCAGTCCAAGTGTCCAGAGGCCGAGCGCAAAATCGGGGTGGAGCTCCAGCGATCGCTCCGCGAGACGGAGCGCCTCGTCGTACCGTCTCGCGACGTGCATGGCCAACGCGCCGATCCCATGGACAAACGGCGACAGCGAGTCGAGGGCCACCGCCTCCAGCGTCTGCGCCGCCGCGTCGGCGAAACGATGTCGGGTAGCGAGAAACAGCGCGTAGTAGACGTGCGCCATCGACGAACGGGGTTGTATCTGCAGCGCCCGCAAGAAATGGGGTTCGGCTTCCGGCCAGTCTGCGCCGAGCCAGAACGTGCAGAGCGCCATGGCGAAATGCGATTCGGCCAGCTTCGGATCGAGCGCCATCGCGTGTGCGGCTGCGTCCAGCGCTTTCGAGAGGCCCTGCTCGGGCGAGAGATAACCGTAGGTGATGAGGAGCGCGTACGAATCGGCGAGGCCGGCATACGCCAGCGCGTACCCGGGATCGAGCCGGATCGCCTCCTCGAAGTACGCCAGGCCCGTCCGCAGACTCTGCGGTGTCCGGTGATGCCAGTGATGGCGACCCATGAGATATCGTTCGAACGCCTCCACGTTGTAGCTGTGGCGGAGCACGGCCGGCTGCTGGGTGCCAAGCAGCGTCGGCTCGAGTGTCTTGACGATGGCCGCCGTGATGTCGTCCTGAATCTGGAACACGTCGGCCATTTCGCGGTCGTACCGCTCGGACCAGAGGTGGTACCCGTCGGCGACATTGCTCAACTGCGCGGTCACCCGCAGCCGGTTCGCCGATCGGCGGACGCTGCCGTCGAGCACGTGGTCGACATTGAGCTGTCGGCCGATCTCGTGAATGTCGGTGTTCCGGCCGCGAAACTGAAACGAGGAGGTCCGCGCTGCGACGCGCAGGCCCGGCAGCCGCGTCAGCGCGTTGAGCAGTTCGTCCGACAAGCCGTCGCTGAAGTACTCGTTGTCGGGATCGGCGCTCAGATTCGCGAACGGCAGCACTGCGATGGACGAGGGCCGGGGGGATGCGCTGCCCGGGTGCTGCCCGTGATCTCCGAGCGCCCGTCTGATCGCGTGCACCTCGTCACGGAGGATTCGCGCGCTCCGCGGCCGCGATGCCGGATCCTTCGCCAGCAGCTTCGAGATGATCAAATCGAAGGGTGCCGGCACGTCACGGTTGACTTCGCGCACCGGGGGCAGCCGGCGGTTCAACAAGGCGTCGTAGGTGACCGCCGGCGTCCGG
>Ga0157379_10003914_pt1 | contig 12699 bp, 11 predicted proteins | sample S25metaG_FD_121802 | JGI IMG/M metagenome (GOLD analysis project Ga0157379, IMG submission 121802) | Switchgrass rhizosphere microbial communities from Kellogg Biological Station, Michigan, USA - S2-5 metaG | ecosystem: Host-associated > Plants > Roots > Rhizosphere > Soil | place: USA... | reverse complement strand
TGAAACAATATTAGTCGCTACATCTTAGAACTCTTAGGAATACTGACAGCATTCATCTGCGAATTCCACTCCGGCAAGCAGAAATCCTGTAAAGTGTGAGAGTCACGTAGACCATGAACCATTTAGATTGAAACAGACCTGATGCTTGACAAGCGTTCACACACGACTCTATCGTTAAATTCCCTCTGGGAAGCCCAGGGTGCAAATCAACAGCGTTATGAGGGAGAGCCCGCATACCAACGGTATCACTAATGAACCACTCAGGATAATATTTTTGAGGAAGAAATAACAGACAAACTTGAAAAAGTACACCAGACGCCATGGGCCGCTTGTGAATAATGCTCCGCCCCTCCAAAGTGACTGACATAGATCTCCTTTGAAGAATACGTTATACAGTGGAGGAAGAGCGAACGGGTTGCCATTTCCACACGATTCCGCAGGGTTTCCGGGACATGGCTTTCCACCAAGATCATCCGAGTGTGGATCATTAAGAGTGCATTCTCCAGTATCACTTTCAAAACAGGTAGCAGGGTTGAAAATATTGGAGCAACCTGTTTCATCAGGAGGTCAAGCAAACGTCTGCAGCGCGAAGAGGAATATCACTTACGACATTGAGAGCCCAGTAGGCCAGCCATTAAGTAACCTTGCTGATCGCAGAAGGAGACGCATAATTCAATTGTCATGGATGTCGAGTTCGTAATTGAAGGGCCGAGTAGAAATCGCGAGACTGGGTTAGTCAGGCTGCATTCGCTATAAAACAGTGAATAAATAGTCCAAGAAAATATTCTAGCAGTGTACCTGAAACACTGAGGAGACCCCGACCATCCTGGAGGCAGTACAGATTGGTTTGCAGTCAGCAATTCATCTTGCCTTCTAGAGAGTCTCCGAGTCGTATGAAAGTCGGCCAGAGAGACCTAAAATCTAACATTAACAATTGAGAATCAAAAGTAGTAATATATGTTATCACCACTGAAGAAAAAACTTCAAGAGTAAGTAGGCTTATCACTAGGGCCTGAAAAATAGCCATGGCTGAACAAAACTATGGTTAAACATTGCCAGACAACTGATGAATAAGAAACGCACCAAATAGATGACTCGAGAGCACCTATTTACCAGGGAAAGCTTATGACTTATAAACCCGGGTTAGTATCTTTCGCTAGCTACCACCTTCGGAGATGCGGCAGTCTGAACATAGGTACAATCTATCATTGACGGGCAGACGTAGCGGAGATGTATTGACAGGAAGCTTCCTCGTCCCAAGATAGTTCTATACATATCTGCCTATTCACAGACATGAATAGTTGACCGCATCCTAAGCCCCTGGAAGCCAAAGGAACTGTATTTCTAGTGACAAGAATGTAGTTAATAAGAGTATCTTCTACTGACTTCGTAGAGTCGTGAAGGCACATCAATAAGTGGTGGATGTAATTAGAAAGAAAACTGCGCACGAGCGATGAGGTCCGATGTCCGGCCGACACTTCTGGCACATTGATATATTTTTGTGAGATCAGCAGTCATACAGTTTGGAGACAGTTTTCGATCTTTTTGCCATATGATGCCTTAGAATGTACCTCAGACAACTTCCCGTTTTCATTACTTTTTTTTTAAAGCTCTCGGATTTAAAAAAAATTGGGTAGGAAAAACAGAAGGTGTACCCAGAGAATTACAGCTTTATTCGTATTGATTTTGAGAAGGAATTAGAAGCTAGAGAAATTTCGAACGAAAGGTTCCCGATGTCGACCTGCGTCTATATTTCAAGAGAACAGGCCTTTCCGGTTCTCCAATGCCAAATAAACGAGGCTTGGGTGTTGACATGGGATACATACTGCCTCCCCCCACCTTTATAGGTTCCAGTTCAAACTGGGATAATAAAAGGACGGAAGCCCACTTGACGAGTAATTTTCCCAGACGTTGGCCTACGCATACATGAGGGCCTTTGATGTAATTAGCAACCCGATTTGAATATGTATATATATATAAGCAGTTTACCACTTCCCCAACCAAGGAATGTGTAATCCCTATTGTTTGGATATTTTCTGTCGGGATCAAATAACCTAGGGTTGGGATAGAGCTCAGGATCAAAATGAACATCCGCTGTCAAATATAGAACAAATTCTCCTTTGCGGATTACTTTTCCATCAATATCTAGGTCACTATCCATGATCCTACGAGGGACAATATTGTTCAAAGCCAATCGAATTGTCTCCCTGAGACAGTTGTCGATGATAGGTAGGCTGCTCTCCCAGATATCCAACGGGACATGTTCAAGATTTTGAGTTAATGAATCGAACTTTCCTGAGGAGTTGGCCGTAACAAAAGCGTCCACTTCTTCACGGACTCTTTTAGCCCATTGAGGATGCTCTGTTAACCAGGTTTGCATCCAGGGGAAAACCATGCTACTGCTCCCGCCAGCATTGAAAACGGAACTAATAAGCAACTGCAATAATTCATCGGCAATGGCAATCAACAGAATTGCAGATGACGTACGCTAGCAGCCAATTTATCATCGACAGTCCTTCTATTGTCACCATCAAGTAATTCCTGGAGGATATCAGGCTGTGACTTTCCACTCTGTCTACGCGTTCGCATAGCTTCCGTAAACAGCATGTAAAGCTTGATACCGGCGAAAAAACGTCGTATCCTGAACGGTGTTGGGAACCATGGAAATAGGAGGGTGACGGGTGGGGACAGCTCATCAAGACAGCGAAATGCCTTCAAAGTCTGTTCAAGTTTGGTGGGATGTGAAACTATTTCACTGCCGACTATAATTCTCAATGCAGCCGTGGCAATCATCTGTATTTGGTATTGATTTTAACGAGCGCAGCGGGATGAGAGACGTACATTTCGAAAGTTATCGAATGGATCCAGCACCCCTTCGTCTGCTAACTCTTTCAATCTGTCACCAACATCCATCAACACGGTAAACATAACTGTAGAGGAATTTAGCCGGAAGGTTATGTCTTTCGATGGCCGGCAGTTTACATGTAGGGATAGTTTCAGGTAAGACACTTCTCCTGTAGAACCAATTAAAGGACGCCGGATCGTCTGTGTCAGCATCTGGATGAAGACTTGTGATAGACGGGTTCTAAGGTAAATTCAAGCAGGTTTCGATGGATCAAGGCGGTAGAACACTCACAAGGAGGGCATATCCATGGAATACACTATACTTACGGTTTCCTAGTATTGCCATGCGTGCCTCCTTCCCAAATACCGTGACAACAGTATGCTCAAAAGCCATTAGTCGTACAACTATGTATCGGCGGAACAATGGGAGCCCTACCTTGCGAACACGAAACCTAAACCAATTCTTCTGAGCCCTGTTGGCCCAGTCAACTAAGAACCCGTATGAATTAGCGAAGAAGCCAGGTGTTCCAAGATAGGTTATGCTCGGAAGCTCAATAATCCCAATGGTCCCTTCCCTCTGACTGTCCTGAAGCAGCGGCCGCAATGCCAGTGCATATCGCACTCCCTCAAGAAGAAGTGACAGAAACACAGCTATTCCTATTGTAAAGAATAGGATAGATGGAGTAGAAAGTTCGTAGTGCATTCTTGGAACCCAGTATTAGATAGGGGGCCAGTATGAGATCGACTCGGACCAGACGTCCAGTGTCGTGTACGTTGGGTTCAACGAAAGCCAGTATTACTCTCTCAAGCAGCAAGGGAGTTTAAAACCGTCTTCTAGGTGTGAATGTTATTTCCCATTTGAGCCGTATTCTTCCCAACACTCGTCTTATCCTGGTCGAATCGGCAAGACGAAAAGAACGTTAATGACTTCAATCGAAGTTCTGCCACTGCAACTCGAGACAGCCTCCACATGTACGGCCTGAAGGTACTCAGGTGGACGACAAAAGAACTCCATCGGTGGGAGGCAAAATGGTTGTAGAAGCGACCGGAGATTGCCGGGGTACCAGGCCGGCTCAGTTATCTGGAATGTCTAATATGTGAATATGTGTCGTGTAACATTTAGACAAACGGACCAGCTATTAAAAAGGGTTACAAAGGATTGCAAAGTTAGCTATGATAATGAATGTATAATCAAATACCCCGTAACGATGCGGTCTAAAGGGGGCAAGGGGTGGTGGGTTGCTAATTCATTGAACGGCATGCACTCTGGTAGACCCATGGTGGTGTGATTTGTTTCGTTCATTATACCGTCCCGCATTTGTAGAATGACGACTTCCTGGCTTACGGCGGTTTAGCGGGATTTCCTGGTAGGGTAATACAGCCAATTTTTTGCCGCTTTCCACCGTTTGAGAATCGAGCGCATCAGTGACGAAACTGGCACCGAGTTGGTGTTATCCTGCTAATATGTCCACTGCATCTTTAGGCAAAGTGGCAGGGGTTTCGTGGAGAAGCACCACTTGTTTGCTTGCGAGTGTTGAAGCGTTGATGGTGGTTGCCACAGGTTCTGAAATATACTAGGTTTGAGAGATGCGATTAGAGTTATATTTACGTACGTGAAGTTTGAGAAAAATTCTTCGGATGTGACGATGAAGTCCGCATCATCGAAGTAATCTGGCGTTTGGGAAGATTGAGCATTATCTGTAGAGATTGTAAGTTAGACCGAACTGAAATTGTTCCAGGACCCTTCCAGTTCCTCCTGGAAATCAAACGTTCATTACAGATACGTTACTTGTCCGAACTTCATTGCGACCCATCTCCGAACTTTAATATTCGAAAACTGGAGGAGAGATTGAATATAGGCTGGTAGGTTATGTCGAGGCTGCCAGAAGTGCCAAGACCGCTTGCCAAATTAATAACGATCTGGAACTGGAAGTCTTAGAAAGGTTGGCTGTTGGTGGATTTGATTAAATATTACTTATTCCGTAGAAGGAGGGTGTAAGAGGAGACCAAAATACGCGGATGTAACATGAAGCCACTCGGAGCACCTGTACCCCTATAGATGTATAGCGGAAATATTACAGCTGAGGGGGGAAGTGCATTTGCAAAATGGGTCACTATAAAAGTGATTAGACTGGAAGTTATAGTACGGGAATAAGACACTGCTGAAGCTTGTGTGAGTTCTGAGGCTGCAAGGCATGCATTGTCATGCCTTTATACATATCTTACGACTGTATCCAATACCCATCATTGAAAAAGAGTGTGACTCCGTAGGGTAGAACGTATTCCCTGTTGGAATAAACGTCGCAGTCCACAAATAACGAGTAAATTTACGTTTGACCTCGCTGAGCTCATGAGGCAAACGGATACCGTATGTACAACTTGTATGCTACTTATAAATCAAATACGGGCTGTTCAACCAAAATGGGATACAAAAGAGTACAGCGCGGAACGGAGCTCGTAGCATGACCTTTGCTGAGCGCTCGTAAATCCAACATTCCCTATGCCACTCACTCCTACATGGAGTTCCGCATACACTTTATCAAAGTCAAGGCCTTGTAATAACGGAAAAGGAGGATGAATATTGGCCAACGGATAAAACTCTTAAAGCGTACCTTCGGTTATCGTGTCGCAAAAATCCATTTTACCTGACGCCTTAAGGTCCTGATTCAGCCTGACCAGGCTCCGTCAGGAATTATCAGGAATTATCCTTCTCTGTCAGATTTCATATACAGCGTTTTTAGCACAATCTAAACACTTTCTGTCTCCTGATCCAAGTCATGAACCAGATCAGGCCAAATCCGGAAGTTTGGATTTTTGCGACACGGGGCTGGATCATGCATTGGCACGAGGATGTAAAGGTGATTGGCCTGCAGAAGCCGGGTTTTTGAATGACTCTGTTCTGGTGAAAGAAGATACGCTGTGTGTTGACGGTGTAGATTGAAGATTTGTAGATTTGTTAAAGAAAGGACAGTCATATTCAACCCGAGCTTTGGTGACTAGACAGAGAACAACGAGAATCCAATTAGGTAGAATGCCGAGAAATCCCCTTGACGAAGTACGGAAGCCCAAAGAGATGACTCAAGACCAATGGCAAGCGAAGTCGAGATTTGTTCAATGAGACATTCGATAATATTAGGGAATTGTATGAGCTTGTTTTCTGTAAGTTATCTTACGCTATGCCTATCTGAGCTTTCACACCATCTCTGTCGATTATAGTAAGGAAACTTCCCCAAGGTTGGGAGCGTACTAGGATGGAATTTCAGCAGAGGTGAAATTCTCAGAGAAACGGAGATTATTTCTGTGGTATTAGAATCTATGTAGACAAATGAGAAGTAGGCGGCAGGATAAAGGGGCAAGCCAAGATATCGGTATCAGAAAGAATCTTAAAAAGAGCCAGAAAAAGCGAAAAAAAAGTGGGAAGAAACTAAAGATATAAGCTAAATGAACGGATATATGAAAACAGAACAAGAACTTGAGATGATGTACAAACCCAGGTAGAGAACCAATGGATGGATGGAAAGGAATGCATTAACTTGTAAAGTCAAAATGAAAAGAAAGAGAAAAAAAGGTCCATGACAGCCTATCGTCCAGACAGACTTTTTGGAACGGGTATTTGGGAATTATTATCTCCAGTAGCCTCACACAAACTGACTGCCTCCTCCATGCGCATCAACACCAGCGCCATCGTGGGTCTCTTCAGCGGGTCTTCCTGCCAACACCGTTCCAAGAATTGCCACAGTCCATCGTTCCCGAACACAGGCGTTCGTCGGGGAATTTTACTCCCCAATACGAAGGGTATGACCTCAGCGTCGTCAGTGATGTACTCAAATGGATGTCGTCCGGTCATGACCTAAAAGCAGTGTAAGTAAAAGCGCAGTCAAAGGGTCGAAATACACACCTCTAAGACCGTCCGTGCAAAGGAGAAAACATCACTGAGTGGCGACATTCGTCTTCGACCGTTAAACAACGCCTCAGGTGCGGCCCAACGGGGAGCGGGACTCAGTTCCTCCGAAGGGGCAAAAGATTCATCGGGCTGGTCGGCGATTTCTGCCAGGATAGGGTTGATGCCAAACCCTGTTACACAAGCTTTTCCTTGGTCATCCAGCATGATGTGGATCTGCGAATATGTGCGAATCAGGGTTGATGCGGATGGCGGTGAGAATAAGAAAATGCTTACACCGCGGAAATTACCATGGATGATTTCACGACCGAAGCTATGCACTGTGAAGAGGCCGTGGGTTCAATAAAGCTATGAGATGTTTATTCATTGATCTCACGCACGATAATTTAAACCTGCTGCAGCTTGCATGAGCTACGTGAGGAAAAGGCGTCACGTTGAATAAGTATTGAATAAATGGTGAAATGGAGGTGCGTACGAATCTCAATCTGGCGATTTTCCCAACTATTGGCCTTGTATACTCCAAATAGTCTATCAGATTACCGCCAGGTACCCATGTGTAGATAATTGCTGGTAAAGGCCCTTGTTCAGAGTATGCATATCCACGTATTCGTACGACTCCCGGATGCCGCAGTTGATGTAGCGCCTTCACCTCTTCCAAAATCATCTAATAACAGAAACTATTAGAGTAATTCACAATGCTGTGATAGACGCTTCGTACCTGCGAGAGGCGCTCTTGCCTATCCCGCGCTACCCCTAGTGGTGGTAGCCGCACTACTTGGATTGCAACCTAAAATAGGTTGAATAGTGGTGATAAAGTTATTATAGATGCTGCTTACCTTTCGTGTTCCGAATGAACCAGTCCAATCAGCTTTCCAGATATCACAGTTTTCATCTCGTGTAGTGGGTAATAGATGCGTAGGTTGGACCGTGCCTGTGAGGTTTCGTGCATCTACATCTCGAAAGACTCCTGGTGACTCTGTGCAGAATCCGTCAGATTGCAAATTCGGTTAATAGACTACGACGAGACGCACTGCGGAAATGGGTCGTGGAAGCCCCAATTGAAGGCGCTCTGAGGGAAGTAGGCGAGCGACCATCGCTCGAGCTTCGTCGATGGCCGCCACTAGACGACACTGACATTGGCCCAGTCGAATAGTTGGTCGGTGTAGGAACACTCTGAGATTCTTCTGACCGCAACGATCGTGTTAATTCAGGCGTTTGCGATGTCGACGGGCCTGGTTCTGACATCGGTGATGGCAGCGTTGGGGACGCGGTTGATTGACCCTCGCTTTCTGAGGGAGATTGGATGCCCCAACTTTGTAGTTGTGCAATCCATGGCTCGGGGAGACCCTTTTGAGGTGTCAGAGAGGCCGAATTATGTGGTATGAGAATACATACTGTGATTTCTCCTGCCACTGGATCATAGGTGACATGAAGATCATGGTTGAAGTTTGTTGGGTGACTGATATGAAGTAATGGGCACCGTAATCGTATTAGACGAAACCATTCCTCTAGAGATAGGATATCCTTGAATAAAAGATACCAGACTTCTGAAGGAGTCCAGACACCAAAGCAGAATCGCCGTCCATCTACTCGTTCCATGCGAACGACATCGTCTAATGAAAGCCGACTTAGTGCATCCCCATCCTATGTGCAGTTAGACAAACTCTTCACGAGAGTAGAGCACAAAGAAACGCACCTCCTTCGCATATGAAGCCAACACCCTCTCCTCCAACACGACAAACGATTTGCGTGTAAACGTCCAGCTTCGTAGTTGATCCCTCTGTAGACCCACATAGCCCTGCTTCACCACCACACCCCTTGTCCTCAAAAAGTCGAAATGGTCATATCTCAACTCGCCATTATCGCGCGATACGCCTTTGGGAGGAAGGTTGCTTTCTGACCTCATTCGCTTGTGATTCTTGGGTAGACTGAGCGAGCTCGCGCTTCCAGGTGGCAGCGGTGCAGGCCGAGGAAACCTCAGCGATGACCAGGCAGTCTTTACGCTGGCCGACATGGTGAGGACGGGGTGAAGGGATACGAAGAAAGGAGCGTTCCGCTGACGTCGGAAGTAGTCGTTCGTTTATAGACCTAGTCCGTGCCATAATCAGGCCCCTGAGAGAATGGGGATCAAACGAAAATAATAGCTTTTTGGTCGGTCTGTGCTATATGCCAATAAAATCGTAGCTCAGGCGATTATCGCGCCTTCTAATACCATACTTCATATGCCGTTTAAAAAAGATTATTTGTACTCTCGAAATTTTTCCCTGACAAAAGGCGCTGATTATGCAATATTGGATTGCCATTTGGCAACTACGATCGAAAGCGATCAGCAGTGATCCTAGGGTGCAATGCTTGAAATACGCTTCCGAGGCGACGCTTCGAAGCCAGACGGCAGCAACAAACAGCTACGTCGTGGTTAAAACGTTTCCTTCATGCCACTATCTTCAAGATGCGAGATCTGATGGGAGTCCATCAGGGCTGGGTGAACTGGAATGTCGACTTGCTTCTTCCTTCCGTAGGTGATTCGTTTGTATTTCCTATGATAACAAAGGCAGAAGTTTGTTCATTTTATTTTCTGTGTATCGAAAATAAAATAAACCCTCCCCGGAGCTCCCGAAACCCCAAGCTGACCCTAGTAGGTTCAAGTGGACCAACAGCCCCGCCGGTCTGAAACCCTTTGGACATCGCCGAAATAGTGCTCAAAACATGCATGACTGCGGCCAAATCCTTGGACGCCACCGACCTTCGATCCGATATTAGGGCCCCCGTGAGCGAACAAGAGCCTATTTGTTCGAATTTGTCCATCTCACACAGTGCACACAGGCTACCTGATATATTGCTTGTTCTTTGAAGCAGCTGCGTTGTAAACTCGGCAGCTCATCTGAAGAGTAGTAGAGGAAGACAGTCTTAATCAGGATGACGTCCCGTGCTTCTTGGGCTTTCCCCTTGCACACATGGTAATTCCCTGTATCAATAGTCCGTGATGGTGGCCCAACCCTCTCGTCTCCGGAGTAAGATCAATATCTCTGGACCAATCATCGATGGGCGGTCCACCACCCAGAGAATCGCGACTAGGTTCGACCAATTTAGTGTTATATCGGATTGCTTCTCGCCAAGCTGGAGAATGAATCTGGGCCACGGTCTCCTCGATTTTATACTTTTGGTGTTCTTTCTTGATCCGTCCTTGCAAGCGTGACAGCGTTGGTGATAGAAAATCGTCAGGGATGAGTAGAAGTAGATTGATTGTCCTACGGTTGATACAGGGATGGTGTGCCTAAATGCGGTGATGGCCACGAAAAGGCGTTGGCGCGAAAAAGAATTTCGCATTCTTTCTATTGCATAGTCTTTAGGAGCATCGTGCCAAAGCTGTGATGAAGACATTAGGAGGTAACGCCAGCAGAGCAGTGACTTATGACAGTGGTCACTAGACGAGAACAGTATCGAAACTATGAGGAGAATTAAATAGCTGTTACCCAATATATTGTAAGTATCTGTCTAAATAGTGTGAGAATTTCAGATGCAAAGATTCGCAGCATTGGGGGCATCTGTGGCGAGAAGGTAGTTTTGCTTGGGAGAGGAATATTAGAAGAAGCATTGTGTCAGCAGGAGTTTCACAATAGCTAAATAATGGGCACAGAAAAGACGGTCTCTTGAGAGCACATTATGGAAAGAGAACAAGATGTATTTGGCGCCGGTCATGGTGTGACGAGATCTCGAGGCGAATAACACGCAAGCGCTCGATCGAAGATGTCTTCCATCCCAACTCGAACCACTTGGTTCTCGTCGAAATCTCCCTCAGAAGACTACAAATCAAAGCTCAATGAATTCGGTCAAAGTATCGAGTATAACCAAATTTTCAATTTTCAAACATTAGCAGCATTCGCTCTGGGCTCAGTAACATCAATTGGGGTAGCTGCAGTCTACACAAGATATTTTAAGCGGATTCCTAACGCCGACCATGTATGTACTCTGTTATAATTTATGTTTATTCTAAAACGACAACCATAGGTACCAGCCAAAATGGTTACGAAGCGTAAATGGATTAAAGGTGTCGTGACGAGGCAAGTCTAAATCACTTTGGCACGAAATGCCCTTTTCGCAAGGGCACATCCTGACCCCCGAGTCCATCTATTCCAGTGTAGGCGACGGGGATGGCTTTAGGCTTTACCACACGCCTGGGCCGTTCTGGAGATGGCCCCTGAAGTTTCGAAAGGTTCCTATCACAACGAAAGGTACGACAAGTGATTGCCACCTCCTGGGATTCCACAATAAACTTTAATCGTATCATATTATTCATCTGCACACCTTTAGATCTAAAGGATGAGACCATTTCAATTCGAATTGCTGGTATGCTTCTTTAACATTCTTCTGGGAAGATCATTCCTGTGTTTAATTTAATCCGATAGGTGTTGATGCACCGGAAGCAGCGCATTTTGGCAAAACCGCTCAGCCATTTTCCTCCGAAGCTTTGAGATGGCTGAAGAATGAAATTGAAGGAAAACGAGTTTGGGTACAATTTATTCGCAGAGACCAATATAATCGGATCGTGAGTGCTTTTTATATCAGAGCCTCGAGAATACTTCTAATAATCTACTTCTTGAACGCTCATCTCAATTCTACACCCCTTCCTTCTTGGTATTTATTATACCGTTCATGTGCTGATGCTACTTTCATTTCCTGGGAATTTCTCCCCATTTTCTAAATATCAAGGTATCGATTCCCGTCTACCCACCCCGTCTACCATTCTTCCGGACACATCCCTCACGATGTGTCTCAATCCAAATGCTTTCCGCCGGTCTTGCAACAACATATGAGCAATCCGGCGCAGAGTATGGCCCATGGGGAAAGGATGTCTTCATCAAATACGAAGAAGCAGCACGGTGAGCCCATCCTCAATCAGTCTAGCTGAAACAATTTATTTCTCACTAATATATAATCTTCCCACTGTCAAGGGCTGCAAAAAAGGGCATGTGGGGTTCGAAGGAACTCATCGAAACGCCTGCTGAGTATAAGAAGCGCTACCGAGAGGGGACCTCAACTGGTGTTGAGGCGACAGCTTCTGGCACGGTTGTCAAAGATACGCGCGCTGCAGCGCCACAAGGGAAGAATTCGACTCAGAATCAGAGTGCTGGCTGGACCAGGTTCTTGCCTTTCTTTAGTAGCAAGTGATGCCTGCACGGTGGCGGTACGTTCTGCTGCCATAGCTCATATTCTACGCCGCTCCACTTTCCTTTCATTTTATTCTTGTATTTCATTTATTTATGAACCTATTAATTAGTTGAGATAAGAACAATGTAGGCCGCTCGTTGCTATATTCGGTGTGCAGTAACAGCCTGTATCCACCAGACTGCCAGATCGAAGCTAACATGAGTGCACGGTCAAAGCATTTTGATGGCCTTGACACATCGGTGAATATTCAGCAGTGGTGGGTCGATTTCATAGGCCAGTCATATAATTTATAGGTCGGTTAATGAGGAGCTAAATATTTGTGGTTAACAGATGAAAGAAAATATATATTCGAGGGAAGACCCGTAGCCATCAGATCCCTATTGGTTCTATGGGGTAGTGGTTAGCCCCCAGGTTCGAATCCGGGTAGAACTTCCTTTACCTCTCCAAAACAAAAGGATATAGACCGGGCTAGTAAAATTTATAAACTAGTCTCATCAGTCGATCTCAAGGACCATGCCTATTGACAATAGGTACTAGACCCTGCTTGGTGTAGCTGTTCTTTCTGAAAGGGAACATTAAATATGGAGAAGGTACGGTTCATGGAGAAGTTCTGCTGTACTTGGTCTCACCTGGAGTTGGACTTAAACCTCCGCACACCGCCTGGGCCCCTTTTTAAATACAGCTTACTCTACTAACCAAAAATATTATTCTATGCACAAGAGAGCTGTATCGTCGTGATATATACACACTCAAGAAGATGCAAATCACAAAATATACTATTATCG
>Ga0157379_10003913_pt1 | contig 12700 bp, 8 predicted proteins | sample S25metaG_FD_121802 | JGI IMG/M metagenome (GOLD analysis project Ga0157379, IMG submission 121802) | Switchgrass rhizosphere microbial communities from Kellogg Biological Station, Michigan, USA - S2-5 metaG | ecosystem: Host-associated > Plants > Roots > Rhizosphere > Soil | place: USA: Michigan... | reverse complement strand
GTACTGGTCGACGAGGAAGTAGCGGTCGTAGAGCGTCTGCAGGCCGAGGTAGCCGAACTGCAGGTCGCGCTCCGGCTTGAGCGCGGCGCCCAGCTTGGCGAGGTCGTACTGCGCCAGCGCCTCGTTGAGCAGACCGATCTTGATGCCGTGCTTTACGAATGCGGGGAAGTACTCGGCATAGCGCGTGGCCATGTCGGCCTGCGTGGCTTCCTCGCCGATCGCCTCGAAGCGCAGCGCGTCGAGCAGCAGGCGCGCCGTCACGTACGAATACGCCGGATCCTTCTCGATCAGCGTGCGCGCGGACAGCACGACGCACTTGCGCACTTCCTCCATCGGCACGCCGTCGTACAGGTCCTTGAGCGTGGCCTTGAGGATGCGCTCCGGGTCGGCGTCGGGCAGGCCCGCGCACGACGTCTTGACGAGCTGCGTGAGGCGGCCCATGTCGAGCGCCCGGCGCACGCCGTTGTCGACGACGTAGATCGCGGCATCGGCGGTCTTCGCGCCTTTCTGCTGCTTCTCCTGCGCGCGCTCCTGCGAGCGCTTCTCGCGGTACAGCACATAGGCGCGCGCCACTTCGTGCTCGCCACCGCGCATGAGCCCGAGCTCGACCTGATCCTGGATCTCCTCGATGTGGATCGCGCCGCCGTCGGGCTTGCGCTTCATCAGCGCCGCGACGACCGAATCGGTAAGACGCGTCACTTCGTCGCGCACACGCGAGGACGCGGCACCCTGACCGCCGTTGACGGCAAGGAACGCCTTGGTCATCGCAATGGTGATCTTCGCGGGCTCGAAGCCCACGACGGCGCCGTTGCGGCGGATCACCTTGTAGTGCGCGAACCGCGGATCACTCGCGCTCGCGACCGGACTGCCCGGTTCTCCCACGATCAGGTCGCGCGGCGGCGCGGACGGGGAGGGTTGCGGGGCAGAGGTTGCGATTTGCATGGGGAAATTCTCCTGTCGATGTCTTGTCGCGTTGCGGTATCGCGATTTGTTGTCGCTACGACGGCCAAATGCAGCATTTCCCCCTGGGGGATTCGTTTTTGCGCAATGCCGTGCGATGCGGAATTCAAGGTGCCGGATCCGTCGCGCGCTCTCGAAGGCGCGCTTCCCTGAAGGGCGTGCCGCCCTGGGGTGCCCGGTTTATGCAGTCAAATCAAAATCTACTATATCTTGTGTTGAAGTCCAGCCTCAACACCAAGCATAGTGGGTCGCAACCGCGAGTGCAAGCAGTTTTTCATGCACAGTTCGGTGCCGTCAAAACGACAGGAAAAACAGCGTCCTGCAGGCCTCGCTGGAAGCCATCCACTGCGTGTCCACCGGCTTTCCACAGCACTGTCCACCGCGCGCATCATTTCGAATCAGCAACGCCACAAAAACGCGCGTTGTAAAAGTGAGACAGCGGACATTCGCGTAGGTTGCGGCGGCGACTTCCGCGGGTCGATCAGATCGCCGGCAACGTGAACAGGCGCGTGCCGGCGATCGCGACCAGGCGCACGCCGGGCGTTGGCGCGACGAGGGCGAGACCGGTGAAGCGCCCGAACGCCGGCAGTACCGCATGGCGCGGCCCCAGCACGAAGCACGGCAGGCGCGCCGTTTCCTCGCCGGAGCCGGAGACCCGCACGCCCGGATGCACGTGCCCGCAGAGCGCGTAGCCCGAAGACGGCGCCGTGGGCTCGTGGCACGCGATGAACGGCGCCAGCGCGCACGGCGCCGCGACACAGTCGACGTTCCACGACGCGGGCGGATCGCCGGCGCGGGCGTCGTGATTGCCGCGCACCAGCGTGACGGCGACGGTCGCATGCGCGGCCCGCCACGTGGCGAGCGCGGCGTCGAGCGCCGGCACGCGCCCCGCGCGTGCATGCAGGAAATCGCCCAGCACGACGATCCGCTGCGCGCCCGTGCACGCGAGGAGCTGCGAGAGCCGTGCAAGATCGGTGGCCGTGACGCCGCGCGGCAGGGGCACGCCGTGCGCGCGAAACGTCGCTGCCTTGCCGAGATGCACGTCGGCGACGAAGAGCGTGCGTTCGCGCGGCCAGTGCAGCGCCCGCTCGGCGTAGAGCTCCACCCGCTCGCCGCCCAGGGTGACGGGAAGCATTCCGGACGCCGGCGTGCCGCCGGGGCGTGCAAGGGCACCGAAATCGAGCGTGCGCGAGGGTTTGGGGAAATTCATTGCGGTAGAAGCAACGCGCGCCGCGTCGTTCGCGCGATCATTCGAATGTCATATTGCGCCGGCCGGCGCGCAAGCGCAGAATGCGAATGGGAATTGTAGCGAACCCGCGCGCCGCCCGATGTCACGTCTGCCAGAGCGTGATCGCAGCGGCCACGGGACGCACCTTCCCGCCTTTATGCCGCGGTTTTCCGCGAACCTGACCTTTCTCTTCAACGAAGCCCCGTTCCTCGAGCGATTCGGCGAGGCGGCGCATGCGGGCTTTCGTGCCGTCGAGTTCGCGTTCCCGTACGACTACCAGGTCAAGGAAGTGGCGGCGCACGTCGTGCCGCACAAGCTCGACGTCGTCCTCTTCAACGCACCGCCGGGGGACTGGGCGGCCGGCGACCGCGGCCTCGGCTCGCTGCCGGGACGCGAGCACGAATTCCAGGCGAGCATCGCCCAGGCGCTGCGCTACGCCGAAGCGCTGCGCTGCCCGCGTGTGCACGTGATGGCCGGCGTGCTGCCGGCCGGCGCCGACGCCGACGAGCGCAAGAGCCGCCTCCGCGTGTTTGCGCGCAACCTCCGGTATGCGTGTGCCGAAGCCGCTGCGCAGGGCGTGACGATCACCATCGAGCCCCTGAACCCGCGCGACGTGCCCGGCTATTTGCTCTCGACGCAGGCCGACGCCCACGCGCTGCGTACCGAGATCGGCGCCGCGAATCTCAAGGTGCAGATGGACTTGTATCACGCGCAGATCGTCGAGGGCGACCTCTCGGAGAAGATCAGGCACTGGCTGCCGCACATCGGGCACATCCAGATCGCCGGCGTGCCGGGGCGGCACGAGCCCGATGTCGGCGAACTCAACTACGAATACCTGTTCAAGCTCCTCGACGAGCTCAAGTACGACGGCTGGGTCGGCTGCGAATACAAGCCCGCGACCAGCACCACGGCGGGCCTCACGTGGCTTTACCGCCTGCTCGACCGGCGCAAGGCGCTCGTCGGCCATAACTGACGCGGCGCCCGCTGCGTCCGCGCTTCGGCGCAACCAGGTGACGGCCGCCGCCGTCAGAGATTCACGCTCATCCCGCCATCGACGTAGAACGTCTGGCCGGTGATGTAGCTCGCCGCGTCGGACGCGAGGAACACGGCGAGTCCGCCGAGCTCCGCCGGTTCGCCCCAGCGCTTCATCGGCGTGCGCATGTTCACCCAGGCGACGAAGTCCGGGTTGTCCAGGAGGGCGCGATTCATTTCCGTCGTGAAGTAGCCCGGCGCGATCGCGTTGACGCGGATGCCGTCGACGGCGAGCTCGACGGCGAGGCCGCGCGTCAGCTGCCGCACGCCGCCCTTGGCCGCCGTATAGGCGACGATGTTCGGCCGGGCGAGCTCGCTCGTGAGCGACGCGATGTTGATGATGGCGCCGCGCTTGCGCGCCTTCATTCCCGGCACGACGGCCTGTGCGACGAGGAACGGCGCCGTCAGGTTGGTGGCGATCACCGCATCCCAGTCCTCCTTGGTGAAGACGGGCACGGCGTTGCGGCGCTGGATGCCGGCATTGTTGATGACGATGTCGAGCCTGCCGTGTGACTGCTCGATCGCCGCGATGCCGGCGGCCACGGCGGCGGGGTCGGTGACGTCGAACACGCCGATGTCCGTCTTGTGCCCCGCGCTGGCGAGGGCCCCTCGCGCGGAATCGAGCGCTGCGCGATCGCGGCCGTTGAACACCACGGTCGCGCCGGCCTGCGCGAGCGCGGTCGCCATCGCATGGCCGAGGCCGCGCGCGGCGCCGGTGACGAGCGCGACGCGCCCGGTGAGATCGAACGTGGTCATGGCAGGCTTCCAGCGGGGGCCGCGCGAGCGCGCAGCGACGGCGAATGTTACCGCGCGCTTTCGCCGCCCGCCTGCGCCGCCTGCTCCAGCGCCTCGACCATCCGCGCCACCCGCGTCTCGAGCGCTTCGGTGGTGAGCTTCTCCCGGAACATCTCCACCATCAGCGCGAAGGCGAACGGCGTGGGGCGCGGCGGACGCGTCAGCACCGCGCGCGCGCCGCGCAGCCGCGCGAGCGCGGCGTCGAGCCGCGGCGCCTCGAGATGGCGCTCCAGCACCTCACGGATCGCTTGCGCCAGCAGCAGGTTGTCGGGATCGTATTCGGCGAAGACGTCATGGAGGAGACCGCTCGATGCCTGCAGATGGCGGTTCGACTGCGGCTGGCCCGGATACCCCTGGAAGACGAGGCCTGCAACACGCGCGATCTCGCGGAACTGGCGGCGCGCGAGCTCGGCGGCGTTGAGGCCGGCGAGAATGTCGCGCTCCACGTCCGGTGCGGCGAGCAGCACGCCGAGCTCGTGGAGCGAAACGTCCACCGGCACCGGTGACAGCAGGCCGAAGCCGTAGTCGTTGATCATGATGCTGAAGCTTCGCGGCGCGCTGCGCGACAGCCGGAAGCTGAAGAGCGTCGCCAGCCCCAGATGGGCGAGCCGGCCCTCGAACGGAAAGAAGAACAGGTAATGGCCGTCGCGCGTCGTGATGCGCTCGATCAGCCATTCACGCTCGTCGGGCAGCGCCGACCAGCGCCGCTGCAACTCGATCAACGGCCGCACGAGCTGCATTTCCGGCGACGCGTACGCGCCGCGCTTCGCATCGCCGATCAGCTTGCGCGTGCGGTCGGCGAGGAGCGACGAGAGCGGCATCTTCGAACCCGCCCAGCGCGGGACGATGGCGGCGCTGCTGCGGCCCGGCTTCACCCAGGCCGTCATCTCGCGCACGCGGACGAACTCGAGCACGCGCCCCGCGAAGACGAACGTGTCGCCCGGCGTGAGGCGCGCGATGAACGACTCTTCGACGTGGCCGAGCCGGCGGCCATTGCGCATCTGCACGGTGATGCTGGCGTCGCTGACGATCGTGCCGATCTGCGTGCGATGCCGGCGACCGATCTGCGCGTCGGGCACGCGCGCGATGCCGTCGTCGCCGATCACCACGCGGCGATATTCCGGATAGGCGTTGAGGCTGGCCCCGCCGTGCACGACGAAATCCAGCGCCCATTGCCACTCCGCAGCGGTCAGCGCGGCGTACGCATGGGTGCCGCGGATTTCGGCGAGCAGCGCGGCGGGCGCGAAGCCGCCGCCGAGTGCGCAGGTGACGAGGTGCTGCGTCAGCACGTCGAGTGAGCCCGTAACGGCCGCGCGCGCCTCGATCGCGCGGTCGGCGGCGGCCTCGCGCGCCGCGGCCGCTTCGACGAGCTCCAGTGCCTGCGTGGGCACGACGGTGACTTTCGACACGGCACCGGGCTGGTGGCCGCTGCGGCCTGCGCGCTGCAGGAGCCGCGCGACGCCTTTCGGGCTGCCGATCTGCAGCACCTGGTCGACGGGCGCGTAGTCGACGCCGAGGTCGAGGCTCGACGTGCAGACGACGGCACGCAACGTGTTGCGCCGCAGGCCGTCCTCGACCCAGTCGCGCACTTCGCGCTCGAGCGAGCCGTGGTGGAGCGCGATCTGTCCGGCCCAATCCGGCCGCGCCTCAAGCAGCGCCCGGTACCAGATCTCCGCCGCCGAGCGCACGTTGGTGAAGACGAGCGTCGAGCGTGCGGACTCGATGGCGCGCACCACCTGCGGCAACAGCTTGAGGCCGATATGGCCGCCCCACGGAAAGCGCTCGATCGTCGCCGGCCGCGCCGTTTCGATCGCGATCGTCTTGCCTTCGAGGCCGCGCACGATGCGGCCGGCGCGGCCGGGGCCGATCAGGCACGCGAGCGCCTCGTCGAGGTTGGCGAGCGTCGCGGAGAGGCCCCAGATGGGAACCGCCGGCTTGTCGCCGCGCAGGCGGGCAAGGGCGAGCTCGACCTGCACGCCGCGCTTCGACGCCATCAGCTCGTGCCATTCGTCGACGACGATCGCCCCGACGTGCGCAAAGCGCTCGCGCCAGTCGGCGCGCGACAGCAGCAGCGTCAGCGACTCCGGCGTCGTGACGAGCGCGGTGGGCAGCCGGCGATCCTGCCGCGCACGGACGGACGGCGGCGTATCGCCGGTGCGCGTGTCGACGGTCCAGTACGGCTGCAGGGCCGAGGCCGCCCGCGCCAGCGCGAGGGTGGTGTCCGCTGCGAGCGCGCGCAACGGCGTCAGCCACAGCACCGTGAGAGGCGGCGGGGCGGTGACGGCGCCGGCGGGACCCAGCAGCAGCGGTCCCATCCACGCCGCGTACGTCTTGCCCATGCCGGTGGGCGCGTGGATCAGGCCCGATTCACCGCGCGCGAACGCCGACCAGACGTCTTCCTGGAAAGGAAACGCGCGAAAGCCCTGCGCGGCGAACCAGGCCCGCGCAGCGACGAACGCGTCGGCGGAGGGACGCTCGTCGGGCAGGGACTACACCGTCACCTTGATCGGCGCCGACGCCTGCGCGGCGGCGCGCGCGCTGCGAAACTGGTCGAGCAGCGCGGCTTCGCGGACCTTGGCGTCCTTCACGTGCTTTTCCTTCACGTGCCCGTAGCCGCGGATGTGCTCGGGAATGCTCGCGAGGTCCACCGCCGCCGCATAGTTCTGCGGCGTCAGCTTGTCGAGGATCTCGGCAATCACTTTCTCGTACTCGCCGATCAGCGCGCGCTCCATCCGGCGCTCGGCCGTGCGGCCGAACACGTCGAGCGCGCCGCCGCGGAAGCGGCGCATCTTCGCCAGCACGCGAAACGCCGACATCATCCACGGGCCGTACGTCGACTTCTTCGCTTCGCCCGTCGTGCCATCCGGCTTGTTGAGCGTCGGCGGCGCGAGATGAAACACCAGCTTGTAGTCGCCTTCGAACTGGTTGGCCACGCGCTTGACGAAGTCCGACTCCGCGTAGAGCCGCGCCACTTCGTACTCGTCCTTGATGGCGAGGAGCTTGAAGTAGTAGCGGGCCGCCGCCTCGGTGAGATCGGTCGCGCCGGGCTGGCGCGCGCCTTCGACCTTGCGCACGTTGGTCACGAAGTCGACGTAGCGCTTCGCGTAGGCGGCGTCCTGGTAGTCGGTGAGGTACTTCGCCCGGCGGTCGATCATTTCGTCCAGCGATTCGGACAGCCGCTGCGATTCGGGCTTGTCGGCCTGCGGCACCGCTGCGGCGGCAACCCGGGCGGGCTCCACGGCGGCGAGGCGCCCCCAATAGAAGCTCTGCTTGTTGGAATCGACGCCGGCGCCGTTGAGCTCGATCGCCTTCAGCAGGGCGCCCTCGCCGACCGGAATGAGGCCGCGCTGGTAGGCGTAGCCGACCATGAACAGGTTGGTCGCGATCGAATCGCCCATGAGGCCCGTCGCGAGCTTCGTCGCGTCCAGGAATTCGGCGTCGCCGGCCGCGACGGCATCCTTGATCTCCTGCTCCATCGAGCCGGTCGGAAACCGCAGGTCCGGCTCGCGCGTGAACTGCGCCGGCATGACGAGCGCCGTGTTGACGAGCGCCTTGGTCACGCCCTTCTGCATCTTGGCGAGCGCTTCGGAGCCGACGCCGGTCAGGATGTCGCAGGCGAGCACGAGCTTCGCCTCGCCCGCGGCGATGCGCGTCGCGTAGAGCTGCTCCGGCGTGTCGGCGATGCGCACGTGCGAAACCACCGCGCCGTTCTTCTGCGCGAGGCCGGTCATGTCGAGCACCGACACGCCCTTGCCTTCGAGATGCGCGGCCATACCGAGCAGCGCGCCGATCGTCACCACGCCCGTGCCGCCGATGCCGGTCACGAGGACGCCGTACGGCGCGGTCGTGGCGGGAAGATCGGGCGCGGGCAGGCCGGAGAAGTCGACGGCCGCCGCTTTCTGACGCTTGCGCAACTGCCCGCCTTCGACCGTGACGAAGCTCGGGCAGAAGCCGTTGACGCACGAATAGTCCTTGTTGCACGACGACTGGTCGATCGTGCGCTTGCGGCCGAATTCGGTTTCCACCGGCGCGACCGACACGCAGTTCGACTTGACGCCGCAGTCGCCGCAGCCTTCGCACACCAGCTCGTTGATGACGACGCGCTTCGCCGGATCGGGAAACTTGCCGCGCTTCCTGCGGCGGCGCTTTTCGGCGGCACAGGTCTGGTCGTAGAGGAGGATCGTCGTGCCTTCCACGTCGCGGAGCTCGCGCTGCACGCGGTCGAGCTCGGCGCGGCCATGGACCGCAATGCCCGAATCGAAATAGCCGGACGGATACTTGTCCGGCTCGTCCGAGACGACGACGATCCTGGTCACGCCTTCGGCGGCGACCTGGCGCGCGATGTCCTGCGGCGAGATCGGGCCGTCGACCGGCTGGCCGCCCGTCATCGCCACTGCGTCGTTGTAGAGGATCTTGTAGGTGATGTTCACCCCGGCCGCGACGGCGGCGCGGATCGCGAGCAGGCCGCTGTGGTAGTAAGTGCCGTCGCCGAGATTCGCGAAGATGTGCTTCTCGTCGGTGAACGGCGCCTGGCCGATCCAGGGCACGCCTTCACCGCCCATGTGCGTGAACGTCGACGTCTTGCGGTCCATCCAGATCGCCATCACGTGGCAGCCGATGCCCGCCGTCGCGCGACTTCCCTCCGGCACGTTGGTGGACGTGTTGTGCGGGCAGCCGGAGCAGAAGTAGGGCTGGCGCGCGAGGCTGATCTTCGGCCGCGCGAGCGCCTTTTCCTTCTGGTTGATGAACTCGACGCGTTTCCGGATGCGCTCGATCGTGCGCGGATTGAGGTCGAAGCGCTCGATGCGCTGGGCGATCACGCGCGCGATCATCGCCGGCGTCAGCTCGGCGTGCGGCGGCAGCAGCCAGTCGCCGTGCGGGCGCACCCATTCGCCCTTTTCGTCGAACTTGCCGATGACGCGCGGACGGACGTCGTCGCGCCAGTTGTAGAGCTGCTCCTTCACCTGGTACTCGACGATCTGGCGTTTTTCCTCGACAACGAGGATCTCCGACAGACCCTCGGCGAAATGGCGGACGCCCTCGGGCTCGAGCGGCCACGGCATCGCAATCTTGAACACGCGGATGCCGATCTCGGCGGCGTCGGCTTCGGTGATGCCGAGGTCGTCGAGCGCCTGGCGCACGTCGAGGTAGCTCTTGCCGCTGGTGATGATGCCGAGCCGCGGCGTCGGCGTATCGATGACGATCCGGTTGAGCCGGTTGACGCGGCAGTAGTGCAGGGCGGCGTACACCTTGTAGTCCTGCATCCGCGCCTCGGTCTGCAGGAAGCCGTCGGGCCAGCGGATCGACACGCCATCGGGCGGCAGCGGAAAATCGTCGGGGACGATGATCTGCACGCGATCCGGGTCGATCGACACCGACGCCGAGCTCTCCACCGTGTCGGACACGCACTTGAAGCCCACCCAGCAGCCGGAATAGCGGCTCATTGCCCAGCCGTGCAGGCCGAGGTCGATGATCTCCTGCACCGACGACGGGTAGAGCACCGGCATCATCGCCGCGGAGAACTGGTGATCCGACTGATGCGGCAGCGTCGACGACTTGGCCGCGTGGTCGTCGCCCGCGAGCACGAGGACGCCGCCGTGCTTCGACGTGCCGGCAAAATTCGCATGCTTGAAGACGTCGCCGCAGCGATCGACGCCGGGACCCTTGCCGTACCACATCGCGAACACGCCATCGACCCGGGCGCCCGGATACAGGTTGACCTGCTGCGAGCCCCAGATCGCCGTGGCGGCGAGGTCCTCGTTGAGGCCGGGCTGGAACTTGATATCCGCGCGGTCGAGGAACTTCTGCGCTTTCCACAGCGACTGGTCGAGACCGCCGAGCGGCGAGCCGCGATAGCCCGAGACGAAGCCCGCGGTGTTGAGGCCGGCGAGCCGGTCGCGCTGGCGTTGCAGGATCAGCAGGCGGACCAGCGCCTGGACGCCGGTGACGAAGACGCGTCCCGAATCGAGCTCGTACTTGTCGTCGAGGGAAACGTCGCGCAGGGAAATCGGGGCAGCAGCCTGTGACATGCAAAGCTCCAAAAATCGTGTCTTTGGGGTTGCGCGGTCGCCTGTGGGTCCCGCGGGCAGCGCGAGCCGGCGCTTGTGACCCCGGTCGCGGCGCGAATGATACGCTGAACGCGCGGCCGGTTCCATGCCGGTGCTGCGCCATTGCGGCGCGAACGGGGGGCGGGCGCGGTGCGGTGCGCCGCTCCGGGCCGGGCCTGTCGCGACAAAGATGGGGTTCCGCCTTCGCCCGCGCAAGCGAGCCGCTGCGAAGGCATCGGCTAGAATCGACGTTCACTTTCTCGTCCCCCCGCCCATGACCGACCCGCTCCTGCCTGCCATCGAAATCGAAACCGGCCCCGCGCCCGACGCCGCGGTGATCTGGATGCATGGCCTCGGCGACACGGGCCACGGCTGGTCGGAGGTGGTGCCGGCGCTGCGGCTTCCCCGTACGCTCGCGGTGCGCTTCCTCTTTCCGCATGCGCCCAAGATCGCCGTGACCATCAACAACGGCTTCGTGATGCCCGCGTGGTACGACTTCCACGAGGGCAACCTCGACAGCCGCGCCGATCTTCCCGGCGTGCACCGGTCGCAGGCGCAGGTCGAGGCGCTGGTCGCGCGCGAGCGCTCGCGCGGCATTGCGAGCGCGCGCATCGTGCTGGCGGGCTTCTCGCAGGGCGGGGCGATCGCGCTCTACGCCGGCCTGCGTCACCCCGAGCGGCTGGCGGCCATTGTCGCGTTGTCGACGTACCTGATCGCGCCGGCCTCCGTGGCGACCGATGCAAGTGCCGCCAACCGCGACGTGCCGATTTTCATGGCGCACGGCACGCAGGATCCCGTCGTGCAGTTCCGCTGGGCGGAAGCCTCGCGCAACGCGCTCACGGCGGCGGGCTATCGCGTCGAATGGCACACGTATCCGATGCCGCATTCGGCCGTGCCCGAAGAGATCGTCGCGATCGGCGCGTTTCTCACCCGCGCGCTGACCGTCACCGCCTGACGGCGCGGCTGCGACGCAGCCGGTGTCAATCGGTCGCCGGGTCCTTGCGGCCCGGCTCGCGCGCCTTCGGCGCCGCGCCGCGCCGCGCGAGCGCATCGCGCAGCAGAAACTCGATCTGCGCGTTGACGCTGCGCAGTTCCGTCTGGGCGAGACGCTCCAGCGCGACCCACACCGCGGGATCGAGGCGCAGCAGGAACGCCTTGCGCTCGGCCATCCGTCAGCCGTTGTAGAGCGTGCCGGTGTTGATGACCGGCTGCACGTCGGATTCCGCGCAGAGTACCGTCATCAGGTTCGACACCATTGCGGCGCGCCGCTCGTCGTCGAGGTGGACGACGTCCTTCGCCGACAGCTCCTGCAGCGCCATCTGCACCATTGACACGGCGCCGTGCACGATCTTCTTGCGCGCCGCGATGATCGCTTCCGCCTGCTGCCGGCGCAGCATCACCTGGGCGATTTCCGCGGCATAGGCGAGATGCGACAGCCGCGCTTCGTCGACGACGACGCCGGCCGGCTCGAGCCGCGCCTGCAGCTCGCGGATCAGCGCGCGGGCGACGACGTCGGCGGCTTCGAGCAGCGTCGGCTCCTGCGGCGTCCCCGCCGGGGCGAGCGTGTCGCCTTCGTCGTACGCGAAGATCGATGCCAGGTGGCGCACGGCCGCTTCGCTTTGCACCTTGACGAAATGCTCGTAGTCGTCGACGTCGAACGCCGCCTTCGCGGTGTCGTCGACGTGCCAGACGACGACCGCCGCGATCTCGATCGGATTGCCGCGCTTGTCGTTGACCTTGAGGCGGTCGCCATTGAGGTTGCGGGCGCGCAACGACAGCTTCCGGCGCGAATAGAACGGATTGGTCGCGCGAAGGCCCGGCACGCGCGACGTGCCGCGGTACGCGCCGAAGAGCTGCAGGATCGCCGCCTCATTGGGCTGGAGCGTATAGAGGCCTCCCAGCAGCAGCACGCCGGCCAGCAGCGCGAGCACCCCCACCGCGACAAGTCCCCAGGACTGCACGCCCCCACGGCCCACGCCGCTCCAGAGCACGAGCGCGCCCGCGACCACCAGCGCGAGCCCGATGACGAGCGCTGCGAATCCGTTGGCGGTGCCGATCGGCTGCTCGTCGTGCGAACCGGACACCGTGCTTGCGACGCGTTCCATGGCCATCTCCCTCGTAACCGGCCGCCAGGCCGAAAGTGGGCGGCGGACGGTATCGAAATGATATCACCAAGATAGCGTCTGTCCAGACCGTTCGTCGCCTCGCGAAATCGCCGCGGATCCCAAAAACATTCGGGCGCCGCGTGCCGGAGCACGGGCGCCCGAAGGCGGGGCGGGAGGGTTGTCAGCCTACCGCGACTCGTACGCGAAGATCGCGCTGCAGCCGCCGTTCACCCACACGGCGCGGTCCTGATAGCCCCAGGTCTGGCCCTGGATGCACGGCGCCGACGAACGCTGCTCGGCCACCCAGACGCGCCCGATCCGCTGCCCGGTGTTGCACCAGCTCTGCTGGTAGTTGCGGCTTTCGCACGCGACGCTGTTGCCCATCGGCGGCGGCGGCGCCGGGCCGGCCGTGCCCTGGAAGCCGAAGACCGCGCTGCAGCCCTGGCTCACCCAGATGCCGCGCGCGTCGTAACCCCAGGTGCGGCCCTGGATGCACGGCGATTGGGACTGCTGCTGCGCGACCCACGCGCGCG
>Ga0157379_10003912_pt1 | contig 12701 bp, 15 predicted proteins | sample S25metaG_FD_121802 | JGI IMG/M metagenome (GOLD analysis project Ga0157379, IMG submission 121802) | Switchgrass rhizosphere microbial communities from Kellogg Biological Station, Michigan, USA - S2-5 metaG | ecosystem: Host-associated > Plants > Roots > Rhizosphere > Soil | place: USA... | reverse complement strand
CTCCGTCTCGGCGGTGGCGCCGGTTGCGCGCGACCGCGGCATACCGGTGCTGGCCTTCTCCACCGAAAAGAATGTGGCGGGCAACGGCACCTATCTGCTGAGCTTCCTGCCCCAGAATGAAGTACGGCGGGTGGTGAGTTATGCCGCCACCCAGGGTAAGCACAAATACGCGCTGCTGGCGCCCAACAACGCTTATGGCGATGTGGCGGCTGAGGCTTTCACCGAAGCCGTCACCGCTGCCCATGGCACGGTTGTGGATACCGAGCGCTTTCTTCCCAGCGCCAGTGCTGTGACGGAGCCTTCCGCCGCGGTGGCCAAAAGCGGTGCCGATGCGGTTCTGATAGCCCAGGGCGGCATGGTCGTGCGCGCTATCGGTCCCACTTTGTCGCTGGATGGCGCAACCAAGGACAAGATGAAGCTGCTGGGCACCGGCCTGTGGGCCGATGATGCGGGTCTGTCGCGGGAAGCAAGCCTGGAAGGAAGCTGGTACGCCGCCCCTGCGCCGAATGCCGATACCGATTTCGTCAACAAATACCGCACCACCTTCGGCACGGCACCGGCGCAACTGGCGAGCCTGGCCTATGATGCGGTGTCGCTGGTGGCGCTGCTGTCAACGGGCACGCCCTATCACCGCTTCACCAAGGCGGCGCTGCTGGATCCCAACGGCTTTGCCGGTGTCAACGGCATCTTCCGCTTCCGCCCTGATGGTACGTCGGAGCGCGGACTGGCGGTGCTGGAAGTCACCAGCTCCGGACCGACCGTGGTCTCGCCGGCGCCGACCACCTTCCAGCAGAAGAATTCCTGACGTTCAGGCCAGCAATTCCTCGATCACGCGGTTGAGCAGCAAGCGCCCTTGCGGCGTCGCTTTCAGCCATGCATCTTCGCGCACAAGAAAGCCCTCCTCGACCAGCGCGCCGATCCGCACTGCATCCAGCGGGCTGTTCCATCTTTTGTCATAAGCGGCGAGGTCCAGGCCTTCGGCCAGCCGCAAATTCATCAGCAGATGTTCGCGGGCGGCCTCCGCATCCGATACCGGCGTCATTTCGGAAAAGCCGTGTCCGGTCTTTGCCACCGTGTCACGCCAGCGCTCCGGCAATTTGATCGCAGCGGTGGCGGTGCGCCGACCGTTGATTTCCAATCGCCCATGCGCGCCCGGTCCCACACCGGCATAGTCGCCATAGCGCCAATAGATCAGATTGTGGCGGCTCTCCTGTCCGGGACGGGCATGGTTGGAGATTTCGTAGGCCGGAAGACCGGCGGCCTCAGTCAATTCCTGGGTGGTTTCGTATAGCCCCGCGGCCAGTTCATCATCCGGGATCTGCAACTGGCCGCTTTTGTGCAGCAGGGCGTAGGGCGTTTCCGGTTCGATGGTGAGCTGGTAGAGCGACAGATGATCGGTGCCGAAGGCCAGCGCCTGTTTCAGCTCCTCACGCCACTGCGCACCGCGCTGGCCGGGACGGGCGTAGATCAGATCCAGCGAAACCCGGTCGAACTGATCCATCGCCATGGCAAGCGCCGCTTTGGCTTCGGCCATGTCATGCAAGCGCCCCAGTTTTTTCAAGTCCGCGTCATTGAGTGCTTGCACGCCCAGTGAAACGCGACTGATCCCAGCGGCGCGGTAATCGGCAAAGCGCGCGGCATCGGCGCTGGCGGGATTGGCTTCCAGGGTGATTTCGGCATTGTTCGCCATGGGCCACAGCGCAGCTATCTTCTGCAGAATGCGGCCGACAGCGCCGCCGCTCATCAGCGAGGGCGTGCCACCGCCAAAAAAGATCGTCTCCACCACAGGCCTGGTGCCCTGATGTTGGGCGGTCCATTCCAATTCGGCCAGGATGCCATCGACCCAGCCGCTTTCGTCTATCTGGCTGCGGACATGGGAATTGAAATCGCAATAGGGGCACTTGGCAGCACAAAACGGCCAGTGGACATAGACGCCGAAGCTCACGGCCTTCAAAGGCTCTCGGCGAAGATGCCGGAATGCAGCAGCTTCTCGAACGCCTTGGCCCGGTGGCTCATGGCATGCTTCCGCGCCGGATCGATTTCCGCAAACGTCTCTTCCATCCCGTCGGCAACAAAGATGGGATCATAGCCGAAACCTTTGGTGCCGCGCGGCGGGAAGCTCAAATGGCCGTGCACCTCGCCTTCAAAGGTCTGAAATTCGCCGCTGGGCAGTGCCACGCACAAAGCGCAGACGAATTTCGCGGTGCTGGTGGAAAGCCCCTTGTGGCGCAACTCGTCATGAATGCGGTTCATGGCGATACGGAAATCCTTGGTGGGGCCCGCCCAGCGCGCCGAATAAATTCCCGGTGCCCCATCGAGGGCATCGACACACAGCCCGGAATCGTCGGCCAGCGCGGCATGGCGGCCGGCTTTGGCGGAGGCCAGCGCCTTGATCTCGGCATTGGCGGCAAACGTCGCGCCCGTTTCTTCCGGTTCGGGCAGGCCCAAGGAACCGGCGCTGATCGCTTCGATGCCGTGCGGCCCCAGCAACGCCTTTATCTCGCGCACCTTCCCCGGATTGTGGGAGGCAACCACCAACTGGGTGCCGCGCGGCAGGCGCATCAGGCCAGCACCTGCTTCTGCAACTCCACCAACTCGCCGATGCCCTTGCGCGCCAGCTTGAGCAGCGCCACAAGCTGATCCTCGGTAAAGGGCGCACCTTCGGCGGTACCTTGAATCTCTACCAGCCCGCCCGCGCCGGTCAGCACGAAATTGGCGTCGGTCTCGGCGGTGGAGTCTTCGTCGTAATCGAGATCAAGCACGGCTTCGCCCTTGACGATCCCGCAACTGACGGCGGCGACGTGATCCTTGATCACCGGCGCGGTCACCAGCCCGGTCTTCTTCATGAAGGACAGGCACTGGCTGAGCGCGACAAAGCCACCGGTGATGGCGGCGGTACGGGTGCCGCCGTCGGCCTGCAGCACGTCGCAGTCGATGGTGATCTGGCGCTCGCCCAGGGCGGGGAGGTCGCACACCGCGCGCAAGGACCGGCCCACCAGGCGCTGGATCTCCTGGGTGCGGCCGGACTGTTTGCCGGCCGCCGCCTCGCGCCGCATCCGGTCATGGGTGGAGCGGGGCAGCATGCCATATTCCGCCGTCACCCAGCCTTTGCCCGAGCCCTTGAGAAAGGGCGGCGCCTTTTCTTCCAGGCTGGCCGTCACCAGCACATGGGTGTCGCCGAATTTGACCAGACAGGACCCCTCGGCATGGCGGGAGAAGCCGGGAGTAAGCGAAACGGCGCGCATCTGGTCGGGACGGCGAGTTGAAGGGCGCATGGAGCCTCATATATCGGTCTGCTAGTGTCGTGGTTTCGAAGTTCGCACCGGTATCGATATCGGGCTCGAAGCGAACTTCGAAACCAAAACGACACTACATTCAATAAGTTGGCTAGTGTCCTTCGATTCCGAAATTCGCCTCGAGCCCGATATAGAGTTGATGCGAATTTCGAAATCGGGACACTAGCCTGGGGCGTTACCTATAGGCAGGCCTGTCCAGCCGCAACCGGACGAAGAAATAGTAGGAATTCCAACAGCTTGAGTTTCGATCCCCGCTCCCCCATCGTCGTCCCGCAAGGGTTCACCGAGCGCCCGCGCGAGGTTTTCCGCCATCTGGTGGAGGCTTTTCTGTCCAGCGGTGAGCCGGTGGGCTCGCGCACTTTGTCCCAGCGCCTGCCCCACGCCCTGTCGCCCGCCTCCATCCGCAATGTGATGGCGGACCTGGAAGCCATGGGCCTGCTTTATGCCCCTCATACCAGCGCCGGACGGCTGCCTACCGAAAAGGGGCTGAGATTGTTCGTGGACGGGCTGCTGGAAATCGGCGAACTGGCGCCGGACGAGCGCATGGCCATCGAGGCCCGCATGTCGGGCAGCGGCCAGGGCATCGAGGAAGTGCTGACCCAGGCCACCCAGCGCTTGGCCGGCCTGTCGCGCTGCGCCGGCCTGATGCTGACTGCCAAGCAGGATGCCGCCCTCAAGCATGTGGAATTCGTCTCGGTGGCGCCGGGCAAGGCGCTGGTGATCATGGTCAGCGAGGACGGCCAGGTGGAAAACCGGGTGATCGAAACCCCGCCCGGCCTGCCGGTTTCGGCCTTGCTGGAAGCCAGCAACTATGTGGGCGCTCGGCTGCGGGGCCGGACCCTGGATACCGCCCGTGCCGAGATTCTGGCCGAGCTGGATGGCGAAAGGCTGGAACTGGACGAGCTGACCGCGAAGGTGGTGGCGGAAGGCCTGGCCACCCTGGCGGGGCCGGAAAAGGTGCTGATCGTGCGCGGTACCTCGCATCTGCTGGACGGCGAGGCCGACCTGGACCGTATCCGCACCCTGTTCGACGATATCGAGCGCAAGGCCGACCTGATCCGGCTGCTGGAACTGGCCAAGGACGGCGAAGGTGTCCGTATTTTCATCGGCTCGGAGAACCGGCTGTTCTCCTTGTCGGGTTCCTCCATCGTGGCCGCTCCTTACGCCAATGCCCAGGGCAAGATCGTGGGGGTGATCGGGGTTTTGGGGCCCACCAGGCTCAATTATGGCCGCATCATCCCCATGGTGGATCATACCGCCAAAGTCATTGGACGATTGCTCGCTTAAGGTTTAAGGACCGCCCCGGAAAAAGAGTGAATGTTATGAGTGACGAACAGAACAATGAAAGGGCCCAACTGCCCGACTCCGAAAATCCGCATGCGGCGGAATTCGCCGTGCTGCAGTCCCTGCAGGCGGAGGTGGAGTCCCTCAAGGACCAGCGCCTGCGCGCCCTGGCGGAAGCGGAGAATATCCGCCGCCGCGCTGAGCGGGAGAAGAACGAAGCCAGCCAGTATGCGGTAACCAAATTCGCCCGTGACATGCTGGGCATCGCCGACAATTTCGCCCGCGCCTTGGCCGCCGTGCCGGCGGAGGTGCGCGCCGCCGCCGATCCCCAGGTCAAGGCCGTGCTGGACGGCGTCGAAGCCACCGACCGGCAGTTGATCCAGACCCTGGAACGCTATGGCGTGAAGCCGGTGGACACCAGTGAGGGCAAATTCGATCCCAACCTGCATCAGGCGATCGCGGAAGTGCCCGGCAACGGCAAGCCGCCGGGCGCGATCGTCGATGTGGTGCAGACCGGTTTCATGATCGGCGAGCGGCTGCTGCGTCCCGCCATGGTCACGGTTGCAAAAAAAGACATGTCTGCTCAACCCGCGGGCGTGGATACTAAAGCCTGATGAGGGGCTTGAATGTCTGACTTGAAGATCGTCGTCACCGGCGCGTCCGGGCGCATGGGCCGCACCCTGATCCGCGAGATCGCGCAAGGTTCGGGCATCACCCTGTGCGGCGCGCTGGAGATGGAAGGCCATCCCAATCTGGGCCTGGACTCCGGGACCCTGGCCGGCATGCAGCCCAATGGCATCAAGTTGACCGCCGATCCGCTGACCTTGCTGGCGCATGCCCAGGCGGTGGTGGATTTCACCACGCCCATGGTCTCCACCATGCTGGCCGAACTGGCGGCCCAGGCGCGCATCGTTCATGTCATCGGCACCACCGGCTTTGACGACAAGTCCGAAGCCCGGATCAAGGCCGCCGCCCGCCATGCCGTGATCGTGAAATCCGGCAATATGAGCATGGGCGTCAATCTTCTCGCCGCCTTGACCGAACGCGCCGCCAAGGCGCTGGCCGATTACGATATCGAGATCCTGGAAATGCATCACCGCAACAAGGTGGATGCGCCGTCCGGCACCGCGCTGCTGTTGGGCCAGTCCGCCGCCAAGGGCCGCGAGATTGCGCTGGAGAAGCACTGGGTCAAAGCCCGCGATGGCCACAATCTGGGACCGCGGTCCGACGAGAATATCGGCTTTGCAAGTCTGCGCGGCGGCACCGTGGTGGGCGAGCATTCGGTGATCTTTGCCGGTACCGGCGAGCGCATCACCCTGTCGCATTCCGCCGAAGACCGTTCCATCTTCGCACATGGCGCGCTGACGGCGGCGCGCTGGGGCCATGGCAAGAAGCCAGGCCTTTACTCCATGACGGACGTGTTGGGCCTTTGAGGGCCGAACTCCTCATTTCTGATGCGTGGGGGAATGCCGGCCCCTCGCTTATGCTCCGGGCGTTCGGCGCTCGAATCGATCCACTGGATCGATTTGGCCGGCTTCGCCGGCCGCGCCTCACCCTCTGATGCCAAAGCCCTTCAGCCCCGCCGAGGTAGAAGAGTTCTTCGCGCGGCTGAAAAAGCACACGCCCGATCCCAAGACCGAACTCAAATATGTCAATCCCTATACCTTGCTGGTGGCGGTGGTGCTGTCGGCCCAGGCCACCGACAAGGGCGTCAACAAGGCAACAGAACCCTTGTTCAAAAAGGTCAGGACGCCCGAGGCCATGGTGGATCTGGGCGAAAAAGGCCTGACCGAATACATCAAGACCATCGGGCTTTATCGCGGCAAGGCGAAGAACGTCATCGCTCTGTCCAAACTGCTGATCGAGAACCACGGCGGCAAGGTGCCGAAGGATCGCGAAGCGCTTGAAGCCCTGCCCGGCGTCGGCCGCAAGACCGCCAATGTGGTGCTGAACGTCGCCTTCGGCGAACCCACCATCGCGGTCGATACCCACATCTTCCGCGTCTCCAACCGCACCAACCTGGCGCCGGGCAGGGATGTGGTGGAGGTGGAGCAGAAATTGGAGAAGGTGGTGCCGGAGCAATACAAGCTCCACGCCCATCACTGGCTGATCCTGCACGGCCGCTACACCTGCGTGGCGCGCAAGCCGCTATGCCCGGTGTGCGTGGTGCGTGACCTCTGCCGCTTCAAGGACAAAACAAAAGAAGCGGAGCTGGTGAAGCCTAAGGCGCCGGCGAAACGCGCAACCCGGTAAGGCAATTCACATCCGCCGCATTGTCCGCGGCATGGGGCAAGGTCTCGACATGGCGCACCATCAAGGGCGTGCCATAGAGAAAGAAAATCGCGCGGCAATCCTTGCCGTCATAGCGCCACATCTCGGTGACGCCGTCCTTGCGCACAAAGGCGGGCCGCCCGAAGGCCGCCTGCAAGCCCGGCGCCGGCATGTTGAGATATTGGCCGGGTTCGCCCCTTGGCGGTGCGGGGGGAATGGCGGCACCGGGCACGACAGGCGATGGCGGCGCAGGCGGGGGCGCCCGGTGGGCGCAGCCGGACGCCAGCAGAGCCAGGACCAGACAGGAAAGGCGGCGCGTCATGCCCGCCTTCTGCACCAGCGCAAACCATGGGACAAGCGCTTTATACCCCCTCTGCCCTTCGCAGCGCAGGCGCTGCTACGGGCATCTCCCCCGCAAGGCGCTTCGCGTCGCGGGGAGAAAGCTTGCACAGGCCCGTCCGCCGCGTGTAAGCGGGGCGCCTATCTTCGCGGGGATCGCATGACAGAGCAGAAATTCGACGTCGCCGGCCTGGGCAACGCCATCGTGGACGTCATCGCCTCGGTGGATGACCGCTTCCTGCTGACCCACCACATCGCCAAGGGCACCATGACCCTGATCGACGAGTTCCGCGCCAAGGAGCTGTTGAAGGCGCTGGGCGACAATCAGCAGACCATGTCGTCGCTGCATGAAGTGGCGGGCGGCTCGGCCGCCAACACCATGGCGGGGCTGGCCTCGCTGGGCGGCAACGGAGTCTTTGTCGGCAAGGTGTTCGACGACCGGCTGGGCAAGGTGTTCGGGCAATCCATGACCCGCATGGGCATGACCTTCACCACCCAGCCCGCCTGCGACGGCGCTTCCACCGCCACCTGCCTGATCGCGGTGACGCCGGACGGCCAGCGCAGCATGAGCACCTATCTGGGCGCCTGCCGCGAACTGGTGCCCGACGACATCGATGAAGAACAGGTCGCCGCTGCGCACGTCCTCTATATCGAGGGTTATCTGTGGGACCAGGAAAACGCCAAGCAGGCGTCGCGCAAAGCGATTGCCGCGGTGAAAGGCGCGGGCGGGCGCATTGCGCTGAGCCTGTCTGATCCATTCTGCGTCGGCCGCTTTCGCAGCGAATTTCTGCATCTGCTGGACCGGGACGTGGACATCCTGTTCGCCAATGAGGACGAAGCCAAGGCGCTGTTTGAAGTCGAGGATTTCGCCGGCGTGGTGGAAGGCGCCAAGAAATGGGGCGGCATCGCCGCCCTCACACGCTCGGCCAAGGGCTGTGTCATCGTCGAGGAAGACCTGGTGCACGAGATTCCCGCCGCCCCGGTGACGCGGGTGATCGACACCACCGGCGCGGGCGACCAGTTTGCCGCCGGCTTTCTTTACGGCCTGACGCGCGGCAAGGGCCTGGCGGATTGCGGAAGGCTGGGCGCGCTGGCGGCAGCGGAGGTGATTTCACACTACGGCGCGCGGCCGGAAAAATCGCTGAAGGAATTGGCGCAGGCAGCTGGGCTGCTCTAATCGCCAAACAGGTGCAGCATCACTTCGCGCCGGTGCGGCGCGTCGCGGTGCTCAAAGACATAAATCCCCTGCCAGGTGCCTAGCACCAGCCGTCCTTTATATAGCGGAATGCCGATACTGGTTTGGGTCAGGGCGCTGCGGATATGGGACGGCATATCGTCCGGGCCTTCGGTGGTGTGGCGAAACTGCGGGCCGCTTTTGGCCAGCCAGGCAAAGAAATCCTGCAAATCCTTCTGCACATCGGGATCGGCATTTTCCTGGATCAGCAGCGAGGCCGAGGTGTGGCGCACGAAACAGGTGAGAAGCCCGTCCTCGATCTTCTGGTCCTCCACAAAGGCCCTGGCCTCATCGGTGAACTCATACAAGCCGGGCCCTTTGGTCGGCACCGTGACGGTGTGAAAGGCTTGTTTCATCGCAGCTTTCGCAAATAGACATACAGCGCGCCGGCTCCGCCATGTTTGACATGGGCGGGACGCACATGAGCGATCAACGCGGACAGCTCCGGTTCGTTCAGCCAGCGCGGCACCATCTGTTTCAGCACACCATGCGGCGATGTCATCCAGGCGGCGTTTTCCTCATTTTTGGGATTGCCCTTGCCTGTCACCACCAACACCAGGCGGTCGCCCCTGCGATGCGCGTTCACCAGCCAGGTGAAAAGCGTGCGATGGGCAGCCGCCTGGGTCATGCCGTGCAGGTCGATCTTGGCATCGGGCTCGATCAAGCCACGTTTGAGCCGGTCCTGGGTGGCGCCGTTGATGCCGCTGGGAGCGGAGGTGGGGGATTTCTTTTTGACTGGCTTTGCCGGCCTCACCACCTTGATTGGCCGGCCCTCCTTGAAGATCTGTTCGAATAGTTGGCGCTCTTCGTCGCTGGTAATGCGCCGTTTCCGAGGTTCGTCAGTCATCGCGGCATTCTCTGAGACGAACCTCGGAAACAAAGGCGCATTACAAAATTTATAATTCCAGTGCCGCTTTTCGATTTGAAGTTCCTGGGCTGACCATGCGGCTGCCACTGCAGGAACTTCAAATCGGCGGCACTGGTGCGGCGCTTCATGGCGTGAAAGTCTGTCCGTCGCGGATTTTTACCGCCAGAGCATTGGGCAGCAGTAGATAAAGCGCGCCATCGGCCTTCATGGCCCCGGCGCGGCGTTCCGCATCGGCGCCAAAGCCGAAGAAGATGTCGCCACGCACCGGTCCCCTTATGGCGCCGCCGATATCCTGCGCCATCACCAAGGCATGAACCGGATCGGGACCTCCGGCGGCGACAAAGAAGGGCGCGCCCAGGGCATGGAAACGGGGGTCGACCGCCAGGCTGGCCAGCGGCGTGAGGTTGGCGCCCAAAGAGCCGGTGCTACCCAGCGCCGGATCGCCCAGCGGCGTTTCGCCAAAGAAGATGTAGCTGCGATTGGTTTCCATCACCGTGCGGGCGCGCGCCGGATTGGCCAGCAGCCAGGCGCGGATGGATTGCAGCGAAACCTCTTCGCGTTTCAGCGAACCATCGGCGATCAAGGTGCGGCCGATGGCGGTATAAGGCTGGCCATTCTCGCCCGCATAGGCGATGCGCAGGGTTGAGCCATCGTCAAACACCACGCGGCCCGAACCCTGTATCTGCAGAAAGAAAAAGGCGATGGCATCGTCGGTGTAAAAAAGAATGGGCGCGGCGGCGACACCCCGGGCATTGATCTGGGCGCGGTCGGCATAAGGCACCAGGGCATGGCCATCGACCTTGCCGGAGATGTGCTCGCCTTTCAGTTTGGGATTGAACAGTCCCAGATCGGCGCGCACCAGGTCGGACGGCAGGCCATAGACCGGTGTCTGGTAGGCGCCTTGCCGGGCGCGGCTGCCGCGGATCTGGGGCTCATAATAGCCGGTGAACAGACCAATTTTTTGGGGGGCCTCACCGCCGCTGACGGCAAAGGGCGTGAAATTCTTTTCAAAGAAACCGCGCGCATCGCCTTTGGCGTCAGTACAGACCGGGCGCCAGTCGCCCACCGTTCCGGCATAGCCGGAGCCGCCCATGGCGGTGGAATCCGGTTTTGCCATCAGTACGGCGCAACTGCGCTGAAACGATGCCAGCGCCTGGTCGGCATTGCCCCATCCGGGCAGCGCCGAGAAGCTGACGCGGTTGAGATGCAAAGCCAGCTGCTGGGGCGTGGGGGCGCTGCAGCCCGCGATGGCGGCAAGCAGCACCGCCACGGCCAGTCGCACCCTCATCCGGGACCCTTATTCAGGCAGCTCTCCCGAAGTTGCCACCAACACCCAGTTGGGATCGGTGGAATCCAGATTGCGCTCGAAGGTCCACACGTCGTTGACGTCGCCGTTGGCGAATTCCGCGGTGAAGGCGACAGTGATTTCCGCCATCCGGCCCTGCAGGGCCGAACCCACGATGCGGGCGTCCCGAAGTTTGACAAAGGCGGGCGGTGGCTCGCCGCGCCCGGTGATGCCGGCATCGAAGGCCGAGAACACCTCCGGCGACAGCAGGGGACGCAGTTCCCCCCGGTCGCCCTTGGCGAAAGCGTTCACGATCCGGGCATAGGCCTCCTGCGCGCCTTCCAGGAACTTGGGGGTGTCGAAATCGCGGTCGGCCAGTTGGATGTCCAACAGGCCATTGGAGGAAGGCGCGACATCCGGGGCGGGCTGCGGCAGGGCGGCGGGGCGCGGCGCCGGCACCGTCTTCACGCCCGTTTGCGGCGGCGGCTCATGGCCGGTACGCCGGCCCAAAACCGTGTAAAGACGGAAACAAATGATCCCCGCCACCATGGCGGCGATCAGAAGGCCCAGCGTTTGTGCATCCGGCATGATGAAACCTTACAGGTCGGTCCCGCCCCCGGCGCCAAATTAGCCCGCGACAACCCAGCCTGAAAAGCGCTTTCGCTGTCCCCGGCTATATCAGGGGCTTGTCCCCGTTACTTGTCAGGCCTGAGCGATCCGTGCTAGCGGCGCGGGCCGAATTCAATGAAAGATCGATATGAGCAGCGAAGGAACCCCCGCGAACCCGCCGGGCATGCCCAACCTCCAGGTGGTGGGCCAGTACATCAAGGACCTGTCCTTCGAAAATCCGGGCGCGACCGTTTCCATCACCGACCGGCCGCAGATCGAGCTGGCGGTGGACCTCAATGCCAGCCGCCTGGCGGACAAGGACATGTTCGAGGTGGAGCTGAAGATCCGGGTCGACGCCAAGAGCGAAGGCCGCGCCCTGTTCCTGCTGGAAGTCGCCTATGCCGGCGTGTTCCGCCTCACCAATGTGCCGGACGCCGGCACCCAGCAGATGATCCTGCTGATCCAGGCGCCGCACATGCTGTTCCCGTTTGTGCGCCGCATCGTCGCCGATGTGGTGCGCGACGGCGGCATGCCCCCCTTGATGATCGAGCCCATCGACTTCATGGCGCTGTACCAGGCGCGGCTGGCCCAGGCGCAGGGCGCGCCTCAGGGCACGGCGTAACTCTCTTTCGTCATTCCCGCTTACGCGGGAATGACGGGTTTTCCTAGCTGTTCCACAGCGCTTTTTCGCCGAGCTCTTTGGCGACAAAAGCGGCGTGGAGTTCCAGTTCCACCAGGGTGATCAGGGGCGCCAGCTTTTCCGGCCGCTGGCGGGCGGCGCGCACGGTTTCGGCTGTCTGTGCCGCGGCGATTTCCACCGGCGCCAGCATCAAGCCGCGCTGGCGGCCGCCGATCAGTTCCAGATAGATTTCCGCCGTGAGCTGCGCGTCCAGCAACGCGCCATGCTTGGTGCGGGCGGACAGATCGACACCAAAGCGCTTGCACAACTCGTCCAGGGAATAGCGTGCCCCGGGAATCTTGCGCTTGGCGATCTCGATCGTGTCCACCGCCCGAGCCAGCGGGATAGGCGCACGTCCCACGCGGTTCAGTTCAGCGTTGATGAACTTGATGTCGAAGCTGGCATTGTGGATCACCAGCGGCGCGTCCCCCAGAAATTCCAGGAATTCGTCCACCACATGGGCAAACAGCGCCTTGTCGGCCAGGAATTCCGCCGACAATCCATGGACTCGCTGGGATTCGATGGGGATGTCGCGTTCGGGATTGAGATAGAATTGCAGGGTGCGGCCGGTGGGGAAATGATCCATCAGCTCGACACAGCCGATTTCTACGATGCGATGGCCGTCGCCCGGCTCAAACCCTGTTGTTTCCGTATCGAAGACTATCTCACGCATCTCGCATCGATTCTTTAATGGCGACCTTTGCTGCGCAAAAGCCGCGGGGTCTATGCCCATCGCCCGGCTCGAAGCCGGTGGTTTCGGTGTCGAAGACGATTTCACGCATGTTGTTTCTCTTGTCGGCTCCGGCTCTCGCCTACGCCGATGAAAGCTTATTCCG
>Ga0157379_10003910_pt1 | contig 12704 bp, 12 predicted proteins | sample S25metaG_FD_121802 | JGI IMG/M metagenome (GOLD analysis project Ga0157379, IMG submission 121802) | Switchgrass rhizosphere microbial communities from Kellogg Biological Station, Michigan, USA - S2-5 metaG | ecosystem: Host-associated > Plants > Roots > Rhizosphere > Soil | place: USA... | reverse complement strand
TTTATTTCAACTTTATACTAGTGGAGACGCGACATAGACGTCTACAGGAAGTCCGTGTCTCACGTGACGTGTTTGCTTATGTCAGCCCCGGACGAAGTGAGTGGGGAATTAACGTTTCGTGATTTTTAGTATCAGATGCGGCGCCTGTCCGAGGTATAATTCTTGATTGCAGGGTTCAGCCTGATGCCTGGTGGAAAATCACCCTACAACATAGATCTCTTTCAGACTCCTGTGGACCTGCTCGATTAGGTTCTTATGTAGAGTAATCCGGACGACAAGTAGAGAGACGGGAGCTTATAATTGGGTTAACACTCGCCGAACTAGGGACCTTGTCTCAGACCATGGTGGTTGGATCTGAAGTGAGAGCGTACTATGATAACTGAGGTTATTACTTAGGCATTCAAATAAGAGGCATCACTCCTTCTGAACAATGAACGTCCCAGCAGAATTTGAAGCTACTTGCATTTTTCTTTAGCAAGGAGACTGGACATGCACACGGTTCTGGATGATCAAGTTACAAACAAAGTTGCTTGAAATAACTAGAAATTTTGGAGAAAGTGCCCTATACGTTACTTCAGTGCCACCCCCTCTCCCTCCCGATAGCACGGGAGCAATCGTTGAATCACTGATCCGTCTACCAGGGCAGTTGGAGGTTAGCTCGCGAAAAGTCAAAAGAGACCGACACTCCAAAACCTTAAGCCGTAAGGTTCCCTTCCGCTCGGACGGGACTGTCAAATTGATCCGAGTGTCTGAATGGAACTGTTTCGACAAGAAAAGCAACCCCGACGGTCGTCAACAAACCAGTGGGCACGGCCACTAGAGCTGCACGTGCCCCCACAGACCCCCTACCTTGACCGCAGGTGTTCGCTCATAGCAATTTGGCTACTTACATGCAGGTCCCTTATTCGTTTTGCACATAGCCTAAGAGAACACCCTTTACAGATTAAATGCTGTTGAACCGAATCCATCTCTGGTAGTACCTCTCGATTAGTACAGGTAGCTGCTTTTGAACAATCCCTCGTACGTATATATAAGAAAGGATGCACAAGTCTAATTATAGTTCCTTTCATGGATCGGAACCAATCTAAGGAATTTACCAGACGCTAAGAAACTGTCTTCACCGCCATTATTTACAATGTGATCTTATTCAATAATTCACTTTCAGGGACTGAGAATGTCCACATGACGGCTGGCACATCAAACCTTACGTTTGAGCGGGAATTATGTGACTTTCTTTGTTTCCCCAAGAGATTGTATGCCCATCCTCTTTCCACAGGGGTGTCTAAGGTTCTTTCCTTATATATTCGGTTGGACTTGGTTCTTGAGAAAGGTGGTAAGCATCTGACCTGTTAATAAGATAGCTACAGCCAGTTAGGGATGCGGATCCAAATAAGGAAATAACACTTTCCAAATTGGGTCTTCCCTGTCCATCCCTTCCGCCCCAAATCCAAACCTCTGTGCTGAGCAAGTAAGCAATCATCACCTTTGGACCTTCGGGAGTTTCAAGTCCTCAGCCGGAAGGGCCGGGATTCGGGGGCGGAATGGTTGACTCTCTGTCGGGGATTCAGAGTATAGCGGATCTCATCCAGAATGATTGCCACCTCCTGAAGAGATCCACTCTTCACCGGAAGAAACTTGTGAGAAGGGTTTGAAAAATCCGGATATAGCATCCAGTTACTGAATAATGGGCTCCTAGGTTGTGATGATACAGGTGGCCAAGCCTGATTCTAACGGAGGAAAACAATTACCTCAACATGGCTCATTTGGCATGTCAGAGACCTGCAAAGATCGGTGAAGCTAGAAGTCAAAGAACGGGAAACAACTTATCGGGGTCGCCTAAATGAACCTAGGCGCCACCATGAAACACCCTTAACTCCGGGACTAAATCTGCGGCTGGGAATGTGGGATACAGTACCTTGACGTCGTTCCCAGTGCTAACTGGCTACAAGGTAAGGAAAAGAAAAGAGTCTAAATTTTATAGCTTCAGAACTGGAGATAAACAAAATGTACTGTTGGCTTCATACTTATTCCAGAGGAAGACTCAGGCGAGATTTTTTCTGCTTCTCAATGCGGCGATAAGTTGTCTTTTGGCGTCGATCAAGATCTCCAAAATCTTATCTAACGCCTGAAAACGACTCAGAAATCTCCTTTTCACCAATAGCATAAAAGCAAAGTATTATTCCTTCTATCGATGTCAGTAATCAACTTATACCGTCTCATTATGGATGACTAAGATTATGGCTTAATTACGATCTTTAAGCACTGCCTTGAATTCATCTTATCTAGGGCAAGTTGATAATCCTCTAGCTTGAACACGTCGGTTACCATCCCCTTGACGTTGACCTTACCACCATCTAGGTAAGCAACGGCTCGAGGAAAACAGTAAGTTTGGGAGAAGGAGCCAATGATCTAGAAGAGTTCCGGGGGTTAGAATATAATTTTTGTACAAATGAACTAAAGGTCCAGAAACACATACCCTGATCTCGTCTCCAAAAATCTTGGAAGGTGGCCAATGGACTAAAGCTTTATTCTCGTAGACACCATAGATCATCAATGTTCCTCCTCGTCGGACATAATTGATCGATTCGTTCGCAACTTTCTCTACTCCAGTGGCCTCAACGACCACATCGAACCCGTAAGGATAATCTTTCTTCAGTTGCTCCCACTGCGCTTCCGGATTCTGTCGGTCCAGCTCGATATATACGTCGGCAGCATTCAGCTTCTTTGCAATATCCATCTTAATTCCCTTGTTGGCGGCAAGCACGACCTTGTGAGCTCCATTTAACTTCAGGAGTTGGGAGAGGATAAGACCGGTTGGACCGGCGCCCATGAGGAGAACCTCAATACCAACTGGGGGATTGAGCTTATCGAGTCCATGAATGGCGCATGAGGTGGGCTCAAGTAGGGTAGATTCTTCATCGGTCAGATTGTGGATTTTATAGCATTTTTTCTGGTTGTAGATAATATATTCTGCAAAACCTCCTGGTTGAGTAACGCCTCTCGCGTTGAAGTTTTCGCAGAGGAGGGATTCACCACGACGACAAAAGAAACAGGTGTCGCACTGGAGCAATTGTCAGCATCAAAGGCGCTGTGATGAAACTCTTCAACCCTCACTGAGAGAACAGGGGTGCACTCACTGTGATTCCTACGTCTGCAACGACACGGTCGCCAATATTGAAATCCTCAAGCTTGACCTTCTTTCCAACTTTTACGACCTTTCCTATGGCTTCATGTCCCGGAATAAGCTAACCATATGGGCAGAAAAGAAACGGAATTAAAAGGTGCGCAACATGATCATATTGCTGAAAAGCGTACAGGAAATTGGGCGATGAATTCGCCATCGTGGATATGTCCGTCAGTGCCGCAAACACCGCAGCAGGTGACTGAATAAGTTCTGTTAGGAAAGGCACAGGTGGTAAACGAAGTGCTTCACCTCTGAGCAGAACGTCGTCATCTCCACATTCGGGAATGGGAACTTGACGGACCTCGAACTGCTGAGGCTGTCAAGAAGAGATAATCAGTCGATGGAACTCGTTCTCAAATAACTAATGAGTTTGACATACGGCAGTGTAATAAAGAGCTTTCATGGTCGACATGCGGGGGCGCGGGTAAATTATCTTACGAGTTCATTCTGCTTACTTTTAACAGACAAAGGGTGCGGGCCAAACTGATCGGAGCCTTTGGTATTTATCCGTACACTTAAAAACGAGGGGACTAATGGTTCTCGTTTGCAGGACTTTATTGGCCGACTGCTCTGATTTAATGCACAGTATATCCATTTTTGGACCTGATTTCACTTAGTTGCAGATTTTGTGGTAACACGATGGGCTTGGTGTGACGTCATTCCCATTTCTTGACCGCTGTCCGGATAATACTACGGTTAATCGAAGAGAAAGGTTGTTATATAACTCTTCTCAGAGACAGATATTTCTACTTTGTTTACATCTATCTTCATTTTATCATAAAACATTCAAGAAAAAGACCGGTGACGTAGATCAATGAAGAAACAGCTGCACAGCCGTGCCGTTTAGAAAATCACGCCGAAACTCGTGTTGCTTCTTCCGTCATCACAAGGTTCAGAATAGTACAGACATATTCGGTAGGAACTAACACATGGTAGGCAAAAGAAAGGATACAGTTGATAAGGAGGTACGCTAATGCTCGCTGCAGCGATATTGGAAAGCTTTTAAAGCCCTTCGTCAGTCTGCAATACCTCATTCGCCACCCTCTCGCCACCCTTCTCGCTGTTTCTTACTGGACATAAAGTGACTGTATTTTGACCCTACTGACCTGAAATTCTGTATATACACCTACGCGAAGCTTACTGTAATAATGCTAACCGAGCTCTCCCAGTCCCTATTTCTGTCACCCATCAAGCTTCCCTTCTCTCAACGTCAACATCTTGGTTTACCCCCGATCTAGACAGCGTTCTTTGTGTTCTCATCGGTCAATATACCTCTGGCACTCCCTTATCTGCAGACCTTCACTCCGGAAATTAAAAGACTGAAACAACCCTGGAATTCAAGGCGTGAATCTGTCATTCCCCTGGGCTTTAAGCTTTAATGTCTCAATCCATATCTAGTGAAGGACCTTTTCGAGCGAGCTGCATACGCCGATCTAGACTTTTAAGCTCTGACTTCAGCTATTTTGTTGCTTTTACATTTGTCTTCTCCCCACGGATATCGGGTCATCCACCAATAGCTACATTCCCAGTTGACTCTCCCCAGGTTCAGACAGCCACCCTCGATTTCGACGCCTGGTTTTTTCTCCATCGTGTGGGTTTTAATTGACCCTGATACTCCTGATGAACAGACCGATTTCCCCTCTATCACCGAGCTTACTTAGCTAAAGATTCTCGATCAGGATGCCCTCCACTTCTTTCCTTAATGTCTTCCCTCCGTTCCAATTATCTGAAGCAATTCCATCGCTGTGTACCATTTTCTTGCCAGAAATATTATTGAACAGTGCTTTATTCCTTTCCCCAGCCAATTTATGGCCCAATCTCCTGCCAAAGAATAGCCAGGACTTAAAATTTTAAAGTCAGGTTACTTTCCCTTTATGGTGAAGCTCTTTCCCTTTCTTCCCTTGAAACTCCCTCACTGGCTGGTTAAAATCCTTCGCAGATCTTCGTTGAATGTCACCTTCCTAGCAGTCGAGCCGGAGCCTGAGGAAAGTCGTTCACTGACATTATTATCTACCCAGAATAGTTCCAATGGCATTTGAGGCAATTTCAAGGATCATACCAGAATACCTAGCTTTTAGAGATTCCCACGAATAAAGAAATAAAAAATAATACAGAAACCATCTATCAAAATAGATTATGGATGTGATGTGCCCTTCTCAGAAGGGAAATGTGTTCTTCCGTTGTGCTCTTTCTTCTTGAGTTTCTTCGGTTCAGAATGAAGCTCGGCTGCCGCAAGGTTCACCTTCAATTGAACGTCTCAAGGTCTTTGACAGTTATTCCTGGTTGTTCGGCCTAGATAGACTGTAATACAGCAATTAGTAACACTTAGGCTACCATGGCCTATAACAGAAGGAGGAATATTGCGCCCCAGGAGTTTATCAATGCCGCTACTGGCCTTGGCATGAAGACCAGAGAAACTGTTCGACCCATTTCTCAACCTCTTGGAAAGTCCTTTCTTCCCACACTGTTGAACTGGTTTGAAGTTGAAGTCCTTTGAGGTATCACCTTGCTAACCTTGTCTAAAGACCGCTTTATAAGGATCTTCAAGAAATGATTTAAACCCCAAGCACAGCTCGTCCAGCAACTGTTCGTTACCTTACTCATATCGGCGATATATCGCGTTGCAATCCTGTCAATGAGAAGAAATCTGGGTATCAGCCCCTTTCCCTCCTCTTGCGTTTGGATTGGTTCTGTAACATTCAAAGTCCCTTTGATCCATTCATTGATGACACACTTGTGAGTTGGAAATAGATGGGATGAGACGGGTTCAGGTTGCACAAAAGCGCTCATGAGCGAGGGTCTATATCTTATGAAATTGTCCTTCGCCAACCCAGACGGAATATTTTTAAGCCATATTGAGAGAGGATAAATTAGCCACAAACATAAATTAACTGATCCAGACTCACATTACTGCCATCATTGTAGTGTAAGGACTTGGTTTCATATACCATCTTCTGACATCCGCCGTTTTTACCCACCGAGATGTGGCCTCAGAGGATGTTACGACTGTCCTCCAAGCTGATCCTAATCCCGAGACCAATCATGAATCTGTGACTGGGTGTTATTCAAGTCATGCAGGATCCAGGTCGGCTCGGCGGGAGGATTATAGTTCTTCTATCTCTTTCAAAAATTCCAGATTGAGTCTTGAACAGGGGTTGAAAGCAAGGAGGCCTTGATCGCGGGCGAGATATCATGTGTTCTTCCCGACGGGCTAGTATAGTAGATCTTTTAGCAACATTAAACATTGATTTTTCCTGAAGATGATATTAAGTGGAATTCAGCGTGTTGGGAAACAACTGAGTATCCTCACCACAACCGAAACGACCCCCAATGCAGATGTGTTCCATAAGGGCTTCTAAGAATCTGGATGCCTCTTCGTTCTTTTAGTAAAAGAAGCTTGAAGCCATTGTTGAGTCCAAAGGATGCTCTAAGGTCGACGCACCAGTAATTTGTTTTAAATCGTTTCATCTGAGAGTCAGGATGCTAAAAAAGGTACGGGGTATCCTGCATCAAAGAATACAATGATGCTAGCCCTCGATTCCATAATTTATGGTACTAATTGAGGAGCATCAAGTCGAACTCCTTGCCAAAAGTGAACTCTTACTTCAGACAATATCTCCATCGGATAGACAAGAATGCGGACATTTGCGCCTGTCATGATAGTTTCGCTCAAGGTGGATATGGGGGTATAACTCCTTGATCCCTTGTGGTGGTCAATAATTCGAGGGATATTGGGATATTCCCGGATGGCCCCCATACTCGAAAAATAACTGAGAAATACTCATAGGTTTCCTAAGGGGTACATCTTAAAGAGGATAGTACAAGTATGTATTGGGTTAGTGGGAACTGTTACTCACTCTTGGGAGTCAATCTGCTTTGATATTATTATTTCTTATTTTCGCAAGTTCAAACAACTTGTTAAACCATTCCCACGAAAACACTAGTGGAGTTCGGAAGATCATGAGTCACAGTTCTAGTGACGACAGTCACGATGCTTGAATTGTACGCGTACTTCGATACCTAAACGCGTCCAATATGCATATCGTCGTGCCATCCTTCTTTATTCTTATTCTCGGCCTCATAATGACAGTTTTTCTTTCATTCTCGCTGTTGTTCAACCTCGGAAACCTCACAACTTTCCGGTCTGTGTCCAGCTCCGGCTCCACTTCCCATCCAACGGTAACGGCAATAACGAGTGCTACTGCTGTTGGAGATGAAAGATTTGGGATGAAAGGTCCATCAGGTGACAGGAATTCATACTTATGGGATGGTAGGCCTGGTAAACGTGAGGTTCTTCTTGATGTTGAGCACTACCCCATCGCACCGTCTACGTTTGTTCTGGAGCAAGTTCATGTGTATGTAAGACACGGTACGCATACATTTATTATTAATAAGGGCTTCTGAAATTAACTAGATTTGGGATTGACTAGCCGAACGAACTCCCGTGAGCTCGAGACTCCATAACCCAGCTACAGGGATCCCAGAATACTGGAAAATGTGTACGGCTGGTTTTGAATCGAGCATTTCAGAGCTGGTACCATACGGACCAACTCGAATAGAACCCTCGATATCACGAAAAAGCAGACACAGTGCCAAGTCCTGTAAGTTCAGAACCAAGTACTTTTAATAATAATAATATTGATTTCAATTGGCATCATTAGCATCAAGATTGCCTTCAGATAGTGCTCCTCGTCACGTAGCCCCTTCATCCGCCATTAAGGGAGAGCCAATAAAAATGAAGGTTGCTTTAGAGCGTAAAGATGGAACGAGTTTTGATGGCGAATGGTAATTATTGTCAGTTAATTTTGTGGACCTGCTGTAACATCTTATAGTATGCAAGGTGAACTTACGGATACAGGGAGAGAGTCTGCGTTTAAATTTGGCTCCGCTCTGAGAAAGCTCTACGGTGACCGGTAAGTTTTAATGGTCTATTTTCCCACTTACCTCATATTCAGCATATCAGGTTGGGCTTCCTAATACCTGCAGACCATCAAGAGGATAATGTCTATTTTCGGTGCGATTATATTTCATTTCACAATTCGCTGGCATCAAATTATTCTTTTCAGTTCAACAAATGTTCCCCGTACTATAGAATCTCTCCAACATATACTCCAAGGTCTTTATTCGCAGAAACCCCATTTCGTTCCTAACATTCGAGTTCGGTACGCCAGCTCCGACGTTTACATGACTCTCGATCCCTTTTACTTTGCGTTTAGAAATACAAAAGAAGAAAGCCTTCTCGGATATATGGAAAGCTGTCCAAAGTTAAGAAGCATGAGTACAGAAAATAAACGAGGTATTATATCTCTTATGTCTGACTTTCACCGTTCTCTTACTTTTATCTACCTTCTCAGCTGCAGCAACTGAATATAATCCTAAGTTTTCCGAACTAGAGCCCAAGCTCAGAAAATATGTCGGGGCACCATTGCGAATTGTGCGTAAACAGATAATTTTCCGGATACCTCACTGACCTCTTCAGTTTTCTTAGGATGCATCTCCTAAGGTATCCGGATTACTGGATACGGTACATACTTTCTTTGTTGATTATCTCTACTTCTGAAGGATGCCCATTATCAGTCAGATACGATCTGCACATGCACATGGAATCTCTGTCCCTCCTGAATTTGAAGAACCAGAAGTCGAAGCTCTCCTTGTACGTACCAGCCCCTATCCCGAAAATTCGGGCGCTGTTGAACTATCTTACCAGGAGGAGGGCATCATAACCGAATGGTTCGGAGGATGTAAGTTCAATTTCTGTCTTCTTATACCAGTTCTTGTTCTTCCTTTACCCACGCCTTGCGGATCTGTTTATTGTTTTTTCCCCATGCAGATAAGTCACCTGTGTATCGCAGATTGGCTGCAGGACAGTTATTCGGCGAATTTGTACGTAAGATGTCGCGGAAAGCGGACCTCGGACCTAGAGATCCCTTGAAGTTCTTGGTATATTCGACACATGTATGGATATTTCCCCTTCCTTTCTAAGAAACCTTATCACTGATTTCTTCAAAATTCAGGATACGACTATTGCAGGAATATGCGCCACACTCGACGTATTCGATCAACGGTACGCATATCCATCCAGAACTCTTCCCAGTCGCGTTTCCACAGCCTAACGACTAATATGGATACGTAAGAAACGCTAACATGTTATCCAACTATTTTAGGTGGCCGGCTTTTACTGCCTATGTTACATTCGAACTTTTTCGCGCACCAGCCTCTCACTCTCCATATGGCCGCGTCGATCGCGGTCCCTTCCTCGGCCGGTTCATGTCCTTCCTCGACTCCAAAACCCGCCACTACGTCCGCATGCGCTCTCAAAACAGGACTCTTCGTCTTCCGATATGTAGAGAACATGGACAACATCTACCGGGTCATCCAGAATTTTGCACTTTGGAGGCATTTATAAATGGCTTGAAGAAGTATATTCCTGACGACTGGGAGAAAGAGTGTCTTGTGACGGAGGAAGATGGATCTAGAACTATATCCTTGCTAGATGCAGATGATCATCCTGGACCATCCTCCTCCAGTATTCCCGTCGAACCTCCCGTGTGAAATTAGAAAGGAGAGGGGGAGGTGTCTAGGGAAAGCGATTGACGATGTAGACATCATTCTCCCAGCCAACGCTTATATTGTCTTTGACCTCATCATGTAATTATCAGCGCATTCTCGACACAATAGACCTCAATACTGCTTATCATAGCAACTAAAGTCTGATTGGTATTCTTAGAAAGGGAAGAGTATGAACCATATAGTGTACATAGACTATGATGAGGGAGTAAAACGAAACGTTGAACGTGATGCATGTAATGTGATAGCCAAGGTAAAAATGAATGTGACGAAATGGGAAAGAGAAGATAATAGGGCAAGTCGGCATGGAGAGCATTAGGAGAAGTATTCTCTGAGTATACACATGAAGAAGCTTAACCACGTCCGTAGGATGCGTGAAACAAATGACGAAAATAAGAACCCGTGAAATGCGCCAGTACCCAGGCAAGACCGCGCCGGAGGTAAATCTATCCGAAAGAGCAAGCTTCTTAAGCCCATAGATCAACGAGGATGGTGGTAATTCCAATGACTGTGAAGGAAGGAGGTTAAACAAATCCATCGAGAACTCTCGAGTGTAGCGAAGTATAATTACCAATCTCCAAACCAATTAAAATGATGACAATCTGTTCCAACCGCTCAGCATGTGAGCTCGATGCGCTTTCTTTCAGTAATTGCAGCATATCTTGAAGAACCTGTAAAATGATGATGTAAAGCAAGTCAGCCACAAAGACAAGCGGGTTTCATAAAGACAACGGAGTATTTAAAAACTGCCTAAAAAGCCATTGAACGGCGCGGGAAGGATGGGGGTGGCTGGGGAAAGAATGCTAACGCTGACGCTAAAAGACGAAAAAGTACCGACCTCAACACGGTCATTAAGCACACGTGTACGCTGCGGGATCTCGAGATAGCTTCTTGCCGCATCATAGAGCGGTTGTAAGTCCGGGAAGCTCTGCGAAGGCGTAGAAGAACGAAAGGAACAACGATCAGCACATTCAGTGAAGACCAGACGTCAACCCGTGGGAATGTCCACGTTTGACTACAACTCACCCAGAAGATTTCCTATGAGTCAGCTATATTGTCAGAATGCCGTGAATCCCGATAAAGGGTGGCAGAAACACACCGGAGCATCGAGAACAGAGCCTACGAGGTTGATATTAATACGGAGCATAAATAATTGCCCAATTTGGCGCATGATATCTTTATGGTTCATCTACGCCATTTCCATTGAGCATTCACATTCAGAAAGTTGATGTGGAGAAATGGCACTGTTATCGCCGAGGACTTACGCCGATTTTTCCAGTGGAAGATATGATGGCCGGTATGTCTTTTGTTTGTTCAATTGTCTGAGAAATCAATTCTTCGAACTGAGGTGGGATGAGTAGACTGATTGAGTTACGTTTAGGTTTGCATACCAACGAGATCTTGACCGATTGTGAAAGAGCATGCGACAATGAAAGTTTGGTCCTGTAAATGGGTCGGTGTAAACGAGAAGAAGAATAAAGAAGAGCGGCGTACATATAACTCGAGCCTTTGCGTAATGTTCTGTTCTAAGGTGAGTAAAATTCACAATACACCTCGGAAACCTACATGACGTCGTTGTATATTCTAAATTCAATTTCATTACATGTTCAGAATTCGTGTCAAGGAAACGAACCGGCTATAGTCCGCATAATAGAAATTGAGATCTTCCATCTCGACACTATCTTGGGCTAAAAGAAATATTAGATTCTGATTCAAGAAGAGGAATTCAAGACTTACGGAGTTTCTCTACCTCAAACCTCCGTCTTTTTCAAACAAGCCCATGTCAAGATCTAGCAAGAACACAGAAAGAGCACCACATTGACTCACATTGAGTTCAAGAACCGCTTTTCCTGCGCCTCTGTCATTCCCCACATAACAACGGTCTGAAAATCGAAGCGGTAAGATACGTATACCCGAAACGTCCGAATAGGAAGGAACCTACTCCGTATTCAAACAAAAATACATCGGCTTGTCCTTCATCCTGCACAGTCTCGAACCGCTTAACCTTACGTTTACCACCAGGTCGTGTATCAACAGGTAACGAGAAGTCCATCTCTGCATTATTCTCAGGAACGTTCTGTAACAACCTACTCCCTTCGCCACCACTGCTTGAATGTTCTGGGTTGGCCATTCCATCGGCTTGAGATCCAGAACGCGAGTGCGGTTTAAGGTCATACGAATAAGGGGTGTAAATAACCTCGTCGAAGCGTCGTACAGCCGTCCGGTATGCCGACTTCCGCGCATGGAAGAATTTGAGAAGCTCATCCATACGATATGATCTGACAGGAAATGAAAGTTAGAAGAAGTCTTCCTTTGGATTTGTCGCACAGTTTCTGCTACAGGCACGAAAGCAGCCGAATATGCTCACTACTCACCCCGCAGTGCAATATGCTGTAACGCGAGGTAGAGACTTGGCCTTCTTCTTCGTCAATCTCAGGGCGTCTTTTCGGGCAGTCCCTTCAGGTATTTGCGCAATCTGGTTGTAGACCTTACGAAGATGTTCATGAGTAAGTAGTATATGGCAGATGAGATGGAAGTGACCGTACTTCGACATCCTCCTGATCCTGAATTTCCTCATCTTCCTCATCGTCACTTGAATCAGATTTATGGGATGTTTCGATGGTTTCAGGTGGAACGTCGGAATCATCGACAAGCTTCGGAGTTTTAGGGACTGTGGGAATGGTAAGTTGCTCAGGCTGCTCGGGCAGCACTTTGAGTTTGCCAGCAGCTTTCGTGCTCCTAGAAACGCAAAAAAGTTAGAATATTCTAGAAATAAAAAGAAATATACACACCTATTAGCACCTCTAGGCTTGTCCGCGTTTCCTTTGACCTCAAGAGACATGATCGTGGTCAAGGATGGCGAGCTACGTCAAGCGTGACCGCCCAGTAACGAATTGTCACCTCTTTGCACGTGCATTTTCCCAGCACGTGGCTTTCGTTGCTTTTTTTTTTT
>Ga0157379_10003909_pt1 | contig 12705 bp, 7 predicted proteins | sample S25metaG_FD_121802 | JGI IMG/M metagenome (GOLD analysis project Ga0157379, IMG submission 121802) | Switchgrass rhizosphere microbial communities from Kellogg Biological Station, Michigan, USA - S2-5 metaG | ecosystem: Host-associated > Plants > Roots > Rhizosphere > Soil | place: USA: Michigan... | reverse complement strand
TGAGCAAGCGACAATGCGATCGGCGCCGCGCATGATCAGCCGGTACACGAATCGTGACGCCGTGCTCGAAACGGCGTAGCCATCGACTTCTGCACCGTGCACGGACACTATGAAAGGTATCCGCAGCAGGCGTGCCGCGATCAGCAGATGAATGAAGTACTCGCCGAGAAAATGGCAATTGACGACATCGATCTTCTTGCGCCGCATCAGACGGGTGAGGTGAAACAGCGTGATTGGCAAAGATATGAGGAACACCAATAGGCTCAGGAGCGGGCTGTTCCTGACCACCACCGGCATCGGGCAGTAGAAAGCCGTACGGCCGCCGAACCTACTGGGCGCTTCGAACGATCGCACGCTGGGGAATGGAGCGCCGTAGACGAGATGGACCTGTCGTCCAGTCTGCTCGAGGGCGTCGACAAGATCACCAAGAACAACCTGGACCCCACCAACACCGGCATCGAGTGGGCAGCTCAGGAGGACGTTCGTCACCCGTTTGGCGGCGGTCGACATGCTGAATAATCCTACGAAGAATGCCGTACGAATTGCGCGGCGCTCCGCCGCCAGTTGGCGCGCGCCTCGCGTAGCGAGAGAACCACACCTGGCGGCAGACCCAGTCGGGCCAGCGGCCCAGTCTCTCGCCAATAGTCGCACTGGTAGGAATGCAAGTCGGCCACGAGACGCTGACGCTCCTGTTCTGACAGAGCATGCGCCTGGCCGACGAGCTTCACAGCGGTCTTGACGAGCGACTGTGTCTGCGCCCAGCCGTGTGCGGTTTTCTGCTGATCGTGCTGCCTGAACATCGCGAAGGGAATGTGCGTGTACTCAAACGTAGCACCCGCCAGGAGAAACTTGCCCCACAGCTCGTAATCCATCGTCCGGTGATTGGCGGCGTCGAGACCGCCGACGTCGAGCGCCAACTGACGGGGAAAGAGTACTTCCGGCTGCACGATGTGGCCGCGCTGTTCGCGCCCGCGCCAGACCGTGCGAATACGCACGAGGTCTTCGAGACTGTGTACGCGACCTCGATGGACGTGAAGAGGTTGAGTTGCTTCGTCGACGTACAAGCAGTCGCCAAGATACACAACGTTGGTGTGGAATCCGATCCGGCCGGCGTGCGTGACGAATGCGCTCTGGCAGAGCAGGTCGTCGCTGTTAATCCAGGTGGTGAACAGCCCGGAGCCAAGCCGCAACCCCCGATTGATCGCAGTGCTTTGGCCTCCGTCGGGCTCACTAACCCAGTGCGTGAGCCACCGGGAGTATTTGCTGATAATTTCGACGGAGCCGTCGGTGCTGCCGCCGTCCATGACGAAGTACTCGAGATTCGGATATCCCTGAAGGAGGATCGATCGCAGGGTGGCCTCGAGGAATTGCCCCTGATTGAAAGAGGGCGTCACCACGCTGATGCGCGGCCATGCACCTCCATCCGGCATGGTGGGCGGGAGTGACGCACTTCCTTCGGTCCATGGCCAGCCTGCCCTGCCCGACGGCGGCGGTGGCAGTTCCTGCAGGCTAGGACAGTGCATTCGAAGCCCCTTCGTTCATGGCCCGATTCATCGAACCCGGCACCGGCAAAGCCGACGGGCGACCATGTCTACCGTTCAAGCAGTTATTCTCCGGGAACGACGGCCGCACCTGAAATCCGGTGCGGCCGCCCACGCGACAGGCACAACGGATATTCGGACCAGTGATCGGGCAGAACTGGCAGCTTCCGGGCAATTCGTGTTGCGTGGGGCCCGAAAGCTGCACCGTGAAGGATCGCTGAAGTGCGTGCCGCACAATTCTTGACGTTGTCTCGTCTCTGACGGTGATCGTGCGTCACTCAAACAGTTAGTAGAGAATCCGTAGACCGGTAGGCGCGGTAGGTGCAGCAGGTGTCGAAACCGAGCCTTGAAATTCAATCGCGCCGATGTCGGCGATGCCCTCTTGCGGGCGCATCGTGCCGATCATGTCGGTCGTCACCGATGCGATCGTGAGCCCCGTATTCCTGGCGGGACTGCTGGACTGCAGATGGAAATCTCCAGCGCCCGCATTGGCGAACAGCGGATTGACGCCAAAAAGATTATTGGACTGAACCGTGGCACTGCCAGCGTTGGACCAGTCGAAGCCATTCGAGTAGGCGATGTTGTTCCGCACCTCGGTATTCGACATTCCACCTGCGAGTTGGATTCCGCCCGTGTTGTTATACGACGTGTTGTTCCAGATTTTGTTGGCGTTTCCCACGTACCCGTAGATGGAGACGCCATCACTTGGGCCAGGGCGGATGTTATAGAACACGTTGTTATAAATTTGGTTGCCTGACCCGGCAATAAGAATGCCGCACCCGCCAGGGCCTGCGCCTAATCGTGTCTGGTCGTGGAACACGTTGTTCCGGATGATATTGTTGTCTGGTATCGCACCGTCATCGTTATAAATCTGCATCTCACAACCCTTGTTGTCGTAGATATCAGAGTATTCAACGAGGGTGTTCGGCGCCGCCACATAGATCCCATAGCCGTTGTCTGAATTGGCGCTCCCAGGTCGGCCGTTCCCGTGGATTTTCAGGTACCGAAGCTCGATGCCACCCGTGACTATGGGGGTCTTTGCGGCCAACTCAATACCATTCTTGGCATAAGATCCAACGCCGCCGGGCACATTCAGAATTTCCGCATTCTGAATCCGGATATGATGCGGCTGCGCTGGGAATGGGTTGTGAAACCCGATGACTACGACACCAAGCAGAGCGTTTCTTCCGTCGACGTTGATGCCGTCTATCTCTATATAGGACTGATTGATATCAAAGAGAATCGCGAAGTTCGTTGCCGGCGAGGCAAGCCAGACTGTTTCACCGGGATAGGCTGCAATACGGACCTTGTTCGACCACGATGTGCCCGAGGCGACGGGTGGGTTTTCCAGCGATTCAGGGTACGTGCCGCCGCGGACATATAGCGTGTCGCCGGCCGCCAAGCACGGCAGTGCTGCCTTCAAGGTCTGTTTCGGCGCGCTGCTGTTCGTCGCCTGGGCACAGGAAGAGGCGTCGCTCCCACTGCGTGAGACGTAATACGTTGCTGCGTGAGCGACGCCTCCGGAAAGCGCGTAGCCCATCAAGAAGATCATGCCCAACTGTTTCATCGAATTGCTCTCCGGTAGTTCATTTCATCGTCGCATCGGCGCCAACGGCGTGCTTCCACGCGCAACCGTCCGCAGCAAATCGCGTACCAGGGCAAAACCTAAACAAGAGGCTGTCCACGAAAGGGGTGAATACCCTGCCAGTGCACTTCTGTGTGGCCGATTACAAGTCTGTCGGCCCGGGCATCAAGGAGGATCGATCTGCGACCACACCCGGTCTCGGCTGATCGATTCGGGATATCTGGCGCGCTGGACCTTGATGAACCATCGGCATCTGTCGGGTTCCTGACACTCTGACGGGCAGCGGACACCTTCCGGACTGAAGAAATCAGGCAACGGCCCCTTGGGGAAGACTCGATTCACGGAACTGAACATGGTCGACTGAAATACGATCTCCTGGCTCGCGTCGGGAAAGCTGCACCCCTCCGTCCACGAGGGCGACGTCCACAGAGCCGCGCAGGTCTCTTCGTGCCCAGTCGGGGCTGGGGCCCAGCAGTTCGATACCTTACAGATCCTCGGGTCTGAATCCAAGCCGAAGAACATTCAGCCAAGTGCGATCGGTTACGCAACCCACTTCGAGCCGCCGCATTGCTGGCAGATCGAACCAGCCCATTCGCAGGAACAGATCGGCGATCGCTCGATGACGCTCCCGCGTGGATCGCAGAACCGCATTCAGAACTCGGCGCGTCCTCCTGTAACTGGCAAGCTACGTCGCACCAGGAGCAACTAGCTTATTGGTCATCCAGGGTAACATAAGGTCCCATTTTCAGTTCCGTCACGTCGACAACACCTAGCACCACTGAGCGTCAAAGACTGTTATGAACGAACACATTCTTCACTTGCGCAGTAGTGGGGGCCTTTACGGCGCTGAGCAGGTCATTCTGAATCTGGCCTGGGAATTGAACACGATGGGCTGCACCAACCACCTTGTCTGCTTCAATAACATCAAGAATCCTCATCTTGAGCTGGTCGAAGAGGCCAGGAAGGCCAACCTTTCGGCATTTGCCGTCGAGTGCCGCGGGCTTCTCGACCGTCACACTGTCAGGAACATCCGCGAGCTCATCGTCGGCAAGAACATCGATGTCATCCACTGCCATGACTACAAGTCCTGCGTCTTTGGGTTGTCCGCGGCCAGGAGACTAAAGCTAAAACGTGTAGCTACCAACCATCTGTGGACGCGCAGCAGCGTGAAGCTGCGGGTTTATGAAGCGATCGAAGCGCTGCTGTACAACGGCTTTGATCGGGTGGTGGCAGTGTCCGAAGCTATTGAAGCTGAATGTCGTCCTTTCATTTTGAAAAAGGACAAGCTGACGTTCATACCCAACGGCATCAACACTCGGCGGTTCTCGCTTGCCAATCGCGAAGAAGAACGAAAATCGACCCGCGCACAGTTGGGACTGAAAGAGACCGATCTTGTCGTTGGGAATATCGCACGTCTGTCGATCGAGAAGGATCAGTCGCTGTTGCTGCACGCTTTTAAGGTCTTGACTGGGCTATCAAAAGAACGATCGCACAAATTGCTCATAGTCGGGGATGGTCAGGAGGAACGTCACCTGCTCACTTTGGCGCGCGAACTAGGGATCGGCGATCGGTGTCTGTTCGCAGGCGTACGCAAGGACATCCCCCAGATTTTGAATTGTCTGGATGTCTATGTGCAGTCATCGAGACGGGAAGGCTTGCCAATCATCATTCTGGAAGCCATGGCGTCTGAAGTCGCGATCGTGTCGACCAAAGCGGGAGGCATTCCTAAAGTCATCGTGGACAAAGAGCAGGGCCGGCTGGTCGAGATCGGTGATGTGGAACAACTGGCGCACGTTCTCGATGATGTATTGAAGAATCCGGCCGACCGAAAAAGATTAGGACAACGGGCGCGAGACACCGTCGAAACTCATTTTTCCTCGCGCGTCATGGCCGAGAGATACCTGGACTTGTATCGGGGGACGACAGGAAGCGGATCGTGGAGAACCGAAGTCTCAGGAGAATGAGGCCGGCCTTTCGAGCCGGTCCACCCCTCTTATCGCTGCAACAGCGGTTTGCGAGGAATGTCAGGCGACGATTCGACGGTGCGGGCCAGCGCATCCGCCACTGACACTCGCGGCGTCCACTTCAGTTCATTTCTGGCGGCGGTGCACTTGAACCGCATATTTGCCAACGTGCGTTGGAGACGATAACGTGCCGTTCCCAACTCGCGTCGACGGATCAGCGAGATGAGATCCACACCGAGCATCATCGACCACACAACGACGTACGGGACGAACAGCGGCCGGATGTAGCCCTGGCTGACCTCGCCCAAGATGCGGCCAACTTCACCCTGATTGACATCAGAATCGACGACGTCGTAGACGCTGCCGGAATGAACGTCGCTGTGCGCGGCAGCGAGCATCGCGTCGATGACGTTGTCGATATACACCAGCGCCGTGGGAACCGCGCGACTGCCCGCGATGATCGGACGCTTGATTGAAGAGGGCAGCTGAAGGTTACCCGTAGGTAGAGCGACGCCAGGTCCGTAAATTGATCCAGGGCGAAGGACCACGATGCGTGGACTGGTGTGCGCGGCCGCATATTCGAGGAGTGCCTTCTCTGCGGCGAGCTTGCTTTGGGTATAAAATCCCCGCTCGGCCGCCCTCTCGTCATATGGTGCCGTCTCGTCCACTTCTGGGCTGCGGCCTTTCGGGATTCCATAGACGGCCAACGAGGACACATAGACAAGTGTCTTGACTCCGGCTTCGGCGGCGAGGCGCGCCAGACGAACGGTGCCGTTGACGTTGGCCTCTTCGTACTCCTGCAGCGAACCCGGCGGGCCGGCCAGTGCGGCGCAGTGGAACACCGTCTCGATGCCGTCCAGCGCCGCGCGCAACTCCTTCTCGTTCCCTAGGTCGCACCGGATCCATTCAACGTTCGCCACAGGGCGCGCGCGCGACAGGAGTCGGGTCATTGCCCGCACCGGGCCTTCCGACGCGAGTCGTTCAGCCACGCGACCGCCGAGGAAACCTGAGGCCCCGGTGACCAACGTCTTGGGCCTCGCGGTAGAGACCGTGGGAAGAGCCAAGGGCTCCCGCCGCTTGACGAATCCGGCACAGGACGACTTGATCTGATCCATCAGGCGGATATTCAAAAGTCCATGCTCGGGCCGGACGGTCGGCGCCTGCCCCTTCTGCAGGCACTGATAGAAGTCTTGGATCAGCCCGCGAAGGCCCATGTAGCGCTTCACCCGGCCCGTCAGAATACCGAACACAACGCCGGTGCCCGCCGCAATCAAGCTGGCAGCCGTTCGGAAATTCGAGGTGAAGCGATCGACGAAGGAAGGCAGGCCGCTATTCCGATAAGAAACAACCGTCAGCGTGACGAAATCAACCGTGATTCGCCCTTTAGTGCCGATAACTTCGAGACGATTGGATTCCGGAGCCGCGCACATTGACAGCGAGACTTCCCCGATTGCGGTTGCGGAGGGAATCAAGACGCGAACTTCTTCGACCGCGGCCTCGCGAATATGTCCGGGACTAAAAGCGACCACCTGAGGCTCACCGGGCTTGTCCAGGAAGTGACAGGCCATATAGAGGGCGTGGGTCATCAGGTTGTCAAAAATTCCCCAATCATATGTATAACTCCAGGGGATAACAGCTCCTCGGGCTGCGGATTCATAGGCGAACCCCTGGTCGGCCCGGACGCAAAGGATTTCTCCGATCTCTCCCTGGTCGATTCGCCGACATGCTTCAAGAAAACAAGGGTCGAAGAGAAGGCTATGGCCAGGACAGACGTGTACGCCGGCATTCCGGGCGGCCTCCAAGATACATCGCGCATCCTCTTCGCAGGACGCTAGAGGCTTCTCGATATACATGTGCGCGTGGTGTCTGGCGGCAATGGTCGCCAGGGCCCGATGGGTGCCGGGCGGGGTGAGCAGATGCACAACGTTCGGCTGAACCTCGCGCATCATCTGTTCCATGTCGGTGTATACGCCTGGAATTGCGTAGCGAGCGGCCTGGTCGCGCGCCGTCGTCGCGTTGAGATCGCAAACGGCAACGATCTCGACATTGGGCAGGGTTTTCAGCGTCTCGATATGCGTATCGCTGATGCGGCCGCAACCCACTAGAGCCGTGCGAATTGCGCTCACCGGTTATACCCCCAGATGTGCCTGCTATTTGGATCCATACCCGGCGCTTCGGGGATGCCCGCAAGTTGAGCCTTGGTCAGGCGTGAACCACCAGTGCGTTCGATCCGCTTCTTACTACGTCGGTGCTGACCGACCATGGTCGTTATCATTAGTTACTAACCCTCGTTGACTTGCTATTACAGACGGCGATTTTTATCATTTCTCAGAAGAACCAGACGACGCGGCTTCTAGTGCCCGACCTCTGGGCTGAGTTGCCTGGACCGTTGTGGTCGCCGCCTGTGCGACATTTCGATAGAGAACGACGTGTTTGTGGGCGATCGTCGACCACGCGAATCGATCCTGGCCCAATGCTCGGCTGGCGATGGCCATCGCGTTCTGCTCAGAAGGCGGCAGCTTAAAGAAGCGCGTGATGGCCAGAGCCATGGCCGGCGGATCTGAAACTGGAACAGTAAAGCCGTTGACTCCCTCTTCGACCAGTTCCACCAGCCCGCCGGTGCGCGTCGCGATGATCGGCTTGCCTACCGCCAGCGCCTCCAAGCCCATCCCGCTCTGTGACGCCTCCCGATGCGGCATGATCGCGACATCGGCGGCCGCGTAGAGGGTCGACTTAAACTCTTCTGGCACAAACTGCGGATGGGATTGAACGATCCCGGTCAAACCAAGTCGCTGGATTTGTGCCTGATAGGGTTCGAAGGAATCTTCTGGGTCGCCGGCGATGACGAGACGGAGCGCCGGTCGATCGCGCCGGGCGACTTCAAACGCGTCGATCAGATCCGCGATGCCCTTGTAGGCACTGATTCTCCCGACAAACAGCACGACCTCCGCATCAGGCGGCAACTTCAATTCCGCAAGCGCCTGTTGCCGACTGGGGAGCGGGCAATCCAGTTCGAGAACACCATGCTCGATGACGTGCAGCTTGTCGGCGACGGAATCGTCGACGCGCTCGAGCAGCTGCTGCCCGACAAAGCGTGAAAGCACCACCAAGGCATCAGCCTGCCGATACAGCTTTTGATGCGCGCGGCGGACCGACTCCCTGCCGTCGCCATACGGCAAAGCATTGTGCGCCGTGTAGACAACACGGATGCCCAGACGTTGCGCGTACTTCATCATCCATCGGTCGACAAACGGAACTTTGCACCATTGAATGTGCAGCACCGGTATCCGTTTGCGCGTCATCTCCCTCAGGACGTCACGCCAGCCGCTGAGATAACCCTGCAACTGGATGGCCTTCCAGAGCCGGCGATGGCGGATGATGCCCGGCCAGCGGTCTACCAGCCATGTGGCGGTTCTCAAGAAGTCCCGCTTGAGAACGGTGCTGCGAAACGCATTTCGGTCCCCAAAATACGGAGCCGTCCGGAAGACAACGTCGGGATAATCTATGAATGCCTTGGAGAGACCGTGGTTGTAATTGACACTGGTTCCGGTGATATCAACGACCAGTGCAAGCGGTCGCGGTGGGGACACCTGTGCCGGGGATGCGGGAGACGAATGTGAGTGCATTTCAACAGCTGCTGGCATGCAGGGCAGTGAGTCGGCCGAATCGGTTGGCGGCCATTCCCGATCGGGGCAGGCCTGTTTACAACAGGAATCGAGCGCCCAATTGGAAGCACGTCATCGGTCGGTCCGATTCCCGGAATCTCGTTCGTCGGTGGAACGAAAGGCGATGCTCGCATCTGTCTTCACTAGTTCCGGAGGCTCTGGAAACCGCCGTGCGCCAATAACGCGAGCGAGGATTGCTGCCGCCGTGCGGACGATGACCCGAATATCGTACAGCGCGCGGCCCCGCTTGATGTAGATCCGGTCCAGCGCCAGCTTCACCGGCAGCAAGCGCGTGACGTAGTGATCCACAGTAGAATCGGCCGCCAGCGTCGATTCTCCGTGGGTGTAGTAATAAACCGTCCCAGGGCTGGTCACGCCTGGCGGCACCTGCAGCGTGGTGATGTCGTCAAGGGAGTAGTGGCCACGCACGATCTCCGGCGCTTCCGGCCGAGGACCGACGATGCTCATGTCGCCCTTCAACACATTGACCAGTTGTGGCAGCTCGTCGATCTTGGTCGCGCGCAGGAACGCGCCGAACGGGAAGACGCGCGAGTCCTTCGCAGCGGTAATCGGGCTCGAGTTGTGGCTGTCAACTCGCATCGTCCTGAATTTGTACATCGTGAACTCGCGACCGTAATAGCCATCCTGCCGTCGTCGTTCACGGGCGTCGGCCGGGGCTCGAGATCGTCGGCGTCGGTCGGCCAGACTTCTGCGAAGGTCACGGCCGATGCGCTTCGCCCGATAGAAGATCGGGCCAGGGCTCGTCAGCCAGATGCCGACGGCTGCAAGCAGGAACAGCGGGGAGGTGACGATCAGGGCGCCACCGGCGACGACGATGTCCAGCAATCGTTTGCTCATGGATTGAGCTGCAACGTCGCGACGCGCTCGAACGTCGAGTGGCGGTTCAGCCTTGGGTTGCAGGGCCACTTATTGCCGTCGTCCCTCGACGCCAACATTGAGGGCGTAGCTTTCCGACACCCCGTTGGGGACCGGCTCGTAGCGCAATTGCCTCACCACGGTGTAGCCATTCGACTGGTACCAATTCACCACTTCGTCATAGGTGTGACGGAACGCGAATGGCGGTGTCAGACGATCGCGTGCGGCGTGAAGCGCTTCGTTCCAACCGTAACGGGCGCCCTGCTCTTTCCCTAGATGCCTTCGACCGTAAAAGTTTTGGTACAAAACGTAGAACGGCAGCGCCGGCATCAGTAGAGCGGTTTGAAGCGCGCTCGGTAGGTTGGACACCACAGGTCGAACTACCGTCTCAATCATCATCAGGGCGCGGCGCAGAAGAGTGGCCTTCTCTTGTTCGTGAGAATACAGCCAGACGTACAGCAACCCCCCCCCGGTTTTCGGAAGCGTGGTCAGCCCAGTGAACGCCTTGACCGTCGAATACGTGTGATGCAGGACGCCGTGGCTGTACACCATGTCGAACGAATTTGACCTGAACGGGAGTGCAAAAACGGATGCCTGCACGATATGGAGACGGGAATTGCCTCCAAAGTACCGATAGGCCTGATCCACCGCATAGCCGAGGTCCATGCCGACGACTTCGCAGTCTTCGGCGCGCGACAGTGCATCGGCGGTGCCTCCGATGCCGATCCCGACCTCGAGGAGAAGCTTCTGCTTCAAATCGCCTGGCGCCACGCCGAGTTCGTAGCGCTTGCCTTTCAACATTTGTTCGACGGTGACATTCCAGTACCTCTTTCCCGTCCATTCGTAGCCGAGCCATTCTGTCGAGAAGTTCCGCAAGACGCGCAGTTCTCCAAATGGCGGCTCTCGGTCGGGGAGATTGAAACCCTGCAGGTTGGCGGCGATCCAGTCGGGAGCCGATTCCCGGTGCGCGCTCGCTACCTGAGTGCGATACGTGAGCATCCTGGGAACGCCGCGCCAGATCGGATAATACACAGCGCACGCGCCGCAAGTCAGTGCCCCGAAGTCGACCTCGTCGTCCTTGACTGCCGGGCGCGCTGCATTTTCGGCCGATGCCACGAGATTCAGCTCGCCTGTACAGATCGGGCAAACGAGCCATCTCATGAGTCGTGATCGCATTAATGAGAGTCCTTATTGAGGCTGAAGTCCACATCATTCAACGCATGCGCCCGCTCATCATTACAACGCGAATGCGCGCATCCACATCTCGAGCGAAAGGATCCGGAACAGGCCGAGAAATGATTCGGTATTGGCGCTGCCCGCGTTGGAAGCCTCATACCAATGCCTCAACGCGGCGACGTCTACATAGCGCCGGCACCGCAGTTCGCCACCGAGCAGGCCGACAATGGCACCACGGAGATCGCCGGCCAGCCACGCGCGATCCGGCGCCGCGAATCCGAGCTTGGATTTGCGCAGCCTGACCGCGTCTGGCACCACGCCCGCCATGGCCTCGCGTACCGCAAACTTACTCCAGCCGTTGTTGACCTTCAGGTGGTCCGGAAGCGACAGGCCCAACTCGACAACGTGGTGATCCAACAGCGGGACACGGGCCTCCAGGGAGAAGGCCATCGACGATCGGTCTTCCATACGCAGCAGCTGAGGCAGCGTGTCGACGCCAATGTCGTCCATCTGAATTCGCTGCAGGGACGTGCACTGCGAGCCATTGCGGTCGCTGCCGGCATTGCGCCACCACCGGGCGGCGGGCGCGCTGTCGTCCGCCAACGCCGCGTTCCAGTCGGCGGTCACGATGTTCTGAAGGGCGGAATCCATGTGCAGTGCACGCCGCATGAAGGGGGGCAGGTATCGATATCCGTTCCTGATGTCCAGAACGTAACGATCGCCCTGACGCAGCATTCCCGTGAGTTCCCGGGCGGCTGTGCCGAGTCGTCCCGAACGAAGGAGAGAGGCGAGGTAGGCGTAGCGGAACTTGGCGTATCCACCGAACACCTCGTCCCCGCCTTGCCCGTCAATCAACACCTTCACACCCCCCTCGCTTGCCGCGCGCATCACGCGCCACTGGGCATAGAAGCTGAGTGCACCGAATGGCATGTCCTGATGCCACGCAATCCGTTGAAAGTCCGTCCAGAAATCATCGGGCGAAGGGAACACCAGGTGCGGCCGGGCACCAGCCGATTGAGCGATCTCGAGTGCGTACTTTCGCTCGTCGAAGGCGGCCTGCTCGTAACACGAGGTGAACGTAAACAGGCGGTCTCCAATTGACGCGGCCGCCTCAGGCTGCTCCCGCCAAATCTTGCCGATGATCCCGACGAGGGTCGACGAGTCGAGTCCGCCGCTGAGGCAGCTCCCCACTCGGACGTCGCTGATCAGGTGACTTCGCACCGTCGCGATCAAGGTCTCGCGCAGATCAGCCACGGCGTCCGCATCGCTCTGTCCGCGCTTCGATTGTGGGTCGAGAGTCCAGTAGCGTCGAGTTACAGTGCGGCCGCTGGCGTCCACGGTCAAGGTATGCGCGGCCGGCAAGGCGCGGACATTCCGGAATAGCGTCCGCTCCACATAGTCGCAGTTGCCATGCGCGAGAAACCCGACGACCGCGTGATCATCCGCCTCGGCGCGGCACGGCGGGTAGGCGAAGAGCGCCTTAATCTCCGAAGCGAACACGAAGCTACCGGCCAACGTCGCGTAGTAGAACGGCTTGATGCCCAGACGGTCTCTCGCGCAGAAGAGATGTCGCTTGGCATCGTCCCAAATCGCCAGCGCAAACAGCCCGTCGAGCCGCTCGAGGCAGTCTTCTCCCCATTCGAGGTACGCCTTCAGCAGCACCTCGGTATCGGTTCGCGTCGAAAATTCGTGGCCCGCCGATTCGAGCAGCGTTCGGATCTCCAGATGGTTGTAGATCTCGCCGTTGAACACGATCCACGTCCGCCCGTCAGGCGTGCCCATCGGCTGCAAGCCACGGTCCGACAGGTCGAGGATGGCGAGACGCCGGTGGCCAAGGCCCACGCGCGCCGGGCAATCCCCCATCGCGGCGTCGCTGGCATGTCGCTGAAACGAATAGC
>Ga0157379_10003907_pt1 | contig 12706 bp, 5 predicted proteins | sample S25metaG_FD_121802 | JGI IMG/M metagenome (GOLD analysis project Ga0157379, IMG submission 121802) | Switchgrass rhizosphere microbial communities from Kellogg Biological Station, Michigan, USA - S2-5 metaG | ecosystem: Host-associated > Plants > Roots > Rhizosphere > Soil | place: USA: Michigan... | reverse complement strand
TGTTGGAATAAACGTCGCAATCACAATAAAAGAGTAAATTTACGTTTGACCTCGGTGAGCTCGTGAGGTAAACGGATACGGTACATACAAAATGTAAGCTACTTATATATCAAATATATGCGATGCAATCGAAAAGGGGATACAAAAGAGCATGGCGCGGAACGGAGCTCGTAGCATGACCTTGCTGAGCACTCGTAAATCCAACATTTATTTCTCTCGATACGTCAATATTAGGTAATCCAGAATCCCCTTTGACACTGACCACTGCAGTCAAATGAGTATTGTTGGGTGAATGGAATCGTGAATCGAGTGTTGGATTTGATGGGTCAAATCAACGCTGAAACATGTGACACACACGGGAGCAAACGATTCAAAGGCGCCGACTGCCAGCTTGCGTTTTTAATAGCTCACTGCTTCACTTTGCCCTTTCAGTGCCTCTCTCATTTCCATACTCTCCGTGATCATTGCGCGGCAACGCTGACGCACCTTACGGCCGACATACGAAGTTTGGTCGAGGGTGTTTAAGATAAGACGACACGGTCATTGGGTGTGTACATGAGTGGCGTGGCGGTAGGATGTGGTGTATGTGTGTGGTCATCCACACGTTCCTTTTCTTGCTGACACCTTTGACGGTCCTCATTAGCTTCGTTCGCTCATTTACATCCACACCCCAAATTATGTGTCAAATCCCGTCAAATACGCAATTATACCCATCCTCAATTGCTCCTCATTAGTCACAGAATGCGTCGATTCCACTGTCTAAAATACAACTCAACGCGTCGAACACGCTTTGAACGTGTCGTCGCTGTCGAATTCACCTTATCCCCACTGCCATCGAGGACAGCGTCATCGGCTCGGCACGTACGGAGATGGACCTGAGTGGCTGGTAGAGGCTTTACCTGGTAGTGGTGTTATTGCAGGAAATGGGGGACTCAGAGGGAGTTTTTGCCTGAGTTTTCCTTGCCATAACCATTTATTGTTTGGATAGGCGTTCGGTTAGATAGGATAGCGGCGACGACGGGACTTGGAGCCTTTCAAGCTTTCCATGCTGTATTACAGAAGCATATGCCCCGTGAGTTTGGGATGAAGCACAATGGAGAGGTTAATATCGTCGCATTGCTCAATAAGATGAACCAGGTTCGTCATCTCTTCATCTTCTCCTCGTCGCTTCTTTTTACTAATGATCATCATTTTAGTCCGCAAAAGATCACTAATGACGATCTCCTTCGGCTGACATACTGATGTTAAACTCGGCCGTACGTTCATATTCTTTCATCCCAGCCTCCTTAGATCCGTCTACTTCGAATCTAACCTTCTGTATATATTACAGCCCACGGCTGCCTTCTCCGCCCGTCCATCCATCCACTCCTTCTCGGTCCTACCTTGACCACGCCATGTTCTCTAAACACAACGTCGCCTAGATTACTTTTTGCCTGTATGAATGCTCACGGGGGCATATCTTTATCTGTTTCGATCTTTTTATTCCCTCGTACTTCATTCGTTTTCATTCATCTCTATCCCATCCATTCGCCAATCCATCCACTGGCGCACAAGGCGCAGTCAAAGTCAATGCAGAATTTTCCACCTTGCAACACCTACGCCAAAACAAGACTTGTTTAAAACGCGTAAACTAGCTGTAAGACGTCCCAAGCCATTTGTTGGTTGGAAGGATAAGGCCCTTGGTTACGGCCTGCGTGGTGGGGAGTTACTTCCCGGTGGGAGAGAGTATGAACGCCATGCTTACAATGTCATTTATTGTCCATCCTACCACGCTCCCAGTGTAACAAGTGAACCGGCGTTTTTCTTTCACCTTTCCCCAGGACTGTATACTTAATATTACCTTCCTACTTTCTCTTCGTCGCGACAAAGTCTGATGTCCCCTCACCTCCGGCAGGGGTTTGCTCACTGGATCTCTGCTTCCTGACACATAGTTGATAGCACACTTGATGATGCGATGATCTTGCGGGGTGAATATCTCTCGTAGGCAAGTCTCTTTCGACTGGGTAGGTCAGGACTAGCGGTGGATACGTTCAAAGAGTGACCGGGCAAAGGCGGTTCAGCCATGGTCCAGTTTGGTTTTTTGACCGATTCGTAGGCTAAATCAAAGCTGAGGAAGAGACATTTTCCTTAGTCAACTATGACTGATTTGAAACCGGTCAAGGACAAATATTGTCATATATCTGATTTATACCGTTTCGGCTTAGAACTTTCCCTTACAATAAAATATTAGATTTCTGTTTTCCGTCATCGGTTAGTGATATATGAAGTGTTAGAACAATATTCTTTCATTTATTTCTGTTCAAAGCAAGATTTAGACCGAAAGATAATTGACTGAGGTGACACAGTCCACCCTGAGAACGACAGACCCTGGATCGTTCAGCTTCATCATCGATAAGCTGGCCAATACATCATCCGCTTTCGGTGCAAATCTTCGGTGCTAGATCGCGTTTATTTTCATTCGCGTTCAATAGTCCAAGCGAGAAATAATTATGGTACAATGGGAGAAATAATAGAAGACTACTGGTTTTGGAAACAAGAGAAACGGAGGGTGCTTAAGTTCTTAACCATCTCATAATGTGACCTTTTCCAATGTAATTCCAACATCAGAACAAAATTCGTGAAGATGAATATAAGCGTCCTCATTGCTCGTCATGGGAATAGATATTTTTGGATTCTGCGCATTTCCCAATAATGCTGCCAAGAGAACCGATTGAGAGCGGTCAAGCGAGGTTATAAGAGAGGGAAGAACTATTTCTTCTAGAGAAGGAAGCGATTGATCAAATAGCAAACGCGAGAGATCGGGGAACGGGTTCTGACTTTCTATCGTAAGCACCTTGATACAAGGAAGGGTATTTCCTTCGAGTGCCAGCCGAAACAGACAGACGCCGATCGACAGCGTTCTGAGTCGGGAGATGTAGCTGATGAATATGTCAAACCAATCTTCCCAAGGCTTCACAGGCAGGAAGGCAAGCTTGGTGTTTGACTTGAAAGGTGGGCAGACGGAAGGTGTCTCAAAGATGACTTCTCCCACCTTCTTATTCTGTATAATAAGGCGATCGGCATGGGAAAGTCTTTCTGAAATGATTGGACACTCCAGAAGGAAGTTAACCAATGGTAAATTATTCTCGTAACACCGTTCGGCATGAATCTCCAGCTGCTTTAGATGCGGAGTGACCAGACTGTTTAGCAGAAATGATATTTCTGAAAATTGCACCCCGGAGATCGTTAACTCTTGAAGAATTGGACACTCCATACGGAAATCATCTAATGGTAGATTGTCCTCGTTAAACTGTTTTGCATGGATCTCCAGATGTTTTAAATGCGGTGTAACCAGACTGTTCAGCAAAAACAATATTTCCGTAAATTGCATCGAGAGAGATCGTTATTTCCTGGAGGATTGGACACTCCCAATGGAAGTCAATCAATGGCAAATCATCCTTGTAACGCGGTTCGGCATTAATCTCTAGTTGTTTTAGATGGGGTGTGACCAGACTGTTCAGCAAGAATGATATTTCTGCAAATTGCATCCCTGAGAACGTTATTTCTTGAAGATACAACATCAAGACCGAGGAATGTGCTTTGGCATCCCGAGCAGAGTAGACAATTGAAAAGGGTGAATCCAAATGAATTTCTCGGATGGTTGTGTTTCGTTTCAGGAGGTCAATCCAATCTGCTGGATGAAGTACAGAATGTCGGCAGCGACTGATGGTGATACTAGTCAAGTTATCCCAGAGTGTGGAGTGCATCGGAGGGTGCTGGCCATCCCAGGTAACCTGTTGTAAAATAGGGGCGAAATTTGAGAAAGGGATAAAGGTCGGCAAATTGGATAGCTGATCCGAAGGCAGCTGGGGATAGTAGGAAAACTTGAAGCACAGTCCCCGAAGCTTGGGTGCGCGAAGTGTGGAGAGTATCTCCAGCATCTGGTCCAGATCTGTCTCATCTATTTCCACGACTACATACGAGACGCGAAGGAAATTATCTTGAATAAATTGCCACTCTTCAGTTGGACTCTGGACGCCTGAGTGGGGCCATTTGACAGCATGCGAGTCCAATACCAACTCCAGATCGCAACCGCGAGTATATTGAAGGCAAAATCTGGTAAAATTGAGGTTACGTAGATCGATATGTTTCCATAACCACGGGCTCTCCTGTGCAATAGAACGCCAAAGTCGACAGACGCGAGTAAGTGCGAGCGTACTAGCAGGAGAATTGTATCTTCGGCGGGATAAGGTATTGGTTCTTGAAGTAGTTTCGTCGAAAATCAGGCGAATGATATCGATTGGAAGGACGTCATGGATGCATATGTTTGAGGTGGAAGACTAGATATTCTTCGCATTAGTAGAATAGGATAAGTAAAAAGGAATGAGCGCACCATTCTTTTTGAATAGTTAAGTAACTGGGTTGAATCTTGGGTGGTAAGACTGTAAAGAGGAACCTCTCATAAGTTATACTGAGCTTTGGACCCGTTCAAGAATCATCATTCAATCACGGAAGATTCGTGTTGCATCAAGTTGTATATTAGCATCTGATGAAGATTCCCGTTGCATCAGGTTGTGTATTTCAGCATTTTCGGCACCCAAATGAACCGAGGTAATCTGTCAACCCGAAAGCGATCGCCGCATGATTACTGCTCGGTAACATTTCGCTTCGCTCAAAGATTCACTTTCTCCCCTGCCGAAATAAAATAGACCTTCAGAGATATTTTTGTACAAAGTGAATCACTTTGCCAGGACTTTTCCCAGTGTACTGCCGGTATTATATTTACAAGCAAAAACAATAATGAAATTAAATGTTCTCAAAGTTTTTCCTTAGGTTTTTTAAACTCAGACGTTGAAAACTCTAATGACATTCTATATGGGGCTGAAAACTCTGATGAAACTCTATGGGAATGTTTAACTTTGTTATGGTTTTCATTCCATGCAAATCCTAAATAAAAGTGGCTAACCATTAAGATTTCCTAAAGTTTTTGTTGGTTGAAAACTTTTCTATGCCTCCAGTGTCATATTTGTTACATTCACTCTTTTTATGGGTAACTAGAAGCTAACCAAAGCAGGGGCTTGTCCAACCAGCTTGAAGGAGGAGGAGTAGGAGGAGGGATGAGAGAAGTCCTTTCTTTCAATCCAGAATGCAGTTCTGTTGCATAGACCCAATCCTCCTGTAGCCAACACTGGGGATGTCAAGGTCCTCGTGTAATTTAACTTGCCCAATGTCTTCATCTCATATCTCCTGGGCTTGAATTATTTTATTTATTCATTGAATGGGATATCATCCAATAAGTTTTAACATGTAAATAATCAAATACACTATATCATTGCGCTTTGGTCTCGCCACTCGTCGGCCCTGCAACTGATAATCTATTGAGTTTTTTTCTTGCTTGTCTGGATCGGGTCCCGAGCAGGTCTGAAGGAGCCTGAAGAGGCATTATCACCCTCACTAGCCTGACCAGCCTGACGGGAGCTTTGACTTCTGACCAGTCTGATCAACTGGCCAATGCCTGACGACCTCACTTGGCCAGGTTAGAGGGTTTCGATTTTTACGACATTATGTTCCTATGACTTCTCCATTGATTGAATCCTCACAGAAAGTATGGAAAGAGTGGGGTATGTGGTGTACGGACAGATTCGCCTTGCATGTATTCATTTCCCGTCTATTCCTTCGTCTCGTCCATTCTATCGGATTATGCCATTTGGCAACCTGATGCCGCTTGCAAGTGCAACCCTTCGAAAATCCATCGGCTTCCTCTGTTGGCCAGATCCCACGGGACCCTTTAAAGCCGCAGAACGATTAAATTCCTGTGGTTTATTAGGTGTAGCCTCCCATCCTAGAAGTACAAAGGACATGGTTTTCGTTTCTCTGTTGTTGGTTACCCAATGGTAGCTGTAGGCTGACTAGAGCTCTTGCCATCTCAATACCAAATAATAGAGTAGACCATAACTCTTGGATTTTAAACCCTCGAGGCAGTCCAATAGTAGACAGGAGTACAAGAGAACCCTTTGCGATTTGTGATTTTGTGCGGCCCAAGTAGCCCGACTGGATTTACTCCATTTTCCGATTTTTCCGGCTGCTCTGCCTATTACGGTGACTATACATTCTATTATACTAATAATCCTCATAGTTGACGGAGGTTAATGAGTGGTATGGTTATTTTCTGGGAATTTTATCGCTTGTAGGAAACCATCAAATAGCGTTTTTCGCGTTTTCAGCCTGGCGGTTCCGGAACAATGTAACTTCAGGTCCTTTCCGCTTGTTCAAAATAATGCCCTAGTGGTTTTGACTCTTTGTCTGGTCATCACATCCTCACTCCACTAATTTCAGCGATGGCCGATTAAGGCCATTTCGTATTAGTGAAGATTGCTCAGGCTCATATAAGAGTGTGCAACTCCATTAGTCTCAAAAACGTTTGTTAGCCTTATTATAGTTGTCTCAGATCACTCTAATTGTGTGTTGTCTAATGCAACTAATATTTTATCCCCAATCATCACATTGTGAGTATATTTAATACCGTTTCCGCGTAGATGGAGTCCCGGCGACTATGAGACCAGATGGATGGAAAAGTGGAGCTTTCAGCTTGATGCGTATCGATGTCTTTCCACGGACTGGGTCATGCATCAACCAACCATGGCTCCGTCCCTCGATCCTTCGGATATTTTTCCACCACAAAAACCTTGTCCAAACGGGCCTTCAAATCTGAACAGGTATGCGCTCATTCACAAGTCTTATTGCTCCCGCCGCTCTTTTTGTGGTCTACGCCCCCGATGTGAAGGCCGCAGCAGCCATATGTAATATTGCTTGTGACGCACCCTTGGAATTTTGTGCTCCATGTGAATGTTGTGGTACGTATTATTTTCCTTCTATATCCTGGTAGCTCACGTTGACTTTACTTCCAAAAGCAACTACACCCCCACCATGCATCCTCCGTTGTCCTTTGAACGAAGGGCCTTGCCCGGATGGGTCATGCAAATGCTGTCGTGAGTCGTTGAGTGTTCTTTTATCCAACTGGCTGCTAAGCTAGGGTTCTTTTCAAAAGCAACTACACCCCCACAATGCATTATCAATTGCCCTTTGAATTCATGCAGCTGCTGCCGTGAGCCATTAGTTTTGTCTTTTGTCGGGAAAGTTGTTAAACGATGAAACAGCTATAAATGCCTAGATTTTCGCAGACCATAGCGGTCCTATGGCAGCAGTCCCCATTTGGTCCCAAATCTATTCCTCGAGAGTGACATGGTTGCATGATGCTGAATTTTTCTACGATCCTCCCGTCGGTTTCCGGAAGACTTTTCGTTACGTGCAATACAGATTAGCTACGTGTTAAGGGCAATAGATTCCCAGAGTCTAGCACAGGACTACAGCATAACAATTATTTTTAAGCCCCCGGATGCGCACAAAACATCAACGTACCTTCGTTTCGTAATGCGTTTTCAGCAATTTGCCAGATATTGGGCTCTCCTTGCGCCCACTTCTTCCAATCAGATGCCTGGAAGTCGAAGTTGAGGACAACCACTCCGGGGTGAAGACAACATCCAAGGACAAGGGATAATGAACGCAAACTAATAGAGGGATCAGAGACCCAAGCATGCGAAATGGCCTCGGTTGGGTCATCCCACGAATAGTCCTCAGTGATAGGGGATATCCCGATCACAGATAGTTTTGGAAAGGACCCTAACCACTCAAAGAATCCACCAAGAGTGTCTTGATCGACTGTTGAATGTCCCCTCACAAAATAAGTAACGAAATGAGTGAGGTTAGGCAGCCTTTCCATGGGGATAAAGGTAGATTGAGGCGTCAAACAGTCATGCTTCCCTGCGATGAACAAATGTGTTACTGTTGAGAGCGGAATGCTTGCGATAAACTTGCCATCCATTGCCGTATGAAGACAAAGATGGGTGAGGTTGTCGAAGTATGGCATAAGAAGTCCCAGGCGAAAAGATGGTTTGTAAAGGGGAACCATTGCGAGTTTGACTTTCGGGAACTCGTGATGGGGATATAGGATTAGTCGAGGTGCTAGATAAAGATTGCGAATGGCATTGAGATAGAGTAGTCGACGTTCGTAGTGGCTAAGGGCCACCTGAAACCGTTCTAGTTCTGTTTCCGAGTTGATAATAATGGTGTGGTACAAGATTGGAACCACATAACTGAGTGTTTCAGACGACACTCGACAAAGCTTCGCTGCCATATCATGGTTTTGAGCAGCCATAGTGAAGATGGGGTTGACAAGCTCGAAAGGGAGACGATTGAAGATCGACTGAAAACTAGTTGTGGCCATACCGGTGTAGGTTTCTGGATAGCTCGGGGTGAGTCTGTATGTTCTCATGAAGTTAAATGGTGAGTAGTTATGTAAGTGACTTGACGTTTGACGAGTGACTCACCATCAAATAAAGGCAAGCGCTGTCATCTTGTTAAAGACTATACCGTACTTATAATATTTATAACATTGTACTCTACTGCGTTGATCATGCTAGGAGTCGCCTGTTACGTTGGTGCATGAAATGAAAAGTTATGTGAGCACAGCCTTGCTTTGTCATCAGGGTAAGGATCAAGCGCTTGTGTAATTCTTTTGCTTCAGCGACGACCATCGGGCACCCCCATGAGGACTACCTCGAAATTTACTTTTCGTTACGGAGAAAGAAGGCCAATATTTTTCAACGTGATTCTTGTCATTTCGGGCAATCTAGTTCCTTAGTAGCTCCCCGACCATGGAACGCAAGAGAAATTAGGTTTACAGCGTACGTTCTTCTCTGCCTCCATATACATCGTTTAATGATTTCTTTTCACAGTGGGGGGTTTGTGTTCTGAGCTTTCACTTGTTCGGTGTATAACGATGAAAATATAGTATTTCCAGAAGCAGCCTCTCCTTTCGATCATATGGTTGCTTTGATTTTCATCAGTTGCAACAACTCCTGTTCTCTCTCTATCGATTTTTGCCTTAGAGACTCTGAATCTCCACTGCTATTTTACCAATATTTCATCCTTATCGATACCTCCCTTTCGTTTTAACATTCCAATGGTATCATTGACATGTACAGGGGATGTATACAGACAAGTGGCTTCATCAACCCAGACATGGAGGTGCCCTTGAAAATCTCACTCTCAGGATCTGTCATCCTTGCCACGTGTAGGTGACGTGAGGAAACCGATAACATTATCCACCTCGATATATAATTACCGATATCTTTGCTGTTCATACTTGTCCAGTAGCGACCATCTTGGTATTGTGACAGTTATGATTCAAAGAGCTGAGACGATTTTTTTTCAAGTTGCTGCGTTGGTCTCTATATTTTTCCTGAGTAAGTCTTGTTACCATTTGGTATAAAATTTTGACTGAATCCTTATAATTATCTGCCGATTCTTTCTCTCAAGTATAAATAGGCACTCTCCATTAGAATCCTTGTTGTCATGATGCATGCTTGAGAGCAACATCGATGAGAGGTCAAGCTCTCGACGAGATATCTCCTCACTCATGAAGTAAGCTGAAGCAATGTGAATTGAATTTAATGGTGGGTTTCAAATTATTTACCGTCCGAACTTAAAGATCTTCCGACACAGATCAAGATGGGAGTCGTCTTGCAAGTGTCACACGTTGTACAGCTGGAGCATGGAACTTGGGACTAAGCCATTGCTTCGCATGGAAAAACTGGCTTTATTTTCTTTCCTTTTCTGAAAGTGACAGTTGAAATCCCTCCAATTGAAACCTTCAGATGGGCAAGTTATGCTATAAATATTGGTCACATCATGCCAACAGAATCCATTTGGATCGTCGGATGCTCCAACGATAGTTGCCAACTGAGTGTATTTCAGAATAGAGATGTTCCGCAGGTAACAAATGCATGCAAAGGTATTCTGGGTTGGACACCCATATGTATCCTTCATGCTCAAGGGTTATGTGAGCTTTCAGCACCATTGATAATAAATATCCAGCTTCCCGTGACCTCCCAATAACCTTAATATCTATGATCCGCAGAGAATATAGTACAGTGAAAAGGCATGTCTATGTTCGTTATATGATGCGTTTCGGTGATATTCACTAAGTAGATCTTCCTTTACATTTGAATTATGACTACCAGGGAAATGAGCTCCCAGGAAAAGGTGTCTTATGCCGGACTGATTTCTTCTTAGAGGAGCTCTGATTTCGTGAGCGCAATTAATGAATATAATCTAAATATATATATAAGTGTCCAGAACTACATGTGCTAAGTGAAAATGGGTCGGTTCCTCCCAGCTCTGAGCAAAACATGTCTCTGCAAACTTTGACAAACTTGTAAATTCACTAGCCTATCACCTATGCAGATGCAAGGATGAGGCAGCGTATTAGTGTCATCTGTTGTGGTGTATCTAACTATATTCAGTATATTTCTCTATTTCCTCTTTCGTCTGCTTATTCTTTCTTCAACCCCTCTTTTTTTTTTCCTCCCCTCTCCTCCCACTTCCATTCTTGTCTAGAACATCATTTACTGGTTCTCTCGACCATGTGCCTATTTCAATCAATTGGGAATTTTCTTTCGGATGCGGCCGGAACTAATTCTCTGACATTAGGAGTAGAGGTCGAGCTGAAGCGTACTTTCGACCCAGGGATTTTCTATGCCTGAACTAGCGACATTGGTCCTCTATTTATCCTAAATGAGCAATTTTAGATTGAATTTGACATCGTCGCAACTGTGGAATTTACGAAAGATTATACCGTGAATATCCTAATGGCGTTACCGCACAATGCTGAAAATATTGAAGCATCAGTATAGCCTCAAACACAATCAGGCGGTAAGTTACTGTGTTCTAATTTCGCTCATCACTCATACCTTTCTATTCTCTTGGGAGGTTTAGACTTGATGCAGCGGACGCTGGTATCCTCGCGAAGGAGTCCTTAGTACTTTCGGCCGGAGTCTCCCCAATTGCATTAAACATGGTGTGACCAGACTGTTCAACAGGAATGAGATTTCTCTGGTTTCCATTCCGGAGATCCGTTGAATGCTAGTAATGGATATCTTTCATGGGCTATATTATTCCTCGGTCCGCTCAAGAATCATCATCCGATAGGCAAGATGACTCGACTGCGAGTCACAATTCGATGCCCTGTACCACAATAATTCTCGCAACATAAGAAACAACGATGGTGAGCGAAAAGCTGTGCAAAGCACACTCTTTCGGTGATTAAATGAATACCTGAAAAAATACACTCTAGAGTCAATAATGCATGCCTCATCTACGCAAAGATCTCCCAGATCCTCCATGCCCAGCCCCACCTTCCTTTCAGTCGCTGTTCTCTTTCCTCATCATCCGCATAATCATCTTCACCCTCCGTATGCATCTCTGCGTCGAGATCCATCGTCTCCAAAACAGGTCCTGGCAGAATAGATTTCGTTTTGATGAGGTGGAAAAGTTTGAAACTGAGGAAGAAGAAGAGCATGGATGGAATTTGGAGGTAGAGAGAAACAAAGGAGATGGGGCTGAAGACCGGTATGATCGAAGAATAGCCTTGGACTATAATGGAAAGAGGGTAGGGAAGGAAAATATTAGTGGAAGTTTGAGGCGCATGGAAGCGACTTACTCATTATGATGAAAAACACAGTAAAGACTACGAATTGTGGTCCCCACCCCCATGTCCACAGCGCACCTTGGAACTTCAACTCTTCCTTCTTCCGTCCTTGGAGCTCCCATGCTTTCCTAAACCTCCAGCTGGAGAGGCCAATGGAGAACCATGCAATCTACACAAAAGTATATTCAGACACGAAGCAGTTTGATACCAAGAAAGGTTACACACCTGGTTTGACACTCCCACAATATTCTGAAGCCATCCCCATAAAACACCACCGCCCACAAAACTGCTAGCAAAGCATAGGGCTGATATCGAGCCTGTAAGTAATAGCGAAACGTAAGGTACACCCCTTCGAGTCGCGCGCATGAATATTGCAGGCGCATGGGAATGTAGCGCCATGTTGTGTAAGACGCGTGTTCCGGCGAAGAGCGCATGGTTACCCGCGGAGAGGACGGATGTCTGTTGAATACGAGACGAATGATTTAATAGCTTTCTTTTTTTCCCAGACGGTATTTGGGAGGGAACATACCAGGACGACAGCGTTCATGAATGATGCGGCGAATTCTGAGACACACGAAGGTATTATGCACCAATTCAGGACAAAGTGGATTGAGGCTCACTGGATCCAGCTAACGCAAAGACGATGGTGAAGGGGGAAGTCGTCACATCGGTATTGGATAGGTTTGGATAATCCCATGGTACTAAGTGATTATTTCAACTTAACGAAAGATTAGTAGAAGGGCGCTAGCGCGACATACCGTTCAGGCCGATGAGAATGATACTGAGAACATAAAATAGCAATATCCTGAAGGGAGATAATTCATATGTAATTAGAAGTTGTTGAGAAATTGATGCACCTGAAGAAGACAAGTTTGACGACTCTGGGCATATTCTTAGTTGGATTTTTTGTCTCTCCGGCAGTGATCCCGAGAGATTCTGTTCCACCATCTGTAGTACAAAAGATGAAAACTGAAAATAAATTTGATACGTAGGATATACTTACACGCAAAACTAGCAGTGACAAACACCCTGGCAAATCCACCAAATCCTCCTACAAATGGAGCGCCTGGAATGTTCCAGTTGTCAAAGCCAATGGTCCGATGTTCGGTGTTGAGACCTGCATTGACGAGTACGCCGGTGACAATAAAAGCCATGACGGTGATGATCTTCAACGAGGAT
>Ga0157379_10003904_pt1 | contig 12713 bp, 15 predicted proteins | sample S25metaG_FD_121802 | JGI IMG/M metagenome (GOLD analysis project Ga0157379, IMG submission 121802) | Switchgrass rhizosphere microbial communities from Kellogg Biological Station, Michigan, USA - S2-5 metaG | ecosystem: Host-associated > Plants > Roots > Rhizosphere > Soil | place: USA... | reverse complement strand
TAGGCCCGGCGCGGCGCGGGTAGCTCCCGGACATGACCGATCCGACCGAGACCCGAGCCGTCCCCCTGCCCGAGGAGCGGGCGGTCGAAGGAGACGCCGACCGCCGCGCCGAGGCCGCGGAGATCCTGGAGGAGTCCGAGGAACGGATCTCCGAGGCGGCCACCGCCCGCGCCCCGCGGGACGCCGCCGAGGAGCACCGCACGTCGGACGAAGGCGTTCACTGAGGTGAACGATCCGCTCCCGATCCTCGCCCTGCGGCCGGGAGACTTGCGATCATCCGGAGATGACCGCGCCCCACTGGGCCGAACCCGGCCCCACCCCCGTCGCCCTCCCGGAGTTCCGGGGGGTGCTGAAGGTGGATCCGGAGCGGATCGAAGGCCTCGTCCGCGAGATGCGGACGCTGGTCGACGACGTTCTGGCGATGGAACGCAGCCTCTCACCGGTGATGCTCATCGAGAGTCCGGGCTCCGACCCGGTGAGCGTGAACGCCGCTAAGCAGAGCAGCGTGATGATCGGCAACGCGCAGGCCTACCTGGCGCAGTGGCGCCAAGACCTCATCCGGGCAGCGGAAGCGCTGGAACAGCAGGCAGCGGGCTACGTCGCCGTGGATCGCGCCGCCCGCGCATGACCATGCGTTGCCCAGCGGCGATCAACCTGCTTGTGGCCGGAGCCATGATCGGCGGGTGCGCGACTCACGACGGCCGATCCTCCGCCGCGGCCTCCGCGCCACCGTCGGCGCCTCCGAGCCCCAGCCAGTCGATCATGGTGCCGCTCGATGTCCACGGTCGAGACGCGTGCATGATCCCGGCGGTCGAGGCCCTCGAACGCGTTGGCCTGGCACCGACGCCAGTGGCCCGAGATGCCACTGCATTCTCCAGCAGCTGTACCTGGACCAGAGCGGATGGGAGCGCCGACGTCACGCTCGTAGCCAACTCCGCGGGGGGCCTCGACCTGGTGGACCTGATGGCGGGCGCCGGGGACGAGCGGGTGACTCTCACCGTCGGCGGCCACCCCGCCGTTCGGCTCGACCGCGCCGGCGGACCCACCTGCCGCATCGTGGTCGGCATCGCCGACCGCCAGCTGATCAGCCCTGAGGTGAGGTCTCGCACCGCCACGCATCCACCCCTCTGCGACCTCGCCCTCTCCCTCGCCGAGGAGACCGTGGCGGCGCTGCGGGCCTCCTGACTCAGCTCTCTCGGTACGCCCGCATCGCGTCCGCCTGGGCCCGCGGCTTCAGCACGATCTGGTCCAGGTTGACGTGGCTCGGGCGGGTGGCGGCGAAGGCGATCACGTCCGCCACGTCCTCCGCGGTCAGCGGCGTGATGCCCTGGTAGACCTTGTCCGCCTTCTCCTGGTCCCCGCCGAAGCGGACCACGGAGAACTCCGTCTCGACCATGCCCGGCAGCACCTCGGTGAGCCGGATCGGCTCGCCCAGCAGCTCCCCGCGCAGGGTCCGGTGCAGCATCGCCTGCGCGTGCTTCGCGCCGGTGTACCCCGCCCCGTTGTCGTAGGGCGCGAGCGCCGCGATGGAGGTGACCGTGACGATGTGCCCGTCCCCGGACTCGCGCAACCTCGGCAGCAGGCCCTGGACCAGGCGCAGCGTGCCGAGCACGTTGACCTCGAACATCCAGGTCCAGTCCGCCTCGTCCGCCTGCTCGACGGGTTCGAGCCCCTTCGCCCCACCGGCGTTGTTCACCAGCAACCTGCAGGCGGGCACGGCGGCGACGAACTCCGCGACCGAGCCGCGGTCGGTCACGTCCAGCGGGAGCGCCGTCCCGTCGATCTCCTTGGCGATCGCCTCCAACCGGTCCACCCGGCGCGCGCCGAGGACGACGTGGAACCCGGCGGCGGCCAGGGCGCGGGCGGTGGCCGCGCCGATCCCGGAGCTCGCTCCGGTGACGACGGCGGTGGGACGGTCGCTCATGGCGACCAGCCTACGGGCGGTCCAGCCCCCGTTGCGCCGATCGGGAGCCGCGCCGGGCGGCGGAGCGCTGCCACAGGAAGATGCCGAAGCCGATGCCGCCGAGCAGCGCGCCGACCAGGCAGGTGGTGAACCAGATGTCGAGTGGGCGCCCCCCGACCAGGTGCGCCAGGAACAGCACCGCGGCGCCGGTCAGCCACGCGAGCGTGCCGACGGCCGCGACCAGCGTGACGTCGCTGGTGCCGCGTGGCAGCGCGGGCGGGTCGACCATGCCGGGAACCGTACCCCCATCCGGGCTGGTCGCTGTCCGTGCCGCAGCCGCCGAGCAGCATCGTGGGCCTGCCGGGCCTGTCGCTTGTCGGGGGAACGTGTCCTTCGGTGCGTTCGGCAGGGTGGACGCGCTGACCGTCCTCCTGCTGCTGTTCACCCTGGTCCTGGCCAACTTCGTCGATGCCATGGGCACCATGACCGGGCTCGGCCGGCAGGCCGGGTTGGCCGACAAGGACGGCCGGCCGCCCGGGATCGGCAAGGCTGGCCAACGTGGTCACCGTGCTCTCCGCGGCGACCGGCAGGGCCCGGACCGTGCATCCGCTGATGTGGGTCGTGGCGGTGGCGTTCGTGGGATACTTCGCCGTCGGACCGATCCGTTCGTTGCTGTAAGCTAACGAACTGTGAGTGCGGTTGCGGAGTCCCCGGTCCCAGCGGCGTCCGACGCACCCCGGGCCGGGATGTTCGCCTCGCTCCGCGTCCCGAACTACCGGCTCTTCGCCTCCGGGCAGGTCGTGTCGAACGTCGGCACGTGGATGCAGCGCATCGCGCAGGACTGGCTGGTCCTCGACCTGACCGGCGGCAGCGCGACGGCGTTGGGCATCGCGGCGGCGCTGCAGTTCGGCCCCACCCTGGCCCTGTCCCTGTGGGGCGGGGTGCTGGCGGACCGGGTCGACAAGCGGCTCGTGCTCGCGGCGATCCAGACGGCGATGGGGCTCTGCGCGCTGGCGCTCGGCACGGTCGTCCTGACGGGCCTCGTCACGCTCAGGCAGGTCTACCTGCTGTGTCTGCTGCTCGGCTGCTTCTCGGCGCTCGACACCCCGATGCGGCAGGCCTTCGTGTCCGAGATGGTCGGGCCGGGCCAGGTCGTCAACGCGGTGGCGCTGAACTCGCTGGTCTTCAACCTGGCGCGGATCGTGGGGCCCGCGGTGGCGGGCGTGCTGATCGTCGTCGTCGGGACGGGCTGGGTGTTCATGATCAACGCGGCGAGCTTCGTCGGGGTGATCGCCGGGCTGCTGTCGATGCGCCCGGAGCGGCTCTACCGCAGCGAGCGCGTGCCGCGGGCGCCCGGCCAGCTGCGGGACGGGCTGGCGTACGTGCGGGCGCGGCCGGACCTCGTCGCGATCCTGGTCCTGGTGTTCCTGGTCTCGCTGTTCGGGATCAACTTCTTCATGACGATCGCGCTGGTCGCCCGCAACGTCTTCGGCCGGGACGCCCAGGGCTACGGCCTGCTCACCACGCTGCTCGCGGTCGGGTCGGTGGTCGGCGCCACGGTCGCTGCCCGGCGGCGGCACAAGCCGCGGCTGCGGAAGGTCGCGGGCGCCGGGCTCGCCTTCGGGGTCCTGCTGGTCGTGGCCGGGTCCATGCCGACGTACCTGACGACGGGGCTCGCGCTCGTCCCCGTCGGGTTCGCCACGCTGACCTTCACGACGGCGGCGAACTCGTCCGTGCAGCTGTCCGTCGACCCGACCATGCGGGGCCGCGTGATGGGCCTCTACATGCTGCTGTTCCTGGGCGGCACGCCGATCGGCGGGCCGCTGCTCGGGGTGGTGGCCGAGCACTTCGGCGGGCGCTCGCCGCTGATCGTCGGAGGGATCGTGACGGTGCTGTCCGTGCTGGCGGTCGCGATCGTGTTGCGCCGGCGGGTTGACGGCAAAGTCAGCTAAGGCTAGCTTAACTCCCGTCGCTTCGTGGTGGGAGCGGCGCGTCAGTTCGGGAAGGGATCAGGCCCTCCGGCTCCGGCCGGGGGGCCTGATCCGCGTCCGCAGGCGGGTCAGGGCCACCCCGACCAGGCACAACGCGCCGCCGACGTAGGCGAGCGCGGGCGGGGTCTCCCCGAGCAGCAGGGCCGCCATCAGCACGGTGAGCGGCGGGGCCAGATAGGTCGTGACGCCCAGCCTCCCGGCGTTCATCCGAGCGAGCGCGAAGGCCCAGGTGCTGAACGCGAGCGCGGTCGGCACGAGCCCGAGGTACACGAGCGCCGCGGTCGCGGAGGCCGGCGCGCGCGGCAGGTCGTGGGCGAGCCTGCCGACGAAAGGCAGGCAGCCGATGGTGCCGATCGCGCAGGCCAGGAATGTGACCTGCAGGGCGGGCAGCCTGCGCAGCGTGGGCTTCTGGGCCAGCACCCCGATCGCGTAGGTGACCGCGGCGACCACGGCGAGACCAGCGCCGAGCAGGTCCGTGGGGTCCCCGCCCGCCGTCGAGAACCCGATGACGACGGCGCCGGTGAACGCGACCCCCGCCCCGACGACCAGCGGCCGGGGGAAGCCCTCGTGCAGCAGCACCCCGGCGAGCAGGGCGATCAGGACCGGGCCGATGTTGACGAGCATCGCCGTCGTACCGGCGTCGAGGCGCTGCTCCGCGGCGTTCAGCGCGACGTTGTAGACACCGAACCAGGCGAGCCCGCACAGCACGAGCAGCCCCCACTCCCGCGGAGTCGGGCGGACCCAGCGGCCGCGGGCGAGCTGGAGCAGACCGAGCGCGACCGTCCCGACCGCGAGCCTGCCGAGCGCAAGCGAGCCCGGCTCGTAGGCGCGCCCGGTGTACCGGATCCCGACGAACGCGCTGGCCCAGGCCGCCACGGTCACCGACACGGCGAGCAGGGCGGCGGCGTCGAGGGAGCGTTCGTGCACGTCGGTCACGGTCGGACCGTAGGCCTGGTGCCGGGCGGAACTCACGCGGATTCCGGACGAGGGGTTGCGCCGTGATTTAGGGTAGGCTAACTTAATCACGTCGCTTCGTGGTGGGAGCGGCGCGTCAGTTCGGGAACGAGCTGCCCCGGCCGGACCGGCCGGGGCAGCTCCCGTCAGACGTCGTACTCCCGCACCCAGTCGACCTCCATCCGCGTCTGCTGCCCGGGGTTGCCGAAGTTGTCGAGCTGGATGGTCAGGTGCATCGGGCCGGGCGGGAGGATGCCGGTGTCGTCCGTGCGCCACCACTCCTCGCCGTCCACGAACGCCGCGATGTGGTCCGGCGTCCACTCCACCGCCCAGGTGTGCCACTGCGTGGCGTCGACGTCGACGTCCCCCTGCACCTGGCTGTTGTCCGCCCCGTAGTGCAGGAACATCTCGACGTTCCGCCGGGAGGCGTCCGAGATCTCCATGAAGTCGACCTCGCCGCCCGAGGGCCAGTCCTCGGCGTCCGGCCACAGCAGCAGGACGGAGTGCAGGTCCGGGTCCCCGGCGGGCGACCGGACGCGGGCCTCCCAACGGCCGTACTTGCGGCCCGGGTTCCAGGCCATGCCACCGGAGGTGCCGTCGGGGGTGCCGGTGATGGTCAGCACGCCGTCCCGGACGGTGATCGCGCCGGGGGAGCGGCGACCGTTGCCGCCGTGCCCCGCGCCGTCGTAGACGCCCCAGTCGCCGAGGCCGGCGGAGAAGTCGTCCTCGCGGGTGGGGGTGCCCCAGCCGCGGGCGGTGGCGGCGGACGGGCCGTCGCCACCGGTGCGGGTCGTGGCGCGGCCGGTGCCGGTGCGGGGCTCCGGGACGGTCGTCCGACGGGTGCCGGTCGCGTCGGGGGTCGTGGTCGTGTTCCTCCCCGAGCCCGCCGACGCGGCGCGGCGGGGTGGGGCGGCGATCCGCCGCACCCGTTCGCCGCCGCTGTCCGCGCGCTGGGACGCCGCGGTGTGCACCACCACCGGGCCCTCGACGACGGGCGTCGGGAGGGCGAAGCCGATCAGGAATGCGACGCCCGCCGCGACCAGGCGGCCGAGCACCAGGGGGAGGTCGGTCATGGGGTCCTCACTCGGCGAAGCTCACGTGCACGTGGTCGTAGTGGCCGCCGGTGACGTCCGAGGTGTCGTAGACGCTGCTGGTGTACGGCCTGCCCCAGCCGCCGTCGTCTCGCACCGAGGGGTCCCAGTAGCGGCCCTGCCAGATCAGGTAGCCGATGTCCAGCGCGGCGGCGTTGTCCCGCAGGTAGTTCGCGACCCGCCAGCCCGCGTCCCGTTGGGTCGGATCGGGCAGGGCCCCCGCGGTCCCGGGGAACAGGTCGCACGCGCGGCCGCGGGGATGGTCGCTCGTCGGGTTCCAGGCGTGGGCGTCCCAGCAGCTCGCGGAGCGGATCGTGGGGCCGGCGCGCAACGGGCCGAACGCGGCCTGCAGCACGCTCAATCCGTGCCGCGTCGCGCCGGTGACGCAGCCCGGCCCGCCGGTGGGGTCCGGCGCGGTGCAGGAGGTGGACCCCCCCGCCCACGGAGCCGGTGCGACGGGTGTCCGGGCGGCGACCTCCTGCGCGCCGGAGACGCTGTGCCGCAACGCCTCGGGTCCGACGGTCGGGGGTGGCGGGGTACGGGCCAGCGTGGCGATCCCGGTCCGGAGCCGCGAACACGCACGGCGCAGGGCGGTGAGCGGGGCGGGCTCGACGTCCGAGCGGGCGGCGACCCGGCGGACCGCGCCGCCCGGCGCCGTCGGGACGAGCTCGGGGCAGGCCTGTGCGACGAACCGCTCGGGGAACGGGGCGCGGCTCGGCGCGGGCACGACGCGGATCGGCGCGGCGTCGGCCACGAGCAGGGGGGACGGGGTTGCGGGCGCGGCGAGGCCCAGCCCCGCCGCCACCAGCACGGCGAGGAGCGGTCGGGACACGGCTACTCCCGGGCCCTCATCCGAGCACCCGGATCCCGCGCACCGGCCGGAGCTCGGGAAGGACGGCTCCGCCACGATCCGCGGTGGGGACCATTGTGGATTGTGGTGTCGTGGGCACGAAGGGGACGAAGGTCGGCTCCTCCCGCAGCGGGCTGGGGACGAGGGCGAGCGCGGGGTCGCCGAACACCGGCCTGGGTGGCTCAGCGGGGTGCAGCGGGGCCACCTGGTGCTCCGGTGGGAGGTGCGCGGCGGGCGGGGCCGGGGTGAAGGCGAGGGCGGGGGCCGTGGTCAGGGCCGTGGGCGGCGGTGTGAACTGCGCTGTGAACGGCGGGGTGAACTGTGCTGTGAACGGTGCTGTGAACGGTGCTGCCGGTGCGCCCGTGGAGAGCCGCCCGGAGTCCGCGACGGCCCCCGCGAGCCGGGCCACGGCCTCGGCGTAGACCCGCAGGCCGCGGGGGAGGTTCTCGCGCGGGGCGCCGAGGAGTCCGGCGGCCTCGCGGTAGGGGTCGCGCACCTCGCGCCAGCGCGCGACGTGCGGAAGTGGCACGACGAGCGCCCACCGCCCGTCGAGCTGGGTCAGCCGCGTGGGTGGGCGCCGCTCCGTCGAGTCCAGCAGGACGGCGAGCACCGGGTAGCGCCCGAGCTCGGCGAGATCGGCGATCCGGCAGGCGCGGTCGAGCGACTCGGCGGCGCTGCGGCAGACGAGGACGTCCGCGTCGGCGGTCGCGCTGTCGGCGTCTCGACCGTGCAGGGCGAGGGCCAGCGTGGACGTGCCGACCCCGCCGGACACCCCGGCGACGATCGGTGGGCGGAAGCCGGTCAACGGAGCTCCTCGGGAGGGTCGGGCCAGGGATCGTCGGTCTCCTCCTCGGCGTCGACGACGAGGCGGTCGCCGAGGGCGAGGACGGCCACGCTGAGCCGCACCCAGCGCCCGGAGAGCCCGCGCCAGCCCCGGGCGGCGGGGGCAGGTGCGGCGGCGGGAACGGTGGGACCGTCCTCGACCGGGTCTTCGGGGACCGCGGGGCGGCCACCGGGGACGCGACGGTAGGGCGTGATCCGCACCCGGACGTCCACCAGGACCCGGCCGTCCCCGTCCGGGCGGACGAGGCCGGGGAGGGCGAAGTCGGCGCGCTGTCGCCCCTGCCCGGACCAGCCGAGCTGCACCGGGCGGCGGAGGGCGAGGTACTCGCCGAGGACGCGGGCGCGCAGGTCCGGATCGTCCTCGTCCCAGGAGAGGTAGTCCGCGGCGAAGGCGGCGGCGAGGGCGCCGGCCTCGCCGGGGTGGGGGACGGGATCCGGGGCGGGTGCGTGGTACCCGGGGGCGATCGGGCCGACGGCGCCCGGCGTTCCGGGCCCCGGCCCCGGTGGCATGGGGGCAGGCACCGGCGTCGGCGGAGGGGAGGCGGGCGGCGGGTAGCTCGGTGGCGGGTAGGTCGGTGGTGGGGAGCCCGGCGGCAGGGGGCCACCGCCCCACGCGGGCGGCACGGGGCCACCGCCCCACTCGGACGGCACGGGCCCACCGCCCCACCCGGGCGCCGTAGGCCACCGCCCCGTCGACCACCCGCCCGGATCCTCGGGCACCGGCGCCAGGAGGTCCTCGGCGCGGCGCGCGGGCCGGGCGTGGCTCGTCGCGCTGCCCGGTGCGACCTCGCGCACGACCGGCTCGGGCCTGCCGAACAACCGGAACGCCGACATCTGCTGCCACTCCTCGCGCGCCGGCGGGGTGCCGGCTCAAGCGGAGGGCAGGTTAGGGACGCGGGACCGCTCCCGTGGCCGATCCCGCGAACCCGTTCACGAGTGTGAACGCACCGCCGACGGCACCGGCCACGAGTGCACGGGCTCGTTGGCCTCGGAGAACTCCAGGTAGCGCGCCAGCATTCCGGCGAGCGCCCCCGTGCGGCTCGCGCCGCGCCGCTCCAGCGCCGCGACGGTCTGCAGCTGCCAGGTCGCCCCGGTCCGCCCGGTGACGCACCGCTGCTCGATCACCGACAGGTACCGGTCCTGGACGGCCGAGCTGACTCCCCACCGCGAGAGTCCCTCGTGGGCCAGCGGCAACAGTTTTCGCAGCGCCAGCTCGTCCGGCTTGATCCAGCCGGTGCCCGGCCAGTAGAGCGGGGCGTCCATGCCGTGCCGGGCGGCCGTCGTGAAGTTCTCCTCCGCCGCCTCGAAGGACATCGACTGCCACAGCGGCTGGTCCGCCTCCACCAGCACCCTGAGCAGGCCGTAGAACAACAAGGCGTTCGCCACCATGTCCACGGCCGTGGGGCCGGCGGGCAGCACCCGGTTCTCCAGGCGGATGTGGGGCTGGCCGTCCGCGACGTCGTAGACCGGGCGGTTCCAGCGCCAGATGGTGCCGTTGTGCAGCTTGAGCTCGTCCAGGTCCGGGACGCCACCCTCGCGCAGCGTGGTGATCGGGTCCGAGTCGCCGGGGAACGGCACGATCCCGGGGAAGTACCGCGCGTTCTCCGCGAACAGGTCCAGCACGGAGGAGATCCAGCGTTCGCCGAACCACACCCGCGGTCGGACGCCCTGGTTGCGCAGCTCGACCGGCCGCACGTCGCAGGCCTGCGTGAACAGCGGGATCCGCGTCTCGGCCCACAGCCGCGAGCCGAGCAGGAAGGGCGAGTTCGCCGCCAATCCCAGCTGGACGCCCGCCAGGCACTGCGCGGCGTTCCAGTAGGCGGGGAAGGAGCTGGGGGAGACCTGCAGGTGCAGCTGCATGGACGTGCACGCGGCCTCGGGGATGATCGACTCGAAGTCCGCCGCGAACCGCTCCGGCGTGACGGCGTGTCTGCCGCCGGGGTCCCCGCCCGCGATGTCCACCCGGATCGGCTCCCCGCGGGCGGCGAGCATCTGCTCGTTGAGCACCGCGTACCGGTCGTCAGCGGAGATCGACTCGGCGACGAGGTGGCTGCGGTCCAACGTGGGCAGGATGCCGATCATCGCGAGCTGCGACTTGCAGTCCCGGGCCTTCGCGCGGGCCACGGCCAGCTCGTCCAGCAGCTCGTGCTCCAGGTGCCGCCACTGGTCCCCGGGGAGGGGGCGGGGCGGCAGGTTGAGCTCGATGTTCCAGCGACCGAGCTCGGTCTGGAACTCCGACGCCCCGATGGCCTCCAGCACCTCTCGACCGGTCATCGCCGGGGCGAGCCCGGCGTCGACGAGGTTCAGCTCCACCTCGATGCCGGTCATCGGGTCGTCCTCGGCGAACGGGTGCTCCCGCAGCATCGTCGTCAACGCCTCGAGGCAACGCTGCACCTTGGCTCGATACCGCTGGCGCTCCCGTCGACTGAACCGGGTCCGGTCGACGTCCTGGCCCATGCTCTCCCGATGCCTCCTACCTGCCGGACCCTGCGGGGTGGCGGCTATCCACCGTGGCACATCACCGAACTCGGCGGTACCGGCTGACCGGGCGACCCCGTGCGCCGAACGGCAGGCGACCTGGGACGATCGGTCATCGTGGCCATCATCACCACCGTCGACGACCCCGCCGATCCCCGCCTCGACGACTACCGCGACCTCACCACGGCCGACCGGCGCCCCGACCGCCCGGGCGGGCGCGGGCTGGTGATCGCCGAAGGCGTCGTCGTCGTCCGACGGCTGCTGGGCTCCCCGTACCCCGTCCGGTCGCTGCTCGGCGTCCCCCGGCGCATCGAGGAGCTCTCGGCGGACCTGGCCCACCTCGACGTCCCCGCGTACGCCACGAGCGCGGACACGATGGCCACCGCGGTGGGCTTCCACCTCAACCGGGGCGTGCTCGCGGTGGCGGACCGCGCCGCGCCCGTCGACGCCGTCGAGCTGGCCCGCGCGGCCCGCGTGCTCGCCGTGTGCGAGGGCGTGAACGACCACGAGAACCTCGGCTCGCTGTTCCGCAACGCCGCGGCGCTGGGCGTCGACGGGATCCTGCTCGGCCCGCGTTGCGCGGACCCGCTCTACCGGCGCTCGGTGCGCGTCTCGATGGGGCACGTGCTCCGGGTGCCCTTCGCGTACCTGCCCGAACCGTGGCCGGCGTCGCTCGGGCTGCTGCGCTCTGCCGGCCTCACGGTCGCCGCGCTGACCCCGTCGGGCACGCCGATCTCGGCGGCGGGGCTGGCCGGGCGTCGGGTCGCGCTGTTGCTGGGGGCGGAGGGCCCGGGCCTCAGCGACGAGGCCCTGGTGGCCGCCGACCTCCGCGTGGGGATCCCGATGGCCGCGGGTGTCGACTCTCTCAATGTGGCAACGGCCGCCGCGGTGGCCTTCCATGCGGTGGCGCCGTCCGTACCATGATCCCGTGCACCTCGGTGCGGGGGGAAGGGTCGTGTTCGGCGAGCGGCAGCCGGGGGACGACGTGCTGCCCGAGGACCTGACCGCCGACCTGCGGCAATGGGCCGCGGTCGCCACCAGCATCGCAGGGGCGCCCGTGCTGCCCGAGCAGCGGGACATCGTGAGCAGGCGCGGGCGGCAGCTCGCCGGGCGGGTGTCGGCGGCCTGGGGCAGGCCCATCGAGTACGTGGACCCGCTGACCGGTGGCCGCGAACGGGTGCAGGGGACCGGGCCGCTGCCCGCCGTCGCGCCGGAGCCGACGCCGTGGGAGACCGGGCTGCCGGTCGCGGGCTTCTTCGCGGTGCTGGCGGCGATCGGGGACATCGCGCTCAGCCGGGCGTTCGGCGAGGCGTTCGGGCTGCTCTGGATCCCGGCGAACCTGCTGGTGGTGGGCGGCCTGGCCCCCTCCCTCTGGCTCGCCCGCAGGCAACGCTTCTGGCGCTGGATCACTTACGGCGTGGCCGTGGGGCTGGCTGTCGCCTGGATCGTCCTGCTGCTCGGCCAGTTCCTCTGATCGTTCCGAACGGTACGGGAGTGTTCTCGTAGGAGCGGTCGCGTGGCTCTCAGAACGATCTAGCGGCGCGAGCGGAACATGACGGCTCTCTCAGGAGCGCTCCTGTTCCACTCGAAACGATCATGGGCGGACGGGCGGGTCAGCGGCCGCGGACTCCCAGCAGCACCTCGTCCCAGGAGGGCATGACCGGCTTGCCCTTCTTGGCCCGTGGCTTGGCAGGGGTCTTCGCAGCCGGTTCGTCCGTCGGGGACTCGTCCGGCGCGGACTCGGCGGCACGAGCCGCCGGTGCCGCATCCCGTGTCTCGACCGCACGACCGTCCAGTCGGGACTCGCCCGCGCGGAGTTCGGCTCCGCGGGTCTCGCTCCGGGGCTCGGTCCCGTCGGCCTCGCCTTGATTCTCGGCTCCCGGTGACTCGACTCGCCGCCCTGCGCCGTCGACCTCCGATGCGGTGGACGTCTCGACCGGTCCCGCCGGCGCGGAGCCCCGCCGCGTGTCGGTCCGCCGCTCGGCGGGGTGCGGTACCTCGACCCCGGCGTCGGGCCTCGTCTCGGAACGGTCGTCGACGCGCGTCTCGGAGCGGACCTCGGTCCGGGTCTCGGCGCGCCCGCGTCCCCGCCCCGCTGCGGGCCCCCGCCGCTGCTCCGGCGTGATGGGCGCGGATCCGTTCACCGCGGCCGGCACGCTCTCCGGCCCCGCCGGGGCGGGTGCCTCCTCCTCGGTCCGCGCCATGTCGATCACCGGCCCGACCGGGCGCAGCGGCTGCTGCGGGCGGCCTTCGACCAGGTCGCGGGCGTGGTCGTCCAACGCGGTGACGGTGCCGCCGTGCGCCCCGGGCTGGAAGGTCCAGTGGGCGCGGATGTCCGACTTCCCGGACCGCCAGCCGAGCGCGACGACCCATCTGCCGTCCTCGCCCTTCCAGGAGTCCCAGTCCGCCGCGGCGGCGTCCTGCCCCCGCACGCCGAACGTGTGCGCGACGGTCTCCTCGAGCGTCCGCAGGTCCGGGCCGTCCTCTCGGACGGGGTGCGCGGAGCGGGCCAGCTCGGCCGTCCGGGCGCGTTCGAGGAGGACCGGATAGGCGAAGCGCTCGATCTTCGCCACGGGCACCCCGGCGGCCGAGGCGACCTGGTC